>ENA-ORUN01003607-ORUN01003607.1-human-gut-metagenome-genome-assembly--contig:-NODE-3607-length-10774-cov-3.775259_pt1 | contig 10774 bp, 6 predicted proteins | sample MGYA00242080_ERZ509209 | MGnify/ENA primary metagenome ERZ509209 (study PRJEB26280, sample SAMEA2338786) | human gut metagenome | biome: human gut; feature: human-associated habitat; material: faeces... | reverse complement strand
AAGGCACAAAATTGTGTGCGCCAAAGGCAAGTTTGTGATAAGGCGGAACGATAGGTGCAATAAAGTATTGTTTTACTATCACAAAAATGTATATAAAAGTGAAAAAGATGCACATGCGGTTGAAAAATTTATGGTAACCGTCAAATCGTGGACCTCTGTCAAAAAGGTCACGCAATGTACAATATAAAAACGGTACAAGCCAGTTTATAAGAACAAGGCATGGAAGCCAAAAATCAAAAGTTATCCATTCATTAGGCTGTATAAGATAAATTACTATTGCAAAAATGAGAGTTGTGACAGTCATGCTTGCTGCATGTAAAAAATTGTAGTCATAATTCAGGGATGACTCTAAAAAGAAATGTGCCAAAAGTACAGATGCTGCGGCAGCAAATATGACAGATACATAGTGCATGGGTACAATGTAGTAAAGGCACATTGTCGTGATAAGTGAAAGCAGGCTGAGCAGTAGTACAAGACTGCTTATGTTTACGGTTCTTTTATTCATAATAATCCTCATTTCTGCACACATAAGTTTGTGTTTTTTATAAATTTAGCCGGTGTGCTTGACTAAACCTTCTTATAATAATAATCAGAAAAAAAAATAAGTCAATATAAAATGGAAAAAGTTGTAAGCTGTTTTATATTAAATTGCGATATTTCAAATAATGTGATATTATAAGAGTAGTGTTAAGGAGAAGAATAAATTTTTTTATATTTTGGATAAGAGAAAAAAAGAGGCACGTGATTATGAAGACAAAAAAAAGATTTAATTTTAGAAAAATATGTTATCTTATGCTTGTTCTCTCAGTTTTAGGTGGTATTTCAATGAGCTATTGCTTCGGAAATGAATTAAAAGAAAATAATGTAAAAAATGCCAAGAAAATAGTTAAGAGCAGTGCATGTGTGGGAAGAGCATATTTTGAGGAAATTATTAAAGAGAGGATTTCAGGACTTGAGTTGCTTGCAGGAAAGCTTTCAAATACTGACGTAAGTAACAGAAGTGAGATGTCATCAGCATGCAAAAATCTTAAAAGATATTTTGATGATGTTTCACTTGTGGGCACAAACGGTGTCAGACTTTATGGCAACTGTGTCTATAAGGAGATAGCTGGAAGTGAAGGGTACGAGAAGGCACTTTCAGGGGTGTCGAATGTTGCGACAGAGGTTACATTGAACTATATTGGCAATGATGAAATATGCTTTTTTGTACCGGTGAAGTCAGGAAAAGCAGTGCAGTCAGTGCTTGTAGGTTCCATGCTTCTTGAAAACATGAGCAACAAATTATACAATTCAGGATTATCGAAAGAAGGCTATGTTTTAATATTGTCGGAGAGCGGTGATATTATTTCGGCGACGAGAGATATATGCGATATAGGTCTTGAAGCTGATACGAACTTTTTTTCGTATTTAAATGACAGCAGAATTTTTGACGGATATGACAGTCAGAAAGTGAGAAACAGGATAAAAGATAATTCTGAGACAGATTTTCAATACAGATACAACAAAAAGAATTATGTGATTACGACGATTCCGGTAAGTGTAAACGGATGGTCATTTGCTTATATATCTAAAGGAAGAAACAGGAAAATAGCTGACATAGTGATTACAAGCAAATGCATGAATTATCTTAGAATGTTGTGTGTTGAACTGCTCATTATCATGGTGATGCTTATATATGCAGCAAGGAGCAGACAGAGGCTGATAAAGATACAGGAAACATATGACGCTGTAAGCAGGATAGACAAGACAATGATATTTGAATATACGTTTTCTCCAAAACGCTTTGCACTTAAAGATAAATTTGAGAATATCATTGACAAAGACATGAAACCCCTTATGGGAGAGGCAGTGTATGACGTATATGAATATATACATCCGGATGATTTGTCTATCAGAAGAAAACTAAGAAAGTTCTTTGAAAGTAAGGAAACATTCTTTACTTCGGAGGTCAGAGTAAAAGGTAAAACCGGAGAGTATGACTGGTACAGAGTCTCAGGTTGTTTGGAGAGAGAGGAAAACGGTTCGCCAAAATATTTTGCCGGTAAACTTACGGATGCGTCAAAGCAGATAACTATGGAAAAAAATCTTGTTCAGCGTGCGGAAAACGATATGCTGACAGGAGTATTAAATAAGAAGACCATGGAAGAAAAGATGAGTAATCTTCTTTCTGAAAATAAGGCTGACAGATATTATATATTTTATATGGTTGATTTAGACAATTTTAAAAATGTAAATGATACATTAGGACACATATATGGTGATAAGGCGATTGCCGATACAGGAGCAGAGCTTACAAAAGTATTTAAGAATCAGGCGCTTATAGGAAGGCTTGGAGGAGATGAATTTGCTGTCTGCTCAATTTATGATGCGTTTGATGAGGAGAGCCTGAAAAATTATATTATAAAGAAAGCTGGGCAGATTAAGGAGGCAAACAGACGCAGTTATACAGATGGCGCAAATGTTGTAAATATAACAAGCAGTATAGGAATTTCTGTTGCACCTGTAGACGGAACTGACTTTGAAACTGTGTATAAAAAAGCGGATTCAGCATTATATCAGTCAAAGAAAACAGGAAAAGACCGTTATACATTATTTAATGGAGAGTTGTGGAAGAGATGATGAATTATGTATGTGCTTATGAAGTTGTAGCATTATTTTTGATTGGACTTGTTACCTTTTTTTATCATTATAAAAATTGGCTTCCCATGTATAAAAACAGTTTCTTTTCAAGCATTCTGCATATACTTCTGGTTGTTATTTTCTTTGATATTATGAACAGAATGGAGAATTTAGGGATTATAGAACTCCCGGATGCCGTTGCCGGTGTTCTTACATTGTCATCTTACATAGGAGTAATTATATCGGCTGTGTTGTTTTGGATGTACTATCTGGCGCAGACACTAAGGCTTGGTTTTCTTAAAAACAAATATTCTTTAATGATGTATATACCGGCAGTTGTGATGGTGATTGCTGTTGCTGTTTCGGCATACAATGGCAATTTGTTTTTGATACAAAGCAGACAGATGCTTAATAACAGCGGAATAATAAAAATATTTCCAATAGTAATAATATTTTATATTTTTGCGGGTGCATTTGTACTTGGAAAAAACAGAAAAATTATCGAAAAAAGACAATACATATTTATGCAGATTTCAAACATCGTAATGGTATGTTTTGTCGAACTGTACTATGTACCTCAGAAAAAGCTTATGCTGATATACTACTGTGTGGCAGCACTTGTTATTATGTATTATTTAATAATACATAATGTAGATATGTATCTTGTGAGTGTCAGCGGATGCTTTTCTATGGCAGGGTTTTAAAAAGTAATTGAAGAAAAAGTTACATACAAAAAAAGTTATTATTGTATTTCAATCTGTATAAGCAATATGGAAAATATGTCAAATTATTGCTTGGAGGACGAGATAAACCAGGTACATACTGTTATCGGAAATTATCTCAGGGCATATGGCGGAAGACATAATGTCTATCATATACACAGTTCGGAATATATTATTATGGTGGACAAAGAATCAGAAGCAAATAACTTGTTTGTCTCATTCAGAAAAAATCTTCCCAAAACGCTTAGGATAAATGATAAGAATATAAGCATGTATTATAAATTCTATATTGCAGGAAATTCAGAAGCTGAATATACACTGTCGGAGTTTATGAGAATTATACTGAGCATGAAAAAAATTACAATGACTGATTCGCTTGACAGGGAGATTGTTGTCTATAGCGGAAATATAAGGGAAAGAATTGAGAAAGAACTTGAAAATATAAGAACCATCATGGCAATGATTGAATCTGACGAGTGTGAACTTGAATGTATGCCGATATATGATATTAAAGAAAAAGACGTAAATGAGCTTGAGATTAATCCTGTTGTCCGAGTGGGTGACAGAACGCTTTCGATTGAAGAAGTATGGGAAGTTTCAAGGGAAATAGGATGCAGCAGGGATACAAATATAATGTTCCTAAAAAAAATACTCCAATTTTCAAGTGAGGAAAAACTTTTTGAAAGAGGAATTAAGCATGTAAGGATAAATATGGCATCGTTTCATGTTATCAGTGAATCAATATGTGATGAGTACATGAGTTACATCAGCGAGTACAACATAAATCCTGATAATATTGTTTTTGAGCTGTTTATCAATGAGGATATTCCGGAGGATGTGCTTGCAAAGGGAATATCATACCTGAGAAAGAGAGGTTTACATGTCTGCTGGGACCAGTTTGGCACAAATGCATGCAATCTTAAAAACCTCATGGAAATGCCGTTTGACTGCGTTAAAATAAATAATATGGTTGTTTCGATGTATTGTAATGAAAAGAGTACGCAGCTTATATATATAATTCGCATGTTTAGGGAGAGGGGATGGATTGTGTGCCTGGATGGTGTCAGATATCCGGATGGATTTGAGATGGTGAAAAAGATGGATGTTGATTATATTCAGGGCAGAGAACTTATGAAGTTTGTACCCGAGGACAAAATCAGAGAATTCCTCTTAAAGAAAGGAGGAATTTTAGGTGATATATAATGCATATTTTGAAATGGCTACAGCTGTGATGCTTTTTATTTTAATCATAGTATATTTCTGGAAGAAAAATCTGCCGGTACAGAGCAACAGATTATATTTAAATGTGTTGATTCTGCTTGTTATAGAGACATGTCTGAGCGCAGCACAGTGTTATTATGAGTGCCGGAATGATATAATGTCTTCATTTGCTGCATATGTTGTAAATTCAGCAGCTTTTACTGTGGGAATAATATTTATTGCAATGTACAATAATTATGTATTGTCTCTGTTTCATTATAAAAAGAAAATAAATGCGTATTGTATAATAAGTTATTCTGTCATAATAATTGCTATTCTTTTTGTCTGGACTAATCCGTTTACAGATTTATATTTCTATGTGGATGAGACAGGAACTTTTCGGGCAGGTATGGCAAGAAACATTATGAATGTTTTGTATCTGTTTATAATATTTCTTACATTATATGTAGCATGGGATAAAGGAAAGAAAAAAAATCCGGGGCTGCTGCGGCTTATTTTGATAGTAGATATACTTATTACAATTTCAGAAATACTCGGAAACATTTTAAAGATGAACATGGAAGTGACTATGGTAGTGGCTAATCTGTGTGCGTATCTTGTGTATTTTTCACTTAGAAGTCCTGATTATTACGTCGATATAAGAACAGGCAGATTTAATCTTAATGGTTTTATAGAGGTACTTAGAGAAAAATATGATTATGATGAAAGCGTTTCATGTTTTATTATAAGAGTAAAAAATTATCATGCGATATGCAGGATATATGATGAAGAAAGTCTTCAGGAAGTTCAGAAACAGATTGCAGAGATAGTCAAATTTAAATCGGGTGACAAAGATATATATCACATAGGTGCTGCCACATTTGCCGTTCTGGTGGACGGAACTGAGGAAGTCAAAGAACTTTATGATAAGCTGGTGAAAGTTATGCCTTATCAGTGGAATTTAAAGAGAGAAGCGGTTTCTCATGAGTACAGTTATTATTATGTGACATTTCCGGAGGATTCGGATGACATTGAGGACATAATACAGCGTATTCATTATGCAAGGTCAGACCACAAAGGCCATCATAAGCCGAATGAGCTTATACATCTGCGCACTGAGGCTCTTGCCGATGCGACAAGATTTAAGGAGGTTGCCCACAGGATAGAGGAGGCAATTCTTGACAATTCGCTGGAACTGAATTTTCAACCGATATATTCATTTGCGGAAAACAGGATAACATCGCTTGAAGTGCTTTCAAGGCTTAAAGACGAAAATCACAGATACATAAATCCTGAATATTTTATTCATGTTGCAGAGATAAACCATACAATAATACAGCTTAGCAGGCAGATGTTTGAGAAAACATGCCGGTTTGCGGCAAACAATAATATATTTGACAGAGGAATAAATGATATGAACATAAACATATCACCTATTCAATGTCAGGATGAGCATCTTGTTGATGAACTGAAGCGTATTGCGGCAAAATACAGGATACCGTTGAAGCGTTTTCATTTTGAGATAACAGAGAGTAAGCTTACAGATGCAGATGCTGTATTTGACACATTGACAAAGCTTAGAAAATGTGGGGCAAAGGTGGCACTTGATGATTTTGGAACAGGATATTCTAATATTGCCAGTATCATGCTTATGCCGATAGATTTTGTAAAGATTGACAAGAGTCTTTTATGGTCGTATGCGAGTGGTGACAATGAATTTTTAAATGAACTTATGCCAATGATAAGAAGTGAGGGCAAAAAGATTATCGCCGAAGGCATAGAAACAGAAGGGCATATAGAGATATTGCGAAAGATGGGTGGAGATTTCCTTCAGGGATATTATTATTCAAAACCTCTGAATGAGAAAGATTTTATAAGGTTTATAGATGCTCAAAATGAGAAAAGTAATAAATAATAAATTAGGAGGCTATAGATGGCAAAGAGTATAAAAAGTCTTGAAGAAGTGAAAATTCCTAAGACATATGAGTTGGTAAATGGAGAGTATGTAAAAGAAGTTGACAGCTTTATGCTTACGCTTAAGCATAAATTGAGTGGTGCGAGAGTGCTTATATTCAGCAATGAGGATGACAATAAGGTATTTGATATTGCTTTCCGTACACCGCCAAAAGATGCAACGGGAGTTCCGCATATCATAGAACATACTGTTTTATGCGGTTCGGAAAAATATCCGGCAAAGGATCCGTTTGTAGAATTGGTGAAAGGTTCACTAAATACTTACCTTAATGCGACAACATATCCTGATAAGACTATGTACCCTGTTGCAAGCTATAATGACAAAGACTTTGCAAATCTTATGAGCGTATATATGGATGCTGTTTTTTATCCTAATATTTACAAACACGAAGAGATATTTAAACAGGAAGGATGGCATTACGAGCTTGAAAGCAAAGACGCACCTATCACTTACAACGGTGTTGTTTACAATGAGATGAAAGGTGCGTATTCTTCCGAGGAAAGTGTCTTGGAGAGATTTGCAATGAACAGTCTTTTTCCTGACAATACTTATGCTCATGAGTCAGGCGGAGACCCGAAGAATATTCCTGACCTTACCTATGAGGATTATCTTGATTTTCACAGGAAATATTATCATCCGGTAAACAGTTATATTTGTATTTACGGTGATGTCGATATAGAGGAAAGACTTAACTGGATGGATGAAAATTATCTTAAAAACTTTCCGGCAATAATTGTTGATTCGCATATTGAACTTCAAAAGCCGTTTGACAGGATGAAAACTCTTTCCACTGAATATGCGGTAGCGACAGATGCAGACTGCTCTGAAAAGACTTATTATTCATTCTGCACGGCTATGGACATAACACTTGACCAGAAAAAATGCAAGGCGTTTGAGCTTATTTCGTATGTACTTCTTGAAATGCCGGGAGCACCGCTTAAACAGGCAATTCTCGACGCAGGTATAGGAACGGATATAGATGTAGATTTCTGTGATATTTTAAGACAGAGCATGTTCAGCATTACCACAAAAAATGCAAAACCGGGACTCAGAGAGAAATTTTATGAAGTAATAATTTCCAAGCTTAAGGAAATTGTGGCTGAGGGAATAAACAGAAAAGATCTTGAGGCAGCGATAAACGGAACTGAGTTTAGAGAAAGGGAAGCTGATTTTGGCGGCTTTCCAAAGGGGCTGTTATATGTATTAAAAACATTTAAGACATGGCTTTATGACGACAGCAAGCCATATGACGGTCTTGTATATGAGGATGTTTATAAGAATTTGAGGGAGAAACTTGAAACAGATTATTATGAGAAACTTATAGATGAATATATCCTTAACAATCCTCATGCCGTACTCGTGGATATGAATCCAAAACCGGGACTTGCGATTGAAAATGAGAAAGCACTTGAAAAGAAACTTGCAGAATATAAGGCATCGCTGAGTGATGAGCAGATAGATGAACTTGTTGCACAGACAAAGGCATTAAAGGCATATCAGGAAGAGCCTTCGCCTAAGGAAATACTTGAGAAAATACCCCTTTTGAAAAGAGAAGATATAGGAAAGAATGTAAGACCTGTGCACAATGAAGAAAAAGAGTTGTGCGGCATAAAGACCGTACATCACAATGTACACACAAACGGAATTATATATCTTGATATGATGTTTGATGTTGACAGTCTTTCAGAGTATGTGCCACAGATGAGTTTTCTTGCGACACTGCTCGGATATATGGATACAACAGAGCATACTTACAGGGAATTTGATACGGAGACTAACTTCTATTCAGGTGGAATAGGTTCTGATTTAAATATCTATTCCATATATGATACTGATGAGGTTAAGCTTAAATTCACCGTAAGGACAAAAACTCTTGCAGGACGTATAAAAGATACGACAAAGCTTATGGCGGAAATGATGTTTAAGACTTTGTTTACAGACGAGAAGCATTTGAGAGAAGTTGTGGCAGAAACACGTTCCAGACTTAAAGTACGTCTTATGTCAGCAGGTCATCAGGCAGCAGTAAGTTACAGCATGGCAGGACTTACACTTGACGGATGGTATAACGATTATTCAATGGGAATAGGTTATTATGATTATCTTGTAAAGCTTGATGAGAACTTTGACAGCGAAAAAGAAAAACTCATAAAAGGCTGCGAAGAGCTTGTGAAGGCTATGTTTAAAAAGGAAAAAATGCTTATATCATGCACGTGTGATGAAAACGATTATGGTTTGCTTGGAGGTGCAATATCGGAATTTGATAGTGAACTTGAAAACTTTGAGAAAGAAAACAGTGCAGACATTTTGGGACTTGAGTGCTATAAGCCTGATGTGAAATACAGAAAGACAGCATTTTCTACTCCAGCTGAGGTGCAGTATGCCGCTGTATCAGGTTCATATAAAGATGTGCCGGATGTAAACGACGGTGCAATGATGGTAGTGAAGCATCTTTTGAGTTACGGTTATCTCTGGAATGAGGTAAGAGTTAAAGGCGGGGCATACGGTGTTATGTGCAGATTTTCAAGAGCAGGTTCGGGAAGTTTTGTATCGTACAGAGATCCAAATCTGTCAGCGACTTATGATGTATATAAAAAGGCGGCAGATTTCCTTGAAAATTATGATGCGGATGAGAGAGAGGTCACAAAGACTATCATAGGAACAATAAGCGGACTTGATACACCGCTCACACCTTCGATGGACGGAAAACGCTCAATGTCAATGTACCTTACAAAGACACCGCTTGAAGTTATACAGAAAGAAAGAAATCAGGTGCTTGCATGCACAAAAGAGGATATAAGAAATACGGCTGATGCGGTTAGGAAGATTGCAAATACGGAAAATATTTGTGTTATCGGAAATGAAAAGCGTATAAAAGACGAGGCTTCATTGTTTGAAAGTATTAAACCGCTGTCATAATATAAGTTATTTTGATTGGAGAAAAATTTACAATAAAATATACGGAGGATTACAGATTTTATGAAGAAATTCAAATCAGGTTTTGTTACGCTTATCGGGCGGCCTAACGTTGGAAAGTCTACTCTTATGAACAGACTTATCGGTCAGAAGATTGCAATTACGTCAAATAAGCCACAGACGACAAGAAACCGCATCCAGACTGTTTATACCGGTGAGGAAGGACAGATAATCTTTTTGGATACACCGGGTATTCACAAGGCTAAAAATAAACTTGGTGAGTATATGGTTTCTGTTGCAGAGCGCACATTAAAGGAAGTTGATGTTATTTTATGGCTTGTTGAGCCGACAACTTTTATCGGTGCAGGGGAGAAACATATAGCTGAGCAGTTAAAAAATGTTGATACGTCCGTTGTGCTTGTTATAAACAAGATAGATACGGTATCAAAAGCTGAGATACTCACTTTTATTTCAACTTACAAGGATTTGCTTGATTTTGATGATATAGTTCCGGTATCAGCACTTAAAGGCGAAAATACTGATGACCTTATGAAAACAATATTCAGTCATCTTGAGGAAGGTCCGTGTTATTATGATGAAGATACTATTACTGACCAGCCGGAGAGACAGATAGTGGCAGAGCTTATAAGAGAGAAAGCTTTGAGAAATCTGAGTGAGGAAGTACCTCATGGTATTGCAGTAGGCATTGACAGAATGAGAGAGCGCAGAGGAAATAATATCATAGATATAGATGCGACTATAGTATGTGAGAGGAATTCGCATAAAGGCATTATTATAGGTAAACAGGGAAGTATGCTCAAAAAGATAGGTTCGGATGCGAGAAAGGATATTGAGAATCTGCTTGATTGTAAAGTTAATCTTAAACTTTGGGTTAAAGTTAAGAAGGATTGGAGAGACAGTGATTTTCTTATGAAAAACTTCGGATATGACAGTAAAGAAATAGACGAGTAAGATTTTGAAATTATGATATTTTGAAACTTTAAAAATTATAAGATTCATACTATGTGCCGGCAAGGCATATAGTATGAAAACTCCATATATGGAAATAAATGCAGGAATATAATTGTTCCGTCATACAAATCATATAAGTATAGCTTGAACAACGAAAATACGGACAGACAGTCGTTGTCTGTTGATAAAAAAGGCTGGCTGTACATGGAAACGCTATACGGCAGCCACAAGGGAGGCTTCTTTATATGAGTATGGAAATGATGAAACAGAGTGAAGATTTATGGACAAAATTTGTGAGTACAGGTAAAGTTGAGGATTATCTGAAATACAGAACTGAAACCAAAAACAGTTCCTCTGGTACAGATTTATTTGG
>ENA-ORUN01003600-ORUN01003600.1-human-gut-metagenome-genome-assembly--contig:-NODE-3600-length-10813-cov-3.087749_pt1 | contig 10813 bp, 7 predicted proteins | sample MGYA00242080_ERZ509209 | MGnify/ENA primary metagenome ERZ509209 (study PRJEB26280, sample SAMEA2338786) | human gut metagenome | biome: human gut; feature: human-associated habitat; material: faeces... | reverse complement strand
GTTGTAATAACTGCACCATTTGCGGTTGTAGGAGCAACTGTTGTAGATGTCTGTGCATTTCCTGATGTTTGCTGTTCCCCTTTATTATTTTTTACCGTTACCTTTACTTTGTATTTCTTCTTGTTGTATGTAGCTTTTATTACTGCCTTTCCGACTTTTTTAGCTTTAATTACAATTTTGTTTTTTAATTTTCCTTTTTTCTTAATGGAAACTACTTTTTTTCCTTTTACTACTTTCCATTTAACCTTTTTACTTACATTTTTTAATTTAACAGTTTTCTTTTTTCCAACTTTTAAGTTTACTTCCTTTTTACTCAGCTTTACCTTTTTTGTAGCTGCATAAGTTGGCACTTCTGAAATTGGCATGTAAGCTCCTGCCACGGCAATTACAAGTACAATTGCCAGTATTCTACTTTGTAGCTTTTTCATGTTTTAACTCCTCCTGACATTCCCAACAACATGTGCTCCAGGTGCTAAAAATATTTTTTTATTCTCCATTTTCAACTCCTTAAATATCTTTTCAGTTATATTTTAACCTAAAAAAACCCTTTATGCCACTGTTAATAGCATAAAGGGTCGTTAAATATTTTTCTATCTGTTATATAACTGAAGTTCGTAAAGTCTTACAGTACCAACTCCACCATTATCTGAATTAAATATCTTAAATACAATGTATCTTGCAGTCTGGCTTCCTATGTTAAATGATGAAATTGCATCATTCTGATTTACCTGATAATCTACTGACTTCCATTCTTTTCCATCTTTAGATACAAGAACTTCCCATTCAGTTGTATTTCCGAAACCTTCCTTACTTGATGTATTGTAAAGAGTATAGGTATTAAATGTCTTTGTACTTCCAAGGTCTATCTTTACAAAGTGCTGAGCACCTGATAAAGCATATGCCTGATTTTCGACGCTTCCTGATGTTGCACACCATTTTGTTGACAAATTGCCATCAATAAGTTTAGATGAAGACTCATCATCCTTTGTGTAACCTGATTCACTGATAATTGTTGCACCTGACAATAAATTTGTTCCGCTTGTTACTGCTGAAGACAGTTTTGTACCGGTTGTATTTCCATGAGTTTTTCCTACATAAGCCGGATAATCAATATTAGGTACTCCAGGTAAATCTGTAGTAATCCAATTATCTGAATAATTTCCAAATCCTGTAAATGTCCATGTACCGTTTTTAAGTTCCTCTACATAATGTAATCTAAGAGATTCTATACAATCATATCCTGTAATCTGCTTTACTAACTGATTCCATGGTGTTGATGTATCATATGGATTGTCGTCATATCTTGTACCCTTATTGTCCTTTAATAAATGGTTAAGACTATCAATAAGACCATATTTTACATTTCCACTACTATCCTTCGTTGTCGGATATTTTGAATCCATATATGAGAAGAACCATTTGTTATTTCCATATGCCTCATAGCCCCAGTCCTGAAGTGATGTATCGTTGGCATAATATACCTGCGCAGTATCTTCATGTGCCCAGTGGTAATAACGGAATCCACCGTAATTTGCCATATTTTCTACCCACCATGCTTTTGATGATGAAGATACGTTTCCATACTGTTGTGCAGCATGTGTTAATTCATGTGTGAAATATCCAATTCCCTTAGGATGATTATTCATCCAGTTAACTGCAATTACTATTGAAGAACCGGATGTATATGCTACTCCGTCATAACCTTTATCAGCTCTTACAAATATTCTCTTAGGTTCTGAACCTGTTCCCCAACGCTTATATTGTCTTGGGTAAACCTCGTAAAATGCATTATACAATGCTTCTTTATATCCTTTTGCTGTTACCTGATCCCAGTCACCTACAAACAAAGCTTTGAACTCTCTGTCAGGTACTGAGTTACCTCTCAAAGTAATATCTGAAATTTGGAAACTACTTCCATACAATTCTGTAATTTCCATTTTATACTGAATATATGTTCCTATCTTATCAACAAGATATGTATAATCAGCATAATCCTGATCTGCCATTCCACTTTCATTTACCGTATCAATTAATTCCCAGTTACTTCCATCTGTTGAACCGTATAACTTCCACGCTTTAATTGTTCTATTTGGATATTTTGCATTATCATTAGCAGTGGTAATTGTGTAACTGTAAAGTGTTGTATTCTGTTTCATTTTCCATACTATATTCCCCGGTACCTGAGATGTAGTATATAATTTAGTTTCTCTCTTGCCATCAAATATATTTTCTACACCTTCATTCGAATTAAATCCGTTTATTGTAGTAGCTCCGGTATCTATTCCACTTACCTGATCTGTAATGTCAATTCCTCTACTTTCTGTAATTCTGTCAACATCACCTTTCAGATAAATTTCAGACATCTGTGAACCATAATACAACTTTCCATCATCACCACTATTTTCAATAATAATCATAAAATATTGTGCTGACATCTGTGTTGTACAATTAAATGTGTATTCACCATTATTTGTGTGGGTAATTCCACCATTATCAATATCTGAAATAGTTGTCCAGTTTTCACCATCCATTGATGCATATACTGCCCAGCTGTGAGGATCTCTATGCTTATATGTGGATGCATCCCCTGCTAATACAAATGTGTAACTCTTAAGTGTAACTGCTCTCTTCATTTTCCATGCAATAGTGATTGCCGGAGCATCATTTGTAAAGAACTTTGTATTAACATTATTGTCAAATAAATTTTCTATTCCTTCGTTGTTACTTGTATTTCCTTTGGTTGATGACAATTTATCATCAATACCATCAAAATATGGTGTAAGTGAAACGCCACTTGCTACCTGTGAATCTGCTGCCTCTTCCTGAACCCCCGGATTCTTTACTACATGAGATGTATCTTCCGGTGCCTTAGTTGGAGCTTCCGTTGGTGCTTCCGTTGGTGCTTCTGTTGGTGTAACAGTACCAAGTTCTTCAAGACTTGCTTCCGTAACAATAACCTTTCCTGCCTGACTTGCTGTATTGTCTACATAGCCCATCATAATTCCCAACAAGTATTTGTTCTTTGCCTGAGATATGTTTACAGTTGTCTGATATACATATTCCTTATTTGCTTCAACTGAAACTGCTGCATCTGAATTAGCATATGACCAGTCTCCGCCATCTACTCCATTGCTTTGAAGGATAACCTGATACTTTCTTGCTACTGTTGAAGTGAACTTAACTGTAATTCTATATGTTGTATTATCTTTTAATTCAATTCCGTTGTATACCAGCTGATAGTCATAATTATTTCCACCTGAAATAGCCGGCAAATCAATTTCTGCTTTTCCTTCTGTAACTGCTGAGCCCTGCGGATATGTCCACTTTGTAAATCCCGGTATATTTCCCTTGTTATTACTTGGAATATATTCTGTATCTTTTTCGGTAGGTGCCTCTGTTGGGGCTACCGTTGGTGCTGCCGTTGGCTGTGCCTCAGGAGCTTTTGTTGTTGTGATTGCTCCATCACCTGTATATGTATATTTAACTGATGTTATATTTGAAACCTTGTTACCCTTAACTGCGGCAACTCCTACTGTGTATTCCCCGGAACCCTTTGTAAATACCGATTTTTCAAGATTAACTGATTTTTCTGTAACTTTTGTTACATACACTCCATCTATGTAAACATTATATCCGTCAGCCCCATCAACTGCTGCCCAAGCAAAATAATAAGGCAAATTAGCATTTCCTGCCCATTCAAGTCCTGCAGGGGCCTGTATATTTTCATCTACATCCTGACCCGGTACTGTTGGTGCCACTGTTACATCTGTAGGCTTTGCTGTTGAAGGTTCCGGTGCCTTTGTTGTTGCTGGCTGTCCGCTTCCTGCATATGTATATTTAATTGATGTTATTACTGATGTTTTATTTCCTTTTACTGCTGCAATTCCAATTGCATATTCGCCTGAACCCTTTGTGAATACAGATTCATTTAAATCAACTGCGCCATTAACTACGTTATCTACTAAAGTTCCATCAACATATACATTATATGAGTCTATATCATCTGCCTTAGCCCATGCAAAATGATATGGCAATCCTTCTCCCGGTGCATGTTTAAGTCCTACCGGTGCCTGAATGCTTTCATCAACATTACCGTTAGCTGTTGTTGATGCTACTGTTGTTGGTGTCACTGTTGTTGGTGCTACTGTTGTAGGTGCCATTGTTGTTGGCATTACCGTTGTTGATGCCACTGTTGTTGGTGCTACTGTTGTCGGTGCCATTGTTGTTGGCATCACTGTTGTTGGCATTACCGTTGTTGATGCCACTGTTGTTGGCACTACTGTTGTCGGTGCCATTGTTGTTGGCATCACTGTTGTTGGTTCTACTGTTGTTTGAACCGTAGTTTTTGATGTGGTTTCTATATTCTTTGGTGTTTCTACGTTTTTAGAAATATTTTCTTTATTATTTCCCTTAACTGTCACTTTAAGAATATATTTTTTCTTTCCATATACAGCCTTTATTTTTGCTTTACCAATTTTTTTACCTTTAATCTGTATTTTCTGTTTATATTTTCCTTTTTTCTTTATTGATATATTCTTTTTTCCTGATATAATTTTCCATACTACTTTATATTTTGCTTTTTTTAATTTTACTGTTTTCTTCTTTCCAACATTTACTGAAATTTTAGTTTTGCTTAACATTGATTTTTTCGATGCAGCATTAACTGTAATTGAGCCATTAGGCACTAAACATGTCATTAATGACATTGTTACTGCAACTGCTATTGCCTTTTTTATTATTACTCTCCTTTTCAAAATTCTTCCTCCTTTTTTATAGTAAAATACATACTTATCTACATAAATTACAATATAACATTTTTTAGCTTTGTTTTCAATTCAATTATTTTACTTAAAAAGGTGAATTTTTTTCCAACATTCTTTATTAAAGAAAAAAGTCATAGTTTAGCATGCATTTTTTACACAATACAAAACTATGACTTGTTAACTTAAATATTTTTATATAAAGCTTTATTCCTGACACTGTACAGCATCATACCCTGTTTCACCTGTTCTTATTTTTGTGGCACTGGCAACAGGGTAACTGAAGATTTTTCCATCTCCGAACTCCCCTGTGTAAGCCGCTTTTTTTATTGCTTCTATTGTTTTTTCTGCCCACTCTTCTGAAGAAACAACAATCTCAAATTTAACCTTTGGCTGCATCTGTGGCTCAACTTCCATACCACGGACAATTTCTTTATAGCCTCTCTGTAAGCCACATCCCATTACCTGAGATACTGTAAGACCATTAACTTCTATCTCCATTAATGCATTTTTTACATCTTCAAATTTTTCTTCTCTAACAATTGCATCTATTTTCATTATCATAGAATATCATCTCCTCTTAATTAATTACTGATCCATACCATTAAAACTTGGATATGCATTTTCACCGTGCTGTGATATATCAAGTCCAATTCTTTCTTCTCTATCTGTTACTCTAAGTGTTGTAAATATTCTTACTATTGCTACACAAATTAAGGTTCCCACAACTGCAATTACAATTGTAATAAGTATTCCTTCTATCTGTGCTACAAATAACCTCCATTCGCCATAAACTAATCCGTCCCATTTTGCTACCGGATTAATAGAACTTTTTCCAAATATACCTGTTGCGATTCCTCCCCATATACCACCTATTCCGTGACAACCAAATGCATCTAATGCATCATCAATTTTTAATTTTTTCTTTATAAGTATAACTCCATAATAACATATTGGGCTGACAAGAGCACCAATTATAAAAGATGACCAAATTGGAACAAATCCTGCTCCCGGTGTAATAGCTACCAGACCAATTACCAAACCTGTTGAGGCGCCTACCAAAGTTGTTTTTCTGTCATTTATTATATCTAGTAACATCCATGATAACAATGCTGACGCCGATGCAATAGCTGATGTCATAAATGCATGCGCCGCAAGTCCGTCTGCTTTCAAGGCACTTCCTGCATTAAATCCAAACCATCCAAACCAAAGTATTGTAGCCCCTAATACAACAAATGGAATATTATGTATTCTGTATGTCGCTCTCTCATAACCTTTTCTTCTTCCAAGAATAATTGCAAGTACCAATGCTGTTATTCCCGAACTGATATGTACAACATCTCCTCCTGCAAAATCTACAGAACCTAATTCTGCCAAAAATCCCCCTTGCCCCCATACCATATGTGCTAACGGATAATAAACTATTATTGACCATATTGCCACAAATATGAATAAAGCTTTAAATTTCATTCTTCCTACAACAGAACCTGTAATTAACGCCGGTGTAATAATTGCAAACATCATCTGAAATGCACAAAATACTAAATTAGGAATTGAATCTGAATAAGGTCCAGTGCCCCATCCAACTCCTTCTAAGCCAAACCATCTGAAATCTCCTATTATTCCACCATGATTTCCACCAAATGCTAATGAAAATCCAAACAATGCCCACATAACAACAGCTAATCCCATAATCATAACTATTGCCATCATAGTGTTAACTACATTTTTTCTTCTTACTAAACCTCCATAGAAAAACGCCAACCCCGGTGTCATAAAAAATACCAAAGCCGCACAAGTCAACATAAAACCTGTGTCTCCTGCATTCATGCAATAATACCTCCTTCTCTTTTAACATATTTTTCTTAATTCTCATCTTGTGTAAACATTTCAATGCCATAAATTTCAGTCCAAGTATTTATGGCATCGAAAAGGGCGCCTGACCATAAAGCCAAACGCCCTTGTTTGTTGACGTGAAGTCTATCATTTATTAAGTGAAAACACAAGTATATATTTTATTTTTTTAATTATCTAATGAATTTATTTAATTATTTTAAGTTTTTACTTAATTTTGTTTAGTCCCTTTCCAATGCCTATTGCAATCTTCTTTAACGTTTTGCTTGAATGGTCGCTTCTCTTATCTCCCACTTCCAAATCTACAGATGGTATTGTTGAGTAAGAAGTCTGAGTAAGATCTATTGCCATGGAACCACTGCCATAAATTTTAACACCGGCACTTCTCATTCCGTTTATAAGGTTCTTTCCTAAATTATTGTGTTTCTTACAATTCTTTGAAACAGGATACATACTTCTATATTTGTTGTTGTTAGGAACACTAATATAGAAAGCTCCTTTATTAGAAGATGTTGAATCATAATGTAATGCAATATGGTAATCCGCATTATTATTAGCAAAAACTGTTCTTGCTATATTATCTAATTGTGCATCATCGCTTTCTCTAACCATAAGAACATTATAGCCTTCTTTTAAAAGCTGTTTCTTAACAGTCATAGCAAGTTTAAGCGTGGCTGTTGCTTCCCTTGTGCCATCGGCTAGAGTTGTTCCACCATTAATAGATGTAGCAGTTATGGCTCCCTGACTTGTACTTCCTCCTGTAACCTTGCTGCTTCCATCAGGATGGCATAAAGTTTTAACACTTTCTCCGCCTCTTGTTCCGTGTCCTGCATTAACACATACTGTTTTGTTTTTCTTTTTAGCTACATTAGAGAAATATAATGTAGGTGAGTCAGTATGAATCTTTGAATTTTTTGCAAATTCCCACTTAGTATTCCATGCAATAACTTCTGCCACATTACTCCACTCAGAATAATATTTTTTATTATTCTTTTTTACGTAAGCACTAACACGAACATAATAGTTCTTAGACTTATTTACTTTTGCAATCTTAGTCTTTGTCTTTGATGAACTTTTTACATTTTTGTTTTTTACGTTCTTGAAATCCTTATCATTAGAATACTGGATTCTATAGCCATTAGCCTTTTTATTCTTCTTCCATAAAATAAAAATAGTTCCTGACTTTCTTGTTACCGTATCAATGCTGACCTTCTTAACGTTAACCTTAACATTAGTCTTGTTTGTTGTCTGCTTACTTGTCTTAACTACAGCATTTGATATGGTTGGATTCGGCGTGGTAGTTTTTGGAATATCCGCATAACTATTACCTGTTCCTTGGAAAAACACTACCGTAGCTATAATTAATGTAAAAGCAACTATTTTATTAACTACTCTTTTACTCATTTGTACCTCCTGAAAATTGTAAATATCTGTAATTTAATTATACCATTTTTTTGTCTTATTGTTTATTTTAATATATCTTATATTTTTTCTTTTCTTAAAGGCAATTTCATTGTAAAATAAATATAATGAAAACGACAGAAAGGAGCGAATACATGAAAAAAAAGCTTAGTATTCTGCTATGTTTAACACTATTAATTCTTAGTGGTTGCCGTGCTTCGGGAAATACTATCCGATTCGGTGCCGCTGATATTGGTGGTATGTATTACTCTTTTGCTAACACTTTTACTGAACTGGCAAATGAGGAATATGATAATTATAAATTTGAAGTTAGAACCACTGCAGGTTCATCTGCTAACCTGCGACTTTTATCTGACAACTATATTGAGTTAGGTATTGCCCAAGCTGATTTGCTTAACAACGCTTACAAGAAGAACAGCAATCTGCGTGCCATTGCAGGACTATATACCGAAGCATGTCAGCTTGTTGTAAAGGCTGATTCAGATATTAAATCAATTAACGACCTTTCCGGTCATACAGTAAGTATTGGAGCAGAAGAATCAGGTACTGAATTAAACGCCAATCAGATATTGGAATTTTCAGGTATGCCTTCTTCCATTGTTACAACCAAGAATATGGATTACATTGATGCTGCTAATAGCCTTAAGTCAGGTGACATTGATGCGTTCTTCTGTACAGCCGGATTAAAAACTACAATTATTGATGAGCTTTCAAGAGAATGTGACATTCGCATTATTCCTATTGATGACACAGTTATCAACAAAATGCTCACATATTCAAGTTCTTATAGTCGTTATACTATTCCTGCCGGAACATATAAGGGACAGGATGAAGATATAAACACTATTGGAGTAAAGTCTGTTCTTATAACATCAGACTCTATTTCAGAAGCTCTTGTTAAACAGCTTACGCAAATGCTCTTCAAGAAATCAAAAGAACTCCAGTATTCAACATCCCTGGATCTTCAGATTGATGAAAAATTTGCCACTGACGACATTACAATTCCTTTTCATTCAGGTGCAGAATCCTACTATAAAGAAAAAGGAATTAATCTAAATACACAATAATTAACAGAAAGGGTAAATAATGAAGATTCAATTGGATATGTACCAAACGTTAGCTGTTGCTGTTTTGGTACTTTTACTTGGAAATTTTTTAAAGAAACGAATTAACTTTTTGGAAAAATTTTGTATTCCTTCTCCTGTAATCGGAGGACTTTTGTTCGCCATTATGACATGTATTTGTTACACAACAGGAATTGCTGAATTTTCCTTTGATGACACTTTACGAGAAGTTTGCATGGTATTCTTTTTTACATCTGTAGGATTCCAGGCAAATCTTAAAGTTTTAAAAAGCGGTGGTAAATCACTGATTGTATTTCTTGGACTTGTTATCGTATTGATACTTCTCCAGAACGTTACTGCCGTAGGACTTGCCAAAGCTTTAGGACTTGATCCTCTTATTGGAATGTGTACAGGTTCAATTCCAATGGTTGGTGGTCACGGTACAGCCGGAGCTTTTGGTCCTGTACTTGAAGATTTTAGCATCAGTGGTGCTACTACAATATGTACAGCTGCTGCCACATTCGGACTTATCTTCGGAAGTTTAGTTGGTGGTCCTCTTGGTAAGCGTCTTATTGAAAAACATAATCTTCTTGATACTGTATCAACAGATGATGACAGCTTACTTGTAGAAGATGAAAAGAAACATGAACGACATACTAATATGTATCCTGCTGCTGTGTTCCAGCTTATTCTTGCTATTGGACTTGGAACTATTTTTTCAATGTTCCTTACACAGACAGGACTTACATTCCCTATTTATATTGGTGCCATGCTTGCCGCTGCACTTATGAGAAACATTTGCGAATACACAAGCATAACTACTATTCACATGGGTGAAATTAACGACCTTGGTGGTATTAGCCTTTCATTATTCCTTGGAATGGCTATGATTACTTTAAAGCTTTGGGAACTTGCTTCTCTAGCTCTACCACTTGTTATTTTATTAGCAACTCAGGTTGTTTTAATTTGTGTTTTCACTTATTTTGTGGAATTTAATATTATGGGAAGAGATTACGATGCCGCTATTCTTGTTTCAGGAACTTGTGGTTTCGGTATGGGTGCTACACCTAATGCCATGGCAAACATGCAGGCAGTTTGTGAAAAATATGCTCCTTCAGTAAAGGCATACCTGCTCATACCACTTGTAGGAAGTTTGTTTGCTGACTTCCTTAATAGTTTAGTTATCACATTTTTTATTAATATATTATAATTTTGAGGAGTAAAATATGTTTGAGAAATTGAGAAAATTTTTTGAAGCAAAAAAAGAACAGCATGAGTATAATTACAATGTTACGTTCGACAACGTAGCCATTCCTGAGGTTCACACTCACAAATCAGATAAGCACGAAGAGGAAAAACCTAAACACTCTCCGATAAACTATGAAAATGTAGCTATACCGGAAGTTCATATTCGTACAAAGAAAAATAAATAATATTATATGGATTTTCAAAAATCCTTAATTAAATTCTAAAAGTCCGCTATCATTTTGTGTCTTGATAGCGGACTTTTGTTTATTTTAAATTCATTTACAATAGTGGATAAGTATTTCCTTCTTCATCAAGGTCTGTTCTTTTATATGTTTCAACTCCCATATATTCATAAAAACCAACTGCCCGGGGATTTTGTTCATTTATACTTTCCTCTCCGTTCAATACAAAATTCAATAACTGTTTTCCTATACCTTTTGACCTCATATTCTTTTCAACAAAAAT
>ENA-ORUN01003596-ORUN01003596.1-human-gut-metagenome-genome-assembly--contig:-NODE-3596-length-10818-cov-10.541949_pt1 | contig 10818 bp, 9 predicted proteins | sample MGYA00242080_ERZ509209 | MGnify/ENA primary metagenome ERZ509209 (study PRJEB26280, sample SAMEA2338786) | human gut metagenome | biome: human gut; feature: human-associated habitat; material: faeces... | reverse complement strand
GCGTGCACAAAGGTACTATTTATTTTTTTAAAACCAAAAATTGTTATATATTTGTATCGAAAAAAAATAAATTATCAGTGTGCACGAGCACAATATATATAATTAAGGTATGAATAAACTGCCCGAAAGAATCAGAATCAAGGATATCGCGCGCCTGGCAGATGTGTCAGTCGGCACAGTAGACCGTGTATTGCATGGCCGCACAGGAGTATCCGAAGCCAGCCGGAAACGGGTGGAAGAAATATTGAAGCAACTGGATTACCAGCCCAATATGTATGCCAGCGCATTGGCATCCAACAAAAAGTATCTGTTTGTCTGCCTGCTGCCACAGCACAAGGAAGGCGATTACTGGACCGATGTGGAACTGGGGATGAAAAGAGCCGTAGAAACCTTTTCGGATTTCCACATCACCCTGTCCGTGATGTACTATGACCAATATGAATATTCCTCCTTCATCAATGCCGGTGAGGAAATACTGAAACAAGAGCCGGACGGCGTATTGCTCGCCCCCACTATTCCTGAGATGACGGCCAGATTCACCGACAAATTACAAGAACGGGAAATACCTTATATATTTATAGACTCCAATGTGGCCAGTCTGAACCCGCTGGCATTCTTCGGGCAGAAATCCGATCAAAGCGGATACTTTGCCGCCCGCATGGCCATGATGCTGGGAGAATGTCCCAAGGAAATTGTTATCTTCAGACAAATCAACGAAGGACGCCTGGGATCGAACCAGCAGGAAAACCGTGAAAAAGGATTCAGAAAATATATGCAGGAGCATTTTCCCGACTGCAAGATAGTGGAACTGAACCTCTACGCCAAGCGTCCGGACGAGGACGAGGCGCTGATGAACCGCTTTTTCCAAGAGAACCCACAGGTTACGTGCGGCATCACTTTCAACTCGAAAGTGTACATTATAGGAGAATATCTCATCGGACACAACATGAAAAATTTCAAACTGATTGGGTACGATTTATTATACCGGAACGTCTCTTGTCTGAAAGAGGGCGCAGTGGATTTCCTGATTGCTCAGCAACCTACCGCACAAGGATACAGCGGCGTAGAGAGCCTGTGCAATCACCTGATCTTCAAGAAAGAGGTGAAGCAATGCAATTACATGCCCATCACCTTGCTTGCGGTGGAGAACGTGGATTTCTATCTGGACGCGCATAAAAAGTAAATCTGATAACTAAAAATAGAAATGGAAACAAAGTATTTGAAAATCAATCCGGCTGATAACGTAGTGGTGGCTATCTCGGATTTAAAAGCAGGCGAGGCCATCACGGTAGACGGTCATGCCATCACGTTGAAGGAAGACGTGCCTGCCGGCCATAAGGTGACACTGAAAGATTTCGCCCAAGGCGAGAATATCATCAAGTATGGTTACCCCATCGGCCATGCCGTGACTGCCGTGGAACAAGGACGCTGGATCAATGAAACCCAGATAAAGACAAACCTTGCCGGACTGTTGGATTACACCTACAATCCGGTCAGCGTAGACCTCAATATCCCGAAGAAAGACCTGACGTTCAAAGGATACCGCCGCAAAAACGGTGATGTAGGTATCCGTAACGAGGTATGGATTATCCCCACCGTGGGTTGTGTAAACGGTATCATCGGACAACTGGCCGAAGCGTTACGCCGCGAAACCAACTGCGAAGGTGTGGACGCTATCGTGGCATTCCCTCACAACTATGGCTGTTCACAGCTGGGCGATGACCACGAGAATACCAAGAAAATTCTCCGCGACATGATTCTGCATCCTAATGCAGGAGCCGTACTGATTGTCAGTCTGGGCTGCGAGAACAACCAGCCGGATGTTTTCCGCGAGTTTCTGGGCGATTACGACACAGACCGCGTAAAGTTCATGGTAACTCAGAAAGTGGGGGATGAATTTGAAGAGGGTATGAAGATTCTGCGTGAACTGTACGCCAAAGCCAAGACCGATGTACGCGAGGATGTTCCTTTGTCCGAGCTGCGTGTAGGCTTGAAATGCGGCGGTTCGGATGGCTTCTCAGGTATCACCGCCAATCCGTTGCTGGGTATGTTCTCCGACTTCCTGATTGCACAGGGCGGTACTTCCGTACTGACGGAGGTTCCCGAAATGTTCGGTGCGGAAACCATCCTGATGAACCGTTGCCGCACCAAGGAACTGTTCGAGCAGACTGTACACCTGATTAATGACTTTAAGGAATACTTCCTGTCACACGGCGAACCAGTGGGCGAAAATCCGTCACCGGGCAACAAGGCAGGTGGTATCTCCACCCTGGAAGACAAAGCGTTGGGATGTACCCAAAAATGCGGCAAAGCATACGTTGACGGAGTTATGGGCTATGGCGACCGCCTGAAAGTGAAAGGTTTGAACTTGCTTTCCGCACCGGGCAACGATTTGGTAGCTGCCACCGCCCTCGCCTCCTGCGGCTGTCACATGGTGCTCTTCACTACCGGCCGCGGTACTCCGTTCGGTACGTTTGTTCCTACCATGAAGATTTCCACCAACTCCACTCTGGCTAAAAACAAACCGGGATGGATTGACTTCAATGCCGGAGTCATCGTAGAAAACGAACCGATGGAAAAGACCTGCGAACGCTTTATAGACTATATCATCCGTGTTGCCAGCGGAGAACCGGTAAACAATGAAAAGAAGAATTATCGTGAAATCGCCATCTTCAAGACAGGCGTGACACTATAATCCAATTTTATCCCCAACTTTCCCAATACCCTTACAGCCCTGCCTTCCCTGTTACGAAGGTGGGGCTGTGACCTTTTTCCCCCATATATTGTTATACAGCAAGTCTTTTTGTAACTTTGCACCTCATTTTATAAAATACAAATTCATGAACGGTGAAAAATTAACTCCAATAACCAATAAGCCCAGTCTATGGGCACTCAGTCCACTGCTGGTATTTCTATGCCTGTATCTGGTGACTTCCATCATTGTAAACGACTTCTATAAAGTCCCCATCACGATTGCTTTCATGGTATCCTCGGTCTATGCGGTATGCATCACCAAAGGCCTGAGCCTGAATGAGCGAATGCTGCAATATTCCATCGGCGCAGCCAACAAGAACATCATGCTGATGATCTGGATTTTCATCCTGGCAGGCGCATTCGCCCAAAGTGCCAAAGATATCGGGGCCATTGACGCGACCGTCAACCTTACGCTTCTCCTGCTGCCGGACAATCTGCTGCTGGCAGGCATCTTCCTGGCTGCCTGTTTCATCTCACTCTCCATCGGAACCTCGGTAGGAACCATCGTGGCACTAGTTCCCGTGGCAGCAGGCATCGCAGAGAAAACCGACATGAACCTGGCCTTCATGACAGGTATCGTGGTGGGAGGAGCCTTCTTCGGCGACAACCTTTCATTCATCTCGGATACCACCATCGCCGCCACCCGTACCCAGGGATGCGCCATGCGTGACAAGTTCCGGGTAAACTTCATGATAGCCCTTCCGGCCGCTCTGATGGTTTTCGGCTACTATATTTTCAGAGGGATGGACGTGATGACGACCCACGACATCCAGTCGGTGGAATGGATCAAAATCCTCCCCTACCTGGTTGTGTTGGGAACCGCCATAGCAGGTATGAATGTGGCACTCGTACTGATACTGGGCATCGCCACAACGGGAGTGATCGGCCTGTTCACGGGGAGCATCGGCCTGTTCGACTGGCTCGGCTCCATGGGCACAGGGATCACCGGGATGGGTGAGCTCATCATCATCACCTTGATGGCAGGCGGTATGCTGGAACTGATCCGTTTTAATGGCGGAGTGGACTATATCATCCAAAAACTGACCAAACACGTCAACAGCAAACGCGGAGCCGAACTTTGCATCGCGGCTTTGGTGAGCATCGCCAATTTCTGCACAGCCAACAATACGATAGCCATCATCACAGTGGGACCGCTTGCCAACGATATCGCTACCCGCTACAGGGTGGACAAACGCAAGAGTGCAAGTATTCTGGATACTTTCTCGTGTGTCATCCAGGGAATCATCCCTTACGGAGCACAAATGCTGATTGCTGCCAAACTGGCTTCCCTGTCTCCTTTGAGCATTATCGAATACTTGTACTATCCGGTAGCCATCGGGATATTTGCCCTGCTGAGCATCTTCTTGAGATACCCCAGACGGTATTCGTGAAAACAAGCGGCAGACGGTTATATTCCACCACGCACAGACCGGCTGAACTCTTTCGCAATGTCCAGACGATGAAGGTGAAAGATTTATAATCTTACAGCTGTAAGATATAGCATCTTACACGTGAAAGATCCATATCTTCCGTGATTAACGGCGCGTACCTGGGGGGCAAATAGCATTCAACAAAGATACGATATGCATTTATCCATGGGCGGTCCAACTCCTCTTTCTTCCAAATCCGGAATCGTGCGTGGTGTATCCACCCGAACCCGGATAGGGAAAATCTCATTGATATAGCATTTCTGTCGAGGTGCAAATCCTATGTTTTTGAAGAGTTCAACAACAGCAGTTATTTCTTTTTCTTTGTTACTGTTGTTTTTCTTCTCTTCTCTATTCTTTTCTTCTCTTATAAAGTTTTGCTTAAAGCTTGCTTGCAAACTCCTATTAACACATTCATTATCAATACATTGCAGTGTATTTTCGGTTACATTTTCATCATCACTTTTTTCAATCGTGTTTTTCATGCATTTTACACTGTTTTCCGCATTGTTTTCCGTGTTGTTTTCCTTATTGTCTGCATCGTCATTCGCTTCTTTATCCGCTGCCGTGAGGACAGTAGAAGTGATTACTTTTTCAGCTGTCTGCACAGTCTTTTTCTTGCTGCTTCTTCCTCCTTTGCTACCGGCGGCGGCACGTTGCTCCGAAAGCTTATTCTGATAACCCATCACCTCATCCAGATACAGGCATCGGAAATATCCGTCCTCCGTTATGACGAACAAGTTAAAGTCTTTAATGAGATGCTGCAAATTTTCCACTGTAGCCCCCCATTGTTCAGCCAACAAATCCAACTCGTTAAAATCGTGTTTGTATTCCTGTTGCCTTCGCAGGAACAATATCATTTGAATATATAATCCTATTCCCATGCATTTCATTTCGGCATTCAGCTTCATCATTTTGTAATCCGACATCAAGCTGCAATTCAGCCGGATAAACTGTTCGGTGTAATCCATTCCTTTTGTTTATTATATAGATGACAAAGTTACGAAAAAAAGTGAAACACAGAAAGATATAGTGATAGAATTAAGTTACAATAGTGTCGGTTGAACTGCCGATTATTCGTAAAGCCATTACAATCCCCGCCGAAACCAAATCCTGCCACCGCTACGTTACTTGTTCGTAACCATGCCCGAAAATAATAGTTACCCCATGGATTAAAAAAACGTCACTGATGAAAATCTTTATCCTCGACACCAAACGCTACAAAAAGGAATAAAATACAGAATCTTTAAAAACTTGTTATTCGCTATTCTCGATAAAAAGCAGTACTTTTGTCCTCATTAATTAATTCACAAATTGAATGATCGCAAAAAAAACAGTCATACAAGATATTAAGCTCGCCGACTTCCCCGAGGAAATTGACGAGCAAAACAACATAAAAGTGTACGGAGAGACCAGTTGGGAAAATCAATTGGCTGTACTCAGCCATTATCTGCATAACAACGACTGCATCGAAAGCAAAGAAAGTAAGCGGGAAGTGATATACGCCATCCGTGAGTTTTTAGAGCAGAAAAAAGAGAGCAAGAAAGAAGAAATAACGGATGAATATGTGACCAAAGTCGCAGAAGATCCTACCGCATACGGTCTGTTCTCGGATTTCTTCAACGTACCATTTCCTGATCCTAAAAAACCAAAATTCACTTTCATCGACCTATTTGCCGGAATGGGAGGTTTCCGCCTAGCCATGCAGGCGCAAGGTGGCAAGTGTGTATTCTCGTCGGAATGGAACAAATATGCCCAAAAGACTTACTTGGCAAACTTTGGAGAAATGCCTTTTGGCGACATTACAAAAGAAATAACCAAAAGCTATATCCCTCGGAATTTTGATGTGCTATGTGCCGGCTTTCCGTGTCAACCATTTTCTATTGCCGGAGTATCGAAGAAAAAAAGTCTCGGACGGGAAACGGGCTTCAAGGATAAAACACAAGGTACGTTATTTTTTGATGTGGCAGACATTATCAGTCGTCACCGTCCCAAAGCATTCTTTTTGGAGAATGTGAAAAACCTGATGTCTCATGACAAAGGCAACACGTTCAAGGTAATCAAGGGCACATTAGAGGAATTGCGTTATTCACTCCACTACCTTGTCATGGACGGACAAACCTATGTGCCACAACATCGGGAACGTATCATGATAGTAGGTTTTGACCAAGATGTCTTTCATGGAAAAGAGCAATTCGCCTTTCCCGAGCAGAAACAATCAACCCAAAGCATCAAAGAAATACTAGACCCTGATATTGACGAAAAATACACGTTGAGTGATAAGCTTTGGAGCTATCTGCAAAACTATGCAGAAAAGCATCGCGCCAAGGGAAATGGATTTGGTTTCGGAATGGTGGATCTGAATGGCATTTCCCGTACTTTAAGTGCCCGTTACTATAAGGATGGTTCCGAAATCCTTATTCCACAAACAGGAGGAAAGAATCCTCGCAGATTGTCTCCTCGCGAATGTGCCCGACTAATGGGATATCCCGATGAATATCGCCTTAACCAAGTTTCTGATGTACAAGCTTACAGGCAATGCGGGAATTCAGTCGTAGTACCTCTTATTACAGCCGTTTCAGAACAATTAGTAAAAGCCATGTTAAATAATTGATTATTATGAGTGAAATTCTAAATAGTGCCATAGTCAAAGTACAAAATGCCAAATATGCATTTTGCCGTTTCATTACAGCCAATGATACTGGGAAGAACGGTTCACATCAAGCAGGCTTCTATATACCAAAATGCGCAGCGGCACTTTTGTTCGACACTCCGGGAGTGAAAGGTGAAAACAAAGACAAGATGGTAAAGGTCAAATGGCAAGATGATTTTACAACTGACAGCCGTTTTATCTATTATGGGCAAGGAACACGTAATGAATACCGAATAACCCGTTTTGGGAAAGGCTTTCCTTTTTTTGAGGAAGACAATGTAGGCGATTTGCTCATTATTGCCCAACAGAGCGAAGATTATTATTATGGTTTCGTCTTGCAGACAGATCAGGACATTGACGATTTCTTTGCCTATTTCAACCTTTCTCCGGAGAAAACAAATCAATTGATTGATGTTACACAAGCAAGTACACCGGAAAAGCAATTGGAAATCGGCATCCAAGAGCTTGTTGCCTTATACACCGATTTTCCGGAAACCCGGCAAATGGCTCAATTCGCCAGAGACATATATAACAAAGCTCATCATATCACGGACTTTCATATTTGCAAGTTTCCCGATGAACAATTATTAAAATGGATTGATACGGAGTACAGTCTATTCCGCTGTTTCGAGGAGAAAGTTTATGCACCTATTTACAGTGTGCCTTTTTCTAACTGTCAAGAATTGGTCAAATTCTCAAACATCATTCTCAACCGTCGCAAATCCCGCGCAGGCAAATCCTTGGAGCATCACCTTGCAACGATATTCACGGCGGCACAATTGGAATACGAAGAACAAGCCGTGACGGAAGACAATAAAAAGCCCGATTTCCTGTTTCCCAACGGAGAAGCTTACCATAACATGCTGTTTCCTGCTAACAAATTGGTATTTCTTGGAGCAAAAACAACCTGCAAAGACCGTTGGCGACAAGTTCTGAACGAAGCAGACCGCATCGAAACCAAATACTTGTTTACCCTGCAACAAGGCATTTCCAAGAATCAGCTTCGGGAAATGAAGCACGAACACCTTAAACTTGTTGTCCCTGCCTCTTACCGGACATCATTTGACAAAGAGTTCCAACCTGAAATTGAGACATTGGCTTCATTCATCGAAATGGTTAAATTAAAACAAAACAGTAACCCCATCTATTCAGTATAAATCACCTCTTCCCATATTCCGCTTCGCCCTCGGTCACCACGCCGGGGGGATCTTTGTCCTCCGGTATTTCATAAAACATGGAAGGTCGCGACCTGAATCGTTCCAAATACGTATGGTTGATGTAATATTCTATCTCCAGCAACGTCTGCTGCCTCACCGCAGATTTCAACTGACACTCCCACACGGTTATTACCGACCAACCCATTTTACGTAACTTCTCCTTGTTACGCTTGTCCCTCAGCTTGTTCCCTTCAATCTTATTTTTCCAAAACTCGCGGTTGGTCTTGGGCATGGTACCGTCCACCTCATGCCCGTGCCAAAAACATCCGTGAATAAAAATCACGATGCCGTATTTGCGCAATACGATATCCGGAGTTCCCGGCAGCCCCTTTACATTTTTGCGGTAACGGTAGCCACGGGAGAAGAGGTAACGGCGCACGATCCATTCCGGTTTCGTGTCCTTGCCCTTGATTTTCGCCATGACGGCGGAACGCTTCTTCTTACTCCAAATATCCATACACTTCGGTTCGATATGGCAAAATTAACCAATTTATGTCAATTCTTCGAATTTCTGAATATGAGAATACATGTAATAGTTCTTCGCAAAAAACGCATCTTCCTCTGCACGCCGTTCCAAGATACATCTGTATCGTTCTCTTGGAATGATCTGTTCCTTTCATATCGCTGTCGTTTTTAGATTGTCAGTTTCAGTATCTCTCTCCAATAGGTCGGATCCGCCTCGCTTAGAAAGAAATCTATGAAGTCCCTTCGTGTGTCCTTGTTCAACCGAGTGGCAACAATCATTCTTCCCGCTTCCGGCAAAAGGGGACAACGAAAAAAAGAAATATCATTTGGTAGCCCGTAAAAGCACCTTTTAGCATAAGTACAAAAGAAAGGGACATTGCGTCATCAGTCTAAACATCGTCTAGGCGCACGAGGCTGTACCTTTTTCTCCAGTTAGGCGGTAGTCGGCACACGCTTGCTCAAAAATCGTTTTGGCAATGGTGTCCAACGGACAAAACCGCTTTTACAAAAAATCTTATGAATAAGGGAATAAAAAACCGAGAGTTTATTTCAAAATCTCCGATTCAATTAAAAAACACGCTATATCCGTCCAAAGGTAACAGAAGAAGATTTATGAATATTTATTTTGAAAATATACATAAAAGGATTATCTTTGCACCGCAAATGAATCAATGATATGAACCAATTACAGACTACATACAGCATACATCACCTTACATCGGGAAATACCCCCCTGTGTAATCACTTCATTGTGCATGTACATTGGTTCAGCGGATTTGTTTAGATTTCCACTCACACGTAATTTATTACCAAACTTTCATCCTACCCACACACGTGCCCGATGAAAGATATATTGCATGATGGTTCTCATTCGGTGAAACCGTCGGGTTGTATATGTTTTACTATAAAAATTGATTGCTATGTTTACTATTATATCTATTATGTTTGTTGGTATCGGTATAGGATATGTATTGCGCAACTTGCAGTTTTTACAGAAAATAGAAAAGAGTACATCACTCACTATCTTCCTGCTGTTGTTTGTTTTGGGAATCTCTATCGGCTCCAACAGCTTAATCATTAACAATTTAGGCAGATTCGGATGGCAGGCGGCTATATTGGCTACATTAAGCATTTTGGGCAGTATGCTAGCTTCTTTCCTGGTATTTCATCTGTTTTTTAAGAAAGGAGGCAAACAATGAAAGGCAGTTTGGTTGTTGTCGCATTTTTTTGTGCAGGATGTATGATTGGAGCTGTCAATAATTTCCAGTATGACATGCACTCTGTTTCCATGTATGTGCTTTATGCACTGATGTTACAAGTAGGAATCAGCATAGGCAGCAATAAGAAATTGAAAGAACTGATTAAAAGCTTACGGCTGAAAATGCTCCTGGTACCGATGGCTACCATTGCGGGAACCTTGCTTTTCTCGGCACTGGCCAGTCTGCTATTAAGCCAATGGAGTGTATTCGACTGTATGGCGGTGGGCAGCGGCTTTGCCTATTATTCACTGTCCTCCATTCTGATCACACAGTTCAAAGAACCGTCTATCGGATTACAACTGGCCACCGAATTGGGAACCATTGCGTTACTGGCCAATATTTTCCGGGAGATGATGGCATTGCTCGGTGCTCCGCTCATACGGAAATATTTCGGACAGCTGGCTCCTATCTCGGCTGCCGGAGTGAACTCGATGGATGTATTGCTGCCATCCATCACACGTTATTCGGGAAAAGACATGATTCCCCTGGCCATATTCCACGGAATACTGATTGATATGAGTGTTCCTGTTTTCGTATCCTTCTTCTGTAATTTATAAAAAAAGAGAAGCCCGCTGATTGGTTAAGCGGGCTTCTTTTTCATATATAATATAGGCGGGAATTATTTCGCAACCTTTTCCAGTTTCTTCATGATAGAGAAGATGAACAATGCGGAAAGCAAGCAGCACACAATCAATACACTCCATACCATCCACAACTGCATATCACCCCACAAATAACCGATGATAGCTACCAGATAGTTACCAATAGCAGTAGCCACAAACCAAAGTCCCATCATAGCGCCTTTATACTTGGGAGGAGCTACCTTGGAAACAAATGAGATACCCATCGGTGACAGGAACAATTCGGCAAAAGTCAATACCAGATAAGTCGAGATCAGCCAGTTGGGTGAAACCAACGCGCTCTCGGCAATACCATTGGCTTCTACTTCAGCAGGAGTAGGCAGACCGAATGAACCGAATGCCAGCAACATGAAACCTACTGCGGCAATCACCATACCGATACCGATTTTACGCGGAGCTGAT
>ENA-ORUN01003595-ORUN01003595.1-human-gut-metagenome-genome-assembly--contig:-NODE-3595-length-10819-cov-18.044593_pt1 | contig 10819 bp, 10 predicted proteins | sample MGYA00242080_ERZ509209 | MGnify/ENA primary metagenome ERZ509209 (study PRJEB26280, sample SAMEA2338786) | human gut metagenome | biome: human gut; feature: human-associated habitat; material: faeces... | reverse complement strand
CATTAAATGATGTATAAAAATATAAAGTGGTGTCTACTTTTTGTTGACTAGTGCAGGAGGCACGAGGAAGTCCAAAAGGAGCGAGAAAGAGTGGTGGAATGGACTTTGAAGTGGAGGGGAGATGCGCGGAAGTCCAAAAGGAGCGAGAAAGAGCTGAGGATTGGACTTTGAGGAGGAGGGGAGATGTGAGGAAGTCCAAAAGGAGCGAGCAAGAGTGGGGGATTGGACTTTGAAGTGGAGGGGAGGCAGGAGAAAGTCCAAAAGGAGCGAGAAAGAGTGGCAGATTGGACTTTGAAGTGGAGAGGAGGCAGGAGAAAGTCCAAAACGCAAGTCGGCGCACAAGAGCGTAAGACCAGACATCACATTTGTGCAAAAATTTATATAAAATCTCATAAACCTCTTGCCCTAAAGCTAACTTCAAGTCGTATCATACAGGTATCAAATAATTTACATTTTTATGAAAGAAGAGGTGTTATTATCATGAAATTTATGGATAAGGATGATTTTGAAAAGCAGAATGTTTTCGGAACAGGTCAGGCAAATACAGCATATGCTAAGTATTTTATTGGTGATTCTTTCCTGAATCCGCTGACAGATTCTAAGTGCGGGCTTTTTCTTGCAAATGTGACTTTTGAGCCGGGATGCCGTAATAACTGGCATATCCATCATGCAACAAAGGGCGGCGGACAGATGCTTATATGTACAGCTGGAGAGGGCTGGTATCAGGAAGAGGGCAAGGAGCCTGTAAGCCTTGAGCCGGGAACTGTAATCGCAATTCCACCAGAAGTTAAGCACTGGCATGGGGCTAAGAAGGACAGCTGGTTTTCACATATTGCTGCAGAGATTCCGGGAGAGAATACAAGTAATGAATGGTGTGAGCCTGTAACTGATGAAGAATATAACAGATTAGGATAGTGTCTTATATGGCAGGAATGGAGGATTACAATGGCTAAGATTGTACAGACAGCAGGAAAAAATGCGTTGGGAGAGTTTGCACCGGAGTTTGCACATTTTAATGATGATGTGCTTTTCGGGGAGAACTGGAATAACGAAGATATTGATTTAAAGACAAGATGCATAATCACAGTAGTTGCGCTGATGTCATCAGGAGTGACAGGTTCATCACTTAAGTATCATCTTGAAAATGCTAAGAATAACGGTGTTACAGCAAAGGAGATTGCTGCTGTTATCACTCATGTAGCATTTTATGCGGGATGGCCAAAGGCATGGGCTGTATTCAACATGGCTAAGGAAGTATGGCAAGAAGATTAATTGAAAGGTTTAGGTAAGAACCGATAGAACATAATGAAATTTGGCAACTACTCTAACATAAAACCAGTTGATTGTTTTATGTTAGAGTAGTTTTTATTTTTTTTCTATATTCAGAAGGGGAATATCCTGTAATATCTTTGAATACTCTGTAAAAATGTGTAAGGTTTGAAAAACCTGTCATGGTTGCAACCTCTGTCACATTTTTGTCTGTTTCAATAAAAAAGCGTTCTGCATTCATTATCCTTGTTCTTTTAATATAGTCAGTTATTGTACGATTAGTATTCTTTTTAAATTCACGGCATAAATAATATTCACTGATGTGAAGCATATCAGCAAGATTCTGAAGGGAAATATCATGTTCATAATTATTGTTTATGTAATCTATAATCTGTGTTGTTCGTGATTGTTGTGCCAGGGACTTTTTATTTGGCTTCATTTCTACAACCATAGTAAGAATCAGGTTAGTAAGTGCTGCCATATATTCATATCTGAACTCTGAAGCTTTACTTTGTGCTTCTAAGAAAAGATATATAAGCCTGCGAAAATTTTTGAGATTTTCAGTGGTAGGAGTATAAAAGGAGTCTGAATTGTAAAGAGCGGTGCGTAACTTTTCCGATGTAATTATATCTGGACGGAAATAGAGAACAATACGTGAAAATGTACAATCTTTATCACTATATGAGCGATGCATGGTATATGGAGGGAAAATAATACAATCGCCTGACTGCAGTTTGAATATCTTGTCATTCCAGTAATGATATCTTTCTCCGTAATCCAGGAAATACAATTCAAAATAATCATGAAAATGTGATTGAGACATATTGTCATTAACACTTGAGATATATGCTGCAGACATGGAATTGCCTAAAGCCATATTGCATTGTGCTGTATCTTTCATAAAATCCCCCCCCATGATATATACTAATATACTTAAAAAAATATAATACATTATACTAAACAAAACTAATTTGTGCAAGAAATGTAAAATAATCGTTAGAAATTGTCAAGATATGTATAGAATACAATGCTTATTATGGATAAGATATTGTTATAAAGTTAACAAATATTTGAGAAAGGAGAACATATGAAGGTTTGTTACAGAGCAGAAAATGTTACAGCAATTGACAACTATTATTCAGTTAAAACGAATGCGGTGGAGATTAGATTATGGTATCTGACAGACGATATAATTCGTATAAGAGCTGGATTCGACGGTGACTGGGATGAGGCATCATATAGTCTTGTTAAGACAGCATGGGAGTCCAGAACAGATGAATTATTAAAGGATTATCGTAAAAAAATTGATGTTGCAGAATCAGAGCTTGAAGATGGTGATGAAAAAGCAGTTATTTCAGGTAGAAAATTAAGAGTGGAGATTGAGAAAAATCCATTCAGAATCTGTGTATATGATATGGATGGAACATTACTCCATGCAGATATTGTTGATCTGGCATATAGAGAAGATTCAAATAAAAGACGTATACATACAAGTCAGATAGAGGCAGATGATTATTTCTATGGTTTCGGCGAAAAAGGAGGAGAAATTAATAAAGCTGAAAAATATATGAATATGGCTCCAGGAGATGCAATGGGATATAACCCAAAGGAAACAGATTCATTGTATAAGCATATTCCTTTTTATATTAAACTTTCAGCATCAACCAAGAAAGCAGTTGGTTATTTCTATCATTCAACTTCAGAATGTGACTTTAATATGGGTAGAGAAAAACGCAACTACTGGCATAGATATTCTTCATTCAGAGCCGATGCAGGGGATATTGATTTATTCCTTATTGCAGGACCAACCATTGAAAATGTAGTTGAAAGATACACAGATCTGACTGGTAAATCAATAATGCTTCCAAAAGCTGCATTAGGATATCTTGGCTCATCAATGTATTATCCAGAGCTGCCAGCAGACTGCGATGATGCAATACTTGGATTTATTGAGACAGTTAAAGAAGAAGGAGTTCCAATTGATGGCTTTCAGCTTTCATCAGGTTATTGTGCAATTGAGACAGAAGAAGGAATTAAGAGATGTAGCTTTACATGGAATAATAAAAGATTTAAAGATCCAAAAGACTGGTTTACTAAAATGAAAGAACATGGAGTTGTTGTTTCACCTAATGTAAAGCCTGGGATGCTTCTTGTACATCCGTATCTTGAAGATATGAAGGAAAAGGATATGTTTGTATATGACAGCGTGGAAGATGTGCCAGGAAAAGGAACATGGTGGGGTGGAACAGGAGTGTTTGTTGACTTCACTAAAGAAGCAACCAGAAAGCATTGGAAAGAATACCTTACAGAAGGATTGCTGCAGTATGGATGCGAATCAGTTTGGAATGATAACTGTGAATATGACTCAATGGTTGACAAGGATGCCAGGGTTTATTATGAAGGCAAGGGAAGTACAATAGGTAAAATTAAACCTGTAATGAGTAATATAATGTGCCAGCTATCGAATGAAGCTATTAATGAATATAATCCGGAGGTAAGACCATTTTCAGTGTGCCGTTCAGGACATGCAGGTATTCAGAGATATGCCCAGGTATGGACAGGAGATAATTTAACATGCTGGGATGCACTTAAATATAATATAGCGACAATGCTTGGGGAAGGATTGAGTGGTGTTGCTAATATCGGTAGTGATGTAGGTGGTTTTTATGGAGAATCACCAGAGCCTGAGTTGTTTGTCAGATGGGTACAGAATGGTGTGTTTATGCCAAGATTCTCAATTCATTCAGTTAATACTGATAATACGGTTACAGAACCATGGATGTATACAAATATGAAACAATACATCATTGATGCTATCAGATTAAGATACAGATTATCACCTTATCTGTATTCGCTTGAATACAGGGCAGCTACAAAAGGTCTTCCAATTATGGAACCTATGTTTATGGCATTTCAGAATGATACAGCCACATATAATGAAGGAATTGATTTTATGTGGGGTGATTCAATTCTTGTTGCAAATGTTGTTGAAAAGGGAGAAAAGATAAGAAAGGTATATCTTCCTGAATCTGAGAATAAGAATGTAAGATTTTATGATTTTAAGACCAGACAGGAATACAAAATGGGGCAGACAGTTGAGGTACCGGTTGAGATTGACACAATTCCAATGTTTATAAAGAGTGGTGCAATTATTCCAATGGCCGGTAATGAAATTAACAACCTTATGAATGACAAGATTGATTCATTACATGTGATTATGGCTCCAGATACAGACTCATCATTTACAATGTATGATGATGACGGAAAAACTAATGATTACAAGCAGGGAAAATACCTGAAGACTCTTATAGAAGTAAAGGCAGGTGCGAAGACAGATATAACATTTACATATGAAGGTGATTACTGTAATACAATCGATAATATGGAACTTGACGTAATTCATAGAGAGAAAGCACCATATTATGTGTTATTAGATGGAAATGAAATGCCACATTATCTTAACAGAGGTAAATATGAGCAGGCTGATTATGGATGGTATTACAGCCAGAGCCTTAAATCAGTGCAGGTAAAATATCCTAATCCAAAGAAGAATCACAAAGTAACTATTTCATTTGAAGTGTTTGATATGATAGGTATGTAACGTAATTGAGTTACAAAAGGAGGTATACAATGGGTAAAAAAATGAGAGCATTAATGATTGCATGTGTTCTTGTAATTGTCAACATCCTTCCTTTAACAGGATGTGGCAATAATAGTATGACATCAAGCAAGAACGCAACAGCCGATAATCCAATGATTCTTACATTAGCACATGGATTGTCAGAAAGTCATACAGTACATATTGCAATGACTAAATTTGCAGATGAGGTAAAGGAAAAGACTAATGGAAGAATAATTATAAAAATCTTTCCTAATGGTCAGCTTGGTTCAGAAACAGAAAACCTTGAGCAGCTTCAGGCGGGAGTTATAGCCATGACAAAGGTATCTGCTCCGGGACTTGCAACATATAATGATGCATTTAATACATTTGGACTTCCATATATCTTTAATGATACTCAGGATTTTTATGATGTTATGGATTCGCAGGAGATGAAAGATTTCTTTTTATCAACAGGAGAAGATGGTTTTGTAACACTTACATATTTTACATCAGGAGCCAGATCTTTCTATACTAAAGATAAGGCAATTAGAACTCCGCAGGATTTAGTTGGAACAAAGATAAGAGTACAGGATATGAAATCACAGACAGATATGCTTTCTGCACTTGGTGGAACACCAGTTGCGATGTCATATGGTGATGTATATACAGCATTATCTACAGGCATTATTGATGGAACAGAAAATAATGAAACAGCCCTTACTACAGGAAAACATGGTGAAGTATGTAAGGTTTACTCAGTAGACCAGCATGCAATGATACCTGATGTTATGGTTATGAGTTCTAAGATATGGAATAACATAGAGCCTGAGGATCAGAAGATTATTCTTGAATGTGCATATGATGCAACTGATGCGCACAAGGTTATGTGGGATCAGGCTATTGATGAAGCAGTGGAAGAAGCTAAAGGAATGGGCGTAGAATTTGTTTACGATGTAGATAAGGAGGCGTTCAGAGAGGCTACTGCTGATATGGTTACATCATATAGAAATAAGTATCCTGGAGTAGATTCTTTACTTAGTACAATAGAGAAAGTAAGAAAGGGGAACTGATTATGGAGAATGTTATGGCAAATATAAGAAAGGTTATGAGTAAGATACTATCAGTTGCCAGTGCTGTATTGCTTTCGTTTATGACTGTGCTGGTATTATGGCAGGTATTCACACGTTATGTATTAGACAATCCGGCGGCATTCACAGAGGAACTTGTTAAGTATTCACTTATGTGGACAGCGTTTATAGGTGCAGCCCTGGCATTCTTTACAAGAGATCATATGGCTTTGACTTTGGTAAAAGATAAGGTTAAGGGAGTTCCACAGAAAGTATTAAGTGTATTTATTGATGGACTTATATTAGCACTTGCAATACTTGTATTTGTGATTGGTGGTTTTATGCTTGCAGTTTCAGCAAAGCAGGAATTTTCAGCATTACTTGGAGTTCCACGTTCGCTTGTATACGCAATTGCACCAATATCAGGAATATTTATAGCAATAGCTCAGATTATTAATCTTTACGAAGATATTACAGGCAAAATAATAAAGAAAGAGGAATAGGAAGGAGGAGAAATCTATGAGTATAGCTTTAACGACAGTATTATTGTTTGTTGTTTTTGGAATATTATTATTTGCAGGTGTTCCTATTTCAGTAAGTATTATAGTTTCATCAATTGTAACAGCTTTGTCCTCACTGTCATGGGATCAGGTAACATTTATAACTATGCAGAAGATGAATTCAGGCGTTGAAAGTTTTTCTTTGTTAGCGGTACCGTTGTTTATTCTTGCTGGTAATATTATGAACAATGGTGGAATTGCTAAAAGACTTGTAAATTTTGCACAGCTTTTTGTAGGCAGGATTCCTGGTAATCTTGCGCAGGCTAACATCCTTGGAAATATGCTGTTTGGTGCATTATCTGGTTCATCAGTAGCAGCAGCATCAGCAATTGGTGGTTGTATCAATCCTATTGAAAAGGAACAGGATTATGATCCGGCATTTTCAGCGGCAGCTAATATAGTTTCAGCACCTACAGGACTTCTGATTCCACCTACATCAGCATTTATTGTTTATTCGACAGTTGCTGGTGGTGTATCAATATCAACATTATTTATGGCTGGATATGTTCCTGGTATACTTATGGGACTTGTATGTATGGTAATTGCTTTTGTAATGGCTAAAAAGCTTGGAATTAAAGCAACAGGCAGAGACAAGTCAGTATCAATAGCTAAAACAGTATGGAGTGCAATTCCATCATTATTACTTATTATTATAGTAATCGGTGGTATTGTATCAGGTATATTTACAGCTACAGAAGGTGCAGGAGTTGCGGTATTATATTGCCTTGTACTTTCAATAATATATAAGAGCATTACATTTAAGAGCTTCCTGAAAATATTGGAAAATTCAGCTAAAACATCAGGAATAATTTTATTCCTTATAGCAGCATCATCTGCAATGTCATTTGTTATGGCATATTCAGGTGTACCAGCAGCAATAAGTAATGCATTACTTGGTATTTCGACTAATAAAGTGGTTATATTCATACTTATGAATCTTATTTTGATGGTAATCGGTATGTTTATGGATATAACACCTGCAATATTAATATTTACACCAATTTTCCTTCCTATAGCAAGAAGCTTTGGAATGACAGATATACAGTTTGGTGTAATGCTTATATTTAATATGTGCCTCGGAAATGTAACACCTCCGGTTGGTTCAGTATTGTTTGTAGGATGTGGAATTGGAAAGGTGTCTATTGAAAAAGTAACTCCAAAGCTGATACCTTACTTTATTGCATTGATAGTGCTTCTTATGTTAGTAACATTTGTTCCAGCATTGTCATTAGCAGTACCACAGCTTATGGGATTGTTATAAGATAAAATCAAGAAAAGGAGCTGATACAATGAAAAGTTCATTTAGATGGTATGGAGACAGTGATCCGGTAACATTGGAATATATCAGACAGATACCAGGAATGCGTTCTATCGTTTCTGCAGTATATGATGTTAAGCCAGGTGAAGTGTGGCCAGAAGAAAGCATTAAACATATTGCTGATGAGTGTAGTGCTAATGGTCTTGTATTTGATGTTGTTGAATCAATACCTGTAACAGAAGATATTAAGCTGGGAACAAAAGAAAGAGACAGACACATTGACAATTACTGTGAGTCAATAAGAAGATGTGCTAAATATGGTGTGAAATGTGTAACTTATAATTTTATGCCGGTATTTGACTGGACAAGAACACAGCTTGATAAGGCAGCAGAAGATGGTTCAACAAGTCTTGTAATGTACTGGGAACAGTTAAAAGGGCTTGATCCACTTAAGGAAGATATTCATCTTCCAGGATGGGATTCAAGTTATACACAGGACGAGGTAAGGGAATTAATAAAACAATATTCAGAACTTGGTGAAGAAGGATTATGGGAAAATATAGAATATTTTCTGAAAAAAGTAATTCCAGTAGCTGAAAGCTGTGGAATAGTAATGGCACTTCATCCGGATGATCCACCATATCCAATATTCGGACTTCCAAGAGTTATTACTTGTGAAGAAAATATAGACAGATATCTTTCAATTGTGGATAGCCCATCGAATACATTGTGTTTCTGTACAGGTTCACTTGGCTGTTCACCTAAAAATGATATTCCGGCAATGGTCAGAAAATATTCTGAAATGAACAGAATAGGATTTATGCATCTTAGAAATGTCAGAATTTTGCCAGATACATCATTTGAAGAATCAGGACATCTGTCAAGAGAAGGAAGTCTGGACATGAATGCTATTGTTAAGGCACTTGTGGAAACTGGATTTACAGGATATTTCAGACCTGATCATGGACGTATGATATGGGGCGAAACAGGCAAGCCTGGATATGGACTTTTTGACAGGGCTCTGGGAAGTGCATATATTAACGGACTCATAGAAGCAAATGGTGGAAAAATTGAGTATTAATAATATCAGGAGGATATATTGTATGTTTGATTTACCTTTAAATGTTGATTATACAGGAAAAACAGTAGTCGTAACTGGAGCAGGTGGAGTATTATGCTCAGATATGGCAAGAGCTTTTGCAAAGGCAGGCGCAAAAGTAGCTGCATTAGATCTTAATGAAGAGGCAGTTAAAAGTCTGGCAGATGAAATCAAAACAGAAGGATTTCAGTGTGAAGGATTTAAGGCAAATGTGCTGGATGCAGATATGCTGGAAGATGTACACCAGCAAATAATCAAAGTATATGGAAAATGCGATATTCTTGTTAATGGGGCTGGTGGTAATAATCCTAGAGCAACTACAGATAATGAGTATCAGGACGAGGCTAAGGAAGGAATGAAAACATTCTTTGAACTTGATTCATCAGGAGTGGATTTTGTTTTCAAACTTAATTTTCAAGGAACACTGATTCCAACACAGGTCTTTGCAAAGGATATGGTTGCAAACAAATCAGGCTGCATTCTTAACATATCATCAATGAATGCATATATTCCATTAACAAAGATTCCAGCTTATTCAGGTGCAAAGGCTGCAATAAGCAACTTTACACAGTGGTTGGCAACATATTTTGCTAATTCAGGAATCAGATGCAATGCAATAGCTCCAGGTTTCTTAGTATCTAATCAGAACAGGTCTTTATTGTTTAATGAAGACGGAACTCCAACAGCGAGATCTAAAAAGATACTTAATGGAACACCTATGGGTCGATTCGTTGACAGCAATGAATTGTTAGGTGGAGTATTATTCCTTTGTGATGATAAGGCTGCAAGTGCAATAACTGGTGTAGTACTTCCAATAGATGCTGGATTTGCAGCTTATTCAGGCGTATAGATATTATATTAATTAACTTACAAGAACACTGCATATAGCCCCGGTGACATATTTAGAGTCACCGGGGCATTTAAATTGTGCGCCTGGTGGCGCATGTTTCTAAAGGGTTAAAATCCCGAATCCGCCAGGTAGTGGGAAGGATATAGCCGAAGGCAAGGGTGTTCATCGTGAGATGGAATCTGAAGGAAGCTGGATGTGGGAACAGACTAACCACGGGCAAGTCTCTGGTCTGACGAACAGAAATATAATAACCAGTACTATTTGCAATAGCTTTTATATCTTCGGAACCATTTACAACATATTTGTATTGATATCATTATAGGTATTATCCAAATTGTTAATAATCATTGACATATAAAAGCCTCACTGCAAATAAATTCAAAATCTGTTCAGAATATGCGCATAATCATAAAAAATAGGGTTATAATACTTGCGTATAATTAAAAAATAAAATACAATGTGCGTATAATCATAAAAATTAGAACTAACATATATGCGCATAATCTGGAGGAGCCATGATATTAAAAAGAAAAATATATAAAAAACTACTGGAATGGAAAAATGAATGTCAGGGGAAAAAAGCTTTACTGATAGAAGGTGCCAGACGTATTGGAAAGTCTACCATCTGCGAAGAATTTGGAAAAAACGAATACGAGAGTTATCTTCTGATTGACTTTGCTAAAAAAGATAAGGAAGTCGAAATGTATTTTGAGCGATATCTGAATGATCTGGATACATTTTTTATGCTGTTACAGACACATTTTGGAACAAAACTGACAGAGAGAAACTCTCTTGTTATTTTTGATGAGGTACAGATGTTTCCACAGGCAAGGGCTGCAATAAAATATTTGGTTGCAGATGGAAGATACGATTATATAGAAACTGGCTCATTGATATCTATCAGAGAAAATGTAAAGAATATTGTCATACCGTCAGAAGAAAGAAATATCAATATGTATCCATTGGATTTCGAAGAATTCGCAATAGCATTAGAAGAAGATTTGCTGGTTGAATATATAAAAAAATGCTTTGAAAAAAGAGAACCTTTGGAAAGAAGTATGCATAATCAGGCAATGCTTTTGTTTCATCAGTATATGCTTGTTGGTGGGATGCCT
>ENA-ORUN01003585-ORUN01003585.1-human-gut-metagenome-genome-assembly--contig:-NODE-3585-length-10855-cov-3.697500_pt1 | contig 10855 bp, 7 predicted proteins | sample MGYA00242080_ERZ509209 | MGnify/ENA primary metagenome ERZ509209 (study PRJEB26280, sample SAMEA2338786) | human gut metagenome | biome: human gut; feature: human-associated habitat; material: faeces... | reverse complement strand
TCTCTGGGGGATCTAAAGGGGGTATTCTCTTCGGAAAGAGAATACCCCCTTTGTCTTCCGTTCCCCTGCGCAGCGCAGGGAAAACCCACCCTGCATAATGCAGGAGAACCCTTATTTCTCTTCCTGAGCTTTCAGCTTAGAAAGTTCTTCTTCCTCCAGCTGGCGATACGCCACCTTACCAACCAGAGTCTTGGGCATATCCTCCTTGAACTCGATGTCGTAAGGCATGGCGTACTTCGCCACATTCTTGCGGCAATAGGCAAGCAGCGTCTGCTTGGTCTCCTCCGTCGCAGGCACGCCCGGCGCGAGCTTGACGAACGCTTTGACCTTCTGCATCTTGTAGGGGTCGGGCACGCCGATGACGCAGCTCATCTGCACATATTCGTGCGCGTCGAGAATGTTCTCGATCTGGCCCGGATACACGTTATAACCAGACGAGATGATCATGCGCTTGGCGCGGCCGCGGAAGTAGATGAAGCCCTGCTCGTCCATCACGCCGAGGTCACCCGTGTAGACCCACGTCAGGCCGTCCGCGTGCGTGCGCAGCGTCTGCGCCGTCTCCTCGGGGTTGTTCATGTACTCCTTCATCACGGTCGGGCCCGCGAGCAGGATCTCGCCCTCCTGACCGTAGGGTACCTCTTTGTCGGTGTCCGGCTCGACGATCTTAATATACGTATCGGGGAACGGCAGACCGATGGAGCCCTCCTTGAACATATGCGGCGGCGTCAGGCAGCAGGCCGTGACCGTCTCGGTCGTACCGTAGCCCTCGCGCACCTGAATGGACGCCTTGTGGTCATAGAGGAACTTGTCGAACTTCTTCTTCAGCTCGATACTCAGGCTGTCGCCGCCGGAGAACACGCCCTTGAGCGAGCTGAGGTTCGCCCCGTCCATGCTGGGAAGTCTCAGCAGCGCTTCATAGAGTGTCGGCACGCCGGCGATGAAGTTGCACTTATACTTCACGATCTGCTTGGCATAGCTCTTGGCCGTAAAGCGCGGGATCAGGATGCAGCGGCCGCCCTGGGAGAGCATCGTGTGCACGCACACGCCGAGGCCAAAGCCGTGGAAGAGCGGCATCGCCGCGAGCATACGGTCGCCGGGGCGGAACATCGGGTTCGCCGCGATGACCTGCTGGCCGAGGGCGTTGAAATTCTTGTTCGTCAGCATAATGCCCTTCGTCGTGCCGGTCGTACCGCCGGAATAGAGGATGACGGCGGGGTCGGCGCCCTCGCGCTTGACCTTATAGGTCTTATAGTAGCAGGAGCGGGAGAGCTTCATGAAGTCTTTCCACATGATGACCGGCGCATCCTCGGGGATCTTCTCGATCTTGCGTCCCTCGGTGAGCATATAGCCCGCCTTGATCGTCGGGGACAGCGCGTCGCGCACGCTTGCGATGATCATGTTCACGACCTTCGTGCGCTCGCGCACCTTTTCAAACTTGTTGTAGAACTGGTCGAGCGTCACCGCCGCCACGCTTTCCGAGGCGTTCAGGTAAAACTCGATCTCCTTCTCCGCCGACAGCGGATGGATCATGTTCGCAATGCCGCCGACGAGGTTGACGGCGTAGAACATATAGATGGCCTGCGGGCAGTTCGGCATGGCAATGGTCACCTTGTCACCCTCGCGCACGCCGATGGTCTTGAGCGCCTTGGCGCACTGCTCGATCTCACGGATCATCTGGCGGTAAGTCGTGGACTTGCCCATAAAGGTGAAGGCAATGTTGCCCGGATATTTCTTAGCGATCTGCTCCACGGCCTCGAACATCGAGCCGTCGAAATATTCAAGATGCATCGGCACCTCGCCCATGTAATCCTTCCAGGGCGTTCTGACAATGGAATCACTCATATTCTACTTCCTCCGATAGCGGTCGTTCCAAAAGGGTGGGGTGTTCTAACAGATATTTGAAAAGGCGCACGCTCTTTGCGTAATAGTAGCCGTCGGCAATGCGCTCATCCACGGTGAGGCCGAGGTCCACCGTCTCCTGCATTTCGACAAGGCCGTGCTCGTCGTACAGCGGCGTCCACTTCTTTTCGCCGATGATGCAGAACAGCGAGCTCGTGCCCCAGTTCGTCAGGTGGTGGTAGCCGCTTTTGAGATGAATGGAACCGAGGTTGGAGAGAAAGACCGAACTGTAGTTCGGGTCCTTGCCGATCAGGAAATCGGGGCACCAGCCGTGCTTGTCGAGCCAGCGGATAAATCGCACCGCCGCCTTGGACAAAAAGCGCGGCAGGCTGTTGAGCACATTCATGCTGTTGTCGGTCGTGTTGACCTTCTTCTGCTCGCGGCAGGCCGCAACCTCCTGGTGGATCTCCTCGTGGATCGTTTCGATGGTGCTCTCAGGCTTTATCTCCAGCAGAGCCATGGCCTCTTCGCTGCCGTCGGCAAACTCCTTTTTGATGACAAAGCCCGCTGTCACCTTATTGCGCTGATAGTAGTTTTCATTCGCGTAAAAGCGGTTGAGCTTCGGCCGTAAAATGACCGTCTTAACGAGCGCCGTCAGGATCACGTGGAAAAACGTGTACTTGAACGGAATGCCCTCATAGTTTTTCGTCGCAATGTAGTCCTTGATGGGCTCTAAATTCACGCGCTCTGCGATATACGCCTCGTTGTCCGCGCGGTTGGGATAGATGATGCCCATGATAAAGTGCAGCGAATCCACATCCCGCAGCAGTGTTGCGTCGCGCCGGTCGCCCCAGCGTCTTTTCTGTTCTGCCATAAAACCTTCTTCCTTTTCTTTCGGTTTTGCTTCTTTTCCCCACCCTTCCACAAGTGGGACTCCTCTTTAGGGAATAAACCGCTCAAAAATGGCGATCGCGCCCTCGCGATCCGCCGTCTCCAAGTCTTCTTTCGACCGGATGGTCCAGTACACGCTCTGCGCGCCGTAGAGTCTGCGGCACAGGCGCGGCGCCCATTGCTTCTTATCCTCGTATTTGTAGGCGACAAAATCCGGCTGCGCGCTGATGTTGCCCAGCAGGTTCGTCGTGGCAAACGCCATCGGGAGGCTCAGCTTGCCGCGGTCTTTCAAAAAATTGCAGCTCAACTGCCCGCGGATGACCTCGGGCCGATGCGTTCTGAGCCACGCCACGCACCGCGGGTCGAACGACTCCACGCAGTAGTCAACGCGGAACTTGTCAAGCTCCGCCATTGTGCGCGCGGTCAGCTCGGCGAAGTTGTCGTGAAAGCTCTTGACCTCCACAATGAGCGGCAGGCCCGTCCCCGCAAACAGCGCCAGCACATCCTTGAACTGCGGAATGGTCTCCCGCGTGCCGTCCAGCGGATAGTTCTTCAGCTCGTCCGCGCTCAGGTCCTCCAGGTACCCCTCTCGGCCCGTCATACGCTTCACGTCGCTGTCGTGGAATACGGCGAGCGTCCCGTCGCGCAGCAGGTGTACGTCAAGCTCCGCGCCAAAGCCCCGCGCGACGGCGCGCGAGAAGGCCTCCATCGAATTTTCCGGAATGCCCGCCGCCTTATCGTAGAGCCCGCGGTGCGCATAGCGGAATTTCCGCAGTGCCGTCATCGACTCCGTCCCGCGCCGCGCGCGCAGTAAAATCGCCCACGCAAGCGCCAGAATCAGGCAAATTCCGACAACGATCAGTAAAATTTTCAATTCAGATCACTTCTTGTATTCGATTTAGTCCGCGTCCATATCCTCATACGCCGCAAGGCCGGCCTTGGCCTCCACCTTGCAGTCGCCGTGGCGCACGAAGCACATCGTCACAAAGCTGCACGCCACGAAGAACGCCGCATACGGGAACAGCACGCTGTAGCTGATATGCTTCAGAAGCGTGCCCGCCAGGATCGGCGTCACGACCTGCGCCGCCATCGAGAACGTGTAGTAGTAGCCCGTGAACTTGCCGATATCGCTGCCCTTGCACATTTCCACAACCATCGGCAGCGAATTGACATTGATCGCCGCCCACGCAAGGCCGACGAGCGCAAAAATGACGAACATCACGCCCGTGATGCGCTGATAGTGCGTCGTCAGAAAATACCCCGAGGCGAAGCACGCCGCCAGCAGGATGACGCCGCCCTGGATCGTCTTTTTGCGTCCGATCTTCGAGGCGAGCTGCCCCACCGGGATGTACGACACGATGGCCCCGCCCGTCGCGACGAGCAGGCACGTCGACGCGCCGCCGAGCCCCTGCCCCATCACGCGCCCGACATAGGTCGTCCACCACGTCGTCACGCCGTTGTAGCCAATATACCACAGCGCGATGGAAAAAAGTAGCATCAAAAGGCTGCGTTTGACAGGCTTCGGCAGCTCCTCATGCCCGTCGGCTTCCTCCTCCGCAAGCTGCTGCTCGGGATGCGCGGCCTCGTATTCCTTCTCCGCCGCCGCGAGCTTCGGCTCGTTCGTCGTGAGGTACAGCACGATGACCGAAACCGCCATCAGCACCGACACCACGATGAAAAGCGGGCGGTAGTTCACGTGCGCGGCCCCCGCGGTCTTGCTGTTGGGATACAGCACCGCTGCCGCGGCGAGGTACAGAATGCCGCCCACCGCGCCCATCAGGTTGATGATCGCGTTCGCGCGCGAGCGCAGGGGCTTGGGCGTCACGTCGGGCATCAGCGCCACCGCGGGCGAGCGATACGTCCCCATCGCCACGAGCAGCAGCCCCAGCGCGACGACGAACAGCACCAGCTTGCCCCTCTCCCCCGTCGCGGCGTAGCCGTTGTCGAAGATCGGCAGCAGATTCATCAAAACCACCGCGCACGCCGTGCCGCCGAGGATGAACGGCATCCGCCGCCCGATCTTCGTGCTCGTGCGGTCGCTCAGCGCGCCGAAAAACGGCAGCAGAAACAGCGCCAGCACATTGTCCGCCGCCATGATCGCGCCGGAAACGGTCTCGTTGAGGTGGAACGTGTTCGTCAAAATCAGCGGGATGATGTTGTCGTACATCTGCCAGAACGCGCAGATGGACAAAAACGCCAGTCCCACCAGCACCGTGCGCCTGTTGTCGAGCTTCATGGAGGGTCCTCCTTGCGAACGCTGTCGAATTTCTTCTCAATTGTAGCAGTTTAACATAAGCATAAAAAAATAGCAAGCACAAGCGGCCGTTGCCCCGTTTCGTCCAACAAACGCTAATGATACACCGTATCATTAGAAGGCCCGCCCGCGCTGCGAGAGAGAAACGCGCCGGCCCCTTCCGATTTTTATTTTTGCGGCCGGAAAAGGAAAATTGACATGAAACGTACAGCAAATTACGACCTTCCCACATGGGAGCAGGATGACGCCATCCGCATGAAGGACTTCAACGACCTGACGGGCAAGCTCGACGCCGCCTTAAAGTCCGGCGCGGACGCGAACGCCTCCGCATCGGCGGCGCTGACAGCCCTGCTCGCCGACGTCGGCAGCGGCGGGCACAACTGCCGCGCGATCGCGGGCAGCTACACCGGCGCCGGGACCTACGGCGCGGCGAACAAGATCACGCTGCAAACGGACTTCACGCCGCTGCTGGTGCTCATCACCAACCCCGGCGAGTCCGCCAACCTGCACCTGCTGGTGTGGCTGCGCGGCATGACGGCGGGCGACAACGGCTACAGCGGCCGCACAGTCGCGCTGGAATGGGGCGAGCGCTCGGTCGCGTGGTACTCCACGGTCTCGGGCGTCAACGGCCCGGAGTACCTGCACCTGAACGCCGCGGGCTATACCTACCAGTATGTGATCTTAGGCTACTGAGCGCAAACGGCATAAAAAACCCCCGAGGTCTTACGACCTCGGGGGTTTTGTCTTAAATCGAGAACTAAATTAAAGTTCGATTAGACAGAAGGGGTGAAAGCGTCAGTGTAAATCTGAACGCCGGTGCCCGTGGTGCTGCCACCAGGATAAGGATAAGTGATGACATTGGTCGGGGCAATGGTGATGTTCGCGGACTGAGCGCTCGGGACGCTGAGAGTCATAAGAGCACGGTACTGAGTGGTGCTCTGGAAGACTTCGCCGTCAATGCAATCGACCCAAGTCGCAGCACCGTTGGCGGGGTTGACCCAATATCTCTGCCACTTGGCAGCGACATCGAGAGCAACAGGGGTGCTGATGTTGATGCCAGTACCGGCAGCGGTGAACTCAACAGAGTTGACGAGATTGCCAACCTTAGCGCCGTTCTTCACGCTGACAGTGGTAACGGTCACAACACCGTTGATAGCAACAGCGCTCTTATCGAACGCATAGGCCTGCGGGCAGAAGCGGTCGAGGTTGGCGCTGGTGGCGTCAACATAGACGAAGTAGTAGTTCTGGTTGGCAGGAGCACCCATCGTACCAACGACCTTGCTGGTGCCGGAAATCACGCTGTAGTACATATTGGCGTCGTAGTCGTGATAGACAGAACCGGTGTAGGTGTCGCGGTCAGCATAGCTGGCAGCAGCGGTACCGGCAGCACCCTCAACATAGGCGATCTTCAGGGTGTTGGCATAGGTCGCGTAGACAGCAGCGAGCGGGTGATACGCATCATTTGCATCGACAGGCTCACCGTTCACAGCCTTGTGACCGGCCACAACAACGCCATCCTCAAGAGAAACAACATAGAGCGTGTTGGCCTCGGGAGCGGTGTGAACCGCAGGATTGCCCTTCGTCAGAGTGCTGTTCAAAGCAGCGTAGTTAGCGAACTTGACTTCGCCAGCCTCGCCGTCGACATAGCCCTTAACGACCCACGTACCGTCAGCGAGGGTGTAAGCACCCTGCTGGCCGTCGAAGTAGAACAGGCTGGTGACCTTAGCGGTCGCGCTGGGAGCGGTGACGTAGACGTAATCAGCGACCTTATCGCCGTTCACATCAACGAAGTCGACCTCAGCGGAGGTGTAGCTACCGACATTGGTAAAGCCCTTAACGGAGGAGAAGGTGTAGCTGGTGCCGGTCTTAGTGCGAACGAGGAACGTGGTGTTGTCGTTCACGACCAACTGCCACGCTCTGCTGCCGTAGACCTGAGTATTCTTGGACACCGCAGCGGTGGTGTTGTAGAGACCGGCGGGGATAGCAGACTGATAGTAGGTAACGGGAGTAACACCAGCGGCGCTGGCAGCAACCTCAGCCTGAGCCACACCGTTACCGGCGACCTCGATAGCCTTCAGCGTGCCGTTGGCCTTAGTGGTGAACTGGAAGAGGTGGTTGTTGAGGATACCGTTGCCATTGGCAACAGCATCCACGCGGGCATTCTCGGTGGCATAGGAGTCAACGTAGAAGTAACCATTGACGGCCTGCATCAGAGTAGCTGCCGTGGTATAGTTGGTGCTGTGAGTGACCGTACCGGTAGCACGGTTGCCGGCATAGGCCTGACCAGCGGTAGCGTTGGTGTAATAGGTGATTTCGGAGATGTCGACCTGGCCGGTGGTACCATCCATATAGGTGACGTTCGCCTTAGCGACGCCGGAACCATCAGCAGCGTTACCGGCCCACCAGATGGAGTTGATGACGCCGTAGCTGGTAGCAGCAGCGATGTCAACAGCACCGATCAGGTTGCCGTAAGAGTCGAAGAACCAAGTGTGCTTGGTGGATTCCTTACCAGCCTCATCGAGCCAGAACTTGGCAGCATCGTCATAGACAGTGCCTTCGACGTTGTGCTGCTTGCTGTTCCAATAGATGATGGTCTGGGCACCCTCGATGGAAGTAGCCTTACCAACAATGTCGCCGGGCTTGGTGGTAGTGGTGGTGGTGATAGCACCGCTCTCAGTAGCAGGGTTACCAGCAACAGCGGTGAAAGCGTTCAGCAGAACATAATCGCCGACAGCATACTCATAGTTGGTCTCGCTGTTGGTAAGAGTATAAGCGGTCTTAGCAGCGGTCTTGAGCTGAGTGGTCGAATTGATCGTACCAGCCTCATAGACCTCGAGCGTGATAGTGGCAGGGGTCTTCAGGTGATTCTGAGCATCATAGGTAGCCGCGGCAACATAGGTGACCTTGGCAAGGAAGGTGTCGATCATGACGATGGAGTCATCATAGACCTCGACCAGACGGCCCTGAGCGCCCATCTTGGTGGTGGTGTCGGTCAGGTTGACCGTGTACTTGGCAGCGACCTTCTCACCGTTAACATACAGGGTGTAAGCGGTGTCAGCAGTCAGGCCGGCGTCGTGAGCGACATCGCACTCAGCAACAGCCTTGGTGTAGGTAGCGACCGGAGTAGCCTTAACAGTAGCATAGGTCACAAGAGCGGTACCGGTCTTGCCGTTGGTCCACTTGTAGAGGGGACGGCCCCACTTATCGGTGCTGGCATCGGTCTTGGTCAGGCCGAAGTTCTTGTAACCGAGGGTGTCGTTCTTGGTGTTGCCGAGGATGGAGCTGTTGCTGTTGTAGCCGAGCGCCGCAGTGTAGGTGACGGTCGGGACGTAAGCAGCGGTGCGGAACAGGAGCTCGGCGACCAGCTCACGGGAAGCAGGCGCGTTGAGGTCCTCGTTCTTGACGTTCTTCAGAACGCCGAGCTGCTGGGCGTACTGCGCAACATGAAGCTGCCAGTCAGCGCCGGTGAACTCGTTGTTCTTGTCGTAGCCGACAGCGCGGAGGATCATGGCGAGGGCCTGATAGCCGGTGACCTTGTCGGCAGGGCCGAAGGTCTTGGCGTCGTAGCCCTTGACCAGACCGGCGTTGGCGCAGTAGCCAATGTAGCCGGCGGCCCAGGCAGCACCGTTCATGTCAGTGAACTTGTTGTAGGTAGCATACAGGGAGGCCTGAGCGTCCTTGACGTCGCCCGTGTAGAGACGGTAGACGATCGCGGCAACCTCCGCGCGGGTGATGGCGCCCTTCGGCTGGAAGGAGCCATCGGTGTAGCCCTGGAAGACCTTCATGCCAGAGAGAACGTTGACAGCTTCGCTGTAAGTCTCATTGACCTTGTCGGCATCCTTGAAGGCTGCGTTGGAACCGACGACAGCCAGAGACAGAGTCATGACCAGCGCCAGAACCAGTGCGAGTAACTTTTTCATAGATGTTACTCTCCTTTCATAAATTTCCATCCGTTTTGGTTCGTCAATTTCGACAAAGGGGACATTTTCTGACGAATTTTCCCGAAAAACAAGCATCTCAAAAAGTTGCAAAAACTATCAAAAATACTTAAAAATCGCGATAATCGCGTCGAAAAAGTTCAACTCGGTCGATATCGCATCCCCTTGCAAAAACCAGTAAAGCCTTGCAGCAGAAGGGATAGCGGATTCGCGTGGTAGCGGTTTGGTAGCCGGTTAAAAAAGGAAAGCATCTTCGGCCCATTGCGGCGCAACGGAAAAAGTTGGTAGCTACCGTGGTAGCAGCGGAGAAAGGCTTAACATTTTTTTGCTGGCATTTTCTTCGCCTGGCATTTTTGAATATTTTTGACGATATACACAAAATATTCATTTCTCAAAGAGCGGCGGCGGGCGCGAAAAATGCGCCCGAACGACAATATTTTTCCTTTTCGACAAAATTCGACACATTTCGCAAAAGCGCCGTGCTATGCTGGCGTCAGGCAAATATGAGACGTCAAACCCTGCTGAAACCAAAAGGAGAGAAGGGATCGGAAAGAACGCTTGCATAGGCCCCATGACGCAAAAAAGAGGAGCATCCGCTCCTCTTTTTTTATGATAGAAGTTTTTCGGCAGACGATCACGCGGCCTCCCGAACGGGGTGCCGTATATGTGCTGTCTGCACTGCGTTTCCGCTTTATTCCAGTGCAGCGGGTACGCGCTTATCCTTGCGATTGAGGATCAAATTGATGATCAGGCAAGCCGCAAAGCCGCCAATACCGATCGCATCTGTCAGCAAACCGGGCCAAAGCATCAGGCAGCCGCCAACGCCAAGAACAATGCGCATAATGGTATTGCACTTGCGCTTCAGAAAACCGACTGTACAAGCGCTCAGACTCACAACTCCGACCAGCGTTGCAAAAACAGACCATGCAACATGGATAGGCGTTCCGATCAGCAGGATGCCCGGATCCATTGCAAAAACGAACGGAGCGACAAATCCGCCAAGCGCAAGGCTTATGCCGAAACAGAAAGAAGCATCACCATAATAAGAGACATGCAAAAGAAACGCTTTTTCAATGATCTCACCCCCTCTCTCTATTCTTTAATACGACATAGATGTTCGTTTTTGGACAACTATCTGAAATTTTTCTTTATAAGATCGCAGAAATCCTTGGCGGGCGATGATGGCCTGCATTTCTTTATGATACCAGTGTAAAAATATCCCTCCCTTCTCGTATGTAGCTTTACGAGAAGGGAGGGATATTGGGTACACCGGCTATTTACTTTTCACAAACACTTTCTGCTAATCTGATCAGATCTTCGGCCGTGAAGAATCCGGATATACAGAATCCGGCGTCGTCAGAGGTCATCCATACGATCGTGTTTCCGACGGCGGCATCCTCGCTGATCAGAATATCGGCATCATAGCCGTCTACCGTTGCCTTTTCAACCGTAATATCTGTTGACTCAACTTGCCAGAAGGTCTCATCGGGTGGGCTTACATAGTAAAATTTCAGCATTTCGCTTTCATCGTTCACATAGACAACAGTCGAAGTATTTCCGACGCTATCCTCCGATAGCTTCGTATATCCTTCAGGGATCCAAGTTAGGCAGTAGTCCTTTTTCACCCCATCGACGGTACGGCCATTCTCAAAACGAAATAGAAATACTTCTTCATATACCTCTTTGACCCATCCGAAGAACACAGCTCTCGCCTCTGTGTCAACAACCAACCACGCGCTTCCGCCAATGAGGACAGCAAGGATGACAGCCGCCGCTTTGTGCAGCGTTTTATAAAAGTAGGGGTGATCGGCACGCTTTTTTAGTTTCTCGATTTTCTTCTCAAAGGCGGCAGAAAATTCGTGAGGCGGGACATCTCTGTAATGCAAGACTTCAGCAGATTTGTTCCGAATGTCCACTTCGAGCAGATCCCGAT
>ENA-ORUN01003582-ORUN01003582.1-human-gut-metagenome-genome-assembly--contig:-NODE-3582-length-10873-cov-2.804123_pt1 | contig 10873 bp, 15 predicted proteins | sample MGYA00242080_ERZ509209 | MGnify/ENA primary metagenome ERZ509209 (study PRJEB26280, sample SAMEA2338786) | human gut metagenome | biome: human gut; feature: human-associated habitat; material: faeces... | reverse complement strand
AAAAAGTAAGATTATTAGGATTTAACCATGATGAATTGACAGATTCAGAGAAAACAACAGCGTATGACTCGGCAACAGAAACAGGAAAAGCAGGAATAAGTTTTGAATATGTAGACTTTTTAACATCAGCAAGTATGAATAGTAGTAATACAAATTTGGGAGGTTGGAAAAATACAGAACTAAGAGGAACATTAAATGGAGCAACATATAGTTCATTAATAACAAAATATAACATAAAGAAAGTAAAGAAAGATTATATACCAACATATAATGTAGCTTCAATACAACAAACAGAAGATTATTTATGGTTATTGTCATGTGGAGAAATATGGGATAATGGTTATAATGGAGGAGCAACAAGAGGTTATGCAATAACAACAGAAGGAAAACAATATAAATACTATAAAATAAATCTAAAAAGTACGAGCTATTCAAATTCAAACAGTATCACTAAAAAAGCAAGTGTAAACAATTCAATATGGTGGTGGCTTCGTTCGCCTCATTGCTACAATAGCTACGGTTTCTGTGCTGTGCACTCTGACGGCACTTGCTCCACTGGCTATGCTAGGGGCTCTGTTGGGATTGCCCCTGGCTTTTCAATCTAGGAGTAGGAGACTGTAAATATTTTTGTGTAAATCAATTTTTCCTTTTATGAAAAAAGAGCAAATAAAATGTATGTTGCAGTAGCAAAACATAAAACAACAGAAAACTTAGAATTAAAAAAAGCATTCACAGTAGGTTTTGTAACAAAGAAAACAGAAGAATATTTAGACAAGAATGGAAATATTGATGTTGATAAAATGGAAATAATCACATTTGATATGGTAAGTAATACATATAGAGTTTTAGGCGAAGTTGTTGGAAATGCTTTCAAAGATGGATTAAAATTAGAAGATTAATAAAAGATAGTTTATAAGAAAAGAAAATAAAGCAAGTGATTGTTGATAATCACTTGCTTTTATGATATTATACTTGTTGAAAAAGAGTAATTTATAAGGAGAGAAAAAGTGGAAACAACAAAGTTAGAAGAAAAAAATGAAATTGTTTTTGTAACACATAACACAGGAAAAATAAAATCAGCAGAAAAATATTTTAAAAATTTAAAATTCAAAACATTTAAATATGAATTAGATGAACCTAGAAGTGATGACATAAAAGAGATAGCAACAGCAAAAGTAAAACAAGCATATGAAATAGTAAAAAGACCTTGTATAGCACTAGATACAGATTTTAGAATTGAAGCATTAAACGGTTTTCCAAGGGCATTTGTAAACTTTACATTAGAAACAATAGGTATAAACGGAATTTTAAAATTAATGGAGGAACAAGAAGATAGAACTTGTGCTTTTAATGAATGTTTAGCATATCATGATGGAAAAGAAATACATTATTTTTATGGAAGACACCCACGGAAATTTATCAAATACAATAAAAGGATTAGATAGAGCAGAAAAATGGTCAGATTTATGGTATATTTTTGAACCAAAAGGGTTTGATAAAACATTAGCTGAAATGGATGCTACTGAAAGAGAAAATAGAAGAAAAGTTGATGGTTCAGTACAAGCAATGCAAGAATTTGCAAAATGGTATGAAAAAGATAACTAGTAAGTCGTTGTTGAAGTTGAATTTGAAATGAAAAATGAGGTAGTAAAGAATGAAAAAATTAAACTTGATAGTAGTATTTAATACAAGTTTTGATAAGGTACTTTTTTGCATTAGAGCAAAAGAACCATATAAAGGGCTGTATAATTTTGTAGGAGGCAAAGTAGAAGAAAATGAATCTAATGATAATGCCGCATATAGAGAATTATTTGAGGAAACAGGAATTTCTAATCACGATATAGAATTAGAGCATTTCATGGATTTGAATTACTTTAAATATGGAAATAATTTACAAGTTTATTATGGAATTTTAAAACACGAAGTAGATTTAGTGGAAGAAAAAAATAAATTAGAATGGTTAGCTATAAATGATGAATTATTAGATAACTCTAAATTTGCAGGGAACTATAATATTCCACATATAATAAGGCAGATAAAAGTATATTTAAAAAATGGTACAGAAATTGATAAATATTAGAACAGATGGAGGTATTGAATTGAAACTGATTACATTATGTGGAAATTTAAAATTCAAAAATGAGATGATGGCAATTGCAGGAAAAATGGATTGGAGAATGATTACATGAAAAACATTTTAGAAAAATTAAAGAAAAGTGTATTAATATATGTAATATTATATGCAATAGTATTTATACTAGGTAATTTGATATTAAATGCTTTTAATATGCGATTCAGAGAAACAATATATTTCGTTTCATTAATTTTTATTGCAATAGGAACTATTATAGGAATTATACAATTACTATGTAAAATAAAAAATCAATCTATAAAATTAACGCTAATTACACTATTTATAGTAACATTAATTCCATGTTCTTTGTACACTTTTGTTTTAGGAATATTTGCATATAAACCAGAACATATAGTTATAAAAGATAATAAAAAAATGGTTGCATATGTAAGTGGATTTATGGATACATATGTTGAATATTATGATTATAAAAACTATTTAGTTGTAGGAAATAAGATTAGAATTAAAGAATACTATGGAAATGGTGGATTTGATCCCATAGAAAATAAATATGGCTATAAATATAATGTTGAAAGTACGACATATTATGATGAAAATGGAAAAATTCTTAGAACTGAAAATAGTAATTGTGCGCCCAGCAAAGGGTAAGTAATCTAACGGGTGGAAACCCCGTCTGGCTAAGGTCTAACCAAACCACCAGTAGCGAGTTTTGTACTTATGACAGTAATGTTATGAGTAAAGCGTAAACAGCGAGGAAATAGGGTTAAAAGGCAATTCAGCTCCGAAATTTTACAACTAAAAGGCAGATGTGTTAATTACCGCAGAATGCAATATTTGAATAATCGATATGGTGAGAATATTCAAACTTTTACGGGGTCAATAGAGCCAATCATATTTCACATAGTGATTACTTTATCAACTGGGGAGAGCCTAATATTTCTTGTAGAAATACAAGTATGGCAAACAACAATAAAACGGAGAATGTCAAATAAATATTAGGCAGTCGGATAAGTTCATAGTAGTGAGGAAATTTCTGTAATGGAAATGGAGCGAAGGGGCTTACGTAATAATGGTCTTTCTGAGGAAACATTATCTGTACTCAGGGACAGGAGGAATAATGGAAACAAAATTAGAAAGAATAGCAGATAAATCAAGAAATGAAAAGAAACCAATATTTACATCATTGTATCACTTAATCAATGAAGAATTGCTAAAAGAATGCCATAAAGAATTAGACGGAAATAAAGCAGTTGGAATTGACAACGTAAGCAAGAAAGAATATGCAGAAAATTTAAACGAAAATATTAAAGACTTAGTAATAAGGTTAAAGAACAAAGCATACAAACCATTACCAGCATTAAGAGTATATATACCAAAAGATAATGGTAAAATGCGACCATTAGGAATATCAATATATGAGGACAAAATTGTGCAATTAGCATTAAAGAAAATATTAGAGGCAATATATGAGCCAAAATTTCAAGATAATATGTATGGTTTTAGACCAGACAAAAGTTGTCACAAGGCGATTAAATATGTGCATAAGAGTATTTCTAATAGAAGAATAAACTACATTGTAGATGCAGACATTAAACGGTTTCTTTGACCATATAGACCATAACTGGATGATAAAATTTCTAGAATACAATATAAAAGACCCTAACATAATTGGGTTAATTAAGAAATATCTAAAAGCTGGAATAATGGATAAAGGACAATACGTGGCAACAGAAGAAGGTTCAGCACAAGGAAATATAATAAGTCCCGTATTAGCCAACATATATATGCACTTTGTATTAGTATTATGGTACAAAGAAATCATAGAAAAGAGAGCAGAGGGAGAAAATTTTCTAGTAGTTTATGCAGATGATTTTATTGCTGGTTTTCAATATCAAAGAGAGGCAGAAGCATATTATGAAGCATTAAAGAACAGAATGAGTAAATTTGGTTTAGAATTAGAAAGTAGTAAAAGTAAAATCATAAAATTTGGAAAGTTTGCGGAACAAAATAGAAAAGCATTAGGACAAGGCAAACCAGAGACTTTTGATTTTCTAGGACTAACATTCTATTGTAGTAAAACAAGAAAAGGAAAACCTTGTATCAAAGTGAAAACAAGTAAGAAGAAGTTTAAACAAAAAGTAAAAGCTATGAAATTATGGTTATACGAGAACAGAGATATAAAGGTCAAAGACCTAATGGAGAAATTGAGTATTAAACTTATAGGGCATTATCGCTATTATGGAATTTCATACAATAGTAAAATGTTAGCGAACTTTAGGCAAAGGACAATAGAATATCTATTTAAAGTATTAAATAGAAGAAGTAACAGAAGGAGCTACAATTGGGAAGGATTTACAGAAATGTTAAGGTATTACAAATTACCATACCCTAAGATATATGTAAGTTTATTTGATTAAATGTGAATGTTATTACGAAGAGCCGTATGCGGGAAAACTGCACGTACGGTTCTGAATAGGGGCTTGTGTCGTGAGGCACTTGTCTACTAAACTGGATTATTTTTTTAAATATGATATGTATCTAAATAATTATATGAGTATAGCAAACTGTAAAAAAGATATTAATTATGTAGGAACAATGTATGGATATTTTAGAAATTCAAAAGTATTAATAAATCAATTGCTGAAATTTGATGAAAAAGATTGTGTACAAATAATGACGCATCCAGGATTTTATTGGAGATTTATAAAACATAAAACAAAATTTTCCAATACAGATAGAACTAAAGAATTGAAAAGTTTAAAATTATTAAAAAAACAATCTATAAAATTAAAATTTACTTATAAAAACTATAAAGAATATTGTTGATAGTACATAGAATAAAATGTTATAAACACTATGTTATTATCAAAAATATTTTTTAGCAATTGGCATTAACAAAAAATGAAACTATAATGCAAGGAAATAGATTTATAGCAAAATCTATAGAACAAATATGAACAAAAATTGTAAACACTCTTTGAACTATTACTCTACTTTTTAGTAGAGTTTTTATATTAGAAAAAATCTACTTTTTAAAGTGGATTTTTTATTTTGTTCTTAATATACATTAATAGAGGTGACTTTGATGGAAGAAAAAATAACAGAAACATACACAAAAGAAGAAAAAAATTTAACAAAACTAATACAAGAGTGGATAAATGAAAATACATCAATTTTATATTGCAACTATGAAGAAAAAGATATCAATATAGATAAGTAGTTATTTAAATAACTCTAAGACAAGGAGGTAATAATGCAAGAGTTATATAATAACTATTTTAACATAGCCAGTGAAAAAATATGGAAAGTTGCAATATACGCTAGGTTATCTCGTGAAGATGAAAAAGATGAGAATTATAAAGGACAATCTGAAAGTATAGAAAACCAAATTAAATACCTAAAATCTATAGTCACTACAAAAGATTGGAATTTAATTGATATTTACAAAGATGATGGCTACACAGGAACTAACTTTGATAGACCAGATTTTAAAAGGATGCTAGATGATATAGATAACGGAAAAATTAATCTTGTAATAACAAAAGATTTATCAAGGTTAGGTAGAGATTATATAGAAACAGGAAGATACATTGAAAAAGTATTTCCATCAAAAAATATCAGATATATTGCAGTAAATGACAATGTAGATACATTTGATAAGAGAAACTCTAATAATGATATGACACCATTTAAAGCAGTAATAAATGATATGTATGCAAAAGACACTTCAAACAAAGTTAGATCAACAATACTTACAAAAGCTATTGCAGGAGAATGTATAAAAGCTTTTTTACCTTATGGATATAAAAAAGACAAAACAAATAAAAATAAAATATTAGTAGATGAAAATGTTGCTAAAAATGTAAAGCTGATATTTGATTTATATAAGTCTGGAAAATCCAAAACGGAAATTGCTAAAGAATTGAATAAATTAGAAATTTCAACACCTCTAAAATATAAACAAGAAACTACAAACTATTACAACCCAAATTCAAATGCAACTTACAAATGGAATAGCACAGTTATAAATAAAATATTGAGAAACCCTATTTATGTAGGAGATTTAGTCCAATTACAATATAACAAAGTAAATTATAAAATAAAGAAAATCAAAAAAGTTCCTGAAGAAGAACAAATTGTAATTTTAAATAATCATGAGGCAATTATAGATAGAAACACATTTAATACTGTTCAAGAAATGCTTAATAAACAGACAAATGAGTGGAATTATTCTAATAGAAAAAAACATTTACTAACAGGGCTGGTTTTTTGCAAATGTGGTAGTCGAATTACATACAACAAAAATCATGGAAAAGTTTTTAGATGTGTTTGCTCTAGTTATAAGAAATATGGAAATAAATTTTGCTCTAATATCCATTTGAAAGAAGCGGAACTTTTACAAATGGTTGCAAGCTCATTGAAGAAAAATGTAAATACATATTTAAATTTGAAAGACTTAAAATATCCTTCTATAGTTGAAAAAGATAATAGAACACAAGAATTAGCAAAGCTATATAAAGAAAAAGAGAAAATTAATAAAACGATTACTAATTTATATGAGGATAAGATATCTTCTAATATTTCGTTAGAAACATTTAAAATTCTAATAAAAAAATATGAAAAACATAAAAAAGAAATAGATATAAAAATATCAACAATTTCTAAACAGAGCAAAAATACACAAGAGTTAAAATTAAATCAAAGTCAGTTAGAAAATGTAATGAAACAATTACTAAAGTTTGATACTATAAACGAAGAAAACAAAAGCCTAGTTTTAAAGCTAATAGACAAAATCATAATAGATGACGATAAAATAAATATAAAATATAAATTTAATAATTTAGAGTTATGATTCCCCCGCAAAGAACCAAGGGTGGCCTTGGGAAGGAGGAATGTGCTAATGTGGACTTATAATAAAACTTTACAATACCCAATTAATATAAAATGTCCAGACCCAAGACTTGCTAAAGTCATAATATCTCAATATGGAGGTCCGGATGGAGAATTAGCAGCATCTTTAAGATATTTATCACAAAGATTTGGAATGCCAGACCAAAATGCTAAAGCAATTTTAAATGATATAGGAACAGAAGAATTAGCCCACCTAGAAATGGTAGGAACAATAGTACACCAATTAACAAGAAAAGCATCAATAGAAGAAATAGAAAAAGCTGGATTAGGAGCTTACTATACAGACCATGGAGTAGACGTATACCCACAATCAGCAGCAGGAGCACCATTTACAGCTGCATATATAGCATGTAAAGGCGACCCAATAGCAAACTTACAAGAAGATTTAGCAGCCGAGCAAAAAGCAAGAGCAACTTATGAAAAATTGATAGACTTATGTAGAGATAATCCAGATGTAATAGATCCATTAAGATATTTAAGAGAAAGAGAAGTAGTGCACTTCCAAAGATTTGGTGAAGCTCTAAGAGGAGTTCAGGACAAATTAGCAGATAAAAAATTCTATATGAATAATTGTAAATAAGAAAAGCCCCCAAGTACATTAAGACTATGGGGGCATATTGTTGAATAATATTATAAAACGTGAAAAAACACTAGCATTTTACATAAAAATATGGTATAATAAAAAAACAATGTTATAACTCCATTTTTCATCAATGAGATAGCATTACATAAAAAAATTTTTAGGAGGAAAATTACAAATGAATATAAAACAAAGACTACGGATAATATTGTATTCATATTCTGTTACAACAATTGTAATATATACAATAAAACTTTTATGTGGTAAATTAAGTTCTATTGGCAAAATTACATTGTGTATATGTTATGGAATGATTGCTTTTTTGTTAATTTATATTTTATTAAATATTTTGAAAAATGAAATTAGAGATAAAATTTATATTAATAAAGTATGTATGAGATTTGAAGATATTTTTAATTACTTAATAAAACTTCATAAAGAAAGATATAAACTTTACTTTTCAGGAGACAAGGAAAAAATAGAAACTTATTCTGAGAGAATAGAATTTGTTGGAAAAAATTTATTAGCACTTGGAGAATTGTTGATTTCTAACAAATTAACTAGTAAAAATAATAAAATAAAATTAAAAGAAATGATGAAAGAAACAAAAAAGTTAATGACAGAAGTAAAACCCTAGTAAGTTGTAAAAAAACGAAAAACTGAGTGAATATTTTCACTCGGTTTTTTTATTGTTTTTAATCCAAATATAAGATTACTGAATCCCAAATTCATTACTAACAGGATCTCTAAACAACCAAATCTCTGGTGGAGCATAAGTAAACAAAACAAAACACAAAAGCAAGACAACTAAAACAATAAAAGCAAATCTTTTATTACAAACAAAATTAGTAAGTAATAATCTATAAGTAATAAACTCTCCTAAAATAACAGCTACAAAAAAACTACCAATATCTAAAAATGCAAAATTAGTTCCAATTATGCCAGTATAAGTATAAAAAAACACAGTAGTAAAAGAAATTGCAGTTAAAATTCCAATAGCATTAGCACATAAAAAATTATGCTTATTCTTACCAAAATAAAAATAACCAATAATAGTGGTTAAAAGCATAGGATAAAATAAAAGCTTTAAATGTTCCCAAGTGCTTTCATTAACAGCACTAAAACTTGCAATAAATAAATTTTCTCCAAACCATTCATATGTAAAATGTAACAAAGTACCAAGAATCATAACAAAAATAGTACTAAAAATCTGGAAATTTTTAATTGAAACTTTCATAAAAACACCTCCACAATTAAATATATTAAAACATATGAAGTTTGTTGACAAAAATAGTCATAAATATTAAAATATAATTAGGTGATTTTATGAAATCAAAAGAAAAAAATATAAAAGTAAAGATAACATTAAAAACAATTATATTTTCAGCATTTGCTTTTTTTATCATTTTATATATGGTTATGTTCTATAACATATATTTTCCAATTAATAAATCATATGCAAAAGAAACAGACGTTAATCCTGAAGAAATAAGAATTAGCAATGCTAATGAAATAGATATTGATGAAATAATAAATGAAAACTCAGACAGTGGAAAAACAATACAAATAACACAAAAAGAGGAAGAGTTAGAATATCTAACAGAATATAGGACAAATAAAGATATTCCCAAAGGGATATCATATGTAATACAAGAAGGAAGGCAAGGGACACAAAATATAACTATAAAAAGTACATATAAAGATGGAGAATTGCTTTCAGAAGAACAGATAGGAGCAGATGTTGTTAAAGCTTCGTGTAATAAAATAATAGAGATAGGTGGAGCTTCATATACAAGCAATTATAAAGCTAAAATAGGTGATGTAGTATATGTAACATCAGATGAGTTAGGGCTTATGGAATCAGAAACAGAAGATAGCAGAAGAATTACTACATTAAAAAGAAATGATAATTTAAAAATTTTAAAAATATCTCAAAATTGGTATGAAATATCATATCAAAATATGACAGGATGGGTAAAAAGTGAATGTACTACATACATAGATTCTACAAAAGAAAATACACAAACTACTATAAAAAGTAAACAAGAATTAAATTCAAATTTGAATATTAATATAGCATTAAATAAACCAAGTGGATTAAGTTTAGAACAATTTAAAAAAGTATTAAATGATTCAAAAGATAAAAATAAAATTTTTAGTAATAATGCAGAATATTTTTATTATATAGAAAAACAATACAATATAAATGGAATATTTGTTGCTGCAGTTGGAATTCACGAAAGTGCATGGGGAACATCTAAAATAGCACTTCAAAAAAATAACTTATTTGGTTATGGAGCATATGATTCAAATCCATATAATGGAGCATATAATTTTTCAAATTATTCAGAAAGTATAGATTTAATTTCAAGAGTATTTGTTAAGTACTATATTAATCCAAAGGGGACAAGTATTTATGGCGGTGAAACAGCCATTGGTACTTATTATAATGGAGCAACGTTAAATGGAATAAATAAAAAATATGCAAGTGACAAAAATTGGGCAAACTCAGTTTATTCACATATGCAATATTTGTATAATAAATTGTAAAATTTTTGTAAAATTTCTTGCTATTTTTGAAAAGTTATTGTATGATATATGAGTACAAATAAGAGAAAAAATACAAATTAAAATGGAAAAATGGAAAGGGGCAAAAATAATGAAAAAAACATTAGCAGTATTTGCAATAATAATAATGGTTATATCATTATTTACTTGTACAAATAAAGTATATGCTACAGATGCAGCTATTGATAATAGAACAGAAAGCAAACTTGTAGAAATTAAAGAATCGCAAACAAAATCTCTTCAAGATTATCAAGAAAAATATGGATCAGATTCGTATGGATTAGTTGCATATATTTTAAATTTAGTAAGAATATATAGTATACCATTCTGCTTCTTAGGAATAGCTATAGGAGCAATACATCAATATATTATAGGTATCAGAAAATTAGATACATTAGAAAAAGGAATGGGATTAGTTGTAACTTTTGTTACATTATTAATAATATGCCAAGTTTTACCACTAGCATTTGCTATGTTCGTTAAATTTGGAAGGGGGTAACAAATGAAAGTTTTATTTGCTGTGAGTAATGAAGAAATATCAGAATCAATCGTAAAAAAATATCAAAAAGAATATAAGGAAATAATTTCTTATAAAAATGTATATTACTTTAATGCAATATTAAAAGAATTACAAAAAGATAAAAATTATGATAGAATCGTAATAAGTGAGGAATTAGAAGCATTTACACATACACAATATGATCAAATAGACAAATTTA
>ENA-ORUN01003579-ORUN01003579.1-human-gut-metagenome-genome-assembly--contig:-NODE-3579-length-10878-cov-14.216391_pt1 | contig 10878 bp, 8 predicted proteins | sample MGYA00242080_ERZ509209 | MGnify/ENA primary metagenome ERZ509209 (study PRJEB26280, sample SAMEA2338786) | human gut metagenome | biome: human gut; feature: human-associated habitat; material: faeces... | reverse complement strand
TGCCCGGCGGCTTCTCCGGCGGCGACGAGCCGGACGGCAGCGCCAAGTTCATCGCTTCCTTCTTCCGCAACCCTGCGGTCACCGAGGCTGTACGCCGTCTGCTGCAGCAGCGCGACGGCCTGATGCTGGGCATCTGCAACGGCTTCCAGGCTCTGATCAAGCTGGGTCTGGTGCCCTACGGCGATATCCGCCCCATCACCGCCTGCGACCCCACCCTGACCTTCAACACCATCGGCCGTCACCAGAGTATGCTGGTGCACACCCGTGTGGCTTCCACCGGCAGTCCGTGGCTCAGCAAGTGTGAGGTGGGCGAGATGCACACCGTCGCCATCAGCCACGGCGAGGGCCGCTTTGTAGCGCCGCAGGAGGTGCTGGACACCATGCTGCGCAACGGTCAGGTGGCCACCCAGTATGTGGATCTGACCGGCGTGCCCACCATGGATCAGCGCTTCAACCCCAACGGCTCTGTGCTGGCTATCGAGGGCATCACCAGCCCGGACGGCCGCGTGTTCGGCAAGATGGGTCACTCGGAGCGCAGCGGTGAGTATCTGTACAAGAACGTCACCGGCGATAAATACCAGCCGATCTTTGAGGGCGGCGTGGACTATTTCAAGGTTTGATGGTAGAATAAATAAGCAAAAGGGTGTCTGCCTATATAGGCAGCGCCTTCAACCGCCAATGCAGCGCTGGTAAAGCCTTCCCCCGTCCGGGGGAAGGTGGCGCGCAAGCGCCGGATGAGGGCGCACCGTAGGCAGCTGTTGCCCTTGAGTTCCGTCAGATCATAGGAGGAAAACAACCAATGTCACAGCATGATCGCTATATCAGCCCTTTTTCCACCCGCTACGCTTCCGATGAGATGCAGTACATCTTCTCGGATGACAACAAGTTCCGCACTTGGCGGCGGCTGTGGGTGGCACTGGCTCGTGCCGAAATGGATCAGGGCCTGACCAACATCACCCCGGACATGGTAGCCGAGCTGGAAGCTCATGTGGACGATATCAACTACGAAGTGGCTATCGAGCGGGAAAAGCTGGTGCGCCACGACGTCATGAGCCACGTCTACGCTTACGGCCAGCAGTGCCCCAAGGCAGCAGGCATCATCCATCTGGGTGCCACCAGCTGCTATGTGGGCGATAACACCGACATCATCGTGATGCGGCAGGGTCTTGAGCTGGTGCGCAAAAAGCTGGTGGGTGTGCTGGCAAAGCTGGCGCACTTTGCCAAGGAGTACAAGGATATGCCCTGCATGGCCTACACCCACTGCCAGCCCGCACAGCCCACCACCGTGGGCAAGCGCGCTACCCTGTGGGCAAACGAGCTGGTGATGGATCTGGCCGAGATCGACCATCGTCTGGCTACCCTGCAGCTGCGCGGTGTCAAGGGCACCACCGGTACGCAGGCTTCCTTTATGGAACTGTTCAAGGGCGATGCCGACAAGATCCGTGCCGTGGATGCTTCCATTGCAAAGGAGATGGGCTTTGACCCCAAGGCCGTTGTACCGGTGTCCGGCCAGACCTACAGCCGCAAGGTGGATGCTTTTATCCTGAACGCACTGGCCGGTATTGGCCAGAGCTGCATGAAGTTTGCCACCGACCTGCGCCTGCTGGCAAACTTCAAGGAGATGGAGGAGCCCTTTGAGAAGAACCAGATCGGTTCCTCCGCTATGCCCTACAAGCGCAACCCCATGCGCTGCGAGCGCATCTGCGCCCTTGCCCGCTACCTGATGGTGGATGTGCTGAACCCCAGTTTTACCACCGGCACCCAGTGGTTTGAGCGCACGCTGGACGACAGCGCCAACAAGCGCGTGGCTATGGCCGAGGGCTTCCTTGCCACTGACGCCATCCTGAACATCATGCTCAACGTCACCGATGGTCTGGTGGTGTACCCCAAGGTGGTGCGCAGCCGCCTGATGGCCGAGCTGCCCTTCATGGCCAGCGAGAACATCATGATGCAGGCTGTGGAAAAGGGCGGCAACCGTCAGGAGCTGCACGAGCGCCTGCGCCAGCACGCCATCGCCGCCGGTAAGCAGGTCAAGGAAGAGGGCCTGCCCAACGATATGGTGGACCGCATTGCCGCAGACCCGGCCTTTGGCCTGACCCGCGAGGAGATCGTGGCAGGGCTTGTGCCGGAGAACTTTGTGGGCCGTGCACCCCAGCAGGTGGAGGAGTTCATCGCCAACGTCCTGCAGCCCATCTTCGATGCTGACCCCGAGGATGTGGAACAGCACGCCTCCCTGAGCGTCTGATAACAAGATCAATTGCAAAAAAGGAGAAGCCCACGGGCTTCTCCTTTTTGTTTGCAGAAGCAGAAGAAAACTCCCTCAGACACGGCTTACGCCGTGCCAGCTCCCTCGGAGAGGGAGCCTCTGGCGAAAAGGAAAACTTTGCAGTTTGACCGGAAACGATACCGCTATGCCAAAGGCCCCATCCCAGAGGGGGCTGTCATCGCCGCAGGCGATGACTGGGGGAGTGTTTTTGCGTTTGTGCCTTGCACGATTTTGTCTGTCATGTTACACTGAGGGCATCATCAACAAAGGAGAACCGCTTATGCGTTTGGATAAATATCTGGCCGAGACTGCCCAGTGCACCCGCAGCGAGGCCAAAACCATGCTGGCAAAGGGGCGCGTGCAGGTAAATGGTGCGGTGTGCAAAAAAGGGGACACTCAGCTGAAGGATACCGACACCGTGGCGGTGGATGGCGCGCTGCTGACCTATCAGAAATTCGTCTACCTCATGCTCAATAAGCCCGAAGGGGTGGTGAGCGCTTCTGCCGATAAGCGGGACACCACTGTGGTGGATCTGGTAGGGGATGCCTACCCCCGGCGGGAGCTGTTCCCGGCAGGGCGGCTGGATAAGACCAGTACCGGTTTTGTGCTGCTGACCGATGACGGCGGCTTTGCCCACGATATCCTGTCCCCACGGCACCATGTTTCCAAGACCTATACCGTGACGATCGACACCCCGCTCACGCAGGAGATGTGCACCGGTTTTGCGGCGGGGGTCACACTGGCGGACGGCACCGCCCTTTCGCCCGCTGAGGTGACCGCCCTTTCTCCCGATGGGCTTACCGTGCGGGTGGTGCTGCGGCAGGGGGTGTACCACCAGATCAAACGGATGTTCGGTGTGTACGGTGCCGGGGTGAATGCCCTGCACCGGGAGGCCATTGGCGGCCTTGCACTGGATGCGCAGCTTGCGCCGGGGCAGTGGCGGGAGCTTTCTGACGAAGAAGTGGGAAAAATTACCAGATAAAACGCTGCGCTTTTCACGCGGTTTTCAAAAATGTATCACAATTTACCGGTAAAATAACGGTAAGAACCACGCAAAAAGGCACTTTTTTGGCAAAAAATGGTCCCGAAAGATAATTTCAACAAGAAAGAATTATTTTTTTTGTTGAAATCTGTTGCAAAAGTAAATTCTTTTGTGTAAAATATAGATTGTAATGCGGCTAAATTGTTTAAAATCACAACCCATGCCGCCGCGGCTTGCACAAACGAGGAAAAGGGGTATCCATTTATGGCCAATAGAGTATTTCAAAGCGTGATCTACCAGATGAAGGACGCGATCAATCGGGTGGTCGGCGTTGTGGATGAGACCGGCGCTGTCATTTCCTGCTCGGAGCTGAACCTGATCGGCGAGGTGCGCGAGGGCTATATGGCCGAGCGACTGACCGCAGGCGACCGCTTTGTGCGCGACGGCTATACTTACCAGCAGTTCTCCAACGCCAAGCATAACGATTATGCCGTGTTCGTGGAGGGCGTCGATGAGACTGCAGGGCAGTTTGCCGGTGTGCTGGCCATCAGCCTGCAGAGCATCAAGCAGTACCACGACGAAAAATTCGATAAGTCCAACTTTATCAAGAACGTAGTGCTGGACAACATCCTGCCCGGCGATATCTACGCCAAGGCACGGGAGTTGCATTTTGCTACCGATGTCTCCCGCGTGGTGTTCATCGTGCGGGTGATCAGCGGCGGCGATATCTCTGCCTACGATGTGGTCAGCAGCCTGTTCCCCGATAAGCAGAAGGACTTTGTGTTCAATATCAGCGAGACCGATACTGTGCTGGTCAAGGAGATTCGCAAGGGCATCGACCGCACTGATATGGAAAAGCTGGCTGCCAGCATTGTGGATACCCTCTCCGGCGAGCACTACATCAAGGCCGTGGTCGGCATTGGCACCCCCATTGCCAACGTGAAGGATCTGGCTACCTCTTTTAAGGAAGCTCAGATCGCCATGGAAGTGAGCAAGGTGTTCGATACCGAAAAGCAGATCATCCGCTACGATAACCTGGGCATTGCTCGTCTGATCTACCAGCTGCCCACCACCGTTTGCGAGATGTTCCTGCGCGAGGTGTTCAAGCAGGGCAGCATCGAAAGCCTGGATCAGGAGACCCTGTTCACCATCCAGCGCTTCTTCGAGAATAACCTGAATGTGTCTGAAACCAGCCGCGGCCTGTTTGTGCACCGCAACACGCTGGTGTATCGTCTGGAAAAGATCAAAAAGCTGACCGGTCTGGATCTGCGTGAGTTCGACGACGCTATCGTCTTTAAGGTAGCGCTGATGGTAAAGAAGTACCTGTCCAACAACCCGGCCAAATACTGATATTTCGCTGTGCGGGCCTTGCCCCGCCGGCGCCGAACCGGCCGCTCGAAACCGATGCTGGCCGGTTCTTTTTGCAGCATGGGCTGCGGACGGGCTGTCTTGACCGTCAAAAATCTTGATGTCAGGAGCTAATACGATTCCATGATCGATTTTGAACACGTTTCCAAAGAATACAAAAAGGGCGGACGCCTTGCGCTGGAGGATATCAACTTCCATGTGGATGAAGGCGAGTTCGTCTTTCTGCTGGGTCACTCCGGCGCGGGCAAATCTACTCTGCTCAAGCTGATCCTGCGGGAGGCACTGCCTACCTCCGGCAAGGTGACCGTGCTGGGCAAGGACGTTGCTAAGCTGCGCCGCCACAAGATCCCTTATCTGCGCCGTCAGATGGGCATCATCTTTCAGGACTTCCGGCTGATCCCCAGTATGACCGTGTACGAGAACGTGGCTTTTGCCATGCACGTCCTCAACGTGCCCCGCAGGGAGATCCGTCCCCGCGTGGAGTACATTCTGGAGCTGGTGCATCTGGAGGACAAAGCCAAGTGCTACCCGGATACCCTTTCCGGCGGCGAGCAGCAGCGTGTGGCTGTGGCGCGTGCGCTGGTACATAACCCCAAGCTGGTCATCGCGGACGAACCCACCGGCAACATCGACCCGGAACTGAGCTTGGAAATGATGCAGCTGCTGGAGCGGGTGAGCAAAATGGGCATTACGGTGCTGGTGGTCACCCACGAGCACGAGCTGGTGCACCGTTTCCATCAGCGTGTGGTCACCCTGAGCCATGGGCGCATCGTCTCGGATGTGCCCGCAGACCCTGTGGCTGCCGCCGAGGATGATCTTTCGCTGGATGTTGCCGCCTTTGATGCGGACGATGCGTCCGCTGCCAAAAAGGAGGTGGCTGCCGTATGATGCGACCCTCTACCTTCTTCTTCCTTACCCGGCGCGGTGTGCGCAATCTGGGCAAGCACTGGGCTATGACCATTGCCTGCATCGCTTCTTTGAGCGTTTGCATGACCCTGAACATCTTTGCCAGCTTGGCCGAGGTGAACGTGGGCAACATGGTGGCCTATCTGGGCAGCCAGAACGAGACGGTAGTCTATCTGGATCCCGCGTGCGATGATGCCACCGCCGCGCAGGTGGGCGCGACCCTTTCGGCTATGCCGGGGGTCAGCGGGGTGCAGTACGTTTCCAAGCAGGACGTGCTCAACACCTACCGCGGCTATATGCAGGATTATTCCTCCCTGTGGGATGAATTTGAGACCGACAACCCCTTTAAGGCCAACTACCGGGTCACCCTGAGTGATCTGACCCAGATGGAGAGCATGAGCGTGAAGATGCAGGCCATCCCGGGCGTTGTCAGCGTTACCGCCCCGGTGGAGATGACCAATATCTTTGTGGAGATCCAGAAAGCCGTCACCAAGGGCGGACGCATGATCGTGCTGGTGCTGATGGTGGTCAGCATCATCACGGTGGGCAGCACCATCCGCCTGAGCGTTTTTGCCCGCCGCCGCGAGATCGAGATCATGAAGTATGTGGGTGCCACCAACCGCATGGTCACCCTGCCTTTCTTTGTGGAGGGCTTGACCATGGGACTGATCTCCGGTATCCTGACCGCAGCGGTCAGCCTTGGCTGCTACAGCTATGTGGTCAACGCAGCCGGCGGTCTGGGCGGCATCTGGCAGATGCTCATGGGCCGCGCACTGGTGCCGGTGGCAAACGTGCTGCCGACCATCGTGGTAACAAGCCTGCTCAGCGGCGCCATCGTAGGCGGCGTGGGCAGTATGTTCTCTATCCGCAAACATCTGAATGTGTGACCGAAAGGAGCCGCGTTTTATGAGTAAAGCAATGCACGCAAAGCCCTTCCGGCTCACAGGCCCTTATACCGCCCGGCACGCCCGGCCGGAAAACCCCCGCAGCAAGCTGATCCGTGCGGTCAGCCTTGGGCTGGCCTGTGTCTGCCTGCTGCTGACGGCCACGGTGTACCCAGCCTCGGCAGCTACCAATAGCACCAGCATGGCCAGCTTGCAGACCAAGCTGGATAAGCTTTCCCAGTCTATCAATCAGCACAAAAAGGAACTTTCGGACGCCAAAAAGAAGGAGTCTGCCGCAAAAGCGCTGGAAAGCGAGCTGAAGGAGCGGGTCACCGTTCTGCAGGATCAGATCGGCGTGCTGGGCGGTCAGATCGCCGCAGTGCAGAACAGCATTGGCGAGAAGGAACAGCAGATCGGTGTGATGCAGACCCAGATCACGGACAAGCAGACCCAGATCGAGCAAAAGCAGAACGAGATAGATGCTCAGTGGGATGATTTCAAAAAGCACATGGCTGCCATGCAGGAGCTGCGGGACGGCGGCAGTGTGGCCATGCTCAGTGCAGTGAACGACCTGTACGAGCTGCTTACCTTCAACGAGGTGATGCAGGATATCTCCATCAAGGACACCGAGATCATGAACAACATGAAGTCTGCCAAGCAGGGGCTGGAGGACGATAAGGCCGCGCTGGAAGAGCAGAAGGCCGGTCTGGAAGCCGAAAAGGCTGAACTGCAGAGCCAGAAGAGCGAGCTGGACAGCCAGAACGCCCAGATGAAGGGCAAGCAGAGCGAGCTGAACAGCAGCATCTCTGCGGCAAAGCTTTCCGCTGCCGAGGCACAGGCGGCGCAGCAGAAGGCACAGGCAGCCATTGAATCCGACGAGTTGAACTACGAGGCCGTGAAAAAGGAGATCCAGAAGCTGATCGCCGCGGCCTCTGCCAGCAAGCCGCAGCTGAGCTTTAATGGCTTTGCCTGCCCACTGAAGAGTTACAGCCGCATCTCCAGCGAGTACGGCTGGCGCAAGAACCCGGTCTCCGGCGTGAACAAGCTCCATGCCGGTATCGACTTTGCGGCAGCCGGCGGCACGCCTATCTACGCAGCCGCCAGCGGCTATGTGCAGGTGGCAGGCTGGTCTACCGGCGGCTATGGCAACTACGTTATCATCTACCACGGCAAAATGTCCGATGGCAATACCTATTCCACCCTGTACGCGCATATGCGCTCGGTGGCTACCAGTGCAGGCAAGTATGTGAAGCAGGGTGAACTGATCGGTTATGTGGGCACCACCGGCAATTCCACCGGCAACCACCTGCATCTGGAGGTGTGGAAGGGCGGCTCCAAGGCCAACGCCGTGAACCCCCGCAGCTGCATCCCCATCCCGCACAACTAGGGGGTATCTGAAAAGTCGAAAATTTAGTCTATTTCTACAAGCACAGCTGGATTTTGCGTTAAACAGCCTTGAAATCCACAAAGGATTCCTGCGGCTATTTGCCTTAAATCCCGCTTGTGCTTGCGAAATATTCGTCATTTTCTTTGTTTTCAGATACACCCCAACAAGCAACACAAGGAGTCTGGTTGATCTATGAACGAACAAAAACGCAAGCGCGTGCTGCGCATCGGCTGTCTGGTTCTGGCAGGGGTGTTTGTACTCTCGCTGCTGGGCAGCATCCTTATGATGCTGCTGCTCTGACCGGGAGGAACGAACCATGAACCGTAAAATTTCTTTGGGTATGGCAGTCACCATCGTGATCCTTGCCATGACCGTGACCTTTTCCATCACGATGCTCATCGCCATGCGTCTGTTCGACAGCACGGTCAACAGCGTAAAAGAAAAGGAAAGTATGTACAACAAGATCGCTGAGGTGGACCGCTATGTCCGCAGCAACGATTACTACACCATCGATGAGATGATGCTGTACGACCGTCTGACCGCCGGTTATCTGCTGGGCACGGGCGACAAGTACGCCCGCTACTACACCGCCAACGCCTACACCGAGCTGATGAACATCCAGAGCGGCAAAATCCTGGGCATTGGCGTGGAGCTTGGCATCGACCAGACCGGCTACGCCAAGGTGACCCGCGTCTACGACGGCTCTCCCGCGCAGGAAGCAGGCATCGCCGTGGGTGACTACATCACCACCGTAGGCGATACCGATGTCAAGAGCCTGTCCAGTGCAGATGCCGTGTACAAAGCCCTGCAGGGCGAGGCCGGTACGACCGTTACTGTGACATGGCTGAACAGTGCTGCCGCCAGCAAAACGGCTGAGCTGACCCATTCCGGCTACACCAGCACCACCGTGGACTACCAGCTGCTGGACAATGTGGGCTACATCCGCATCCGTCAGTTTGATGGCACTACGCCCAGCGAGCTGGACTACGCCCTGCGCACCCTGACCGCAAACGGCGCAGCCAGTCTGGTATTCGACCTGCGGGATAACGGCGGCGGCATTCTGGAAGATGCAGTCAGCTGCATCGACCTGATCGCCCCGGAGGGCACGGTGGCCTACGCCGAGGATAAAAACGGCAACCGCACCGTCATCGGCAGCAGCGATGCTGAAAGCTCCGTCAGCCTGCCGATGGTCTGTCTGGTCAACGGCAACACCGCCAGCGCAGCCGAGTTGTTCGCAGCCACCCTGCGCACCATGAACGGTGCCCGTCTGGTGGGCACCACCACCATGGGCAAGGGCACCATCCAGAGCAGCCCGCAGCGCCTGTCGGACGGCAGCGCCGTGGTCATCACAGTGGCAAAGCTGGTCTGCGGCGACGGCAGCTGCTTTGACGGCACCGGCCTGACCGTGGATGTGGAGCGCGCCCTGAGCGCAGAGGAAGCTACGAACTTCTACGACTACACGCCCCAGACCGACCCGCAGGTGCAGCGCGCTGTCAGCGCTGCCCAGCAGCTGAGCGGCACTACCACGCTGGCAGGCGCAAGCTCTGCCGCCGCAGCGGACAGCGCTGCTTCCTCTGCCGCAGCAGACGATACCGCCCCCGCAGAAGCTGCGGAGGGAGAGCCTGCCGAGGGTGAGACTGCCGCGTCTGAGCCGGAAACGGCTGCAAGCGCAGCGGAGTGAGCCCGCAGATCTGAACCATAACACCAAAAAGGCTGCTGCGTTCTGCAACAGCCTTTTTCTGAGAAAGGAATTGACCCTATGCCGGAACTGACCGACCTTTCTGTGATCCGTGCCCTGTGCGAAAAATACGATTTTGCACTTTCCAAGGGCTTTGGGCAGAACTTTATCATCAACCCGGGCATCCCCACCAAGATCGTGGATGCCAGCGGGGTAGACAAGCGCTACGGTGTCATTGAGATCGGCCCCGGCATCGGTGTGCTGACCAAGGAGCTGGCTAAGCGTGCCGCCAAGGTAGTGTCCATCGAGGTGGACGAGCGTCTGCCGCCCCTGCTGGCCGAGACCATGGCCGGGGTGGACAATTTCAAACTGGTGCTGCAGGACGTGTTGAAGGTGGACCTGAAAGCCCTTATCGCCGAGGAGTTCCCGGGGATGCCGGTGGCGGTGTGCGCAAACCTGCCCTACTACATCACCAGCCCCATCGTGATGAAGCTGCTGGGCGACCGTCTGCCTATCGAGAGTCTGACTGTCATGGTGCAGAAGGAGGCCGCCGACCGTCTGGCCGCCGTGCCCGGCACCCGCGCTTCCAGCGCCATCAGCTGCGCAGTGAACTACTACGCCACCTCCAAGCTGATGTTCACCGCCGCACCGGGCAGCTTTTACCCCGCCCCCAAGGTGACCAGCGCTGTGGTGCGCATGGACATCCGTCCTACCCCCGCCGTGCAGGTGGAGGACGAGGCGGGCTACTTTGCGCTGGTGCGCGCCGCCTTTGGGCAACGCCGCAAGACCGCTGCCAACGCCATTGCAGGCGGGCTGAACCTGCCCAAGGAGAAGGTCATTGCCGCCATCGAATCCGCAGGCTTTGATGCCCGCATCCGCCCGGAAGCCCTGACGCTGGAGGACTTTGCCAAGATCCAGCAGGCGCTGGGCTGAGCACTATATTATAGCGATAAGTCGGGAAAATCTACGATTTTCCCGACTTATTTTTTTAGACAGCAAAAAGGGTCGGAGGAACGCTTGCAAGCGGTCTTCCGACCCGAAATAAATTTAGCACTCGTCGTACTGCTTTTGCAGATACTGCAGGCACTGAACGGCGTTTTCCGGGGTGGTGTTCTCCAAGGTGGCGAACACATAGGGCTTTTGCTCCTTGGCGAACCGCAGAATGGTGCGGTAGTCGCCCATGCCGCCCTGTCCGGCACCGGTGGCAGCCAGTTGCCCGCCGGCATCCTGCCGCAAGAAGTCCTTGAAGTGGATCATGGCCACGTCCTTGCCCAGCAGCTCGATGGCTTCGGCAAACACTTCCTCCCGTCGGTCCACGTTTTCCATGTTCAAAAGGTTCACCGGGTCGAGCAGGATCTGCAGATTGGGGCTGCCGATCTCGTCCAGCACGGTGCGGGCACGGCGGGG
>ENA-ORUN01003574-ORUN01003574.1-human-gut-metagenome-genome-assembly--contig:-NODE-3574-length-10885-cov-2.248015_pt1 | contig 10885 bp, 10 predicted proteins | sample MGYA00242080_ERZ509209 | MGnify/ENA primary metagenome ERZ509209 (study PRJEB26280, sample SAMEA2338786) | human gut metagenome | biome: human gut; feature: human-associated habitat; material: faeces... | reverse complement strand
GTGAATTTTATAGCTCTTCGGGTTCGTCACCCGACCGTGCCGGTATGCAACGGCATCGCAAATTTAGGTATTTCGTATGAAAGAAACACGGTTCCTCCCAACTATTTGTCGTTCCGTACTTTTTCCTGATAATCTGTCTGCCTTTGGTGGGGGCGTCGGCGGCCGGTTGTCGGGCTCTTCGTCGTGCGTTCATTTGGGAGCGAGTGACATACGGCTTACTGCCGGAACCGGATGCGGCCGGGGAAACGGCCGAAAGAACGGTCGGTGTGACTGTCGGCCTAAGGAGAGGGGAAGGCTGGCCGGATGTCCGTTGGTGCGTGAGGAAAAGAAAAACCGGCTGAAATCTTCAGCCGGTTTTTCTTTTTGTTCAGGAATACTTTAGAAAGGCCATTCCGTATCGCCTGATATAATTTTAAGTGCACCAGCAAAAGTGCGAGTTGAAATGCCATGGCAAGCATATAAGCACGCAGATATGTACTTAAATCCAGACATCCCACCGAACACCCAAACAACAGACACACCATAAGTTTCCTTTTTGTATCCGCAGTAAAGTATCCGGCAATGCCATACAACAAAACCAATACCGCCACAAGTGCCGCTGCATTGACCAGAAAAGCACTCCATTTTGTTGCACTGATCCCGGGGAATATTGAGCCAGACAGATGCACCAGTTCATAATACAGATAGGAATTGGCATCATCCCCCATCGCGTTCAGGTAGACATCCCCCAGATGAAAGCGCTCATCCTCACGAATCGAGAACCATCCGCTGATCTGCTCTTTCCCATACCAGCCGCATTCTTCCGGTCTGGGATACGAAAAATAAGCGGCTCCCCGCCTGTTTTTTGCGAGATCCAATCCGAATGCTGTAATGTTTTGAATTGTCTGCGGTACAGAGTCCGTGAGAATCTCTTCTTCAAAATATGCACGAATCCGTCCAGTCGACAGCATCCATCCTTTATCCGTACTGTTCGCCATGCCATAGGTAACGACCTCATCCCCGACCAGATAACGGTCAATCGCCATATATCCTCCCGTAATAGCAAGAATCAATATAATCACTGCCAGCAGTGCCACACCATGCCTGATTTGCTTTTCATCTGTTTTCATATGTTTTCCCTTTATCCATAGTTTCTAGCGATTTTGTAACCGTTCAAGCCCTTTGTGCAACAGCTCCATCACGGTGTCGTTCCGGAAAAGGAGCAGACAGCCGAAATAGACCGCTGCCGCCGCCGCAATCAGAACAAACAGCATGACCGGCACCGTCCATGTCAGACGTTTCAGCAAAAACACCACAGCCGTCATCGCTGCCAGCGCCGCGCCCAGACTGATGACATAGTTCCTGCCGATCGCAAGGTGATAGCTGCATCTTGCATGCCACACCAGCACTGTGGTCACGGCGATCTCCGACAGAACGGATGCAATCGCGGCACCGCTCTGCTGCATGGACGGAATCAGCAGGAAGTTGACTGCTGCATTGATTACCGCCCCCGCAATCGTTGCGTGAAGAATTTTTTGTTCCTGCCCGGTTGCGATCAGCACGATGTGTCCCAGGAAATACGCCACCGAGAACACCAGCACCAGCACGCTCAAGATCCGCAGTGTTCCGATCGACGGCAGAAATGCCTCTCCGAACAGAAACGGCACGATATACTCTGCCGTAATGCCAATTCCAACCGTACACGGCAGTGCCAGAAGAAGCATAATCTTAAAACCCCGGCTGAGCAGTTCGTTGCATCTGTCATATTCTTTCTGCTTGTAGTGATAGCTAATGCGCGGATAAAAAACCGCCACAAGCGCGATCACCACCGTGTAGGTCATGCGTACGATCTTCACCGGATTGGAATAATATCCCACGCACGTCTCCCCGTGGTAATATTCCAGCATGATGGTATCCAACATCGTGTAGATCTCCGTCGCGATCGTGGACGCCAGCAGGATCAGCACCGGCTTTAAATGCCTGCCCGGATGCAGACCCGCGTCCGGTCTTCCGATATATTTCCGCAGATTCCACGCGTTTAGCAGGTTGTTTCCCGCCGTCGCCACGCAGAGGATAAAAGCGTAGATCACATAATCTTCCGCCTTCTTTACAAACAGAAGCATCGCCACAAACGAAAGAATTTTCACGATGATGCTTCTGGTCGCAATATAACTGTACTCCTCCATACCCTGATAGAACCAGTCAATGTTAAAAATATTTAAAACCAGCATCAGACCCATGATCTGAAACAGCAGCTTCCGGTCCGCAAAATGCGGAAAATTGTCCACAAACACATAGTACGCCACAATGCACATCAGTGTCGCGGCAAGATTGATGAAAAACAGTTCCCAGAAGGTGCGGCTTCGCCCCTCCTTTGTCTCACCGCTCTGCGCGATCGCCTTTACGCCGTAGGTCGGAATCCCGAGCGACGCAATCAGCACAAAATATGCCACAATCGTGTTGGCATACCCGACGCGTCCCACGCCCGCCGGAAGAAGAACTCTCGAGATATAGGAAGTGGTAATAAGCGGAAAAAGGGCCGTAAAGCCCTTATAGATCATATTAAATATAGAGTTTTTTACCAGTGATTTCTTCTCTGCCATACGTTCTTCCTCTATGATTCTGTCTATCCCAGCCGCCCGAGGCGGATCAGAAGTTCCCTCTTCCAATAAAACACATTCCGGTGCCAGACCCCGGTTTTACTGCTGCCGCACACGGTTCTGATACACTGCATTCCGGCGTAGCGCTTTGCCAGCCGGCGGAAATTCTCGTTGTATGCGTGATTGATATGCCCCGTCGAGTGATGGATCAGCGCCACGTCACAGACATAGACGTTCCCGCCGTGCCATCTGGTATGCAGGCAGCGCTCCACGCCGTACAGATGCCAGTTATCACACAGCTTTTCATCGAACGGATTCTTTTTGAAATGTGCCGTGTGCCCGCCGAAAAAACATTCATCCAGCGAATCGCACGCCCTCATCCCGGAAAATGTCTGCTCGCCGGCTGCGGCAAGCTCTCCTTCGCCGTGCTGTACTCCGGATAAAACGATTCCCTCGGCCTCGCCAAACCGCTTCTTCCTTCCCGGAATCGCCCCCGGCACAATCCCGGCAACACCCAGCAGATCCGCCTCCCCGGTCTGCGCCAGGTATCCGGCAAACCTCGCGAGCGTATCCTCCTTTGGAAGTTCGACGTCCTGGTGGGCGTAGATCACATACTCCGTCTCCACGCGCGCCGTCGCGGCATTCAGTGCAAGGCTGCACGATGCATACTGCCCGTGGCAGTTGTCCATGCCGATCAGCTCATACCCGGTATTCTGTTTTGCAAGGGATGCCTGCAGCCTCTCGTATTGTTTCCTGTCGTTGTAGCAGCAGACGATCGTTATCTTATTTTTCATATTTTTTCATCAGACCGAGAAACGCCCGGTACGATTTGGTGATCTGTGTATAGTAAAAAATCTTGGCGTCGCATACATCGCCGTATAGCTTCCTTGTCGTCACAGCCTCTTTATGAATACAGGTGACCTCCGGCGAATACAGCATCCGCAGTCCGCTCTTTGCCGCCAGGTAGTAGAGAATCTCCTCCTCCGCATACAAAAAGGTGCCTTCCCAGAAGCCGTCATACACTTTGAAGAAATCCCTTGAAAATACAAGACAGCATCCGTGGAGCAGCACTCCCTCGCGCTCCTCGCCGACTCTGCTGTCCGCCGCTACCGCCTCGCCGTCCACCTCACGGGTTGCTCCGGTGCTCCGCGACAGATCGCCTCCGTTCTTCTTCCCCAAGAGCAGCTTGGACATCCGGTAACTCATCGCCCGGATCCAGGATGATACGATCTGCTTTCGCATATAGTTCAAGGTATAACTGCGCTTCTCCGCCACTGGGTTAAAGTGCTGCGTGCGGGTCGCGTCCACAACATCCGCGCCCAGTATCGCATACGGCTTTCTGTCGTAGATCTCAAACAGGCGCTCACAAAAATCTGGCTGTTCAAACAGAATGTCGCTGTTTGCAGCGACGATCAGATCCGGATCATAGTGCTCTCTCGCATAGCGGATGCCTAGATTATTCCCTCTGGCAAACCCGAGATTCTCTCCCGACGCGATCACGCGCACCCGTTTTTCATCGATAAAATGCTCCACAAGCCACTCCTCGCTCCCGTTTCCGGAACCGTTGTCCACGATGACAATGTGCATGTTTTTCCAGGTCTGCGTCGAAAGGATCGACTCTGCACATGCGGCGGCTTCCTCGTATGTTTTGTAATTTAAGATGACATAGCAAATCGTTCTCATCGGCACTGTCTCCCTGAATTCTTATGCGCCCGAGTATCTGGTCTTCGTGCCAAGGATAATGCGGACATACGGGGTGATGGAACGCACGATTGCCGTTCCGAGTCCAAAATACTTGTGCAGGAAATGGAACCAGTCCCGAAACGGCAGTCCCTTTCTGCTCTCCTTGAGCTTCATGCGCTGCATCCTTGGCAGCGACTCGTCCTGCCAGGTTCCCTTCAGGCTGCCGTCGTTGCACTGCCCGATGAATTTCGGGAAAATACGGATCTCATATCCCATCCGGCTGATGGCAAGTCCGTAATCAAAATCGCCAATGCTGTGCTGATAAAATGGATCAATCGACACTTTCATGAAAATGTCATGCGGAATGATCGCACAGTTCGCGTTAAACGTGTCAAAACAGATGTCCTGCGCCTCCGGACCGTACTTTTTGTACTTGATGCCCTTGACGTACTTGATGCCGCCGTAGCTCATCCTGCCGTCATCCCCGCACATTGCCCCGACCATGACCTTATCCGGTGCAAACAGCGGGAGCATTTCGTCAAAAATGCCCGGCACAAACTTCGTGTCGTCGTTCATCAGCATATAATACTCGTAATCGGGATGCGCCTTTTTCGCATGCTCGATCGCCTCATACATGCCGCGGTTCCAGAACAGTCCGCCGTCGCCGTTGATTAAATCGATCTCATACGGCATCGCCGCCAGCATCTCATCCGTGCCGTCCGTGCTGCCGTCATTGACAATCACATAATCAAAGGTGACGTTTTTGTTCTGCCCGAGCAGTTCCATACTCTGCCTGGTCAGCTCTCTTCGGTTATAACAGGTAAATATCGCTAATACTTTCATCTGATTCTCTCCACGTTCTGCACTCTGTGTCTTGCTGCGCAATCCTATATTTGACCGATATAGTTTCTGCGAAACACAATGTGATAGATATGTTTTAACAGGTTCGGCTCCGATTCATGCAGCAGCGCCCGCTTCATCAGCCGGTGTACCTCAGGGCGTTCCGCCACCTCATCCGGGAATTCCGTGACCGCGTGATCCGTCGCCAGATGGTGGTCAAAGACCGGTTCCCTGCTCTCTCCACAGTGAACGCCGCTTCCGTCCCATCCCTCGTTGCTCACCAGCGAGTGCAGCGGCGAGAGGATGTAGCCGTCCCGTTTAAAATTCGTCCAGTACCAGCGGATCGCCCAGGAATTCGTCCCCGCATCCGTCTGCTGTTCCTTCATAATCTTATAGAAATTGTAAGTGTTATCGTAATTAAAGCGGCGGCGCAGCTTTGCATCCTCTTTCATCCGCGTCCAGTCGCTGCATGTCGCATCAAAATGCCGCCAACGGTCTGCCCAGGTCGCCCATGACCAGCTCGTCCCGGTCAGCGTGTGAAAATAGGATTCACACGGCAGTGTGACCGTATCCGCGAAATGGGAAAAACCGGTCACGCCGGTCACCTTGGGATTCTTCTCGTAGCGCGAGAGCGCATCATTCATAAACCGCAGGAAATAGCGGTTCGTCACAAGATCATCCTCCAGAACGATCACGGTACCATAGCGCTCTATGATCTCCGTCACACCCTCGATCACGTTTCTGGCAAGCCCGTAATTTTCCTCCCGCGCAATCAGCGTCACTTTGAAAAAGCCGCCCGCCTGCGCCACGTAGTCGCGGATTTCCTGTACTTTGCCCCGATCCGCCTCTTTTTTTGCCGCGTCGGAGAACACGAACAGTTCCGTGTCCTGCGCCAGTTCATTTTTCGCCAGCGCTTCTATGGTGCGTCTGGTGTGCTCCGGTCTGTTGTAGGTAAATAAAATCACCGGCGCCGTTTTTTTCTCAGCCATGTCTCTCCTCCTGCCGATGTCCGTCTACTCCTGCTCTCTCGCCCATTCCACGTATGCTTCTATGCCGTCGGATAGTGCCATGTGTTTCTCATATCCCAGCTTTTTCAACAGGGAGATATCCGCTCTCCAGTTGCGCGGGTCGCCCTCCTTGACCATGCCGTTAAAGGATACGACGTCCGCATCCGCGCCCAGCTTTCCGGCATAGATCTCCGCCAGCTCGCGGATCGATACTTCCTCCCCGTTCGCGACATTGATGACGTTCTCCGGTCCGTCATAGGCAAGGATCAGTTCGATCGCACGTACAATATCGGAGACATGAATGAAATCTCGCGTCTCCTCGCCGGTTCCGAACAGTTCGATTCTTCCGGTGTTCTGATATTTCTGATAGATATCCCACAGCAGCTGCTTGCGCAGTCCGTTGCCGTAAGCAGAAAAAATACGGATGCTGCGGATGCGATAGCCGTGAATCCGGTTGTAATACTCGCAGAGCTCCTCCGCCATGTGCTTGTGCAGCCCATAGGGGGACATCGGCGCCGCAGCGTCTGACTCGCGCACCGGAAGCTGTCTCGGATTGCCGTAGATTCCTGCACTCGAGAGGAAAATGATCTGCGGTCTTTTTTCAAATGACTTCAATGCCAGAAGCAGCTGATAGAGACTGTGCAGATTGCCGTCGAGATCCGCCATCGGATTGACCACCGAAGCCCCGACATTGGCGCTTCCCGCGCAGTGCAGAATCACATCCGGCTGCACGCCGGTAAAGATCGCCGCCATCTCCGCGGACTCCTGTGACATGTTGCACTGATAGTAGGTCATGGTGTCGCCCGGCTGCCTGTCTCCACAGTAATTTGCCGCCAGATCCAGTCCTGTGATCTCGTATTCTTTTTCAAAATATTCCTTTGCGTGTCTCCCGATAAATCCGTTGACACCGGTTATCACCATTTTCATATTCATCCTCCGGCACAAGGCCATCTTCCATTACACGAAAATCTTCTCCAATGCCTTCGCGTACTCTCCCGCCTCGCGGTACATGTTTGCCATTCCCGCCATCATATCTCCTGCAAAATATGCAGCTTCTTCCGGCCGGTCTGCCCTCTCTGCCGTCTCCACGATCAGATCTGCCAGTGCATCCGGATCGTGCGGATCAAAGAGTGTGCATTTTTCATTCTTCTGCTCTCTGTGTACCGGAATGTCCGACAACAGCACTGCCTTATCTAACACCTTGGCGTCCTCCAGCACCGTTCCCCAGCCTTCGCAGAGGGACGGCTGCACGATAAAGGCGGCATTTTTCATAATACAAAGCTGCTCCGTGCGCTCCACAAAGCCCAAAAGCCGGATGCTTCCCGCCACCGGTTCAGTCTCCATGATCGCTTTTAGCTCATTGATGTATTCCGGGTTGCGGTAGTCTTCCAGATTGCCGGTAAACACAAAATCATAATCCGCGAGAAGTCCCCGCTTTTTGATGCGCTCGATCGCGCGCACCGCGACCACATGATTCTTGTGCTTCCAGAACTGGTTCGGCAGATAGACGTACTTTTTATGCAGTCCGAATTTGTCCGCCACCCCGCGCTCTAACTCCGGCGTGATCGTGCGCAGTTCCGGCTCTATATAGGAGACAAAATGCACCACCTGCGTCCTGCATTTGTGTTCCGGATAAAAACGCTCCAGATCATGGCGTGCATCCTCACTGCTTAATACCAGCGTATTGGGAAGTTCTGTCATCTTCCGGTCCGTGACGTCCTTGCGCGCCAGTTCCTCCGGCTGGAAGAATTCCGGCAGCGTCTTGTGCTGGAAATCCGGGATCCAGAAAATGCCGCGTGAGGCAAACAGACTGCCGATCTTGTTGAGTTCCAGCGCGTAGCAGTATTTCACGCCATGCAGCCAGATCAGATTCATCTCGTAGAGCGCCAGCTTTGCCTTGTTCGTTCCGTCGTAGATATGCAGGTCGATGCGGTTCCCAAAGCAGGTAAAAATATCCGCATGTGCGGAGTCGATCAATACCACAATGCGGTATTCCTTTTTTATCTTCTCACTCTCCAGACAGCTGAATATGATATTTTTTAAGTAGTACAAACCGCCGATCCATCCGCGGTTTCCAAGTCCGTTGAACAATATTTTTTTCATCTGACAGCCTTTCCCATCACATAGCAGAGAGCATCGATACAGCCCTTTGCCACCTCTTCAAATGCAAATGCATGCGCGCGCTCGTAGCTGCGCGTTCCCATCTCCTTAAGACGGTTTTCGTCCGCAAAAATCTGATCGATCTTCTCTGCAAACGCATGTGTATCCTCCGGGTCGACGATGTAGCCGTTCTCCCCCTCCGCCACCAGGTCAAACGCACCGTCGGCGTACTTTGAGGAGATCACCGGAAGCGACGCACACATCGCCTCTAAGATCACGAGTCCGAAACAATCCTCTCTGGTCGGCAGGATGAAGACATCCGCGTTGTGGTACAGTTCGCGCAGCGGCTCCCCCTCCACATATCCTAAAAAGCGGATACGGTCGGTAATTCCAAGCTTTCCCGCCTGTTCCGTAAGAAGCTCCCGCTCCTGTCCCTCGCCAACAATCGTAAGGTGAATGTCCTCGCTCGTCTCTGCCAGCGCCGGAAGCAGAAGGTCCAGCCCCTTTCTCTGGATCAGGCTTCCCACATACAGAAGTTCCCTTCCGCTGTAGTCTTCCTTTTCGCGCAGATATTTCTGAATGTCGACCGTCAGATAGGAGAGAAAACATTTCTTCTCATCCGCCCCGTATGCAATCTGCGCCTGCTTCGATGCGGTGCTGCTCGCCACGAACGCCGCCGCACGCTTTATGATGTAACTCCGCGAAAGCCGCTGCACCTTCCCGATATTTTTCTCCGAATTCAAGGTTCCATCCGTCCAGCTGATGAATGGAATCCGCTTTTTTCTGCACCAATGTACCGCTCTAAGGATCGTCGGGTTGTATTCCATGGCAAATACAAGATCCGGCTTTATTTCCGCCAGCAGCTTCTCCACGCCGACCGGAAGGAACACATACCGGTCGTCAAAACGCTTGCGGATAATCAGTGTCTTTGATTTCAAGAAATGGTAATGGCTCAGTTCCGCCAGTTCGACACTCCATTTGCGGTTCTCCATGCCCGCCCCGGAAAAAATGATATGAAATTCATACTCCGGATAATGCTTCTGCAGATATGCAAAAAAGTCCACCCGGTACGGCGACGGAATGTTCGTGATAAATACAGCTTTTATCATTTTGATATATCCTCATAAATCCTGATCAGTTTCTGGTAATTGTCCTCCGGGCGAAGACGCTCGGCATAAAAGGCTCTGGCGTTCTTTTTGAGCACCGACAGCTCCATCGCATCAAACGCGCTGATCTTGTCTGCGAGATCCTCCGCGGAATTGTAGGTAAACTTCACACCGGTAATGCCGTCCTGCACCATGCCGTCCATGTTTCCGACTCTTCCCGCAATCACCGGCACGCCGTAGGAGTACGCCTCCGCGATCGTCATCGCAAACGCCTCGTAGCACTGCGATGTCATGATGACCGCCTTCGCCTGATAGAACTTCTCCGACATCTCGTCCTTCTGCAGATAGCCCAGAAACTTTACATTCTCCATATGATGTTCCCTGACATAGCGCTGCATCTCTTCCATCATCGGCCCGTTTCCCGCCACATACAGCTTCTTGTCCGGCAGTTTTTCAAAGGCTCTGACTGCAATATCGATTCCCTTTAAGGCTTCCACGCGCCCGGCAAACAGGAAATATTCTTCGTCCGAGCGCACCTCGTTCGGCACGATCTCCTCCGCGAAAGTAAAATTCGGCTTGATGTAAACCCGTTCCGGATTCACGATCTCTTTCTTTGTATCCAGCGATTCCAGCAGCTTCTTCCGGTTGAACTCGGTCAGACAGATAAAATTCACCCTGCGGTATGTCCCCACAAACCTGTGAATCTGCAGGATGGCGGCGCTGACAAAAGACTGCAGCTTGCTGTTCCGGTAGCACTTGTGCCGGATGGCGCAGCCCATTCCGTGCTGCACACACTCCTCGCAGATCACATTGTCCCGGAAAAAAGATCCCGCCGGACAGAGCATGCGGAAATTATGCAGCGTCTGCACCACCGGCACCTTGCAGCGGAATGCTGCGTAAAAGACGGACGGGCTGACCATCGTCAGCGTGTTGTGTACATGCACGATGTCGATCTGGTTCTCCCGAATCAGCTTTTTTACCTCGCGGTAAGTCTTAAGCGAGAACACCGCGGTAAACGGCAGGAACAGCTTTCCCACAATGCCCTTCTTCGCCAGCTCGCTGTTGGAGCGGTAGTACGTGTAGACCTTGTGTCCGTGTTCCTCGAGCAGGCGCTTTTCATTGCGCACCACCACATCTTCCCCGCCCGGGATCTGATAAAAATTGTGTATCTGTAAAATGCGATAATTCTTCATAGACTTCCTCATTCCGCCGCACATACATCATCCCGCTTCTTCTCCAGCAGATCCGGATAGAGCAGAATTCCGCACAGCAGCACAAACGGATTCATAAAACCATTCATGATGAACTGTTCCAGCACACCGTAAAGCGCAAACGCCGCGATCATGACCAGTTCTTTGTAATAGCCGCCGCGGTAAAGCCGAAACAGCGTTTTCGTCACACACCACAGGAAAAACAGCGCCACAATCGCACCACAGTACAGGAACACAAACATGTACGTGTTGTCAATCAGCCCGTAATACTGTCCGTAAAACAGCTCCTGCGCCCGCGGGATCAGTGAGACTCCCTGTGTCTTATAATAGCTGCTCATGATATAGATTCTTCCCGATAC
>ENA-ORUN01003561-ORUN01003561.1-human-gut-metagenome-genome-assembly--contig:-NODE-3561-length-10924-cov-1.847640_pt1 | contig 10924 bp, 4 predicted proteins | sample MGYA00242080_ERZ509209 | MGnify/ENA primary metagenome ERZ509209 (study PRJEB26280, sample SAMEA2338786) | human gut metagenome | biome: human gut; feature: human-associated habitat; material: faeces... | reverse complement strand
GCCATGTTGCTGCTCCTATAAACCGGTCTGTCTTTATTCGCGAACCAGATCAGTCCGCAAAAAGCAACGGCAGCCAGTGCCAGAAGCACCAGGCTGCGTATTTTGCTCTTTTTGAAATTCATGTTTTAACCACCCTTATTTCAAAAATATCCTTTTCTTGCGTGCTGCCGCTGCAAGCAGAACCATACCTGCAAGAAGCATCATCACTGCTGCCGCAAGCGGGGTGTCGTCTCCCGTCTGCACTGCAGGCATCTGATCCAGCACCACCACATAATCGGATGCATGTACAAAGGTAAGCTCCACATTTCCGTTTGCATCTACTTTTCCGGAAGATGCCAGTTCCAGCCGTCCCTTTGCTTCATTGTAATAATATAACTTTGCATACATGCCCGCATACTGTGTTCCCACCGGCAGCGTCATCACTGCGGTAAAACCGAATGCGCCGTCATGATTTAAGCTGATCTGGAAATAGTCTCTTCCTGCCGCGGTCTGTCTTGCAAGCGCATCCGGCACGGCATGGCTGTTGATCGTCACGCCGAAGTCAATGTCTGAAATCGTATCCGATGTCACACTTCTTCCGTCAATCGTCCACACGATTCCGTTTGCCAGCCTAAATACCAGACGTACATCCCTTCCGCGCACTGCCGCAATAACATCTCCCGGCACAGAAACACCGTCTGCAAGAAGAACCGTCACGGTGCTGCCTGCGGATGCTGCCCCAATTCTGTTTCTGACCGGATCCCAGTCATTCTGTGAAGCAACCGTCACCGCGTCTGTCATCTGTCCGTCCGATACGGTCACGCTGCCGCTTACACTTCCACCGTTTCCAGTTCCGTCCGTGCTGTCATTTCCGCTGTCTGACGAATCTGTTCCCGGCGTCTCTGTATCCGGTGTCTCGGTATTGCCCGGCGTCTCCGTGTCATCCGGCGTCTCCCCGGACGTCACTTCCACGATCTCATCGCAGTTTCTTACACGCAGACAGATCACTGCCTCGTCCGAGGTTCCCTCCGGATGTGCATAGACCACGCCGACCGCCGACACGCGTTTTCCTGTCGACACAACCGATGCGAGTTCATTCTTTCCTGTCGTTGCCGATAAGATATATCCGTCGATGAAAATATTGGCATTGACGCCGCTGCCATCATCCAGCCAGAACTGTGATACGCCGGTGCCCGCCGCATCATAGAGTACATCCGTTACCGTTCCCTCCACCTGTACCAGCTTACCGCCGGACTTTTCATAGTCCATGGCGTCTTTTGCCGACAGTTTCTCCGGTGCAATCACCTTCGGCTCCTCGTCCAGAATCCGGCTGCTTATCACCTTAAGCTCTTTATCGCCCTGGTAGGCGTCCACATATCCGGTAATCTCCACCTTGGTTCCGATGGCAAGTCCGCTCTCCGCATACGGGAAAATATCAATTCCCGCGGTGTCGTCCTGGATATAGATCGTATCAAAGAAGGTGTTGCCCTCCACGGCTGTTCCTGCGGTCACATAGCCTTCCACGCGGTAGACATCGCCCGCCGTACCGTTCTTACGCACTTCCGCAATCGTAGACAGCGGAAGCTCCACTTTCACTTCATCTAAAATATTTTCTGCAATCGTGCGGTTTAAGTATGGCAGATCCCAGATATTGTCCAGCTCCGCCTTCACCTCAAAGTCGGAAATAAATACGGTTCCCGCAACAAATACATTTGCACCGCTTCCCAGTGTCTCATGTGCGAGTGCTACCATATTGCCTTTTTCCACATACGTCGGGCTTCCGGTAACTCTGTTTCCCGCATCATCCTTGCAGTCGATCGAATACGTTGTATCATATCCGCTCACAAGCGCTTCCGCACGTCCGGCTGTCACCGCATCCGCATCCAGCGCCACGGTACATCCGCTGTACGCACTGTACTCCTGCTCCTCGCTTGCGCCGCGCAGATATCTGGAATCCTTGTTGTAGGTTCCTTTCAGATATAAGCGGTACGGCTGTCCGCCGTTGTTCGTCTCGTCGTACGCCTCGTCGCTGTTTAATCTGGTCGATGCCCCGATCGCAGCCAAAAGCTTATTCATCTCTGTCGCTGTCTGTCCCGAAGTAGAATCCTGATAATCGGCAATACCGCAGGTAATCAGCGTACCGCCATTGTCGGTATAGTCTTTTACCATCTGGATAAAGCTGTCTTCAAAATGCGACACGGTGTAATCTCCGGCATTTGCTGTCCCGGATTTCTTCGCCGGTGCCGAGATCACAAGCAACGCACAGTTTGCAAGCATCTCCGGCGTAATCTCGTCTGTGACCACTTCCACCTTGACGTTCTTTGCTCCCGCAATCGCCGTAAAGTTTCCGACGTTACCGCCATAGTAACCGGTCACATAATCGTTGTAATGGGTTCCGTCGATGATAACCTTTGTCACCATCTCCGTTGTCGCGTAGCTTAATTTTAAGACGCTCTTGTATACCTTCTGCACGCCGTTCATCGTCGCATGCACAACTGCTGTCATCTCCATGCTGCCGACGCCGTCATAGGTATAGTCAAAGCTGTAGCTTCCCGTGCTCATGGATGCGACGCTTCCCAATCCTGCTGCGGCAAGATCCGCCTCATGTACGGTCTCTCCGCCCACCTCAAACGTTATGGAATCAATCGCGAGCTCGCTGTTTTCATTATTATAGAGTCCAAGGTTCACCGTCAGCGGCTCTCCCCTTACCGGAAGCACCTCGTCCGTGGAAAAGCTGTCAATTCCTGCCGCCTCCACAGAGCCTACCCATACCGGTGCCGTCACGGCGATATCACTGTCCGCTTCCACAACCTTGATATAGTAATAGGAATAATCATTTTTCACATCAAAGGTGACCGTCTCCTCGTTTCCGGAAACATTTTTCTCGGCAAGCACCAGTCCTCCGTTTGTGATGACCTGTACTTTACCGATGGACGCATCCGTCGGATCACTTAAGTCAACGGAAAGATGTACGGTATCTCCGGTCGCTCCATCCTCTAAAATAGAACCCATGATGTAGCCGTCCAGCGTGTAGTAGATGCTGAGGTCGTTATCCTCTGTCGCATACACGCGGTAATTGCGCATGGCATCGTAAATATTTTCCTGCGTCAGGCTGTCCACAAGGACAACGGAACGCGCCGTGTTTGCATCGCCCCACAAGCCTTTATGGTTATCCTGGTTGTTGGTCGGAGCAAGATGCCAGCCCTTGTCCAGCGCGCGCTGGTAATACTCATAGGACGGGAAGTAACCCGAACTTCCGATCGCACCCTCGCCGTTTCCGACCTCGATCGTCGTAATCAGCTTGTCGATCTCCTCGTCATAGTATGCGAAATCGCTGAAATCACCGAACGTCGTTCCCGGGTGGTTAAACTGGCTGATGGAATCCGGCTGTGTCTTTAAGGTCGCGTAATAATTCTGCAATGCCGTGCTGTAAGTCTTGTACTCATTCTGGGTACGGCTCTGGAAGCCTTCGGTGTTAAACGTATTGATGTGTCCAAGTCCGTTCGACCAGGTCATCTCAAACCCATAGATGCACACAAATCCGCTTGTCGTATACTGCGTGGCAAGCGCATGGCCTTCCTTCCATTCCTCACTCATCGAGCCGTCCGAGATGGACGCGCTGTCCGCATTGTCAAACGAGTTGGAGTGATCTGTCACCGCAACAAAATCCAGATTGTCAACGTTCGTTGCATGCTGGTATGCATCCTCACAGCTTCCCGCACCGTCCGAATAGGAAGTGTGGGAATGTAACTGTCCAAAGTAAATCTGATATTTTTCGTTTGTGCGCTCGGTAAAGGAAAGTGTGAGCACACTGCTGTCCAGGTAACCGTCTTTGACGGCTTTCACCTTATAGGTAACCGGAAGCTCTGTCAGGACGAGCTTTTCGGTATAATCCTGCCAGGTTGCACCGTCGTCCGCGGAATACTGAATCGTCGCACCCTCGGTCTCACAGGTGAGGTTCACCGCAGTATTTTTCACCACGCTGCCGCCGTTCGGCGTTGCTTTTACCGTTGCCACCTGTGCCTGCTGATAAGAGAATGTACGGCGGATGCTGTCCTTATAGCCGTCCTTCGTCGCATAGGCAGTCACAACTGCCGGAAGGTCTGCAAGCTTTGGCTTCGCCGACGCATCATAGATCTGCTCCGCGCCGCCGTTTACACTGTAATGGATTGTTACACCCTCCGTGGCGCTTGTCAGTGTCAATTCACTGCCCACAGCTACCACGCCGCTCTGCGGTTCTGCTGCCACATATCCGCAGAGATCTGAGGCGATCAGCGGATTGCCTGTCACTGTCACCGTGTCCATACGGATCACTCCGCCCGCTGCCGGTGCCTTATCTCCCTTGGCAGAAAGGCTGCCCGGGACCATGCGGATGTAGAGACGGTCTGCATTCGCCGCCTCGTTCGGAATATCAAACGTGAACGAAATATAGTTTGCCGGCGCAAGGCTTGTCTTTGCCACACCGTCGGTAATTTTCTCCGCGGCGCTCACTTCCTGCGGCTCACCGCCCACGTATTTCGTGTACTTATAAGCATAGGTTCCTGTGGAAAGGTTTTTAAAATCCACACCGTCCGTAGAATACTGCATCTGGAAGGAACCTGCTCCGGTGTTGCTTGCGCGAAGCCGGAAGGAAAGTACCATGTTGGCATAGCCCGTTGTCGGCATCACAAACTGCGCATAGTCATTGCTTCCGCTTCCAATGCCCTTTCCTCCCATATAATAGGAAGTCGAACCGGTGGAAGTGCTTGTGGCCTCGGTATACGGTGCCACTGCCGCTCCATTTACCACCGCCGAATATATAGCATCCGCATCCAGCAGATCATTTGCATTGAGAGAATCTCCTGCAATTCCGGTATCTGCCGTCACACCTGCCGTCTTGTAATCTGCCGTTCCGGACCACTGTGCCACGTTTTCCGTGACGGACTCGTCCGCACGGATATGAACCGACGGTGTTCCCTCATCGATCAGATAAAAATAGAATACATACGCCGCATCCGAAGATGATTTGTAGCTGTATGTCGTAAAACCGCTGTAATATTCCAGATACTGTTCTGTGGTATTATTATATTTTGCGTTGGCATTGATCACATAGTATCCGCCGTTCTCATTTGCCTTCTGCAGCTTCCAGAGACTGTAATCTCCCGCCGCGTCCGCAAACGTCACGGAGCTGCCCGTTGCGCCGGACGTCAGATATTTTCCACCGCATGTAAAAGTATAATAGCCGTTTTCATCCACGGAAACCGTAAGTTCTGCCGCATTTTCCGGAATGGCAAGCGCACCGTCCGCCGCAGTCGCTGACACGCCCTTTAACTTCTTGCCGCTTGCTGTCTGGGAGAGCACGCTTCCGGTTCCGTTGTTCTCGTAATAGAGGGCAACCATATTTCCGTCCGAAAGTGTGGTGGCAAGTGCCGCCTCCTTGCTCTTTGCACCCTGTTTTACCGCGTAGGCAAATTCTGCCGTCTCACTCGTCTCATAACCTTCGAGTTCGGCTGTCGCGTAGATCGTCACATCTTCCTCGATCACAAGCGCTTCGGTGTATGTCTTGTCTGCATTGTCCAGATCGGTATGGTATGTGATCGTTGCTCCCTCCGTCGCACAGGAGAGCTCCACCTTCGTACCGGCTTCCACATCGGCTCCACGGAAGCTTTGACTTTGGAACAGACCGTTCCGTCTGTCGCCACCTCGCCCTGTGTTCCGGTGACTACAATGTTGTTGATGCTGGTCACACCGTTCGTGCCGACTGTACTCTGGTTCACACTCGTGTTTCCCTGCATCGTCACACGCAGTGTAAACGCTTTTCCGGACAGCGCCGCCGGGAGTGCCGTCTGCTGATACACCGAGGCTAGACTCGTGCTTAAGGTCACATCCGTTCCGCTGATCTTTGTCCAGCTCGCTCCGTCAATGGAATATTCCAGTGCAAAGTTGGCAGGACCGGTTCCGCTGGAGCGCATGTCTGCGGAAAATTTCAAATCTGTGTAACCTGCAGCATTGACCGCAACCGTAAAGCCCGCTCCCTCGCTCCATCCTTTTGCTGCGATTCCCTTGCTGAATCCGCTGTAAGATGCTCCGCTTACGTCAAGCGTTCCGCTGCCCGCTGTCGCTGCTGCCGGAAGTCCCGCTTCCGGTGCCGCCGTATAACTGAAGGCCGCAAGGCTTTCTGCACCCGCCGTCTGGATGAGCGCCGTATTCTGGTCTGCCCCAGACTCCGTATTCTGTACCGCATCCGCCTGCGCTGCACCATCTGTCTGCGCTGCATCCGTCTGCACTGCACCCTCTGTCTGCGCTGCGTCCGTCTGACCGGCGTTCCCTGTCTGCGTCGCACTTTCTTGATTTATTGTGTTCTGTGCACCTTCCGTGCTGTCTGCTCCGCTCTCCTCTGCCGGTGACGGATTTTCCGCCGCTTCACTTCCGGCCGCTGTCTGCACCTCTGCTGCATACGCCGTAACAAAAGACGCATCTCCTGCTACTGTCGAAAACACCATGCAGAATGCGAAGAAAAGCGCACATATGTTTTTCCAATGATTCTTTTTCTTCATTTTCACAACTGTTCCTCTCATTTTTTTGTATGTAAAATAAACTGTAACGTTTATGAATCTTCTCTTCTACCCTTGTCCGGTAAAGCCTTGTAAAAAAAGTGTAAAAAAGAATCTCGCTTGCGAGATTCTCCGCGCGCGAGCGGTTCGCAAAGCGATATTTTCCTTACCGCGAGCTGCGCATCCTCGCGGAGCGTTTTTTATTTCATAGGAAGGTTCTACTTTCACACATGAATGTATCACGGTATTTCCTATGAAATAAAAAAGGGCTGATGCACCCTGCATACATCAGCCCTCTTTGGCTCTTCCTAGTGATGGAACAGGCGGATGCCCGTAAATGCCATCGCCATATGATATTTATTACAAGTCTCAATCACATGATCGTCGCGGATGGAACCGCCCGGCTGTGCCACATACGCAACGCCGCTTCTGTGTGCGCGCTCGATGTTGTCGCCAAACGGGAAGAACGCATCCGATCCAAGAGATACCTCTGTGTTCTTATCCAGCCATGCCCGCTTCTCCTCTGCGGTAAACACAGGCGGCTTTTCTGTAAAAATATTCTGCCATGCGCCTTCTGCCAGCACATCCATGTAATCCTCGCCAATATAGAGGTCAATGGCGTTGTCCCGGTCTGCACGTTTGATGCCCGGCTTAAACGGAAGGGAAAGTACCTGCGGCGACTGACGCAGCCACCAGTTGTCCGCCTTGGAACCGGCAAGTCTCGTGCAGTGGATTCTGGACTGCTGCCCCGCTCCGATACCGATCGCCTGACCGCCCTTGACATAGCACACGGAATTGGACTGCGTATATTTCAAGGTAATCATTGCAATCGCGAGATCTCTCTTCGCCGCTTCCGGAATCTCCTTGTTCTCCGTCACAATATTGTCGAAGAAATGTTCATCGATCACCAGCTCGTTTCTTCCCTGCTCGAATGTAATTCCGAACACTTCCTTGTGCTCGACCGGTGCCGGCACATAATCCGGATCGATCTCAATGACATTGTAATTGCCGTTTTTCTTCGCTTTTAAAATCTCAAGTGCCTCATCAGTGTAACCCGGGGCAATGACGCCGTCCGATACCTCCCGCTTGATGACAAGCGCTGTCTCCTTGTCGCAGACATCCGAAAGAGAGATAAAATCACCGAACGAGGACATGCGGTCTGCGCCGCGCGCACGAATATAGGCATTTGCAAGCGGTGTAAACTCCACATCCATGTCATCCACCCAGTAGATCTTGCGCTCCACCTCGGAAAGCGGAAGTCCGACTGCCGCGCCCGCCGGCGACACATGCTTAAAGGAGGTCGCTGCCGGAAGACCGGTTGCCTTTTTTAACTCGGACACGAGCTGCCAGCCGTTGAATGCATCCAGAAAATTGATATAACCCGGTCTGCCACAAAGCACCTTGATCGGCAGTTCGCCGTTCTCCATATAGATTCTGGACGGCTTCTGGTTCGGGTTGCAGCCATATTTTAATTCTAATTCTTTCATGATCCTATTCTCCTCACACGTTCTTGTTGATGATTCTCGTCTCGTATTTTCCGTTCTCAATCTCAATGTAACGCACAAACAAAGATACTTTATTGTCTGCGTTTAAGTTCTCCCAGACCGTGTTTGTGAAGGTGTCGATGTCTCCCTCGATGCCGACAAGCTTCGGCTCTCCCTCAAAACTCGGCAGCGGATTGCCGTCTCCCATGTATGTATGGATAAAATGTCCCTCGCCGGCCACCGGATTCTGGTATGCAAACGTATAGCGGTTGCAGGCGTCCGGATTGCCGTTGTTACTCTTTAAAATAGACATCGCGTAGTTGTAGGTATTGTTCTCGATGTGCATGATACCGGAAATCCGCGGTGTATAGTTCGGTGCATCCGGCTCAAACTCTCTGGTGCGCAGCGCCTGCTCGAACGTCTGCTGCTTGTCCATCAGTTCGTAAATCGTATCGGTCTGATCGCCGTTTGTCACGATCGTCTTGTTGCCAAGCACGCGGACCGGTGCATAAATGATGAGACTCGGATCTGTCAGCTTGGACGGATCAAATGCCTGTGTGCGGATTCCTTCACCATCCTCCACAAAGACCCTGTTGCGGCTGTTCTCGCTTCTTCCCATGATAAAGTAAGCGGTTACCGCATATTTTCCATCCCCGGATCTGCCAATCACAATTCCTCTTCCCGGATATGTATTGGACGAAAGTTCCTTCGCAAGTGACATCATCTTCATGATTTTCCTCCTTCACATCACACATTGCTGCATTGATTGCCTTCTTCCATCTTATCATGCGGATTTTCTTTTTACAAGGAATGCGCTGTCATTAGTATCATGAATTTATTTACTGAATTCTATTAGTTTTACTTATCTATATCGCGAAGCGCCTGCATCAGAAGCCCGGCGCGGTTCTTCCACCTGTGCCGCTTTTCTGCCATCCGATATCCCCGCTCCGCCAGCTCTGCCATCCGCACCGGATCCTCAAGCAGGCTTACCACCTGATCCGGAAGCTGTTGTAACGCCCTCAGGGAGTAAAAGCAGATATTTTCTCCGTCCCGGCACTCTTCCCGCAGATACCGGCTGTCGTCCGTGAGCACCGCCGTTCCCTGCAGCATCGCCGTAAAGACGCGGTCATGCGCTCCGTCTTTGAACCAGGGCATCACGTTTAACGCGATCCTGGCATCACGCATCGCCTGCACACACGCCGCCGAGTTCACTTTTCCGCCGCTCGTCCGCACGTTCTGCGGCTTTTTGCAGTGAATCTTCTCCCAGTCCGCTCCGAATACCCGCACTATGATACCGGCATCCGCGAGCGTCTGCACTACTTTTTCCCGGACATAGCTGCGGATAAACAGATCAATCCAGATCATCCCGGACATCGCCGCGCAAAGCTGCTCTTCCGGCACTGTCCCAAGCTCGTTGCGGATGTGCCGCTCCATAACCGCATCTACAGACTGCGCGGGATCCGCGATCAGATCTTCCGTGATCCGCCGGTAAAAGATCCGGTAATCGTCATCCAGCGCCTTTACTTTTTCCTCCAGCATCTCCATCGACACATAGTTGGCAGTGAATACAAGGTCAACGGTTCTCCGCCCATACGGCACGGGCTCTGGTACATCCACTCTGTGCGTTCCGTGTTCCCCGTCTCCATGCGAAAAAAGAAGTTCATTGCCCGCCAGCGGCAGGAACTCCACCTTCAGCCTCGGGTAAAAACGCCTCACATAGCCGACGTGCTCTCTGTCCACACAGAATACCCGCATCCGCTCCCCGGCTTCCTTCAGACAGCTGTGATAGTAGAGCGGATGATCCACCAAGATATTTAAGACGGGAAGGTTCTCCTCCTGCCAGATACTGCGTCCGCTCTCCGTCTGAAACACAGCCTCCCCGCGCAGCCCGATGAAATTAAAGGTGACAAGTGCCGTCTCTTCCCGGTCCAGAAAATGCAGCATTACATCCATCGACTCATACATCCGCTCATAGTCGATAAAGCAGGTCTCATACCCGTTCCTCTCCAGTTCTCGTGCAATCTGTTCGGAAAAATACCCCAGCGTCTCCACCGCATTTTTTATGAAAATGATTTTTCTGATCTCTGCCATTCTGCCCTTCCTCTGTCCGGATAAAGGAAAAACAACCTCCCTGAATCATCCTTTCGGATTCTGTCTGATCAGAGAAGGTTGTTTTCCATCACTTATTTTCTATGACTCACATTCGTTTTTGATTTAATTCTTGAAGCTGTGGATCGGCGCCGGGATTCTGCCACCACGGTTGATGAACGCGTCACAGGAGAACTGGTTCACCGGCATGATCGGCGCATAGCCAAACAGTCCGCCAAATTCTACCGTATCGCCCACCCCTTTTCCGATAACCGGAATCAGGCGCGCCGCGGTCGTCTTCTGGTTGACCATGCCAAGCGCCATCTCATCGGCAATCATACCGGAGATGGTCGTCGCCTTGGTGTCTCCCGGAATCGCAATCATATCGAGTCCCACGGAACATACGCAGGTCATCGCCTCAAGCTTCTCAAGTGTGATCGCTCCTGCCTGTACCGCATCGATCATGCCCTGATCCTCGCTGACCGGAATAAAAGCGCCACTTAATCCGCCGACATAGGAGGAAGCCATCACGCCGCCCTTTTTCACCTGATCGTTCAGCATGGCGAGCGCCGCAGTCGTTCCCGGTGCTCCCGCATACTCAAGTCCGATCTCGCAGAGAATGTCCGCCACGGAATCGCCGATCGCCGGTGTCGGCGCCAGAGACAGATCCACGATACCAAACGGGATATTAAGAAGTCTGGATGCCTCCTGTGCCACCAGCTGTCCGACTCTCGTCACCTTAAACGCCGTCTTTTTGATGGTCTCACAGAGCACCTCGAAGTTCTCGCCGCGCACTTTTTCCAGAGCAGTCTTCACCACTCCCGGTCCGCTGACGCCGAC
>ENA-ORUN01003554-ORUN01003554.1-human-gut-metagenome-genome-assembly--contig:-NODE-3554-length-10935-cov-2.431985_pt1 | contig 10935 bp, 9 predicted proteins | sample MGYA00242080_ERZ509209 | MGnify/ENA primary metagenome ERZ509209 (study PRJEB26280, sample SAMEA2338786) | human gut metagenome | biome: human gut; feature: human-associated habitat; material: faeces... | reverse complement strand
CCACGACCCCCACGTTGCGAACGTGATGCTCTCCCAGCTGAGCTACATCCCCACGTAAGACGCGCTTGTGCGCAAGCAAGTATTTTGCACGTTTGTCGCTCAGGTGTCAACACTTAATTTCATCTTTGGGGAAATTAAGTGTTCGCTTGAGCGACTCAACGACGAAACCGCTTACAGATCGTCGTCGCCATCGTCCTCAAGGTCGTCGCTCAGAAGCATCTCAAGGGCCGAAGCCGCGGCACTCTCTTCGGTTTCATCGTCCATGAACTTGCCGAAGATGGGCTCTTTCGTTTCGGCGTCGAACAGTTCGACCATGCCGGTAAGAATGTCGACGTACTGGTACGACTGGCGAGCCTTGCGGCCACGCTTGCGGTCGACCTCGACGACGAACAAAGCGGGGTGCGCCTGCATGAGCGTGCCTTCGCATTCGACGATTTTCGAGCGACCCATATTCGCGCGAACCTTCAGGCGGGTATTGATGCGATCCATAAGCTCAGCACGAATATCGCCGACAAGATTTGCCTGCTTTTCAAGTTCCATTCGGTGGATTCCTTTTCATATATAGTACGGCGCCGACATACAGCGCACTTATTACACGCAGGGGAGCATAATACCACGGAATGGAAGAATTCATAGAATCTGCAGGTAGATGCCTATTTATCGTTGAGGTGCCGTTGCTTTTGCGCCAGGCGGCGGCACGTATCGTTTTATTCTTCGGCCTTCGCCTTCGCAAGCACGCGACCGAGTTCCACGAATTCCGATAGCTCGAGCGTTTCGCCGCGTCGCTTCGCGTCGATGCCGGCTTCGGCAAGAATTTCAGGAAGCTTCGCAGCGATGGCCTTGCCCTGCTCGCCACGGCTCGAGAAATAGCCCTTCATCGAATTCGAGATAGTCTTTCGACGCGTGAAAAACGCCGCGTCGGCCGCCATGCTCGCATTCGCGATTTCCTCGGCAGACAGGCCTAAGTCGTTGCGGCGGTCAAGACGAATAACCGAGCTCGTCACGCGCGGCGGCGGGAAAAAGTTGCCCGGCGAAACTTGGAAGCGGCCCGTAGCCTTTGCGATAAGCTGCAGCTTCACCGAATACGCAGCGTAATCTTTCGTGCCCACAACGGCCTCCATGCGGTCGGCAACCTCGCTTTGCACCATAACCGTGGCGCTCTGCAGGCTGGGGATTCGCTGGAAATAATCAAGCACGAGCGTCGCCGCGACAGCATAGGGCAAATTCGAAATGAACTTGTTGGGAGCCTCACTAGCCTCGACTGCCTGCTTGCCAAATGCAGCAATCAAATCGTCGTCATTCAGACGCAAGGCGTCTTTGCCGATGAGCGTGAAATTGTCGAAATCGTCGCACGTCTCGTCAAGTACGGCAGGCAAATCGGGGTCGCGCTCAATGGAGAGCACGTGCTTCGCGCGAGGCAAAAGCGCCACGGTCAGCGTGCCAATGCCCGGGCCTACCTCGAGCACGTTGTCTTCTTCGCACACCTCGGAAAGCTTGCAAATGTTCGCGATAACGGCATCGTTCACCAGAAAGTTCTGTCCGAGCGAATGTTTCGTGGCCAAACCGTGGCGCGAAAGCACGTCGCGCGTCGCTCCAACCGATGCCAAATGCGATGCGATTGCCATAGGATTTCCTTTTCTTTGTCCCCATTGCTTTTAATTGGCACGTTTGCGCCTCACGGCTCACCGAGCTATGCGCTCCCAAGAACCTTCAAGCTTTCGAGGAGCGGCATATCCCACAAATCATGCCCATGGGCTACGAACCAAACGTTTCTTTCTGCGATTCCGCCTCTGGCTGGCCCCAGCCAATGCGGTCGGCCACTTCCCCAACGCGCCAACCTGCGGCCCCGAATGACGAGCGCACGCAACTTTCCAGAGCGGCAAACCCATAGGGATCGCCGCCCGAACCTATCACGTACAACGTAACGGGGCGCTTTGGCGCATCGGCAGCACCTGGCTGTCTATTCGGCCCACGCCGTTTCTCCCAGTATGGCTGAAGTCGGTCCAAAACGGCCTTGAACTGCGCCGTTGGCCCCGAGAAATACACAGGTGCCACCACATGAACCGCCGCCGCGCCATCGAGCAACGCATACAGCCCATCCATGTCGTCGCGAATCACGCAATGTGCCAAATGTCCTGAGCATTCGACACATTGCAGCGCGCGGCGGCACCCTTCGCAACCGATACAACCGCTCACAGCATGGTCGGCCACATTCCAATGCTCAATAACGACGCCCTTCGCTTCGAGTTCAGCGGTCAGCTGTTCAGCATAACGCGACGACACGCCGTTTTTGCGCGGCGAGCCACAGAGTACCAGTTCATAAGAACCCTGTGCGGCGCTCATCGTGCGTCCCTCACCATATCGGCATGTGCACGCTGCCATTCCGTGGGCTCACGATTCAAAAACGCCACACCCGCATCGTGCATCTGCTGCAGCAATGCGCGGCGAGCCTCGCCTGGGGCGACTCCCCGAACTTCGGCGATGCGCTCTGCGGTGAAAATCGTGAATTCAGGCCCGCACTCGATGCCGCGAAACGGCACAGGGGCCATATAGGGCGCATCGGTTTCGGTAAGCAGGCGTTCGACCGGAACCATCACAGACGACGCACGCAAATCGTCGCTTCGCTGGAAGGTAACCGCCCCGCCGAATGCCACATGCGCCCCACGCTCGACCCAGCGCGCAAGCTCGTCGGGGCCCACGCTGCAGCAATGCAGCAACGTGCCAGCTTCAGGCCAGCCTTCTTTTTCAAGAATGCGGAATGCGTCTTCGTGCGCATCCCTCACGTGAAGCACGAGCGGCAAGCCCGTAACATGAGCCAGCTGCACCTGACGACGAAATACGTTCTGTTGAACATCGCGTGGAGACAAATCATAATGGTAGTCGAGCCCAACCTCGCCCAAGGCGGCGGTACGTGGATCGGCCAGGCGCTCAAGCAAGGCCGCTTCCATATCGGCATCCCACTGGCTTGCGACATGCGGGTGAACTCCGCACGCGATGCGCATGTGCGGTATAGCCGGCTCGGCGCCCCAGCACAAATTGCATGCGCGCTCATCAACAGCCGCCGACTCCAGCAACACCGCCGCCTCGGCCGCTTGGCCCGCATGCTTCTTGCCAGCGGCATGAGCCTGCGCTTCGAGCGACTCGCGCTCGGCCGTCACATTGCGACGCGTGGCCTCGAATACCTCGGGCAGTAAGCGCAACGCCTCGGCACGCCATATGTCCAGGTCGCGATATGTGCGTTCGCATTCATCGCCCTCGGCCGGGTCGCACATCGCACATACGAAATCGACGCCCACCACAGCGCAACGCGCAAGCGAGAGCGCCGGATGCGACAGCATAGCAAGGTGCGCATGCGTATCGGCCACGGGCGCCTCGAGCGCAGGCACCGGCGAACCCACATAGGCCCACCCCTTTTTGCGATGCTTGCGAAACAGCGCATCGCCATACAACAAATAACCGGCGTCCCCTTCGGGATCGATTCCCGCGTTCATTGGCATTTCTGATTCCACAATACGAGCCTTAATAACCGAACTTTCTTCTTTTTCAAAAAAGCCCGGCACGCGCCATGCGATACCGGGCTTTCTGCGATTCTCAGAAACGATTAGTCGTTCTTCTGCAGGCGCGGGAACAGGGCATCGCCCTTCTCGACCGGCACGCCACCGGCCAAGCCGCCCCATACGCAAGCTTCAGCCAGATTGTCGCTGCCAGCCTCGGCCTCACACGAAATGCGACGCAGCGCCTCGGCGCTCGTGGTGGGCATGAACGGCTCGAGCAGGTGCGCGGAAATGCGAATAGCCTCGAGCAGGTTGTAAATCACGAACGCGAGCTGGTCGGCCTTTGCCTCGTCCTTGGCAAGCGCCCACGGCTCGGAGTCTTCGATGTAGTGGTTCGCGGCATGAATAAGTTCCATGGCAACATCTTTGCCCGCACCATAGTCGAGCGCATCCATCGCGGCGGCATAACGATCGACCAGGCCGTCAGCGATTTTCGCGAGCGGATTGTCGAACGCATCGGCGCTGGCAGGCTTCGCGGGAGCGCAACCGTCGAAGTACTTCGCGCTCATGTTCAGAGAGCGGGAAATCAGGTTGCCCCAGCTGTTAGCCAAATCGGCGTTGTATACCTGCTCCATGCGCTCAAACGAAATAGCGCCGTCGGTACCAGGAACCACGTCGGTCATGAAGTAGTAGCGATAGCCCTCAACGCCCAAAAGGTCGATGACGTCTTGCGGAGCAATGGCGTTGCCGCGGCTCTTCGACATCTTTTCGGCCTTGCCGGTCTCGGAATTGCGCACCGTAAGGAAGCCGTGCGCGAACACGTGTTCGGGCAGCGACTCGCCAATGGCCATAAGCATGGCCGGCCAAATAACGCAATGGAAGCGGATGATGTCCTTGCCCACGATGTGGTACTGCGCGGGCCAACGGAAAGCGAACTCAGCCTTGGAAGCATCGTCGTCGAGGCCATAGCCCACAGCCGTCATGTAATTCAGCAGCGCGTCGAACCACACGTAGGTCACGTGGCCGTCATCGAACGGCACGGGAACGCCCCAATCGAAGCTCGTGCGGCTCACGGAAAGGTCGTTCAGGCCGCCTTCGACGAAGCTGCGCACCTCGTTCATGCGGAAATCGGGCTGCACAAATTCAGGATGCTCGTCGTAGAGCGCAAGCAGCTTATCTTGGAACGCAGAAAGCTTGAAGAAGTACGACTCTTCCTGCACGCGCTCGAGCGGACGATGGCAATCGGGGCACAGATGCTGGCCCACCGAGCCATACTCCTCGTCGCCCTTCTTCACCTGGTTGTCGGTGTAGTAGGTCTCGTCGGGCACGCAATACCAGCCATCGTAGCTGCCCTTGTACAGGTAGCCCGATTCCTGCATGCGCTCCCAAAGATACTGAACCGCATGGTGCTGGCGCGGCTCGGTCGTGCGAATGAAGTCGTCATTGGAAATCTCGAGCGTCTTCCACAGGTCCTGGAACAGGGGCGCCTGGCTGTCGCACCATGCCTGGGGCGAATCGAAGCCGTGCTGCTCGGCAGCCTCGGCAACCTTTTCGCCATGCTCATCCATGCCGGTAAGGAATTTGACGTCGTAGCCCATCGCGCGACGATAGCGCGCCTGAACGTCGGCCAAGATGGTCGAATATGCGGTTCCCAAATGAGGCGCCGCGTTTACGTAATAAATGGGCGTGGTAATAAAGAATGACGGCTTGGACATGCATGCTCCTTCTCGCCCGCGCGGCCAATGACGCCGCCGAGCCTTGGGGTTTTTCAAACTTTTGTATTGTAGCGCACCCATGCGCAGGCCATAAGAAGAGCCGAAACATTCATGCGACGACTTCGAAGAGGCACCGAGGGACTTCGCCAGTCTGCGGGGGCATGTTCAACACACGCGAAAGCCCCTCGTGCGCGAAAACGCGCGAAGTGCATACCCTTGAAGGAAATTATCGCTGTGTCACTTGCGTAATGCCTGGTCGCGCATTCGAGAAAACGTCGATGCTGCCGCGCTTTCGAATTTAAGCTACGCACTTCGCGCGTTTTTGTGCAAGGTGCCTTCCCTATCGCCGAATCGCGCCGCGCAGTTTTCGCTCGGCATCGCGCCAATGAGGCAAATACGCATCAAGCAGCGCATGGAAACGCGAGCCGTGGTTTGCTTCCCTCAGGTGGCACAGCTCATGCACCACAACGTATTCCAAGCACTCGGGAGGCTGGGCGGCGAGCTGCACGTTTATACAGATGCGCCCCGTTTTCACATTGCAGCTGCCCCAGCGGCTCACCATGTTTCGATATGCTAATTTACCAGGTGAAACACCAATAATCGGCGCCCATTTCTCTACGAGCAGCGGCACGAACGCGGAGACGATTGCACGCCACTGGGCAAGCTCTTCCTGCGTTGGTGAAGCCGACGTTCCGTTGATTTCGCGATCGCGTTCCCTCACCTGCATTTTTGCCGCATGCCCGCGAATCCACGATGCACGTTCTTCGATAAAGCGCGCGATTCGAGCGTCGGAATAACGCAGCGGCGCACTCACGCATACGCGAAAGCGAGCGTCAAGCGAGCCGCCCGTCGCATCGGCACCCCCAGCGCAAGGCTTGAGGCGCACATACATATGCTTCTGCTGTTTGCGCGTGACTTCGATGTCGAACCCCGCAGCGCGCAGCATGGTTTTTCGCACAGAAGACACAGCGAACATTCCTTCGAAACAAGAATCATGCTAAGATGCAAGCACGGTGCCCCGCGAAGCCGGGCGACATCGTTTGAGTTATAAGCCGGGTTACTTGTTCAGGGCACCCGGCTTATTCCTTTCCAATGAAGATCACTTGTCGCGGGTGACGAGGTCGACGACTCCGATAACAACTGACATTACTGCGCAAATGGCGATAACCGTTTGAGTATCCATCGGGACCACCTCCTTTCAGAGGCGCCGCCCGGCAAGTGAAGCACCGCCCGCCTATTGTACTGCATAGGCGGGCGGTTTCGAACTTCTGTACGATTTTTTATCTTCTAGAACGCTGAAAGATAAATCGCCTTCGCGTCTTCCAGCGTAAGCTTCTTAAAGCCACCGAACACTTCACCCTTGTTGGCCTTGAGCGTCGACAGCAGTTTGTCCACATCTTCGGGGACGATACCGAACTCTCCGAGCGTGCGCGGCATGCCCAAATCAACGAAGAACGCCTGCAGCTCGTCGATCGCAGCCGTCACGGCATCTTCAATTGCTTCATCGGTTTCATCGATGGGCTCAATGTCGAATACCTGCAGCGCGAACTTCAGGAAGCGAGCTGGGTTTTCTCGCCATACAAAGCGCATCCACGCAGGCATGACCACCGCCAAACCGGCACCGTGCGTGATAGAAGTGTCGAACGCGGAAAGCTCGTGCTCAAGCGCATGGCTTTCCCAACCGCCAGCGCGGCTCGTCGGCGTCACCGAGAGGCCGCATCCCGCGATGTCGTTATGGGCGAGCGTGCCCGCCCACATAATGTTCGCGCGGGCCTCGTAATTCTCTGGCTCGGCAAGAGCCACCGGGGCCTCGTCGATAAGAGAGCGAATAATGCCCGTGGCGATGTTGTCGGTGAGGCTCGACGAACCCGTGCCGCTGAAATAGCGCTCGCACACATGCGCGATCATGTCGGTCACGCCAGCAGCCGTTTGATACGGCGGCAGCGTAAACGTGAGCTCAGGGTCGAGGAACGCCACCTTCGGGCGGAACAAGTTCGAATTCGTACCGCGCTTCAGCCCCAGTTCATCGTTGGAAATAACACACGAGCTCGACCCTTCGGAACCCGCCGCAGGAATAGTAAGCACGCAGGCGATAGGCAGACATTCCGCAATCGTCGCCTTCTTGCTGAAGAAGTCCCACACATCGCCTTCGTAAGGCACGCCAAACGCAATCGCTTTGGCGCAGTCAATCGCACTGCCGCCGCCAACGGGGAAAATAACGTCGACGTTTTCTTTACGCGCAAGCTCAATGCCCTCGCGCACCAATCCCACTTCAGGATTCGGACGCACGCCCGCGAGCTCAACAGTCTCGACGCCCGACGCCGCGAGCGACTTCTTCACGCGGTCGAGCGTTCCCGTGCGCACCACGGAACCCTTGCCGTATACGAGCAGCGCACGTTTATAGCCGCGCTTGGCAATATGCTTACCTACCTGGTCGGTAACGCCTTTTCCGAAAATGAATTCCGTCGGAGAATAGAGCACGAAATCGTTCATTGATCATCCTTTCGAAACGATTACAGACCACGGCATGGGAAGCCGCCAAAACAGGGTCTTCTTCACCTTCGGGCGAGCACCGCAGATTCACAACAGCCCCTCGCCAAGCTCTCTAACGTTCGTGCACAAGCGCATACGCCTCGTTGCGCGAAATGCCAAATTCGCGGCGCAGGGCAGCAACGATATCTTTATGCGACATTTCACCAGAGACAAGAAGTTCAGTCGCGCGTTCGGCGGCAGAAGCAGCCTGAGCGGCGGCGTTGTCCTCGACTTCAGCAGCCGTCGGAGGGCAAATAACCAACGCGATTTCACCCTTCACGCCCTCTTCCGCATCGCGGCGGGCGAATTCTTCCGCAGCAATGGGGGCCATAGCACGAAATACCTCTTCATGGCGCTTCGTGAGTTCGCGGCACACTGCAACCTCTCGCGCGGGGAACACCTCCGCAATAACCGCAAGCGCATCGGCTATGCGGCGCGGGCTTTCATAGAACACGAGCGAGGCGTCGAGGTTCGAAAGAGCTTCGAGCACCGCCTTGCGCTCGCCAGCCTTGCGCGGAAAAAAACCGCCAAAATAGTAGCGCGGATCGGAAAAGCCACTGGCGACATAAGCCGTCGCGGCTGCCGATGCACCTGGCAGCACCTCATAAGGCGCACCCACCGCCTGCGCCGACGCAACAAGGCGCGACCCGGGATCGGACACGCCAGGCATGCCGGCATCGCTGCAAAATGCGATGCGCTCGCCAGCCAACACGCGCTGGATAATGCGATCGGCCTGCTTGGAGATGGTCGCTTCATCAAGCCGCTCAAGCCGCTTTTCGATATCGAAGTGCGCGAGCAGCTTGCCCGTGACGCGCGTGTCTTCCGCGCATACCACATCAGCCGCGCGCAACTCATCGAGCGTGCGCAACGTGATATCGCCCAAATTGCCGATGGGCGTAGGACATAAAACAAGTTTTCCAGTTGAAGTATTCATAGGCGCAATTATACCGCCCGACTCGGCCTGCGCGAACGACGCAGCAAAAGCGCAAAAGCGGCTCGGGCAAAACGCATGTTCGGGTCAGGCTTTGTGTGTCCAAGTCAGGCTTTGTGCGTCCGACCAATACCTTTCATCGAAGGCCGGCCGACCACCTTGCTGCCTGCGGTTTCCAGAAAACGCCTAAGCCCGCGCCGCTTCCTCGCGTTCTTCTCGCTCGAGCACGCGCTGCATAGCGGCAATGGCACATTCGAGCATTTCATCGTCAGGCTCATTGGTCGTAAGTCGCTGCATTTGCATGCCCGGCCACAGCACCACTTTCACCAGCGGGTTTTCAGGGTGGCTGCCCGCCCACTTCACCGTGATTTCATAGCTGATGCCAGCAATTACGGGCATGAGCAGAATGCGCGCCACAATAACGAGCGCCAGTTTTGCGGGGCCATCGGGAACGCCCCATGCGGCGATAAGGCCATTGAGCGGCGTAATGGTGTATACGAAAATCGCGATGATCATGACCATTATCAAAAACGCCGTGCCGCAGCGCACGTGCAAACGCGGGAAACTGCGCGCATTTTCGGGCGTAAGCGGCAACCCGTGCTCGTAGCAATGGATGGTTTTATGCTCGGCGCCGTGATAGCTGAACATGCGTTTGATGTCCTGCATGCGACCAATAAGCCAAATGTAGAACACGAAAACGACGATACGCACAATGCCGTCGACGACGTTCCAAAGAAGCGTTTTGTCATCGTACTCGCCCACGAGCACATTGGCGATGAACGCAGGCGCGATGATGAACAAGCCGACGCCCAAAAGCAGACCAAGCACCATCGAGATAGCCATTTCGCGCTTGCCGAAACCGCTGTCGTCCCCGTTACGAGCCTCGTCCGACTCGGACGCAGCCGCGCCGGGTTCGACTGCGTTAAGTTCAACCGCGCCAGACTCGGCCGCATTGGCCTCGACAACGATATCCAAGGAGCGCTGCGCGCCCAAGGCGTCAATTGCTTCGTCGGGATTGCCGAAATCATTTTTCCACGAGAAGTCGCTGATCTCGCTTGCAACGCTTTCGTCGAACGAAGCGCCTTCTTTCGAAACGACCCCGTTTGCGCTCGCTTCTTCAGCTTTCGCTCCGGGCTCTTCCTCATCGCCATAGGCGTGCATCGCGGCAATCTCGAGCGCTTTATAGCCCAAAATCAAACTTTCCACAAACGCGCGGCAGCCGCGCACAACGGGCCAATAGAGCCATTTGTTCTTCGCTTTGCCGCTGGCCAAATCGTGCTCTTCAATATAGATATTGCCCGATGGCTCACGCACGGCAGCAGCCCAATTGTATCGGCCGCGCATCATAACGCCCTCGATAAGCGCCTGCCCGCCCACGTGCGTTTTGTTCGCGCCGTCTTCAGCAAACGCGCGCTTCACGGCGCTGCGTTTGCTGGGAGCCTGACCGCTTTCGTTTTCCGCGGCCGCGCCGAGCATTTCCTGGTCGACTTCATTTTCTTTCGGCATGCATTCAGTTTCGTTAGACACGCTTGGAGCTTTCTTCTTGACTAATGGCACAGGCAAACGGCGGCCTCTCTCCGGCTCGCCCGGATTGTCCAAATCGCCCGCCTCATCGTAACGCACAATTTTACGACCAACCTCGAACAAAAATAGGGCAAAGGAATAACCCTTTGCCCTATTTCACATCGAAGCAGCAACTATTCGCGCACTGCTTTGGGGTACGGATTTCCGCAGGTCATTTTACCTTCGGGACACGCGCCGCGCACGCACGGCGCCCCCGCGTCGGCAAAAACGAACGGAGCCGTGGGACGCGCAAGCTCAAGCATGCGATGTGCCAGTTCGCGAATCTCCCACTGCGCGCGGTTGCAGCAGCGCAAGCTGAAGAAATGCAGTAGCTCACGAACATTCATGGTAACCACGATTTTGCTTTCAGCAGCGTTCGGCAAAAGGTAACGCGCGTCTTCAGCGGGCACGCCGGCATCGAGCAGTTTCTTATAGGCCGACGTAGCTGCTTCGATGGCCTCATCGAAAACAGCATTTGCTTCCTCGTTGGCAAGCACGCTTTCGGGTTTTACCACAGAAACGCCTTCTTTGAATTTCACGTAACGCTGCGACTGCTGGTTAAAACTCGCCAGGCGATGACGAACCAGCTGGTGAGTAAGTGCACGCGAAACGCCATCGATGGCAAACGTATAGCTCACGTGCTCAAGCGTCGAAAAGTGCCCGCTGGCCATAATGGTGGAAAGCACGCTGTGCATACGCT
>ENA-ORUN01003536-ORUN01003536.1-human-gut-metagenome-genome-assembly--contig:-NODE-3536-length-10990-cov-2.756104_pt1 | contig 10990 bp, 7 predicted proteins | sample MGYA00242080_ERZ509209 | MGnify/ENA primary metagenome ERZ509209 (study PRJEB26280, sample SAMEA2338786) | human gut metagenome | biome: human gut; feature: human-associated habitat; material: faeces... | reverse complement strand
GAGTTCGATGACGGTGAAGGTCAGGGACTTGCGTTCGCTGGCCTGCGGGGCGATGGCGTGCAGGTCGCCGCGCTGCTCGTGCCAGCCTCGGCCGTGGACGCTGGAGTTCGAGGGTTCGAGGCCGACCACGTAGTCGCCCGCACCCGTCGACTTCCATTCCATGAAGTATGGGAAGAGGCTGGCGTCGAAGTCGATGACGACTCCGGGTCCGAGCTTGCGGTTGACCACGGCGGCGAAGCTGCGGCCGTTCTCGTCGGCGGCGAGCTCGTGCAGGTACACGCTTTCGGGACTGATCGTCGCGGAAGGATTCGTTGGTCACCTCATCCTCGACCGTGATCGACAGCCGGCCGTACACGCTGGTGATTGTGCGACGCAGTACGAGGTTCTCGCCGCGGTATTCGAACTGGCAGACGTCGAGGGCGCGGTCGGCCATGGACACGAAACGCAACGGACCGTTCTTCACCTCGATGGCCTTGAGGCCGTGGGCTCGGCCTTCCTAGTATTCGATCGGGCGCACGTAGGCGGCCTGCTGAAGGCTGCCCATATGGGCCAGCATGTCGGCTCGCGTGCTGTGTTCTGTGGACGTCATCGTCGTCACCGATCCTTGATATTTATGCCTCACGCCTGCGCAGCGGCGGCATCCGCGGCGTCGTTCTTCAGCGCGCGCAGCAGGGCCTTGTTGCGGGATTCGATGATGCGCTTGCCGTCCTCGCCCTGCCAGGAGAAGAAGCCCTGGCCGGTTTTGGCGCCGAGATTGCCTTCCCTGACCTTCTCGGCGAGCAGCGGGCTCGGGCCGGTGCCGTTGTCCATATCGTCGAACAGGTAAGTGCTGATGTTATAGAACACATCGAGGCCGCCGAGGTCGATGCTGGCGAGGGGGCCGACCAGATTCCAGCGACGGCCGAGACTGTACTTCATCACGTCGTCCACGGTGGCCGCGTCCGCGATGCCCTGCTGGACGATGTAGAACGCCTCGCGCAGCACGGCCAGTTGCAGGCGGTTGCCCACAAAGCCCAGCGATTCCTTCTTGATCTTCGCCGGCTTCTTGCCGATCTTGGCCATGAGGTCGAAGGTGATGTCCACCACCTTCGGATCGGTCTTCTCACCCGGCACCACTTCGACCAGCGGCATCAACTGCGCGGGGTTCCAGAAGTGCGCCACCACGAAGCGTTCGGGCTTCTTCAGCACCGACTGCAGCGCGGTGGGGCTCAGGCCGGAGGTGTTCGTGGACAGAATCGCGTCCTTGGGGGCGGCGTGCTCCACTTCGGCCCAGACGGACTTCTTGATGTCAAGGTTCTCGGCCACGGATTCGATGACGAAGTCCACGTCCGCCACGCCGCTCGCATAGTCGGCGTAACCGGTGATGCGGGCCAGCACCGCGTCCAAGGTGTCGCCATCCTTGAGTAGTCCGGCTTCGGCAAAGTCCTCGGCATCCGAACGAATCGCCTTCATCGCCTTCTCCAGCGAGGCCTCGCCGCGGCCGACCAGATGCACCGGATATCCGGACAACGCGAACTGCAACGTGATCGCGTGGCCCATGGTTCCCGTGCCGACGTTCGCAATCGTCTTGATATCGTCCACTGTCTCAATCACGGAGACCCCTTCTTTCCGGCGGTTCGTCTGGCGTTGGTGTACGCATGAACAGCACCGTGCCGTTATGCGTTTGCTCGCATTCTATGCCGATTTCGCTACGTGAACATTTACTGAACATTTCGCGGATTCGACTAGTACAAATCCCCATATCAGCACAAAAGCGTGGTGCCGCAACACCGAAGTGTTCCAGCACCACGCTGAAATGTTCATGTCGTTACGCTGCTATCGCGCACCCACAGCGGAATCGATAGGAAACCTCACCGGAGTAGGTGAACACGGGGGCGACCAGCATGGACGGACCGAACATATACTGACGGTCCAGCGTGCGGCATGCCGGGTCATCGGGGAACTCCACGAACATGGAACGCATGACCGGAGTACCGTTCACATGAGGCTGCAGGCCAAGCTGGTAGACATACGGCATGAGTTCAAGCTTGAGCTTGGTGAACTCGCGCACCACATCCACGGCGGTCTGGCCGGGCACCAATGCGACGCCGTTCTTCTCGTCCTCCTCGTCGAACAGCCACGGCACACGGTACACGGTGGAACCGTGCAGTCGCGAGTGGGAGCCGAGCATGCCGAACGCCACCCAACGCTTGTAGACGGCCGGATCCGGGAACGCACCTTCGAAGCCACCGATGTCGTGACTCCAGAAGCCGAAGCCGGAGGAGGTCAGCGACAGGCCGGCACGCAAGGACTGGGCCATGCCATTGAAGGTGGACTCGCAGTCACCGCCCCAATGCACGGGCTGCTGCTGGCCGCCGACGGTGGCGGAGCGCGCATACAGGCAGGCGTTGCCCTTGCCGTAGGTTTCTTCGATGGCTTCGAACACGGCCTGGTTGTACAGCTGGGTGTACCAGTTGTGCATGGAGAGCTTCGGAGAGCCGTCATACCAGACGACGTCGCGCGGGATACGCTCGCCGAAATCGGTCTTGATGGCGTCCACGCCCTGATTCAGCAACGCCTTGACCTTGTCCTTGAACCATTCACGGGCGGCCGGGTTGGTGAAGTCCACCAAGCCCATGCCGGCCTGCCAGAAGTCGGTCTGCCAGACTTCGCCATTGGGCTTGCGCACCAGATAGCCCTTGTCTCGGCCCTCCTTGAACATTTCGCCGCGCTGGCCGATATACGGGTTGATCCAAGCGCAGATGTGCAGGCCCTTGTCCTCGTGCAGGCGCTTCAGCGTGGATTCGATGTCGCCGAAGAAACGCTTGTCCCACTCGAAATCGCACCAATGGAACTCGCGCATCCAGTAGCAGTCGTAGTGGAAGGCGGCCAGCGGAATATCACGCTCGGCCATACCGTCGATGAAGGAGTTGATGGTGGCCTCGGTGTTCTCGGAACCGATCTCAAAGGAGACATGGCCGCGGTTGTTGACCAGTACGCCATACCCATTGGAGGTCATGTAGAACGGGATGTCCTTGTAGCCCTGCTCGGAAGCAGTGCCGCCATCCTCATTCCAGATGTCGACGCTCTGACCATTCTTCACGTAAGCGCCGAAGCGTTCGCCCAAGCCGTATACGTCTTCGCCAACCGACAGATGCAGCTGGATGGCAATGAACACGTCGGATTCATCACGGGCGGAACCGTCCATGGTCACACCGAATTCGCCGACCGGCTGGGCGGTGACGTTCGATTCGGCACCGAGCTTGAATCGGCCCAGCGACTTGCCTGCGGACTCAGTGAGCACCTTGCCGTCCTCGCCGATGAAGGTCAGGTTCCAGGGGGCGCCCTTGACGACCTTCGCGGTAAGTCCGCCAGTGGTCAGCGTGACGTCCGCGCCATTGACGCCGACTTCGCCATCACCATTGCCGTTCGCCTGAACGGTCACGTAATCACGGTTGCCGGGTTCGTCGGCATTGAGCGGGAATCCGGGGTATTCGGTGGCGCCTTGCCAGTGTTCGGCACGCACACGAATCACGCCTTCTGCCGGCGTGGTGATGTCCACATTGAATGTGGGCAGGTTCAGGGTATCGTATCGGCCGCGCACCACGGAGGTCGGGGCGAGGACGTTGAGGCTTTCGGTGGTGGCATCCGCCGCCAGTTCGTAGGCTTCACGAGCGTAGAGGGCGTCGACGCCGTCACGAATCATCCAGTAGCCGTTGGTGAACTTCATTGTTGCTGTGCTCCTTGTGGGAGAGGCGGTTCCGGCCGGCAGGGAACAAGGCGGCCGAAACCAAAATCAATATGTGCTGCTTGTTGATTGAATTGCCTGTTGTACGAATGACCTTACTTCACCGCGCCGGTGGTGATGCCGTACCAGTCGCCGGAGCCCATCACGCCTTGCTCATCGTACTTGCCGGTGTCGGCCAAGGAACCGGTGATAATCTTGTCCCAGCCATATTCGGACACGTAATCGTTGAGGTTGGTGAGCAGGCCTTGGCTGGCGAGCAGGCCGGACGTGGCGTTGCCCTTGTTGTATTCCATAACGTCCGGAGCGTCGTCGGAGTTGAGGACCTGGGAGGCGTTCTGGCGAATCTGTTCGAAGGCCTTCTTCTCGAATTCGACCTTGACGCCGGTCTCACACATTTTCATGCTTTATGCAAAAAATGTGAGGCATACGCACATTTCCCATCAAACGCACAGGTGCAAGAATGGCAGCAATTCGCCATTTTTGAAATCACCATGTGCGTTTGACGGCGCGTAAGCCTCACATTGTTCTCAGCAGGACCGAATTTCTGTGAGCCCCCTATAGCGCTCCCCTACGCAATATGTCCGCAAACGACCACACCACATGGGCGATACGCGCCAATTCGGCGTAACGGCCGATGGACAGCCACTGCACACGGTACCGTTCGAACCACAACTCCAAATCGGCGGCAAGACGGGCGCGGCGCGAGGCATCCAGCGCACGGCCGGTCACATCCTTGGTGCCACAGGCGTCCTCGCCGCCAGCCAATACCAGCAGTTCCTCGCCCAGTCTATTGAACAACCGCTGCCCATCCAACATCACCCACAGCAGCTCCGGGTTCAATCCTCCTCGTGCCGAGCCATCGAGCACCGCGACAACCGCACTGCCGCAATCAATCAACGCCCGGTCGCAATCCCGGCGTCGTTCGAGACGGGCATGGTTCCGCAGGAGCAATCGGCGGCGCGCGTCGGCGCATCCCAGCGCACGGTCAAACATGAGCTCTCCCCCGCACGACCGTTCCACATATGATGCCACATCCGTATTCAGCATGCCGGTGCCGGAACCGTATTCCAGTTCCAGCACTTGCACGGCGAGGTCCCAGGGGAACGACACTCCATCGGAGTCGATGCGAGCGAGTGAATCCATAAGCCAACCGGATTCGTCGCCATACGCCAGATTAGAAATCCGATGGTTCATTTCGCATGCGTCAATTGCAACCGGGTTCCACGCGTTTTGCGCACCGTAGCACAGTCCCGGCACGCTCAACCGCGGATCATTGACATGCCCATAGTCACCCCAATCGGTGACCACCATGCCTTCCGCACCATATTTGAGCCCAGCCACCGCCATGCGGTGCGTGTTCAGCCAGGCACCGTCATAGTCGGGGAAGAACCGGCTCCACGCACGCACGGCAGGGCACACGAATTGGCGGCGGCCTTGTGATGCGATGGTCTGGATCTTGCTTTCGTCGATATCCGGCTCATACATCCAGTTGAGCATCGTGATGTCGCCGGGCAGCAAGTCCATGGTGTGCGGATTCTCGAGCGCGATATCCGCCCACAGCATCGGTTGTAGACCACGATGGGCAAGCGTGCTGCATAGGTCTTTGACGAAATCGGCATACAGCTCATCGCGACTGGCGCCCGGCGAGTCCTGTACGGACCGGCCACGGCCCAAGTCGAAAGTCTCATCGCCACCAATATTGAAGGACCGCGAGCGGAACAGCGGCGCGTATTCCTCGATTAGGCGCGAGGCGAAATCGTGCGACTTGGGGTTGGCTGCGTTCAGTGTGTGGTGTTCCATTCGTTCGATGAAACTGAACGGACGGTCGGCGTCTTCGGGGAACTCTCCCAGTCCACGATGTTCACGGGTGCGCAGGTTCATATACATGTGCCCGAAAGTGGCCAAGGACGGCACCAGTTCGATGCCGTGGTGTGCGCAGTATTCGTCCAGGAACATGATGTCGTCGGCCGTGAGCGGGTCAGTGCCGCGCCACGCTTCGCTGAGCTCGCCGAAAGCGAAGGCATGTTCCACGTACAGCTGGAATTGGTTGTACTTATACAACGCCAGCTGGTCGATGAACCAGGTGAGGAACGCCATCGTCGGCACACGCCCGCGCGTCACGTCAAGACTGTAGGCGCGCACCGCGAACGCAGGCTTGTCTTGGATATGCAGGCAGGGCAAGGTCCGCGAGGTTTGCCTGATCATCTGCCGCAGTGTCTGCATGCCGTACCGCAATCCGCTTTCGCTGCCACCACGCACGGCGATGGTATCTGAGGCGAACACATCCAGCGTGTATTCGTCATGCGCCAATCGCGCATCCACACACAGCAATATGACGGTGCCGTTCATCGCTGCCGGCGCACCCGCGCCCGCACCCGCACCCACGCCCGCATCTCGCGCTTTTTCGGCGGCATTGGCACCGGCGTCGGCTTCATCTGTGGCTGTGAGTACTCGGCGCGTACGGACGGCGACGCCGCAGTAACGCTCGAGTTCGCTGGACAGCTGCTCGATTGGCAGCGTTTCCCAGGTCTCATCGGCATCTTCGGTGACGGCATATTCGGGAATTCGTTTCTCGATCGTCACCAAGGACCCGATCATAGCCGTGCCATGCGTGTATTCCAATGTCACCGGAGCGGGAATCAGGGTGAGACACGGCGTTGCGGCATCAGCCTTATATTCGAATGTGGGCACAGCTGTTCCTTTCATACTGTTTTTATTATCGTTCATCCGCTGACGGCAGGCGACACGCGGTCACGCCGCCATCAGCGGACGAATCGTTTGGTGAGGTACGGCGGCATACGCTATTTCACGGCACCGGTCGTCACACCCTTCATGATGTTGCGCTGGATGAGCATGAAGAACACCACCACCGGCAACGAGAAGGTCACCGAAGCGGCCATCTGCCCGCCGAAATCGGTGCCCATGGTGGGTGTCGAGAAGGACGACAGCCATACCGGCAGCGTGTACTTCGACTGGTCCTTCATGAACGTATAGGCGATCATGTAGTCGTTCCAGGCGTTGATGAACGCGAACACCGAGGTCGAGACGATGCCGGGCGCGGCCAGCGGGAAGGTGATCTTCCACAGGATCTGCCAGTCGTTCGCGCCTTCCACGGCCGCGGATTCGAAGATGTCCTTCGGGATGTTCAGGAAGAACCCGCGCATGTTCCAGATCGCGAACGGCAGCACCATGGCGATGTACGCCAGGATCAGGCCGCTGTATTTGTTGAGCAGGCCGAGCTGGTTGTAGATGATGATCTGCGGGATGATGCCGCCAGAGGTCATCTGGATGGCCAGCACGAACACCATGATCGGCTTGCGCCCGCGGAAGCGGTACAGGGTCAGGGCCGTGCACGCGAAGAACGCGACAATAATCGACAGGACGATCGAGAGGTGCATGGGCCAGAACACGGGGGTCGTGGTCATGATCTCATCGCGCGGCTTTACGGCGGTGATAATCATCCAGTAGACCGGGAAGAACCATACGACGCAGAACAGCAGGGCGAGGATAGTGGTGCCGGCGCGGCGCGCGATCTTGCCGGGGTTGGTTCGGCGGCGGGGCGGTGCAGACTGCGCTGCGCCATGCGATACGGCCCGTGGATTCTCAACACATTTCATAAGGACGACCCGCTATTTCAGGGATTCGCCAATATCAGCGTGCCAGTCGCCATTTCCGGCGTCGGCTATGGCAGCGCCACCCCTTCCCCACCGTCGACATCGACAACCGACTCGCTTCACGCAAGCTCACCGAGCATATGTTGGGGCGCGGGTATCGACGAATCGCCTATATCATCGGACCGTCGTACTTGCCGACGTCGACGCCGACGCCAGCGTGCCCGCAGCTGACCACCGTGCGCCAGCCAATGGACGCATTCGGCGTCAGCTTGGCTACCCTAGTGCTTGACCAGATCGAGGACCGGCCGTTCCAGCGCACGGGGCTCCTGCCCACCGAGGTCGTAGCCAGATAGGCGCGCAGAGAACGGTTCTCAATAATGTCTGTGCACACTTCTCTACGCCCGAAGCACACATGGAATATGCCCTAATCACTGCCATGTCGCCATTTGCGATGATGTGAGATTGTTATGTTCTTGTTCATTTGAGCGCACAGATACTACTGAGAACCGTTCTCTGCGCAAATAGACAATGTGGATAACTCCATAAGCTGGAACCACATTGCCCTGCCTGGCTTGCATTCAAGTCCAAATTAGCTTTACGGTCGCACCATGAGCTCTTTTATGCATGAGGATATTGTCGGCCGACGCCGAGCAGAACGTGAACGCTGCAATGATGCTGCGCGCCGTTCGAAAGGTCCATTGCTGGTGGGATACATCAATGCGGCCAACTACTACGGCGCGCCCATCCCCCGACATTGCACGCTATCTGTTGATGCCGTGCACGCCTGTGTTTCCAGTGCCAACAAACGCAGACGAATCAAAGGCGTGGTCTTCCATGTGTTTAAGGGAAAACTGGATATCCGCAAAAAGGATTATGAACAGTTCTGGATTGCCTCGCCGGTCATGATGTGGGCTCAGATGGCCCAATACTCTACGTTGGAGGAACTTGCGGCCATTGGAGCCTCTTTGATGAGCCGCGATAAACGGCGCAGAATGGCCACTCGCAAGGATTTCGATACTTACTTGGAAATCAGTCCGCGGTTCATAGGTCGTAACAAATGCCACGAGGCACTGCCCTACATGACAGAGAACACGGATTCTCCGCCGGAAAACACGCTGTTTGGGATGCTGAAGGATTCAGGCTTGGGATGCCCCACCGCCAACTATCGCGTGAATATCGGCAACTCATACGTCATATTGGATATGGCATATCCGGACTGCCGCGTCGCGTTCGAATATCAGGGAGCCTATCACGCCGATCCGGCACAAATGCGAATCGACGCGGCAAAGCGAAACGCATTGCAACTGCTCGGCTGGATCGTCATTCTCGTCACTGCGGATGACCTGAGAACAGCCGACACGCGGCATCGTTTTATCGAGATGGCCCATGTCGTGGTGTCCCGGCAACGCAATCTCGCCGATTGGAACCGCTCATGGGCCATTACCTCTTAGCATCGCACCGACAATGCGCTATGCCGTTATTTACTGCGAGGCACCCGCCAGATATCGGGCTCAACGTAGATCTCCCATTCATACCAAGGCAGCGCGGCACGGCGTCCTCGTCCATGTGAATGGCCTGCAGGTTAATGAGCCTATCCACGCCGACAGTGCGCTCCATTGCCTCGACCACCAGGTCGCGGGTGCTGTGGTCAAGCGATTCGCCCACCAGCAGCGAACCGGACTTAAACGCCAACGCCGCCTACAAAAGTGTGAGGCTGCGCAGGCTCCCACTGCCAACAGCCGTTCAGCCAACCCTCGGAAGGTCTGGCCAATGCCATCCGTACGCAAAGCGCCGTCGGCGTCCAGCACCGCCGGCCGGCCGGCCTCGCCGGTCTCGCGCACTTCGGGTTCCAGCGGCAGCTGGGCCATCAGCGGCACGTCATAGCCCAGCGCCTGAGTGAGCTGTTCAGACACGCGCTGACCGCCGCCGGCACCGAAAATCTCCAGCTTCTCGCCCTTGTGCTCGTAGTAGCTCATGTTCTCCACCACGCCACGCACCTTCATCGGCACCTGCAGGGCCACGAGTCCGGAGCGCACGGCGATGTCAGAAGCGGAGGGCTGCGGGGTGGTGACCACCACGAGTTCGGCGTTGGGCAGCGCCTGGGCCACGGAAATCGCCATGTCGCCGGTGCCGGGAGCCAAGTCGAGCAAGAGGACGTCCGGCTCGCCCCACCATACGTCAGACAGGAACTGTTCCAAGGAGCGCTGCAGTCGCGGCCCACGCCACAGAATCGCCCGGTCAGCACCGGCGAACATGCCGATGGAGATCAGTTTCACGCCCCACGCGGTGACCGGCATGAGCATGCCATTCAGATTGGTGGGCTGTGTATGCACGCCGAACAGGCGCGGCAGTGAGAAGCCATAAATGTCCGCGTCGATGGCGGCCGTGTCGAAGCCGAGGGCCGCAAACGTGGCGGCCAGGTTCGCGGTAACCGAGGACTTGCCGACGCCGCCCTTACCGGAGGCGATGGCGAAGATGCGGGTCTTGACACCCGGTTTGCTGAAGGGGTTCTGCTTGCGTTCGGCCTTGAGGTCGGCGACCAGATCGGCCAGCTTGTCACGGCTCATCGAACCGACTTCGATATGAGGCAGCAGCTGTGCGCCCGGATAGGAGCTGACCTCGCCATTGATCTGGCTGGTGATGGTCTCGCTCAGTGGGCATCCGGGAACCGTCAGCTCAACGTGCACGGTGACGTCGTAAGTGCCGGCGTCCGACGATGCGGGCGCGGCTTCGATGGCGGCAATCATGCCGAGGTCGGTGACCGAACGACCGAGCTCGGGGTCGATGACCTTGCTCAGGCGTTCGTAGATGTCGGCTTCGATCTGACGTGCGTCGCTCATAAATCCGTATCCTCCTTTAGGGCCTGTTCTACCCTAGCGTGTGATGCGGCGGCATGCCAGAGGGAGTGGAGTAAGTCACACTGGGGCGGGATTCGCTTTTTCTCTCCCCCAGTCAGCCTAAAGGCTGACAGCCCCCTCATCAGAGGGGGTTAATGAAGCGTCTGAGGGGGCTATTTTAGATGGTGCCGGTGGCTAGGAGCTGGGCGAATTGGGTTTCGCTCAGCATGGGGATGCCGAGTTCCTCGGCCTTGGCGGCCTTGGAGCCGGCGTTTGCGCCAATCACCACGTAATCGGTCTTCTTGCTCACCGAACCGGCCGCCTTGCCGCCGCGCTCGATAATCGCCTCTTTGGCGGAATCACGCGAATAGCCCTCCAATGAACCGGTGACCACCACGGTTTTGCCGGCCAGCGTCTGCGGCAACGAACTGGTCTCGGCCTCGTCGACGCCCACGCCGGCGGCCTGCCAAGCACGCAAAGTCGCCCGCCAATCCCTCGGCTCACGGGCGGCGGCGAACCAATTGACCACCGATTCGGCGATTTCCGGGCCCACCCCGTCGATGGCCGTCAGATCTTCAATCGTGGCGTTTTCGATGGCTGCCAGCGAGCCCATCGCCGAGGCAATCAGGCGTGCGGTAGGCGGACCGAGCCGGCGAATCGACAACGCGACCAGCACACGCCACAGGTCGGCGTGACGGGCCTTGTCCATTTCGTCGAACATCTTGCGGTAGTCGTTGTACTTCTTGGCAGCCGGGTAGCGCTTGAACACGTGGTCGGCATATTTCCAGTCGACGTCGCACAGGCCGATGATG
>ENA-ORUN01003531-ORUN01003531.1-human-gut-metagenome-genome-assembly--contig:-NODE-3531-length-11007-cov-2.992148_pt1 | contig 11007 bp, 7 predicted proteins | sample MGYA00242080_ERZ509209 | MGnify/ENA primary metagenome ERZ509209 (study PRJEB26280, sample SAMEA2338786) | human gut metagenome | biome: human gut; feature: human-associated habitat; material: faeces... | reverse complement strand
TTTTAACCTGTGGCTGGTTATTGGTGTTGTTATTGCTACTATTGTTTGAGCCATTGTCTGATGAAGGCTGATACTTATTAACTGCACTTCCCTGAGCTGCAAGCTCTGTTGGGTTACCGTTATTTACATAAATATTGCCTAAATCTGTAAGCTTACCTGTTGAATTAGTCCATAATGCTGATGCACCGTTACTATTGTCTGTAGTGTTAAATGAAAACCATGAATATCTTTCAACATAACTTCTCTTATTTAAACCTTCAATAGCTGTTTTTAGGAATGCTTCAACCTGTTTTCTATTTGAAGCATTGCTATATCCCCAACCACTTACTGCAAACTCAGTAATCCAAATAGGTTTATGATACATATTATAAGTCGCGTCTACCACTTCTTTAAGGAATGTATTTGCTCCTGCTGCACCACCATATGTTCCGTAATAGCAATGTAATGGAATAAAATCAATAGTACTCTTGTCAACCAAATCACTATCCATAAATGTTCTAAACCACGTTCCGCTATCCCATGCCGGACAAAGAGCCGGTGCCGGTGCGCCTAAATGATAACTTTTACCTGCAAACTTATACCAATGACTAATCGCTGTATTAACGTCTACATTACTTCCACCTACAAAGTTTCCATTATTATCATACATTGGCATATCCGGTTCATTATATGCCAACAAGTATTTATAGCCACTGCTTGCTATTCTTGAAATTGCATTTTCTGAACCTGTTCCCCAAATCATAGGAACAAACTCAATTTGATTATATGTTGTATAAGAAAATGGTGTGGTTCCCCAAGTATAATACCAGCCCATATTCATTGCTACAGGATCAAGTCTTCTACCCATATTATCATTAACTGCTAAACCTTTTTTAGATACTCCGAATTTTACTGTCTTGGTATATTCCTTTGCTCCGTTAGAAAGTTCTGCTTCAATCCATGCTGTATGGTATGCAACACTTGTTGTGTAATATTCATATGTTGTTGATGTAGTTGAATTAACATAATTACCATCTACATAAACATTATACTTTGATGCACTTCCACCTACAGGATTATTCCATTTAATATCAATGTATCCTGCTGCAACAAGACCATTATCACTTGGACTTGTTATCTGAAATTCTGTAGCTGCCTTGACGCTTTCAGTGAATGTACCTGTTACATTCACTGAAAATGCCATAGCTACTGCCAAAACTAAAATTGTTATTTTTTTTAATACCTTCATATTTATGTCCTCTTCTATCTAGTCTTAACTTTAACTTTATCTTTACTGCTCCAAGCGCAATATAATCTCTTTCCATCAAGAGTCTTATATGCTCTTACACGTACATAATATTTAATTCTCTTAAGCTTTTTCTTCTTAATCTGTTTTTTCTGTTTCTTTGTGAACTTAATCTTAATTGTTCCGTTTAATTTCTTAACATATTTGCTCTTTGAGCCTTTCATGTTCTTCTTAACACCATACTGTACCTGGTATCCTGCTGCTCTTGAAACAGCTTTAATCTGATACTTGAAAGCTTTCTTTTTAGCTTTTGCACTATATAATGTTGTTGGCATAGCTACTGCACAAGCTGCTGGTGATGTATTAGTTGAAATGTAAGAACTTACACCATACGTTTTTGCATTATATCCTGAAGGATTTCCAATCTGTGCATAAATCTTTCCTAATATTGTTAATTCACCAGTCTTGTAATTGAAGATACTTGATGAGCTTGCTGCATCTTCTTCTATATTTGGACAGAACCATGAATATCTTTCAACATAGCTTCTTTCATTAAGACCTTTAATAACGATCTTCATAAATTCCTGTACTTTTGCACATCCTGCTGCATCGTTAATGCTGAATTTCCAGAAAGCAAATTCTGTAATCCAGATTGGCTTATGATAAGTTTCCCAGCATTCATCAATTGCCTGAAGGTACTGAAGTGCTGACTTAGCTCCATCATAGCTTTTCTGGTATGAATGAACTGCTATAAATGACATAGCATTCTTCTTGTCTGCTGCCATTGAGTTCCAGAATGGTGTCCACCAATCGTTTGACCATGTAGGGAAAACTGAAACTGCCGGTGAACCAAGTCTTACATTACCTTTGTTATTTACACAGTCATTCCATCTATACTGCATAACATCAGGTCTTACATTTGATTCCCATGTTAAATCAGGTTCATTATAAGCTAATAAATACTTATAACCTTTGCTCTTAACATTATCAAAAATCTCGCTTGTTTCTGTCATGCTGTCGCCCCAAATCATTGGTACAAATTCCAAATCATCAAACTTCTTGTTTGAGAAGTTCATATCTTTAAATGATTTCCAATCCCAGTTGTAATACCAACCAACATTCATTGAGGCTGGATCTACTGCTGTACCCATATCTTTAGTGTTTACACAAACACCTTTCTTTGTTACATAAAAACGTCTGTTAGCTGTCTGAACGTTTGAACCGTTCTTTAATGTTGCAACTACATATACATTATGTTCACTTACCTGTGTTGTATAGAACTCTGTACTCATAGTCTTGTCTGATGAAGGTGATACTGTTGCTTTTAAATCACCATCAACATAAACTTTATACTGTGATACGTCTGTTAATGTGTTATCCCATTTAACATCAATGTATCCTGCGCCAATTAACTTGTCCTGTTTAGGACTTACAATACCATTAGCCTTCCAATTGTCTGTTGCTGTATCAGCTTTTACTGTAGTAGGTCCGCTTATTGCAATACCTGTTGCAAACATTGCCAATGCCAAAACAATTGAAGTGATTCTTTTAAATCCTTTCATATTGTAATCTCCTTCCTATAAAAGATACCCTCTTTGTTATATTCATTTTACAATTTATATTTGATAATAAATTGTTTGTTTTTAATTTTATTATTTTCTTTTTAAAAGAAAATAAAAGGGCGAAAATACTGCATACACCATGCAATATCTTTTCACCCTTTCACCTGCTCTAAGATTAATATTATGTTATCTAAAAATTAATTACTTTATGAATACTTTCTTCTTAGCTGAGAACTTACCGTATACCTTCTGTCCTGTAGAATCTTTTGCAAAAGCTCTAACCTGAACATATGTGAACTTTCTTGATTTAAGTTTCTTAATAGTATACTTAACCTTAGTAGTTGTCTTAGTCTTAGCACCCTTCATGTTCTTCTTTGCAGAATACTTAATCTGGTAACCTGCTGCATTCTTAACCTTCTTATATTTAACTGTTGCTTTCTTCTTAGCACCTTTAACCTTAATTGATGGTTTTCCAGGCTTAGCTGTCTTATTAAATACAGCAACAAGTTCTAAATCACTGTTAACTGCTGAACCAAAGTTGTACATAGCACCTGTAGCTTTGTTCTTGAATCCTACTAATGTGTAGCCTTTCTTTGAAAAGCTTGCTGGTGTAACCTGGCTTCCTGCATTAACATACTTAGCCTGTGACTGGCTTCCGTCAGTAAACTTAACTGTATACTGATCACCTGCAATAACCTTTAAATCCTTAACATAAACTGTTCCCTTCATATTAACTTCTTCTGGGAATGTTTTGACGAATGCACCTAAAGCAAACTTAAGTCCCATAACATCTCCGCCATATGCCTTTCTTGTGTCAGGAATCTTAACTGTAGCTGTTACTGTCTTATAATCATCACCATTCTTTACTGTGATATAACCACCACTAGTAGCACCTGAAACTGATGTGAAGTTTACACTTGGTTCACCCTTAGATTTCTGATCATATGCTTTGAATAAGATATGTTTTGAATCTATTGTCTTTTCTTCCTTTGTTTCTTCGTTTGTAACAGTACCCTTTAATGTACTTTTAATCTTGAAAGAAACTGTATAATTACGACCTAATTCAACCGGAATGTCACTAACTGTCATTGTTAATCCCCATGGATTATCTCCAACTAAAGCGCCTGTGAACTTGTTGTACTCTCCATCCCATCCTGTGTTCTTAACAAACATTTCCATATTAGATGTTGATATTTTACCATTCTGATCTGTAAGCCATCCTTCTGTTACGAAATCTTTTCCGGCAACCTGTCCATTAGGATATTTGTCTGTTCTTATATTTTCTAATGCTTTCTTCCAAACTCCACCATCTTCTTCTGTTAAGATAGAAAATGAACTAACCTTAGCATTTGTTGCAACATCTGCTCCATTAGAAGCATGTGCTGCTGAAACAACTCCTGTCATTCCAACAACCATTGTTAATGACATTGCTACTGCTGTAGCTTTCTTTAAAATACTCTTTCTCACTTTAAGTCCTCCCGACTAACATAAACTCTTCTTATTGTTACAGTTACCCAATGCATACGCATTGGGTAACCTAATAGTTTATAAATTTTATGTATTATTTTTTAATTTTAACTTTTACAGTCTTGCTCCAAGCACCTGTTGTATATCCTGTTGCTTTAGCACGAACTTTAATCTTGTATGTCTTGCCTTTCTTTAACTTCTTAACTGTTAAAGTAGCTTTCTTTGCTGTATAAGTTTTATTTCCAACCTTAACTTCGTACTTCTTAGCGTTTGCTACTTTCCTCCAAGTAACCTTAACTGTTTTAGCCTTGTTATTCTTAGCCTTAACTTTAGCTACTCTTGTAAGTTTTTTAGCTGCTGGCTTAGTTACAGCTGGCTGATTATTTCCACCATTATTGTTTCCAGGAGTAACTGAAGGCTTAGTTGTTGGCTGTGCTGGCTGTGTTGGCTGTGTTGGCTGTGTTGGCTTAGGTGGTTCTACAACAAATTCCGGATTTAATCCTTCATCTGTAATTGTGAAATCACTTACAACAACTGTACCATTCCAGTTATTTTCAACTTCTGTAATAATACTTGAAACATTTTCACCTGCGTAATCATACTGTGCATCGAAAGCTCCTAACATAATACTTGTTTTAATTTTCTTAGCTGATACCCAGTTAGTAAATGTAAATGTATATGTTTTATCAGTTGTTCCTAATGTAATAATCTGATTTGATGCAGCATCACTCATTTCAATTGGTGCCTGGTCATATGGTGTTAATGTTGCACCTGTTGCTTGATCAGTTACAATGTCTGTTCCAAAGGCTACATATCCATATTTTTTCTTTGATGCTTTAGCCTTAAATGATACTTTGTAAATATGTCCTGCCTTAGCTTCAATAGTGTTTGATGCTTCTACAGCCCATGGATTAATACGATTTGTTGGATATCCAGTTACATCTGACCACTGTGCATCCCAGCCTGTATTTTCAATGTTTAATGTGAATTCAGTTGATGCTTTGCTTGCTGTCTGTGTCTGCTTTGTACTCTTATCTCTTTCCCAATTAGCTAATGTTTCGTTACCAACGCTTACTGATTTAATATATCCAGTATTGCCTGGTTCCTTTGGATTATACTGTCCACCCTGTGTGAATGACCATACTGTGTCTACTGTTGTTGCTTCATCAGCTTTAACTGTGCTTGTGAAGTTAACTCCCAATGCAAGTGTTGCGATTAAAGTTGCTGATGTTACACCTGCTAATGCCTTATTGAAAACTTTTCTCATCTTTTCAATTCCTCCTTTAAATAAAACTTAAATTTACACTTGAAATCTTTCACTCTCATTTCAATTAACGCCATTATATCATAAACGTTTTTATTACTCAACCATTTAATGTTAATTTTAACGAATAAAACTGTTTTTATTTGTTATGAAATGTGTAATATTGCATAATTTGTTTTACAGTGAAACATTTTTAGATATATTGTTTATTAGTTTTACCTGTTTTTACAACTGTTTAAAAGTATTTTTCACCAATATTGTAAATATATTATATTATTCTTACTTTTTGTATCAAATTTTACAATTACTTTCATTTAATTTATCCTGTTAAATAAATTAAGTAAAAAAAGAGAGCCAATTTTTAATCAACTCTCTTCATCATTATATTAATCAGTTTATTTCTTAATTTTTACTTTCTTTGTCTTTGACCATTTTCCGTTAATACCATTCGAAACAGCTCTGACTCTAAAGTAATACTTTTTATTTTTCTGTAATTTTTTAACTGTATAAGTTAATTTCTTTGTTTTCTTAATCTTTGCTTTCTTTGTAAACTTATTGTTCATTGCATACTGAATCTGATAAGATTTCGCTTTGGCAACTTTCTTCCAAGTAACTTTTACAGATTTCTTTTTAATATTTTTTGCACCTGTCACTTTTACCTGCTGTAAAGTATCAGCCTTTGTTGTTGTTTCTGCCTGTTTTTTTGTTGTAGGTGTCTGTGTTGTTGGTGCTTGTGTTGTTGGTGCTTTTGTTGTTTCCACTGTTGCAGGTTCCTGTGTTGTTGTTTCCTCCGGAACATATACAAACATTTCATCATCTGAAATTGTTTGTGCATTATACCCTTCCGGATTTCCCTTTGATGAATACATTCTTCCAAGTTCAGTATATGCACCTGATGAATAGTCAAACATTGCTGTTCCACCAGAACCATTAAAAGAATCTATGTCATTTGTACTATCAATATCATATGGGAACCAGCAATATCTTTCTACATGTGGATTTGCATCTAATGCTTCCATTGCCCCTTCAAGATATTTCTGAATTTCAGCTCTCTTTTCTTCGTTCTCATAGCTAAAATCACTATCGGTTCCTTTCATTCCAAACAATGACATTTCAGTTATCCAAATAGGTTTATGATATGAATTCCAAAGTGTTTCCACTGCATCAAGCAATCCTTTCAAGTTAATTGTGTTTCTATAATAGTGCAACACTACAGAATCAACACTGTCTGATTCTCCTTCAACAAATTTTTTTGTAGCTTCATCTTCGTAGTCATAGAACAATCCCCAGCTTCCATCCCATGGATTCTTACAAATATAATCACCCTTCATAAATCTTCTAAGCCAAACTGAGTCTCCACCCGGAGCTGCAGGTGCAGGCGAAACTTTTCTCATATTAAGTGGTTTAATATATTCATCCCACACACTTGAAGCCTCAAAGAATTCAATATTAGCCTGTGTTCCAATATCAGGTTCATTAAATCCTAAAATATAGTTAGATGTTGTTACCAAGTTCTTCATTGCTTCTTTGTTATCATCACCGCTTCCCCACATCATAGGAATATGCTGAACGCCTTCATCCAACGGTTTATTAAAAGCTTCTGTTGACCAGTTATAGTACCATGAACAGTTAAGCTTACTTAACTTAATCTTATCGCTCATGTCTCCGCCTAAAGCAAGTCCTTTCTTTGAAACATAAAAATTTCTTACAGATGTTAATTCAACATTATCTTTCTTAGCTTTTACAGTGATTTCATGTTTACTTACTGTTGTTGCATAAACTTCTGTTTTTCCTTCATCACTTGAAGTAAATGTCTTTGTAACAGAATCATCTGTCTTTTTCTCACCCAATTCTTCTCTTACAATATCATTGCCATTCCAATAAACAGGCTTACCATCAAGATATACAGTGTATGTGTATCCTTCCATTGAATTATCGAATTCAACATCAATATATCCTGCTCCAACAAGTTGTCCTTCACTCGGAACCTTAACTGCGTCGGTTTTCCATGAGCCTTCGCTTTCGTCAGCTTTTGCTACAGTTGAATATGTAATTCCACTAATTGTCAGTGCCATAGCAATAACTAAAGAGATAATTTTTTTAATACTCTTTTTCATATTTCCTCCTTTTGAATATCACCTTTTTATACAATATTACTTCATACATATGTAAAAGTCAAAACGTTTTTATTTATTATTAACAAACATAGAAAAAAGTTGTTTTCGAAATTTAATCCAAAAACAACCTTTTTTTAACTCTTCAGTATTATATTTTATTCATCAATATATTCAAGTTTGCTCACAGAAACTTCGTAAGCAACATGCTTTTCGCTTTCCTCTTCGTTTATTTTTTTCACATATTCACGGCTCTGTACTCTTCCCCAGATTTGAATATGACCACCTACTTCAAAAGTTGATGCATATCTTGCATTTCGTCCCCATGCAATACAAGGTATGTAATCTGATTTGCCATAAGGTCGATTAACTGCAACTAATAAATCTGCTATCTCTCTTCCAAGAGGTGTTTTTCTATAAATAGGTGCTTTGCAGATATAACCATCTAAGAATATCTGATTAGTTTTGCCTGATTCCAAGTTTTCTTCTACTTCTTCCCATTCCCTTACAAAAATTGATAGAACTAACTTGTTTTTTGCTCCTTCATGGCGATTATAAGACCTGAACTGACCTGATACTTCAACAAGCCTTCCCTGATAGTCTTCACTGACATCAACAAGTCTTTCTGACACCATTAACGGAATTACATCTGTTAATTCACTTAATCTGTCCACCGACACGTCAACTGTGTAGAAACCTTCGCCAAAAACTTCATGACTGAATTTAAATTCAGAAACTATCTCTCCTATAATACTTACTCTGTTGTTTTCAATAACTTTGTCAATCATTGTATTTCCCCCTTTACCATACTTTGGTTTATTATTTTTTTATCATTACTATTATATGTAAAAAAATACCAAATATGTAAAAAATCGTTCGACTTATAACGACTTTCTACTTAGAAACGTTTTTTGATTGATTAAAAGAAACCCCTCATATCAAAGGATATGAGGGATAACAAAATTATTTTTTATTATTTAACTTTAACAGCTTTCTTCTTGCTCCAATCGCCGTAAGCTTTCTTACCTTTGTTGTAAGCTCTAACTCTTACATAATATTTTTTACCTTTTTTAAGTTTTGAAATTGTGTAAGTAGCCTTTGTTGTTGTTTTGCTCTTAGCTGACTTCATGTTGCTCTTTAATGAGTACTGAATCTGATATCCTGCTGCTCCTGAAACTTTCTTATATTTAACTTTAACTTTACCCTTTTTAGCAGCCTTAACACTCTTTAAGCTAACCCTAGCCGGCTTAGCAGCTCCTAAATAGAAATTAGTAAGCTTAACTGTTGTTGAGAATGTTGGATCAACATCTGTAAGCTGTGAAAGAGCACCCTTTGTTGATGTGAATACACCATATCTGATTGCTGCATCCTTATCTGTGTCAACGCCCTGTCTGTCACCAAATTCTCCACCAATACCGAAGTATACTGATTTAGCATTAGCCTTAGCTGTAAATGTTGTTGAATACTTAGTTGTGCTACCTTTCTTTAACTGAACCCAATCTGAGAAAGCTAATGTTTCATCTGTTGAAACCTTAACGTATACCCACTTATCACATGTTGATGACTGTGCATCAAATGAAAGTGTATACTGCTGTCCCTTCTTAACACTGATTCCGTTCTTATAAACCTGAGCACCCCAAGCTCCACCGTATCCGATAGATGCCATCTGTGCTGTCCATGCCTTATCTGTGTTAGATGTTAAAGTTCCTTCAGCTCCTTCATACCATCCTTGTGAGCCTCCGAAATAGCTACCCCAGTTTGCAGCAAAACACTGTGTTCCCATAGTAAATACGAGAGAAAGTGCTAAAGCAGATGCTGCAATCTTCTTTGTCAATCTTCTCATGACTGTTCCTCCTTAAAAAAAATTAATCTGCTGAGAACATAATAATTTCAATCACTGTTCCCGCCCCTTTTTTAGATTAGATTAACATTAATCCGTTCTAAACACCTTTCGTAATGCTATTCTATAACATTTATAGGGGTTCCTGCAACCCATTTTTGCAAATTTTTTGAAACAATTTTAATAAGTCGTGTTCTAGCCTCGATTGGAGCCCATGCAATGTGTGGTGTAATAATAATGTTCTTAGCCTTAAGTAATACATTATCCTTTTCCATAGGTTCTTTTGAAACTACGTCTACTGCTGCATGAGCAATAATGTCATTGTTAAGTGCCCAAGCCAAAGCTTCTTCATCTACTACGTTTCCTCGTGATGTGTTAATGAATAAGGCATCTTTTTTCATTTTCTTAAAGAACTCTTTATTGCACATATATTTTGAATCTTCATTAAGAGGACAGTGCATTGTTACAATATCTGAATTAGCAAGAATATCATCAATTGATGCATATTCTAATATTCTAAAGTTAGGATCTTTCTTTTCCTGACTTCTACTATATGCCATAACCTTCATTCCAAAAACTCTTGCTACGTCGGCAACTTTTCTTCCGATTGATCCATAACCGATAACCCCAATAGTCTTCCCCTGTAATTCTCTCATGGCAAAGAATGGAGAAAATGTTTCAGCATTAACCCAACCTTCATTCTTAACGAATGTATTATACTTGTCTACTGTGTTATATTCATGCAAAATAAATGCAAATACATGCTGGGCAACTGCTTCTGTTGAATAATCGCCTGCATTACATACAGTTATGCTATGAGCTCTTGTATAATCAATGTCAATATTGTTATATCCTGTTGCTGTTTCTGCTATCATCTTAAGTGCCGGCGCTGCATCAATAAATTCCTTATCAGCCTCTATCTTATTGATAATAACAACCTCCGGATTGTACTCACTCACTCTTTTAAGAGCCTCTTCTCTTGTACTTGTGGAATAACTCTTAACCTCTCCAAGTTCATAGTACTTGTCAATATTGACATCATCACCATATGTAGATGAGTCTAACATAAGTATTTTCATAAGCTGCCTCCATTTCTTAAAAGCCTCAACTTTTAGTAATATGTATTACAAAACTTTTCTATCAACATTATACTTCCACAATATATATTTTTCAACGTATTTTTTCTTACATAACATAGCGTGTTTTCCTTGTTTTCGACAAATAATAATAGTATAATTATTATAATATTTGTACGATTAAAAGGAGGATATATATTTATGATTAATTGGAACAATCTGGATACACTTGCGTCTTTTAAGGAGCTTAAGGATACTAAAGCTGTAGACCTTGTATCTGCTATGTCTGGAGAGTCTGGCGCTGACAGGGTTAAGAGCTTTAACATACCTATGGCAGAGGGACTTAACTACAATTATGCTGCCAAGCAGGTAGACTCAGATGTATTAGACAAGCTCGTAAAGCTTGCAGATGAAGCACAGCTTGCTGATAAGTTTGCAGCTCTTTATAACGGCGAAGTT
>ENA-ORUN01003526-ORUN01003526.1-human-gut-metagenome-genome-assembly--contig:-NODE-3526-length-11017-cov-3.550265_pt1 | contig 11017 bp, 7 predicted proteins | sample MGYA00242080_ERZ509209 | MGnify/ENA primary metagenome ERZ509209 (study PRJEB26280, sample SAMEA2338786) | human gut metagenome | biome: human gut; feature: human-associated habitat; material: faeces... | reverse complement strand
GATAGCAAATTACATTAAATATAAATCCAATAATAATTATTATTATAAGTTTTATAAAATAAATATGCTGTTTTTTTTGAGCTTTATAAAGATTTACGTAAATGCTTTTAATAATAATATAAAAAATTTGCGCTGAAAATAATAAAAACATAACTTGCGCTGAATCAATATATTTTTTTAAATATACTTCTAAAATAAAGCGAGCAGGAAAAGCACACGCTACAATTGATGCTGAAAATAACATTACACAATTTCGCATTTTTCTAATTTCTTTTACATCAGTAGTTTTGCAAAAGTAATTATATAGCGTTATTGTTACTGGCGTAACTGCTACATTCATAAAGTTTTCCATACTTACTGCGAACGAATATTGTGCAAAAGCAAGATTATCCATTAACGCCTTCACAAACCAGCGGTCCATACTTGTCAATGAAACAGACGAAAGATTTCCTACCGTTAATAATACTCCTGCTTTAATGTTTTGAGTTAATTCCTTAAATGAAAATATTTTTCCATCTCTTTTATTTCCAAGGATTTTTTTACAATTTAATTCTAAAGCAATCCATACTACAAAATACACTGTTACATTACTCAACAAAAAATAAAACCCGTTATCAACTTTAATCAGAAAAATCCACATCATATTTGCAAGAAAAATTAGAATCGTATTTGCATTCATAATTTTCCCATAAAGTGAAAACTCTCCTGTAGCTTGATATAGCTGTTTAAAATAATTTGCAAGATTAAGCGGTAAAATTGAGAATGCAAAAAACATCAGAATTTCTTGTTTTAAAAGTATCGCTCCTACCATACAAACTATTGTAGTTATAATTTGAAACATTCTTAAAGTCGAAAGATTCGTCTGTAAATCTTTATGACTAATTTCTCGTACTGACTTTCCCCCATACTTTAAATACATTCCATCTACAAAGCCAAAATGAAATAGTCCTACATAACTAACATAAAGCTGAAAGGTTTTGATTGTAGCATAGCTATCCACGCTAAGCTTTTTAGGCAAAACAAAGTTAGTTATTAGGTTAAATCCAAGATTAATCAGGTTCGCCATTAGAACATAAAATAAACCTTTTTTTAATGATGTTGACATAATACAAATTCACCTTTTATTCAATTATTTATTCTTCCAAGATTTTTCCTCCCCCTGCCATATACAAATATGTAAAGAAAATTATAAACAACATAAATGTAGCAGAGGATTCTATAATCTGCAATACAATATTTTCAATAAAAATAGTTATTATAATCGCAGTGGCTAATGGATAATATTTTACATCTTTACGAACACATTTTTTAATACTGCTCAAAAAGTTTCCCCCAAAAGTAACATAATATAACGTTGCTCCAATTACACCTGTTTCCATAAGCTTTTTAATAACTCCACTTTCTACATTTATCCCTGTGCTAGAATGGGTTCCTGACGTACTAACGCCATATCCCAAAATAGGATGTTGTTTAAAATATTCAATTCCTACTTGCCAATAATGTTGTCTCAGATCGTTGCTGTTATCAGTTCCATTCCAAGCAGTAATTGTTTGTATTCTTAAATAAATAGTTTGAATAAATGGAATTTTATTATAAAGTAATTTAAACAGAATCATTAATATTAAGATAAAAATGGCTATCTTAAAGATACTTTTTAAAAACACATTATAAATCTTTTTAGTCTTTTTATATTGTTCCAAAAAGCCAAGAATAATAAATCCAACAACAAATCCAACCAATGGTCCTCTTGACTGTGTCATCAGTAATCCAGTAAAAGTAAATGTAGCAATAATAAAATGTTTTTTTGAATTAATTAATCCCATATAAATAGCTATCAAAGTTATACAAGCAAATATCATTCCTAATGTTAAAGGGGTTCCTACTAGACCGCATGCTCTTCTTATAACTTGTTGTTCAACTGAAACTCTATATGGAAGATTTCCCGTTGTAAACTCCCAAATTGCTTCAACAGATAGTATAATTCCCATTATTTCATAACATTTCAAAATATTTTCAAAGGTATTTCCATTTATCATATAACAGACAGGAAACAACCATAATAGATAAAATACATATTCATATATTGCATAAGTACTGGAATTTCTTATTACTAAGATACTCATTATTATAAAAAGAATATATAACATATATCCAAAGTAAAAATTATTTTTTACTATCTTTTGTTTCTGAAATTTATATGTTAAAATATATGCCAATATATACAAGCATAACAAAACTATAAACAATAAAAATGGAAGCTTTCCAAATAAACTTCCTAAACAAGCACGAGTCATTGTATAAATAATGCAATAGTAAAAACCAATATATTTTATTTTACTTGTTTTTATTGTCATTATATATTTTCTTATCTCCTTTCTATATTAATCAAAGCAATCATAATCTTATAATCATTTTTTTTATAAATAAATCAAGATCCAAATATGTACATATTAATCTCTTTTTTATTTCACTTATTTCGGAATAGAATTTAACATAATGCTTTCTCGAATTATAAAAACATGTCATATCAAAAATTTTATTTTCTCTTTTTATTAATTTTTTATCTTTTTCATGATGATTATGATAAACAAACTCATTAATCAAAACAGCTTCTTTATATCCTGCTCGTTGCATTTTTTTTCCAAGAATTGCTTCTTCTTCATAAAGAAATGTTCCTTCATCAAAAAAATCAACTTCTTTAAATAGCTTTAGTTTCGCCATAAAAAAACATCCTTGTACAATATCTGCATATGCAATATTTTCAGGATTCACATCTATCGAAGAATATCGAATAGACGTCTTTATAATCTTTCCTAAAAGTGTTCCTCCCAAAAGCATATACTTTGTAGTTAAATGTTTCCATCCAAAATCATTTGGATATCGTAATTTCCCATTATATATAGTTTGTGCTGTTATTACTGCAAGTTTTTCTTCTGACCATAATGCCTCATATAAATGATATAGTGTATCTACACTTTCTACTTTTATATCTGGGTTCATAATACATACGGTTTCAACTTTCTCTAAATTTTTTTCTATATACCGTAACCCCACATTATTACCTGCTGCATAACCTGCATTTTCATTATTTGCAATTATATAAGTATACTTATCTTTTTCAAATATCTTTTTTATTTTTTCATATGATTGGTCTGTAGAGCAATTATCTACAACCACTATATTTAATAATTCACTACATTCTCTCAGACTTCTAATACATTCAATCGTCAAATCAGCTCCGTTATAATTTAAAATAACAATAGCACTTTTTGTTTCCCATTTTTCCATATTTTTCCTCATCATGAATTATACACTTTAATTAGTTCATTTATATGTCTATCCATGCTAAATCTCACTGAATTATAGTCTTTATAAAAATTCTCTGACATTTTTTTTATATAACAATGATCTTTTGTTTTTTCTATTGCATCAACTAAAGATTCTATTTTCCCGATTTGATACAATATTCCATTTTCTTCATTTTCAATATAATCACTTCCCGCACATTGAAATGGAACTATACAAGGAATCCCTTTTGCTTGCATTTCTATAATAGTAAGTCCCATTGTTTCATACCACTCTGAAGAAATAATTAAACATCTTGCTTTCTCAACATATGGTTTCATCTGTTGCTGTGAAAGCCATCCTGTAAATGTAATATTTGAATATTTATTTTTTAATTTAACCAACTCAGGACCTTCCCCTATAACCGTTCCACATACTCCTGCTCTAGTAATAGCTTCACAAAATAATTCCGGTCCTTTCTCCTTCGACATTCTTCCAATAAAAAGATACTCTTCATTTTGACTTACATCAATCTTTTCATTGTCTTGAATTTCAACATGATTCTCAACTAAAAAACTTCTGTTAGAAAAAGAAATATTTGGTTCTAAAATTTTTCTACTGAACTCAGAAATATATATTACATTAGGACGTGATAATCTCAAACTTCTATTAGTCACAATTTGTCGAATATCACGATATAATTTTTGTATATAACTACGTTTATCACAATTTTTCAAGTAACATTTTACACTACATGGTTTTATATCACAAATACTATTATCTCTATAATCAAACAATCCTCCATTAGGACATATTGAAAAATACTCATGCAAGGTTATAAATGTTTTTATATGATTTTTTTTACATGCGCTAAAAATAGAAGCTGATAGACATTTTGTCCAACCATGCACATGCACTACCGTCGTTTTTTTGTCTAGTGTCTGTAACAATTCATCTAACTGTTTTTCAGCATTTTTGTTCCATAATGCTTGTAATAAAGCTACTGGGCTCTTTGTCTTTCCAATATGTTGACCACCAACACATTTAACCTCAACACCAGCCTGCGTTAATGTTTCATCTACTGGCTCCAATGCTGAAAAATAAATCACCCGAAATCCCTCTTCTTTTAATGCTACAGCTGCACTGATCGCTATTTTCGCTGCTCCTCCTGACATGTAAGCTTGATCATAAACTATAACTATTGTTTTAATCGTACTTTTTTCCATTATCCCAGCCTCTTTAATAAATATTTTACTTTTTCCGGCACCATGTTTTTAATTCTCTTTTTTATATCAAAATTTGGCTTCAATAATTTAAATAATTCATCGTCATTTATATCTATTGTTTTCAAACATTTTTCTTTAGAACATACTGCACATGAAATAATACTCTTATTATGCTTAATAATTTTTTCAAATGTGCTATCCTCTACGATCAATTGACTCTTTATTGACTCAAATAACTGCTTTCCCTTATCTGAACTTATTACAATTGCAGATGCTCCATACTGTGCAGGAAATTTGGGATGTTCTTTTTCTACTCCCCAGTAATCACCTAATAGTATATCTGATACTCGCTCTGATTGCTTATATTTACAATGATAACACGTTTTTCGCAACGTTCTTCCTTCTAGAAAAGCACCATAATATGGATCTTCATTTGAAAGATAGTATCGTTTTTTTCCATCTGCATACTTTAAACAGAATTTGTAATGTTCACCTTTTTTATGTTTTTCTTTATTTCTGAACTGTACTTCCTCAATTTTATTTCCTTCTCTTTTTTCTTTCCAACATATATATTTTTGAAAAAGTCCTGGTGAAGGAACTCCATGACATGCAACCTCTACTGTAATTAGATTTTCTTCTCTTCCATTTAAAAACTTTCGTAATCCTGCTATTTGACAAGCTGTACCACTGTACAAAACATTTCTCCCTTGTTTTAAATCATTTTGTACTTCTATAAAAGTTCTTTTTGTATCAGACTGAACATATTTAGATTTTTGAATTTTTTCTAACTCCTGAATACATTCAATTTTTCCTTGTTGTGCATATCCTTGTTGATTCCACATACATCCATATACACAACCACCTGCTGCAATAACACTTTCTGATAATATGCCAAATATTCCACCAGAAGTACTCATATTCAAAATTTCTTTATTCTTTGCAATTGCAACATACGCATTTTTTACCATCTTCATCAATGGCTGAGATTGTTCCGGACAAGTTTTTATGCATGCCCCACAATTTACACAAATATTCTCATCGACTACTGGTATCAAAAATCCCCTTTTATTTTGTTCCATATGAATACACTGTTTAGGGCACGTTTGATAACAAGCTCCACAGCCACAACACAGTTCTTCTTTTACATTTTTTATACTATTCATCATATATTTCTCATGCCCCTACTTTTCTCAGTGCCTTTAACAACCATTCTTTTGATTTGTTAGCTTTTCTTTCAATGATATTATCGATTTTTTCAAAATTAAGGGGCTTAACCTCATCTATCTTTTCAAGGCTATCCGCATCAATAATTCTATCTTCCACTTCTAGCATATTCGCTAAAGTATAAATTCTCGAATTTTCTGATATTTTTTCTTTATCTTTAAATCTTTTAAACAAAATAAATTCCCTATGAAAAATCGTAGAAAAAATGCATCCATGGAAAGAATCTGTACAAACATAAGACGCATTTTGAATTAATCCCAACCATTCTGCTGGTCCTATATCAATTTTTTCCTCAAACTCTGTTTCAAAAGGTCCTTTCGATGTTGGGGCAATTATAACTTTTAATTTCTTTTGTTTAGCAAATTTAGAAACAGCTTGAATATATTTTTCATTTGGTGTTAATAAATAACAAAAAATATAGGGTTCCGTCTCTTCTGGATTTTTAACATACTCTTTCCAAATTTTAACATCTAACAAAAAAGTTGGGTCAACTACAACTGGAACCTTTTGACCTATCAATTCTTCAATAAACTCTTGTCCTTGTGTCTCTCTAACTGAAAGTGTATCAAAAGACTCCAAATAATTTTTTATTTTTCTCTTTTTCTTTTCTGAAGTATTCATAACACCAAAACTCGGAGCATACGCTATCTTTTTCTTTTCTCTCGATACAAAATCCAAATAAAATACTGGATTCATTAATGCTGGCGACCATATCTGGTCACTTCCACAAATAAATACATCATATTTTTTAGCTTCTTCTTTAATCTGCTCTGGAGTTGTACATAGCTTACTACATTTAAGCCATTGCTTTTTAAAATCAGAAAATTTCTTACCTCTATCTTCAAATTTTTCTGGCTGTTTATAACCTTTCTTTCTTTTTGCTTCTTCAAATTTTCCTAAAAATAATTTAGGTGAATTTTTATTTTTCCACCAGTTTTTAAGTTTTTCTACTGTTGAAGATTTATAATCAATATCTATTATATCATACCCTTGTTCTGTTAAAAATCTTTGCAACGCAACTGCTTGAAGAACACTTCCAAAATTTCCGTTATGTAGCCATGTTAATTTTGCTATTTTTTTCATATTTCATTCTTCTCCATCATATTTTTAAATAGACTCTCATGCTCTTCTGAAACTCTTACCGCGTTAAATTTTTCTTTTACATCTTTTAGTCCGCAGGTAACTATCAATTCTTTCATTGATGGGTCTTTGTAATATTTCATAATTGCATTATAAACATCATTTACATCATCTACCCTAACAAGCAATCCATTCTCTCCATCTCTAATAATATTCGGAATTGCATCAACTCGGCTCGCCACAATTGGCTTTTCTGCCAACATATATTCAGGCAACACTAACCCAAATCCTTCCCAACGAGATAATAAACACGCAACATCAAACAGCTCTATATAACTCATTGGATTTTCTACCCAACCAGTTATGTGCAATGAATCTAAAAAGTTATTATCTGAGGCATATTCTTTAATGTCTCCTTCTTGATTCCCACTACCAACAATAATAAAATGAGCAGATGGTATCTCATTTTTAATCAACTTTGCTACTTTTATAAATATGTCTGGAGCTTTTTGCGCACTAATACGACCAACCATTCCAACTACAAAGGCATCTTTAGGAATGTCTAAATCTTTTCGTTTTACTTCTCCATGTACTGCATTTTCATATGCTGCTACATCTATACCATTAAATATAACTTGAAGTTTATTCTTCCTACAAATTTTTTTATTTAAAGCTGATTTTTTTTCAGCATCCGAAATACAAATTATTTTTTCACAAAATAAAGCTAATGTTCTTTCAATAAATGCATATAATATTTTCTTTCCATTAGAGCATCTCATATTAAATGCCCATCCATGAGGATTATAGATGCAATGATTTTTTATGCCAATATTAGCAATGCGAGTAATAGCTCCTGCTTTACTAGAATGAGAATATACAATATCTGGTTGATATTTTTTTATGAGTTTTCTCACTTTTCTAATTGCTTTTATATCTTCACTGCCAATTTCTCTATTCATTACAATTTGTTCAAAGTCACTAACTAAATTTGTATAATCTTCCTCATGGAAATCTTGTGAACAAATCAATATATTATCAAATAAATCTTTATTCAAATACTTTAAAAGCATTTGAATATAACGATCTACCCCACCGGCTGCTTGAGCTACATGTAGTATTTTAATCTTATTTTTTCTCATCCTTCAAATATTCCCTATTATTAACTATTATCTTTTTCATATTCTTCTTAAATATCTTTATTTATACCGACCCTTCCTTTTTAAACACTACCATCACGGTCTTTAACAGTATCTTAATATCCAATCCGATATTCCAATTTTCAATATACTCTTTATCCAACCCTACCACTTCTTCAAAATCCGTGATATCACTTCTTCCACTTACCTGCCACATACCGGTAATTCCCGGTTTTATCGCAAGTCGTGCCCGATGGTGCAGCTCATACTCGGAAACTTCTCCAATCAACGGAGGACGTGTTCCCACGATACTCATATCTCCTTTTAACACGTTCCAAAACTGCGGAAATTCATCCAGACTGGTGGATCTTATGAAGTTTCCAATTCCGGTCTTTTTCGTTCCATCCGGAAGGATTTCATTTCCGATTACACGTGGGTCAAAATCAAGTTTAAACATTTTTGCATCACCAAGTTTGTTATCTTTCATCAGTTCTGCTTTCCGTTCTTCTGCATCTAAATACATGCTTCTGAATTTATACAGTTTGAATCGTTTTCCGTTTTTTCCGACTCTTTCCTGAGAAAAGAAAATCGGTCCCGGTGATTTTATGTAGATTGCAGGCCCAACAAACAGAGTGATAAGCCCTGTTAAAATACATCCGACCAAACCGCCTGCAATATCCATTGCTCGTTTGAAAAACAGCTGTCTTGCTGTTGCATAATTCATCGTTGTTGTCAGAACCGTATAATTTCCGATTTGTTCAACAAATTGTTTTTTCCCTCTCGTATTCGATACTTTCGCAAGATTTAAATGTACCGTTACACCTGTTTCCGTCATTTTCTTCATCAAATCTTCCGGATATTCTGCATCTTCCGACGGTACAACCAACACTTCATCAATCCATTGCTGACAGATATAATCCGGTGTATTTTCTTGATTTGAAACCACCGGAATTCCACAGATTACTTTCCCCGTCATATCCTTGTCAATAATTGCAATTCCGGAAAGTGTAAATCTCGCATAATTGTGGTCTTTCATATCACGAATTACTGTTCCTGCAACATCTGAAGTCGTCACAATCAGCAGGGAGCGGTCTTTTCCGGCTTCCATCTGTTTTTGTAATACTGATTTTCTGGCTTCTCTTACTGTATAAGTCAGGATAAAATAGAAGCACATTGTCGTAATCAGAATAAATCTCGAATACTTTTCTGCTTCTTTAATCAAAAACAGATAACTCATCGACACTGCGCACACAATCAGCACATGTTTGAGTGTCTCTATAAATTCTACATAGTGTCCTCTCTTTAAAACATTTTTTAATGTCTCAAAAAAGAAAATCACAACAATGTCTGCCGCTTCTACAAAAATTGCCATGTTCCGATAAAGTACATGAGAATACGGATTCCAGCCCATCCCACGGAGCACATAAGCCAGAAAAAAGGCTATCTGCAGGCAAATTAAATCCAGCAGAATAAAATCATAATGCTTGAACCACCCTTTTGACTCTCTTAGATACATATTTTTCTCTTTCCCCTTTGCTTTCGTACTTGCCAGTATTCTTGAATTCCCCTTCTTTTCGTTTCATCTGGCTGTTTTTCCCATTAATGATATCACCTATTTTTTGTCAAGACAAGAGTCAATCCGCCATTTTCTACCACATTATTGTAAATTTCCTCGTCATTTTTCCTTTTAATACCATCTTACTTCTTTTGGATGACAGAAATTGTCCTCCAGATATTTTTTAACACTTTCATAGTCACTGCTTCTTGCCCCACTTGGACATACCCTTTCACAGCGCAGACAGCCAACACAGAGTTCTTCCTTTATTTGATACGTGTCTTTATCAATCGCTGAGGTCGGGCATTTCTGGACACATGCCTGACAGCCCTTACATTTCGTTTCATCAAAGTAATGAACCACCGGCTTCATGGTCTTTGGTTCTGGCTTTGGATTTCCCGGAATCATGAGGGATTCTTCCAATCCATCTTCCAATCTCTGTTTCACTGTAACTGCAAACTGTCGGAAGACTTTCTCATCTTCTGCATTTGGACGGTCTGCCCCCAGTTTTTCGGAATAAATGTGTGGAATAATCGGTGCGATTGCTCCGATGCAGTAAAATCCTCTCGCCTCTAAAATGTCTTTCATCTGTGCAAGGGTATCATCAAAGTCACGATTTCCGTAAGCAGACATCAAAATACAAGGGGTATGGTCACCTTTAAAGTTTGTAAAAAGAGCTTCTTTTAACTGTGGAAGCTGACCTCCGTACACCGGTGCAGCTGCAAGCAGTAAATCTTTTTTTCCAAAGTATTGTTTTTGTTTCCGGAATTTTCTTCTCGTCAAATCAATATATTCCGGATTCTGGGACAGCATCGTTGCTAACGTCTCCGCTGCTTTCTTTGTGCCTCCGGTCGGGCTGAAATAAGCCACTTTTAAACTTTTATTTTTCTCGAGTAAATCCGGTCGTCTCTCTTTGGTTCGTATCAGCGACTGTTCCCATCTCCATGCTTCAATTTTATTATGGTCTCCGGTTAACAGTACTTTCGGCACCTCTTTTTCATGCCAGCTTTCCGGTCTGGTATAATGCGGATATTCTAAGAGGTTATCCTGCATGGATTCAAACTGGGCAGATTCTTCATTATTTAAAACACCCGGCACAAATCTTGAGATAGCGTCAATCATGACCATAGAAGCAAGTTCTCCCCCTGTCAGCACATAATCTCCAATAGAGACATAGTCTGTGACCACTTCTTCTAAAACACGTTCGTCAATCCCCTCATAATGTCCGCATAAAAAAATCAGTTCTTCTTCCTGGGCAAATTCTTCTACCATCGTCTGATGAAAGACTTTTCCCTGTGGGGTCAGATAAATGCATCTTGGTTTTTTGCCCTGTTTTCCTGCTTTACTGTTTTTTGCAATGGATTCCCAGGCCCGGTAAACCGGTTCTGCCTGAATTACCATTCCGGCTCCGCCCCCATAAGGGTAATCATCCACGCGATTATGTTTATTGACAGAAAAATCACGGATATTGACTGTATTTAATGTAATATGTCCATCTTTCATCGCTCTTC
>ENA-ORUN01003521-ORUN01003521.1-human-gut-metagenome-genome-assembly--contig:-NODE-3521-length-11028-cov-12.803882_pt1 | contig 11028 bp, 7 predicted proteins | sample MGYA00242080_ERZ509209 | MGnify/ENA primary metagenome ERZ509209 (study PRJEB26280, sample SAMEA2338786) | human gut metagenome | biome: human gut; feature: human-associated habitat; material: faeces... | reverse complement strand
CGGCATAGTCGCCGATGCGCTCGAACTCGGTGACAAAGTTCAGCAGCTCGGTCACTGCGTGGCTCTCGTCATCGCCCAGTTCCTGATCGGTCAGCTTGATCAGGTAGTTGGTGATCTCCACCTCCATACGGTCGATCAGGTTCTCGCGCACCTTGATGGCGCTCACGGTCTCCTCGTCCATCTTCAAAAGCAGCGGCGCGGCCAGCCCCACATTGCGGGCGGCACGGCGGGACATCTTGATCACCGCGTTCTTAGCCTGCTGCAGAGCCACAGCCGGGCTCTTGTACAGACGCTCGTCCAGCACCGGCATACTCAGTTCCTGTGCTTCCTCCACGCTGCTGGGCACTGTGAGCATCGCCAAGCGGCTCAGCACTCCGCTGCAAGGCAGGAACAGCAGCATAGCGCACACGCTGGACATGGTATGGATGTTTGCAATGGAGCTCTTGTTCATCACATCGCCCCACATGGGGATGCCGATGGTAAACTGCACCGCATAGATCAGCGCCAGCAGGATCACGCTGCCGATGACGTTGAAGTACAGGTGGATGAGCGCTGCCCGCTTACCATCCTTGGAGGAGCCGCCGATGGTGAGCAGCGGGGTGAACGCCGTACCGATATGCGCGCCCAGAATGATAGGAATGGCAGAGCTGAAGGTGACAAGCCCTGTGCTGGACAGTGCCTGCAAAATACCCACGGAGGCGGAGGAGGACTGGATGATCACGGTGACCACCACGCCCACCAGAACACCCAGAATGGGGTTGGTCATGGTGACGAACAGATTCTGAAAGACTGCGCTCTCCCGCAGGGGTGCCACGCCGGTATCCATCAGGCTCATGCCGGTAAACAGGATACCGAAGCCCAGCATGATCTGGCCGATGTTCTTCTTTTTGGCATTGCGGAGGAACACATAAAAAATGCAGCCAATAAACGCCACCACGGGGGCAAAGGTCTTGGGCTGGATCAAGGTCAGCCACAGGCTGTCGCCTGAGATATCCGCCATGCGGATCAACTGACCTGTTACCGTAGTACCAATATTTGCACCCATGATCACGCCTACCGACTGCGTCAGTGTCATGATACCGGAGTTGACCAGACCAACACAAATAACCACCGTACCAGCCGACGACTGGATGACGCCGGTGATCAGTGTGCCGAAGATCACGCCCTTGATGGTAGAGGAGGTAAGCTTTTGCAATACGCCCTGCATCTTGCCGCCTGCCAGCTTTTCCAGTCCGGCGCCCATGATGGACATACCGTACAAGAACAGCGCAACGCCGCCCAGCAGAGAGGTAATGTGTGTGATATCCATAACGATACTCCTAATATGAAACTTCCCTTTTTATCCTTTACAGCACACAGCTGCCGAAACCTTGCACGTGCACAGCACTTGCCCTGTTCCGGCAGCCGCTTATTTTTATTATACCATTAAAGGGGGCGTCTCAACAAGGTTTATTTTACACGAAAATTACTTTTTTCACACATTCCGCAACATATTTCCGGGTGGCAAACAAAAAGCTTTCCGTTATTTTACATACATTTTACATTATACCATCTCGGATGCGGTATGCCTCCGCTTACCCGGCCAGCTCTTCCATGGCCTCGCGCACCGTATCGGCCGAAAACAGGAACACACCACTGCCGGTGTATACCTCCACATGACTGCCCACATAACGCAACTCAAAATCCTTCATGGTGTTTCCCTCCTGTGTGTCTGTTTTATTCCCGGGACTTCCCCGGTGAACACAGTATCGCACAATAAGGATACTATAAAAAGGACTTTCAAATGTTTTTGCAGACTTTTTGCGCAAAAATCGGATGATACCCCACGGTCTGCTCCCCCTGTCCGCAGCCACCCCCCTCGGAAATCGGGGCTTTGGCAGTTCCCCTTCACAGCGCCGCATTTCCGCAGGAAACAGGTGCCGGAGCTGCCGTTTTCCGTCACGACCCCCTCCCGTGAAAATGGGATAGCGGAGCGTCCGCAGACGCTCCGCTATCCCGAAATTATAGCAGTTTGCGTTTTTAATGCACAAGCAACATCCGCAAACTGCATATCGCAAAGCTGCCGTTTTGATTGGCACTATTTTTGAAAATTGCGATAAAAATATATTTTCCGCTGATCATGCCCAAAGCACACGCGGTGGGCATTCCAAATCGTCCCGCCCCGCAAAAGATGGCATCACTCTGCCGCATCCGTCACCCGGACGGGGTAGCCCGTCCGCACACAGCGCACCGCATACCGGGCGTTGCCGCCGGAGGTGCAGGTGAACAGGGTCAGATCCCAGCTGTCTGTCTCGGTGGCGGTGGTCATCTCCTCGATCTGGGTGGGGTGCAAAGTCTCCACGCTCTCCACCTCGTAGCTCCAGCGCAGACCATCCGCATCCGTAAAGTAGACCGGGCTGCCGATCGCCAGCCACTTGATGGGGCTGAAATGCTTTGCATAGTTGTGGCCGCAGAGCACCAGATCATCGGCATAGGTAGTGCCGCTGTACCGTCCGGGGGCGACCTTCAGCCCGGCGTAGCTCCACTGCGCCATCACCGGCAGTTCCAGCCCTGCCGCCGGGATGGAAAGCACCCCGATGTAGTCATGCCCCTCCACCTCTACGGTGGTCATCTCCTGCGCCGGGTCCAGCACCGGCTGCGGGGCTGCGGTCTCGTTTTCCTGCCGGTGCTCCGTAATGGTCTTTTGCATGGTCTGCTCCAGCTCGCCCAATACTTCCTGCGAAGCCTTTTCTGCCCGGGCGGCATCCCACCGGTTGTAACCCAGCAGCCCGGCGGCGCTCAAGATCAGCACCGCACCCAGCACCATGCACAGCCTGCCGATTTTCCGTTTCATTGCATTCCATCCTTTATATAATAGTATCCGTCTGCTTCAGTATACCATTCCCCGCTCCGGTTTACAACCGTTCTTTCGGGCGATTTTTATCGGGCAGCAGCGCGCAGACCAGCCGCACCATCTGCCCGGTCAGGGGCAGCCAGACCAGCGCACACAGCCCGTTGAACAGGGTGTGTGCATTAGCGATCTGCCGGGCGATCACGGCACACTCTGCCCCCGTGGGCGAGCACAGCCGCACCAGCGCCGCAAAGGGCTGCAGCAGTGCGCAGCACACCGCCGCGCCGCTCAGGTTGAAGATGGCGTGGGCTGCCGCCACCCGCTTGGCGTCTCTTCCCTGCCCGATGGCGGCAAGCACCGCCGTAACGGTGGTGCCAATGTTATCCCCCAGCAGAATGGGAATGGCAGCGGTCAGCCCCAGCAGGCTGTGCACGCCGTCCGCCCCGGGCTGCGCCGCCATGCTTTGCAGCAGCGCCACCGTGGCAGAGCTGCTCTGCACCGTTAAGGTCATGCAGATGCCCGCCAGCAGCCCATGCAAAGGGCTTTGCTGCACCCGGGCAAGCTCCAACCGGAGCAGCGGGCTTTGCAGCAGCGGCTCCATGGCGCTGCGCATCACCGTGACGCCCTCGAACAGCAGCCCAAAGCCGAACACCGCCTCGCCCACGCAGCGGCCCCGCCAGTTTTTGCAGGCCAGACAGAGCAGCACCCCGCCAAACAACAGCAGATACCGCCAGCTTTCCACCCGGAACGCCAGCAACTGTGCTGTGACCGTTGTACCGATATTCGCCCCGAACACCACCGGCACCGCCTGCCGCAGCTGCAGCAGCCCCGCTGCCAGAAAAGCAATGACCATGACCGTGACCGCCGAGCTGCTTTGCAGCACCGCCGTGACCGCCGCCCCGGTCAGCAGCCCCGCCACCGGGTTTGCGGTGCACCGCGCCAGCAGGCCGCGCAGACGCCTGCCCGCTCCCTGCTGCACCGCCCGACACAGGCTGTCCGTCCCGTATAAAAACAGCGCCAATCCGCCGAATACCTGTAACAGCACCTGGAATCCCTGCTCCATCCGCACCCTCCGTTTCTGCCTGTCCTTTATTTTTATGCAGCGAGAGCCGGTTTGCGCATTGACAAAGCCTACAAGTTTTTTGTGAATTTTTGTTTAATATTTCCCCATTCTCTTGCAATCCGGCTGCAAAAGGAATATTCTTATCAAGCGTTAATACTTAACAGCTGTTAAGTATTTGAAAAATGCAAACGAGGAGGGATCGTTGTGTCCGAGCCAAGTACCCCCAGCTTTCAGGGGATGTGCCACTTTATCGGGCAGCTGAGCAAGGCATCCAAGGCCGGGATACGGGCGGCGCTGGCCGATTGCCCCAAATGCCACTTCAATATGCTGGAAGGTCTGCTGCATTCCATCAACTGCCACGGCAAGGACGGCGCTATCTATGTCTCCGACCTTGCCCGAGAGATCCGTCAGCCGCTGCCGGCGGTCTCGCGCGGGCTGCGGCTGATGGAGCAGGACGGCACTGTGGTGCGGGAACCGGACCCCGCCGACCGCCGCAAAACGCTGGTGCGCGTCACCCCCAAGGGGTATGAGCTGTGCCACCAGTGTGAGCAGGCTCTGCGCGACTACTTTGCCAGCGTGCTGGCACGGTTAGAGCCGGAGCAGGTAGCCCAGATGGACGCGCTGCGCGGCGCGCTGATGGATGCCATTCTTGCGGAAAATGCCGCGCGCAACATTGACCCGAAGGGAGAAACGAACCATGACAAAGATCTTTAAGCAGCTGGCCCGACACTGGGCGGTCTGCCTTGTGGTGTTCGCGCTGCTGTTCGTGCAGGCGTACTGCGACCTTGCACTGCCGGACTACACCAGCAAGATCGTGGACACCGGCATCCAGCAGGGCGGCATTGAAAGTCCCCTGCCCCAGACGGTGCGCCAGAGCACGCTGGACACGCTGAGCCTGCTGATGAGCGAAGAGGATGCACAAAAGCTGCAAAACGCCTACCAGTACTACCTGCAGGACGATGGCGTGCTGCAGCTGCGCTCTGACCTGACCGAGGACGAGCGCACCGCGCTGGAGGACGCCGTGACCACCCCGGACATCGTGCTGTATATGGCTGCCGCACAGGCCGCCAACACCCCCGCCGGGCAAAGCAGCATGGGCATGACCGGCCTTGCCGAGATGCCCTCTGCCGCTGCGGACACCGACACCGAGACCGTTACCCCCACGGCAGCAGATCTGGATACGGTATGCAGCCAGTTTGCCGCCATGAGCCAGATGCCCGGTTTTGACCGCAGTATGCTGCAAAAGCAGCTGGACAGTGCCATGAGCCAGCTGGACAGCACCCTGCTGGAAAACCTGAAAAGCCAGTCCCTGCTGCTGGTGCAGCTGGAATACGAGGCACAGGGCGTTGCACGGAATGTGCAGATGCAGTACCTCTTCCGGGTGGGCGGCCAGATGCTTGCCCTTACTCTGCTGATGGTGGTCGTTGCTGTGGCCGTGGGCTTCCTTGCCTCCCGGGTGTCCGCTGCCATCGGTCGTGACCTGCGCCGGGAGACCTTCTCCAGCGTCATCGGCTTCTCCAATGCAGAAATCGAGAATTTTTCCACCGCCTCCCTCATCACTCGCACCACCAACGATATCCAGCAGGTGCAGTTCGTCTGCGTCATCCTGCTGCGCATGGTGGCCTATGCGCCCATTCTGGGCATTGGCGGTGTGCTGCACGTTGTGGGCAGCAGCTCCGGCCTTTCCTGGATCGTGGTGCTGGACGTGGCCATCCTGCTGTTGCTCATCATTTTCCTGATGAGCGTTGCCATGCCCAAATTCAAGGTGATGCAGCAGCTGGTGGACCGGCTGAATCTGGTCAGCCGCGAAATTTTGACCGGCATCATGCCGGTGCGCGCCTTCAGCCGCGAAAAGTTTGAGGAGCAGCGCTTTGACAAGGCCAACCGGGAGCTGATGGGCACCCAGCTGTTCACCAACCGCGCCATGGTGGCTATGATGCCCTTTATGACCCTGATCATGAACGGTACCAGCCTGCTCATCGTCTGGTTCGGCGGCAAGGCCATGGATGCCGGCACCATGCAGGTGGGCGAGATGATCGCCTTTATCACCTACACCATGCAGATCGTCATGTCCTTCCTGATGCTGGCGATGGTGGCCGTCATGCTGCCCCGCGCCGGTGTGGCTGCGGATCGTATCGATGAGGTCATCCGCACCAAAGCCACCATCCACGACCCGGATGAAGCCGCCGCAAAGGCCGCACAGGCACACACCGACTGGCAGGGCGTGGTGCAGTTCGAGGATGTGAGCTTCCGTTACCCCGGTGCAGACAGCGATGCACTGGAGCACATCAGTTTTACCGCAAAGCCCGGCGAGACCACCGCCATCATCGGCTCCACCGGCTGCGGCAAGTCCACCCTGCTCAACCTCATCCCCCGCTTTTACGATGTGACCGGCGGCAAGGTGACTGTGGACGGCATTGACGTGCGCAAGATGCCGCAGGCACAGCTGCACGACCTGCTGGGCTATGTGCCCCAGAAGGGTGTGCTGTTCAGCGGCACCATTGACAGCAACCTGAAATTCGGCGGCGAAGATATCACCGATGCGCAGGTACAAAAAGCTGCTGCCATTGCGCAGGCCACTGATTTTATTGAAGCAAAGCCGGAGGGCTACCAAAGCCCCATCGCACAGGGCGGCTCCAACGTATCGGGCGGCCAGAAGCAGCGGCTTTCCATTGCCCGGGCAATTGCCAAAAATCCCAAGGTCTATCTGTTTGACGACAGCTTCTCGGCGCTGGACTACAAGACCGATGTAACCCTGCGCCGTGCCCTGAAGGCACAGACCGACAACGCCACTGTGATCATTGTGGCACAGCGCATCTCCACCGTGCTGCACGCGAACCAGATCCTTGTGCTGGACGAGGGCAGGCTGGTGGGCAAGGGTACTCACGCCCAGCTGATGGTCAGCTGCCCGGAATATCAGGAGATCGCCCGCAGCCAGCTGAGCCAGAAGGAGCTTGCGCTGGATACCTTGAATACAGAAAAGGAGGGTGAGTGATATGCCCAGACCCGGACGTCCCACCACCGAGCGCGCCAAGGACTTTAAAGGCACGCTGCGGCAGCTCATCCGCACCATGAGCCACTACAAGCTGCCCCTTGCGGCAGCCATGCTGTTTGCTGTTCTGTCCACCATCTTCAACATTGCAGGCCCTAAGGTGCTGGCAAAGGCCACCACCGCCCTTGCCACCGGCTGGATCGCCCGGCTGCGTGGCACCGGCAGCATCGATTTTGTGTATATCGGCCGCATTCTGCTGTTTTTGCTGGGAATGTACCTGCTGAGCAGCGCTTTCAGCTTTATTCAGGGCTGGCTGATGACCGGCCTTTCCCAGAAGATCTGCTACGACTTCCGCCGCCAGATCAGCGAAAAGATCAACCGCCTGCCGCTGGCGTACTTTGAAAAGCGCACCGTGGGCGAGGTGCTCTCCCGCATCACCAACGATGTGGACACGCTGGGACAGAGCCTGAACCAGAGCATCACCCAGCTGATCACCAGCGTGACTACCATGATCGGTGTGCTGGTGATGATGCTTTCCATCAGCCCCCGCATGACCCTGATCGCCCTGCTGATCCTGCCGGTGTCGCTGGCGCTGGTGCTGGTGGTTGTCAAGTTCAGCCAGAAGTACTTCAAAGCGCAGCAGGCCACGCTGGGCGTGGTCAACGGTCAGGTAGAGGAGGTCTACGCCGGCCACAACGTGGTCAAGGCCTTCAACCGCGAAGCCGTGGTGCTGGCAGACTTCAACGCCGCCAACGATAAGCTGTACGAATCCGCATGGAAGAGCCAGTTCCTCTCCGGCCTGATGATGCCCATCATGAACTTTGTGGGCAACCTGGGCTATGTGGCAGTGGCTATCGTGGGCAGCATTTTTGCCGCAAACGGCGTTATCACCATCGGTGATATTCAGGCCTTTATCCAGTACGTCAAAAACTTCACCCAGCCCATCCAGCAGCTTTCGCAGGTGTCCAATATGCTGCAAAGCATGGCCGCTGCTGCCGAGCGGGTGTTCGAATTCCTGAACGAGCCGGAAGAAGAGCAGCTGGCAGACCCCGCCCACCGCGCCGACCCCGCCGATATTGACGGACAGGTCACCTTTGACCATGTGCGTTTCGGCTACACTCCCGACAAGACCGTCATCCACGATTTCAGCTGCACGGTGCAGCCCGGCCAGAAGGTAGCCATCGTAGGCCCCACCGGCGCGGGCAAGACCACCATGGTCAAGCTGCTGATGCGCTTCTACGATGTGGACGCCGGTTCCATCACCCTGAACGGCCACGATGTGCGGGACTTTGACCGCAGCGCTCTGCGCGAGGGCTTTGGCATGGTGCTGCAGGACACATGGCTGTTCAAGGGCACCATCATGGAGAACATCCGTTACGGTCGGCTGGACGCCACCGATGAAGAGGTGATCGCCGCCGCAAAGGCTGCCAACGCCGACCACTTTATCCGCACCCTGCCCGGCGGCTACCAGATGGAGCTGAACGAGGACGCCTCCAACGTCAGTCAGGGACAGAAGCAGCTGCTCACCATCGCCCGTACCATTCTGGCAGACAACCGCATCCTGATTTTGGACGAGGCTACCAGCAGCGTGGATACCCGCACCGAACAGCGTATCCAGACCGCTATGGATCGTCTGATGGAAGGCCGCACCAGCTTTGTCATCGCCCATCGCCTTTCCACCATCCGGGACGCCGACCTCATTCTTGTGATGCGGGACGGCGACATTGTGGAGCAGGGCACCCACGACCAGCTGATCGAGGCCGGCGGCTTCTACGCCGATCTGTACAATAGCCAGTTCGAGGACGTGGTGGATTAAAGCACCTGTTATCGCAATATAACTGCAAAAAGAGCACCTGTTGCCTTTTTAAGGCAGCAGGTGCTCTTTTGTTTTACCCTCTCAGTCATCGCTGCACGATGCCCGCTCCCCCGAGAGGGGGAGCTTTTCAGCATCTGTCGGTCAGCTGCAATAGGGCTCTTCCCTCGGGAGAGCTGGCGCGAATGCGCCTGAGAGGGTTTCCGTCTTTTCTTTATGATTCCTCCACCGGTTCCAGTTTCAGGCCGAACAGCTTTTCCGAGAGGGACGGCAGCTGTTGCTGCAAGGCTCGGACATAAGCCATTACCACCGGGTCCTCGCGCTTTTGCCCCAGCACGATGCCAAACCGGTGTCCCCTGCCCCAGTCCAGTACCCGTACAAAGCTGAGGTCGGGTCTGCGGTAATAGACCGCCGGGACCATCTTGAGCGCCGGGTCTCCGTAGGCTGCACTGCGGATGCCGCCCACCGGCGTAAAGCTCACCCCGCGTTCCAGCCCCTCCTGCACCAGACTTGTCTCGTAAACGGTCTGGTACATCTCCTTGATAAGCAGCCAGCGGTACTGCAATGCCTGCTCTAAAGTCAGCCTGCCCACTGGCATATCGGCGGGCGGGTGGATGGGGATGCAAAGCTCCGGCACATAAAGCAGCGGCACAAAGGTAAGCCCCTGTGCGTAAAATTCTGCGCTTTCCAGCTGGAAGGAAAGATCCATCTCCCCTTTTTTCAGGCTGCGCCAAACCTCGCTGCGGTTGGCACACCACCCCAGAATGGGGGTATACCGCAGGCACAAGTCACTCGTCAGGGAAAACAGGTCGTATGCGAACATCCGCATTGCCTCATGACACCCTGCGATGATCAGATGTCTTTCCGGCGGGTTTTCCTGCTGCTGCACCGCGCGGGCATGGCGCACCGCCTGCTGATACAGGGCTACCAGCTGCTTTGCCTTGGGGTAAAAATCCTGCCCCGCCGGGGTCAGCACCACCCGGCGCGGTATATGCTGGAACAGCTCGAACCGCAATTGCCCTTCCAGCGTGCGGATCTGCTGCGAAAGTGCCGACTGGGAAAGATACAGCGCCTCTGCCGCCGCAGAAAAGCTGTTCATTTCCACGATCTTTACAAAGCCTTCCAGTGCGCTCTCGTTCATGCGTTTCTCCCTCCCGCGATACATTAGGTTATCCTAAATTATAATATAAAAAATATGAATTGTAAACAGCACCCTTCTACGCTACAATTGTTAAGGATTCGGCAAAGTGCCTTTTGCTTTGCTGCACGATAAGAAGGAACACAAAGAAGAACAAAAAAGAAAGAGAGCGTACCTATGAACAAGATCTCCCGTAAGGGCTTTATCAAGATTGCCGCTGCTGCCGCCATGAGCGGTGTGACCGCCGGTGCTCTGGCTGCCTGCAATGCCGCTTCCAGTTCTGCTTCCGCTTCCACCTCCGGTGCTGCCGGCCAGTACATCCCCGGCACCTACGAAGGCACTGCCGAGGGCATCTCCTCCACCGTCAAGGTCACCATGACCTTCTCCGACAGCGCTGTCACCGATGTGGTGGTGGACACCTCCGGCGAGACCGCTTCCTTCGGCGCTGCCGCTGCCGATGAGCTGCGCGAGCAGCTGCTGGCTGCCGGTTCTGCCGAGATCGACGGCGTTTCCGGCTCCACCATCACCTCCGATGCCGTGATGAAGGCTGCCAAGAGCTGCTACGCACAGGCTAAGGGCGAGGCCGTGGTCTCCAGCGTGCAGCTGCCCACCGGCGATGCAAACGACTGGCTGGGCACCGAGCCCGATATCGACGAGACCGCCATCACCGAGACCGTGGACACCGACATCCTGATCGTGGGTGCAGGCAACGGCGGTATGTTCGCTGCCGCCTATGCTGCTGCCAACGGCCTGAACTTCCGTGTTATCGAGCAGAACGCCAACGTGCAGGACACCCGTCACTGGTACGGCGCTGTTGATTCTGCCGCCGCTAAGGAGGCTGGCGAACCCGCCACCGATAAGGCAAAGCTGCTGAGCGAGATTTCCCGCTACGCCTCCGGCAAGTGCGACCAGCGCGTGGTCAAGACCTGGATCAACGAATCTGCTGCCATGCACGACTTTATGCGCAGCATTCTGGAGGATAAGTACGGCTGGGTGTGCGATTTCACCTCCGGCAGCGAGGCTGCATGGCCCGCAGAGAATGCCGAGCACAACACCGACTACCTCTACCCTGTGCAGGAGCACAACTACATGGCCAGCGAGAGCGCATCCGGCCTGCCCCGTAATGAGCTGCTGCTGCAGTACATTCAGGAGCTGGGCTACGATGTGGACTTCAAGACCAGTCTGGCCAAGC
>ENA-ORUN01003514-ORUN01003514.1-human-gut-metagenome-genome-assembly--contig:-NODE-3514-length-11056-cov-2.543223_pt1 | contig 11056 bp, 10 predicted proteins | sample MGYA00242080_ERZ509209 | MGnify/ENA primary metagenome ERZ509209 (study PRJEB26280, sample SAMEA2338786) | human gut metagenome | biome: human gut; feature: human-associated habitat; material: faeces... | reverse complement strand
GGTTATGTTTATCAGAAAAAAGTGCTTCTTACAGAGCATGGGATTTACACAAGAGAGCGAGAAGAAGAGATTATCCGGGCAAAATGGGTCATGGCTACATACAAAAAGCAGTGGATTTCATTTTTCTATATGCTGTCGGACATTATATACAGCCGGGCATTTCAGGTTACGGCGCTGTTTACGAATGCCATGCGGACACAGATACAGATGGGCTGCGATGAGAAGAAATGCAGAGTGATTGAAAATGGAATTAATTATGAGCGCCTGTCCCAGATTCCGCTGAAAGAAGAGGATGGTCAGGTAGATATTGGGGCAGTGGTCAGAATGGCACCGATTAAAGATATCAAGACAATGATCTATGCTTTTTTTGAACTATGTGCAAGGCGGAAAAATGTAAGATTACATATCATGGGTGGTGTGGATGATGAAGAATATGCCCAGGAATGTTACACGCTTGTGAAACAATTAAAGCTTGAAAATGTTATTTTTACAGGACGAGTTGATATTGTAAAATATATGGAAAAACTGGATTTTACGATTCTGACCAGTATCTCGGAAGGACAGCCGTTGTCGGTTCTTGAATCACTGGCGGCAAGAAGACCATGTGTAACAACGGATGTAGGATGCTGCAGAGAGCTTTTGGAAGGAAAAGAAGGAGATTTTTTTGGACCGGCAGGGTACTGTGTGCCGCCGATGTAACGGCAGGGACTCGCAGCTGCTATGGATAAGATGTGTGAATCCAGAAGCTTAAGACTTCGTATGGGAGCAAACGGACAGAACCGTGTAAATAAATATTACCGCCACGAAAGGATGATGAAGGAATATAAAAAATTGTACGGGGAGGTGGAGACTGCTTATGGCTGGAATCGGATTTGAACTGAAAAAGCTGTTTAAAAAGAGTGGTCTTGCTGCAACCGCAAGAGCTTACGGATATGCCGGTATTATCTGCGCCGGACCGATGATCCTTGGAATCGTACTGCTTCTTGGAATCATGTTCCTGTGCAATCAGACGGGTGGAACGAGATTTGAGAGGGAACTGTTGATCTGTATGGTTACATACTCGTTACTGGCTTCCCTGACTGTGACCAGTTTTCTTTCTATGGTCGTGACCAGATTTCTGGCAGATATGTTATATGAAGAGAAGCTTGAGGCAATTCTTCCTTCTTTTTGGGGTTCTACTGGAATTATGTTAATAGCCGGAGGAATTCTGTACGGAATATTTTTAATCTTTTCCGGTGTGGGACTTGTGGATAAACTGTTGTGTTTTGGGTTGTTTGGTGAATTGATCGTAACCTGGAATGCTATGAGTTACCTGACCGCAATCAAAGATTACAAAGGGATTCTACTGTCATTTAGTGCAGCACTTGTTGTTTCTTTTGTCGTTGGATTTTTATTGCTTATCATCGGTATGCCACATATAGAAGCATTGATGATTGCAGTCTGTGTCGGTTATGGGATCATGCTTCTATGGGACGTGGTGCTTTTGTACCGGTATTTTCCATCTAGTGATACCAGTGCATTTTTATTTCTGCGGTGGGTAGATGAATTTCAGCCACTGGCATTTACTGGATTATTTGTGAATCTGGGATTGTTTACCCACCTAGTGATTATGTGGGCAGGACCACTTGGGGTGCAGGTGAAAGGATTATTTTACGGAGCGCCGTACCATGATGTGCCGGCATTGATCGCATTTCTTACGATTCTGATCACGACAGTAAACTTTGTCGTTTCGGTAGAAGTGAATTTCTATCCAAAGTATCGTAATTATTACAGCCTGTTCAACGATAAAGGTGCGATTAAGGATATTATGCAGGCAGGAAATGAAATGCGGGAAGTGCTGAATATGGAGTTGAAGTACACGGCGGTAAAACAACTGCTGACAACGGCGCTTGCTATTTCCATCGGAGGGATTTTATTAAAATATCTGCCTCTCGGATTTAATGATCTGATGGAAGGGTATTTCCGGACCTTGTGTGTCGGCTATGGAATCTATGCAATTGCCAATACCATGCTTCTTTTATTGTTATATTTTACGGATTATAAAGGGGCATTTGCAGCGTCCGCAGCATTTGCCGGGTGTACAACCGTATTTACCCTATTGTCACTACTGTTTCCACAGGTGTATTATGGATTTGGATTTTTGCTGGGAAGCGCAGTGTTTTTCCTGATTACTGCTTTGCGACTCGGATATTTTACCCAACGGCTTCCTTACTACATATTAAGTGTTCAGCCAATTGTAGAGGAAGATAAGTCAGGACGATTTACACGATTGGGGACTTTTTTGGAAGAAAAACTAGAAGGAGGAGAAGACCCAGGTGAAAAGAAATAGACTCATATCGGCAGTATGTGTACTGTCGCTTGCTTTATCACTTTGTGCGGGCGGTTGTTCAGAGAAAAAAGAAGAAGCAACCTCTGACATTAAGACAGAAACGCAGAAAGTGAAAAAGGCGGAGAAAGAAGATATTAACAGTGTGCATCTAAGGGATAAGGACACGCTGTATGCAGATGATGATGAGACCAGTGTAGTGACGATGTATCTTACTGTCTCCAGGGGAAATGCTTCAGAGAATACAGATCACTCCTGGAGTGAGATCAATAGCTATTCAGTAGAAGATTATGAAAATATGGGAGTGGACCGTTATCAGGTGGCAGGACTTTTACAAGTCGGGGATGAGAATGGACCGACCAGTGGAAATGTGGGATATGCAGAAGAAGTTCCCAATGCAACGGTTCAGATCCGCGGACAGACCTCCAGCAGTAATGCGCAGAAAAATTATAAGATTGAGTTAAAAAAGAATAAAGGAACGTGGCGTGGACAGCGGGTCATCAACCTGAATAAGCATCAAGGAGAAGGAATGCGTTTCCGCAATAAGATGGCTTACGATTTGATCAAGGGCATTCCTCAGATGATGGGACTTCGCACGCAGTTCGTACATTTGTATGTCAAAGATAACACAGATGGAAGTTCCGATGCCTTTCAGGATTATGGCCTTTACACGCAGGTGGAACAGTTGAATAAGACAGCGCTTAAGACGCATGGTCTGGATTCAAAAGGTCAGCTTTATAAAGTCAATTTCTTTGAGTTTTACCGGGAAGAAGATGTGATCAAAACGACAGACGATCCGGGATATAACCAGGAAGCATTTGAAGAGCGGCTGGAGATTAAAGGTGATTCCGACCACACAAAGCTGATTCATATGCTGGATGCAGTAAATGATTATTCGATCCCTATTAATCAGGTGCTGGAACAGTATTTTGACGAGGAAAATATCGTATATTGGATGGCGTTCCAGATTCTGACTGGAAATGTGGATACTCAGAGCCGGAATATGTATCTGTACAGTCCGCAAAATTCAGATACATGGTATTTTATCGACTGGGACAATGATGGATTTTTCATGCGATCGGAATACGGGCTCCGTGGCTGGTCCGACCAGGGCAGCTGGGAGTGTGGAGTCAGTAATTACTGGGGAAATGTACTGTTCCAGAGATGTCTGAAATCAGATTCATTTCGGAAAGAATTAGATAAGGCAATAATTGAGATGAAGGATTATCTCAGCGAAGAACGGTTGAGCACGATGATCAGCCAGTATGAAAATGTGGTGAGACCATATCTTTATTCCATGCCGGATCAAATGAATGCGCCTCTGACACAGTCCCAGTATGATACAGTGGAAGCAGGAATTCCGGAAGAAGTGGAGAAGAACTATGAATTGTATCTGGAAAGTCTGGAAAAACCACAGCCATTCTACATTGGAACCCCGGCTATTCAGGATAATGCGCTGAATCTGAACTGGGATGTGTCTTATGATTTTGATGCTGAAGATATTACTTATACCGTAGAACTTGCGACAGACTACCAGTTCCAGAATGTGATCTTCCGGCAGGAAGGAGTGGCAGTTCCGGAAGTACAGACAAGTGTTCCGGCAGCAGGCCAGTACTTTGTACGGGTACGTGCAACTGATTCATCTGGAAAGACACAGGACGCATTTGATTATTATGTAACCGACAATGGCAAGAATTATGGTATGAAATGCTTCTATGTGACAGCAGACCAACGTATTGAGGAAGATATTTATGAAGAAAATTAAGAATATCAGTCATGCCAGGATTGCAGAACATATGAAGCTGTTAAAAAATGCTGAGCTACCGGAGCATGCCGGAACGGCAGAACATTTTCGGAATGAATGGAAATATTTGATCAGCACGAGTGAGAAGGAATTATTGGAACTCCGTATGAAACATTTACTGAAAAAAGATCCACATGCTTCAGATGGGGGCTATATGATCCGGAGCCTGTACTTTGATGATTATTGGAACAGTGCTTATGAGGAGAAAGAATCCGGCGTACTGATGCGTAAAAAGTACCGGATCCGAATCTATGATTACAGCGACCGTTCCATTAAGCTAGAGCGAAAAAAGAAATTCGGCAGTTACATTTACAAGGAAAGCGCACCACTTACGAGAGAAGAGGTGGAAAAAATCCTGGCGGGGGAATATGAATTTTTGCTGCACAGTCCATATTCTCTGTGCAGGGAGTTTTATATTGAATGTGTCAGTAACATGATGAGGCCTCGGACTATTGTAGATTATGACCGGGTGCCGTGGATCATGGATACAGGAACGGTGAGGATTACGTTTGACTGCGACGTGCGGGCAGCTGTGGGAGGGTATGATATATTCGATCCGACACTTGCTACACTGCCGGTTCTGGAGCCTGGAAAGCTTGTAATGGAAGTGAAATTTACAGAGCTGCTTCCGCAAATCATACGAGATCTTCTGCCACCGCAGTCAGCAGAGTTTACAGCAGTATCAAAATACGTATTGTGTTATGAAAAGACCCGGTATCTGAATGGATTTGAATATTGGGCAGAAAATTAAAATACAGGAGAAAAACGAATGAGTGTACAGGATGTAATAAAAAAATCAGTATTGGAATCCGGTGTATTCGATAAATTCGATGTTCCGGGAATGCTTACGGCACTTGCCATAGCGCTGCTCCTTGGCGGAGTAATCTACTTGGTCTATCGAAAATTTTACGTAGGAGTGATTTTTTCCAGAAGCTTTGCAATCACACTTGTAGGAATGACGGTTCTTACATGTATGGTCACACTGGCAATCAGTACGAATATTGTGATTTCCCTTGGTATGGTTGGTGCATTATCTATTGTACGTTTTCGTACAGCAGTCAAAGACCCGATGGATCTTCTTTATCTGTTCTGGGCGATAACGACAGGAATTACAGCCGGTGCAGGTATGTATGTGCTTGCGGTACTGGCGGCAGTGATCATGATTGTTATGATTTATTTATTTTATCACAGACAGCAGAGTGGAAAGATTTATATTGTAGTAATTCATTATACCGGAGACGATGCCGGAGATGAAATCATACGCAACTTTGGAAAAATGCGTTATTTTATCAAATCAAAGACGATGCGGAAAGAAAAGACAGAGATGGCAGTTGAAGTATTCTGCAGACAGAATCAGATGGACTTTACGGAAAAAATCCGTAAGATTGAAAATGTGGATGATGTAACGCTGATCCAATATAATGGCGAATATCACGGATAAAGGTAACTAAAAAAGGTCCACCGGACCTTTTTGTCGTATGCTTGGCAACGTAAGAAGCTCGCGGGTCATGTGACCTGCGGGCTTCTTGCCGTTGTTTTTATAGTTATCTAAAGGAATGAGAGTTAAGTGCGTTTTGCACTTTATGAGGGGGAGATAGTTGATATTGATGGATGTCTCTCTCAACTATCTGTCATTAAGTATACAGAGGAAATGTGTCTAAAGTATGTGCGTGGTCTTAAAGAAATCGAAAATTTCTTAAGGAAATCTTATGGAAGTCTTATTTATTCCTGCCATACACGCAAAAAAAAGAAACCTTGTAATCAAGGTTTCTTTTTTAGAGGCGCCAACCAGATTTGAACTGGTGATAGAGGTGTTGCAGACCTTTGCCTTACCACTTGGCTATGGCGCCATATCGAATGCTTATTTAGAATAACAAAGATTTCCGGTTTCGTCAACCCCCAAAATGAAAAAATATTTCGAAAATTCGAATCAATTTGAAGTAGTCAGGATTATCATTAAAATTACCGGCAAAAAGACTTTCGAAAAATTTCATAATTTGACGTTATTGACAATGGCGTTACAGATAGTATAATTTGTAATATTGATGTCACGAGGCAGTCTTTTGACATTATGGTTGGACTTTTCTCCAACGTTATTATTACGAATAAAAGGTGTGAAAATTATGGAAAAAGATAAAGATTTCTTAGGGACAGAACCGATTGGAAAGCTTCTGCTCCGGCTGGCAATCCCAACGCTGGCAGCGCAGCTTATTAACATGCTGTACAACGTGGTGGATCGAATTTACATCGGTCATATCCCGAAGGTAGGAGCTTTGGCTCTTACGGGTGTCGGCGTGTGTATGCCGCTTATTATGATCGTGTCAGCATTTGCAGTGCTGGTAGGAAATGGTGGCGCGCCGAGAGCGTCTATTTATATGGGACAGAATAATAAGGAAGATGCGGAGAAGACACTTGGCAACTGCTTCGCAACACAGATTTTGGTGGCAATCGTGCTGACAATTGTGCTGCTTCTTGGCAATCGCACATTTTTACTGGCATTTGGAGCCAGTGAGAATACGATTTCATATGCGGCAGCCTACATGAACATTTATGCAGTGGGAACGATTTTTGTGCAGCTGACACTTGGGTTAAATGCATTTATCACTGCGCAGGGATTTGCAAAGACAGGAATGTTATCTGTGCTGATTGGTGCAGTGATCAACATTGTGCTTGACCCGATTTTTATCTTTGGATTACATATGGGCGTGCGAGGCGCAGCGCTTGCAACAATCATATCACAGGCATGCTCCTGTATCTGGGTCGTCAGCTTCTTATTTGGAAAGAAGACATTTTTAAAGATACAAAGAAAGAATATGAAGCTGGAAGCAAGAATTATATTACCAAGTCTTGCGCTGGGACTCGCAACATTTATTATGCAGGCGAGTGAAAGTATTATCACGGTGTGCTTCAACTCATCTTTGTTAAAATATGGCGGGGATATTGCAGTTGGAGCCATGACGATCCTGACCAGTGTAATGCAGTTTGCGATGCTGCCACTACAGGGACTTGGACAGGGAGCACAGCCGATACTCAGCTATAATTATGGAGCAAAAAATGTAGACCGCGTTCGGGGAACATTTCGCCTGCTGTTAAAGGTAAGCGTTGGATATGCAGTGATTCTGTGGTTATGTGTAGAACTTTTTCCACAGATTTTCGTCAGCATGTTCACATCAGACGCAGCACTGCTTGCATTTGGCAAGACAGCACTTCGTGTATATATGGCAGCAATGTTTATGTTTGGATTCCAGATCGCATGCCAGATGGGATTTACCTCTCTTGGCTGCGCACCAGAATCCATTATTGTAGCAGTAATGAGGAAATTCGTACTGTTGATTCCACTGATTTATATTGTTCCACACATCTGGAGTGCAGATCGAACTATGGGAGTATATCTGGCAGAACCAATCGCCGATTTCTTCGCAGTAACATTCACCATGATCCTGTTCAGTAACCGGTTTAAGAAAGCATTGAAAAAAATAGAAAAGTAAAAAAGGGACACCCTAAATCAATGATGGGGACGTAGAACCTTGAAGGTTTACTACGTCCCCAATTATTATTCTATATGTAATGTCCGCCGTTCATTCCGCTTCCACCACAGCAGAGTCCGCTTCCGCCGCAGCATAGGTTACAGACGAGGTTGGCGATACATAGTTTTACGCACCAGTCGCCGCTGCTTGAGAAGGTTGTCTGGTAAGGCCCTTGTTGCTGGCGGTACCAGTTTCCCGCCATTTTCCAGTCGTTGTACGAGGGTGGTGTACTGTATATTGTTCGGTTCCATACGAGCTGCTTCGCGTGCATGCTGTAGGGCACTGACGTTATTGCCGATACCAGAGTTAGCGATGGCACTGTAGTAATACCATTGCGCAGTCTTGTTATCAATTCCGTTTAGAACATTGATTGCTTCCTGATAGCGGCCATTATTAATGAAATTGGCAGCGGCCTGCATATGAAGGTCACCTTCGTTACTGGTCGCGCCGGATCGTCTCTGCTGATACTGACCGGAGTAACCGCGGAAGTTTCCGAATCCTCCAAAGTCAAATCCGCCGAAGTCAAATCCTCCAAAGTCACCGTAGCCGCCATTAGGATTATTTCCGTCGTAACCGCCGGAAGAGCTTCCGTAACCATTTCCATAGGAACCGGTAGTGCCGTATTCGCGTTCATGCATAATCTGCTGGTAAGCCTGCTGGACTTCTTTGAATTTGGCTTCTGCCTGATCTTTATTCGGGTTATTGATATTTGCATCCGGGTGATATTTTCGGCTTAGTGCCCGGTATGCTTTTTTTATTTCGTCATCAGTAGCGCCGCGGGAAATGCCAAGGACGCTGTATGGATCATTCATGATTGTTCTCCTTATTCTGGTTTTCATATCGTTTGGACGTAACCATAGTATACCTGCACCACACCCCGGAATACAAGATGTTTCTTAAAATATCTGCGTGAAGCAGAATCGGAAGCTGTTCAAATTCTCTGGAACATTCGGCCATCATCATGGTCAGAAGAGTGCGGCATTCTGTGGCGAACTGTTCTGGAGTTTTTTGCAAAAATGCTTCCTTTAGCGGATTGTAGCTGTTATTTTCAATATCCTTTTCTACATCTTCATAGGCGTCCATGAGGTAAATGAATTTGCCAAGGAAGAATCCGATTTTTCGAAGAGATAATTCCCATGCATCTGGTTCCCAGGCAAAGATTTCAGCCATGATATCACCGAAAAGTCCTGCCATAAGGTCAAGATTTGTCTCACCTTTTTTTTCATATTGATTGATTTCTTCTAATTTTGAGTGGATCAGCCGGACTTTTTCCGGGTAATTACTTTCAATCTTTTTGATCTTCGGCTCCAGCGCTTTTGCAGCAATATATCCTTTTTTCTTTCGCTCATCGGTCCAGTCGTCCTTACATTTATAATAGGAAAGAATGAGATTCATGGAAGCTGCATAATCTGTATATTCGTTGATTTTTGTCGGATGTTTTTCAAGCGGGTGCGCAATGCAGCGAATCTCACCGGTTATAGTCTTTGGTTCGTAAAGCCCGGTGAGCAGGACAATGAGAAATGTCATGTCGTAGGACAGTGTCAGTTGACCACGCTTTCCGTAACATTCTTTCAGACGACGACAAAGACCACAATAGTACGCCTGGTACACATCGTAGTCTTTGAATTTCATTTCAGCTTTGTTGATTGCAATATATCCAAACATAAAAAGCCCCTTTACTTAGCTCTTCTTGATAAATGTTGTGTTACATTTCGGACAGCGGATTTCAATACGGCCTTTGCCTTTTGGTACACGTATTTTCTGTTTACAAGTCGGACATTTGTAAATGTGATGTGTCTTTCTCTGTGCCATTATACTTTTCTGTGAGGCGAAGAAATGTCGAACTTTCGCTGTTTTTGCCAGATAAGCCTGGTTCTCACAGGCACGTTTATAAGTTTGTCTTGAGAACATACGGAAATATGTGTAGATCAAAAGTGCCCAGCACAGCAGGGATAATACACTTCCCAGTCTTGCAGGTACAAAGTTCGCCAAAAGCATCAGTACTAAAGAGACTATAATTGTAAATTTTCCAAAGGAATCTAATCCATATCTTCCATACATAAAGCGTTGTAATTTTTCTTTCATCAGTATCGTCCTCCTATGTAAATATCATACGCGCAGGCAAAAGAAAGTCAATAAAATGCAAATTAAAAAATTATAAAATAATTGAAGCAGGTAACGCAGATGTGCTACTATAGAGGAGTAGAAAAGGAGCAGCGTATGAGTAAGAATAGAAGAAGACCACATCGTGGCCGCAGAGAAAAGAAAAAGAAAGCCGGCATGTTATCCAATATCATCCTGATCGTGGCACTGGCTGTATTTTGCGTTTCAGCCTTTCAACTTGTGAAGATTGTCGGAGGTTATGCAAAAGGCCGTGATGAATATAAGAAGATTCAGAGCATTGCAATCAATAAAGAAGACAGTGAGCCGGAAAAAGGCTTTTCTGTTGATTTTGATGAATTAAAAGGAATCAATCCGGATACAGTCGGGTGGATCCGGTTTTACCCGGAGCCATCAATTATTAATTATCCGATTGTTCAGACAACAGATAATGAAAAATATTTACACAAAACATTTTCGGAAAATGATAATACACTTGGAACGATTTTTTTGAATGCGGACAATAATGCAAATTTCAATGATCGTAATTCAATCATATATGGGCATCGTATGAAGGACGGTTCTATGTTTCGAAAGTTAGATGAATATAAAGATAAATCTTTCTGGGAAGCAAACCCGTATTTTTACATTTACACGCCGGACGGAAGAGAGATTGTATATCATATTTACAGTGCGGCGACAGTCAAGGATACAGACGATGTGTATCTGACAGGCTTCGAGAACGACGAAGCATATCAGTCTTACCTGGATATGACGAAGCGGATCGCGATTTATGATACGGGTGTGGAAGTGACGACTGCAGATTCAGTTGTGACACTATCAACATGTACAAGCGCCAGCGACGAGCACCGATTTGTAGTGATTGGAGTAAAAGAACAAGAAAATCAAATGGGACAGACAAAGAATTAAGAAATGTCTGGACAGCAAAAATTATTCAGAAAATATAAAAAGTTGAAGACCTGGCAGATTACAAGGGAGGGGACAGCATGGGATATAATTATGAAGTCGGCGACATAGTAACATTGAAAAAACCACATCCTTGTGGAAGCAAAGAGTGGGAGATATTACGTGTAGGTGCGGATTTCCGATTGAAATGCATGGGATGCGGACATCAGATTATGACAGCACGGAAACTGGTCGAAAAAAATACAAAAGATTTAAAGAAAAAGGCTTGAAATCGGGAATCTTATATGATATAGTAGATAACCGTGATACAATATTTTTCTGCCCATTTAAGGGTGGAATTCCTTGCTCCCACATAAGCGGGCGGGGGCCAAA
>ENA-ORUN01003510-ORUN01003510.1-human-gut-metagenome-genome-assembly--contig:-NODE-3510-length-11062-cov-2.790860_pt1 | contig 11062 bp, 8 predicted proteins | sample MGYA00242080_ERZ509209 | MGnify/ENA primary metagenome ERZ509209 (study PRJEB26280, sample SAMEA2338786) | human gut metagenome | biome: human gut; feature: human-associated habitat; material: faeces... | reverse complement strand
GGCCGGAGGCCTGGAGCGTGGTGTGGGCGTACTCGGCAAACAGGCCGTCGAGCACGGGGGTGTTGGCCGCGCGGACCGCGTTGCCAACGGTATCGTTGGACAGGCCGAAGCCGTCCATGATGATCAAGGTGGTTGGCGTTTTATTCATAAGATGATCTCCTTTTTGCTCCTTAGTCCTGATTGGCGGCGTGGACGATCTCCATCAGCGCCGGCGCCTCGAGCGACGCGCCGCCGACAAGACCGCCGTCGATATCCTCGTGCGCGAGCAGCTCGCGGGCATTGTCCGGCTTCATCGAGCCGCCGTACTGGATGGTCACGCTGCGGGCCACGCGCGCGCCGTACTGCGCGCGGATCAGCGCGCGGATGGCGGAGCAGACCTCGCTCGCCTGCTCGGGCGTCGCGGTCTTGCCGGTGCCGATGGCCCAGATGGGCTCATAGGCGATGACACAGCGGCGCATCTGCTCGGCGGCAACGCCGGAAAGCGCAGACTTGACCTGGAGCGCGATGAGCTCCATCGTCACGCCCATCTCGCGCTGCTCCAGGCTCTCGCCCACGCAGATGATGGGATTCAGGCCCGCGTCGAGCGCGGCGTGGACCTTCTTGTTCACGACCTCGTCGGTCTCGCCGAAGAGGGCGCGGCGCTCGCTGTGGCCGACGATGACATAGCGCACGCCCAGATCGGCGAGCATATCGGCGGACACCTCGCCGGTGTAGGCGCCGCTCTTTTCGAAGTAGACGTTCTGCGCGCCCACGGCGATGCGGCTGTCCTTGAAGGCGCGCACGGCGGCGGAGAGGTCCGCCGCGGGAACGCACACGACAATGTCACACCACTTCGTCTTGGGAAGCAGGGCCTTGAACTCCTCGGCAAATGCCTTGGTCTCGCTGGGAGTCTTGTTCATTTTCCAGTTGCCTGCGATGATGGTCTTACGGTATCTGCGATTCATATTGGGTCTTTTCTCCTGTTACTACTGTAAAAAATCAAATGATATGGGGATCTATCTCGATCGGGCGGCACGGCCGTCCGGTTTCGCCTTATTTGTCGAGCAGGCACGCAACGCCCGGCAGCTCCTTGCCCTCAAGGAACTCGAGCGAAGCGCCGCCGCCGGTGGAGATGTGCGTGATCTTGTCGGCAAAGCCGAGCTGCTCGGCTGCCGCCGCGCTGTCCGCCGCCGATGATGGTGACCGCGCCGCTCTCGGCCAGCGCCTTGGCCATGGCCTTGGTGCCGTTTGCGAAGGCCGGGAACTCGAACACGCCCATGGGTCCGTTCCACACGATCGTGCCCGCGCCCTTCGTGGCCGCGCAGAAAAGCTCGACCGTCTTCGGCCCGATGTCCATGCCCATCATGTCGGCGGGAATGTGCATCGCGTCGACGACGTGGGGCTCGGCGTCCGCGGAAAACTCCGCCGCCGCGACCGCGTCGACCGGCAGCAGGAGCCTGACGCCCTTGGCCTTGGCCTTTTCGATCATTTCGAGCGCGTAGGCGCACTTGTCCTCTTCCAAAAGCGACTTGCCGATCTCGCCGCCCTGCGCCTTGGAGAAGGTGTAGGACATACCGCCGCCGATGATGACGGTATCGGCCTTGTCGAGCAGATTGTTGATGACGGCGATCTTGTCGCTGACCTTTGCGCCGCCGAGCACGGCGACAAACGGGCGCTTGGGATCGTCGAGCGCCTTGCCCATGACCTCGAGCTCCTTGGCCACAAGCAGGCCGGACACGGCGGGAAGATAGGCCGCAACGCCTGCGGTGGAAGCGTGCGCGCGGTGCACCGTGCCGAACGCGTCGGAGACGTACAGCTCCGCCATCGAAGCAAGGGCCTTGGCGAGCGCGGGGTCGTTTTTCGTCTCGCCCGGCTCAAAGCGGGTGTTTTCCAGCAGCATGATCTCGCCGCCCTTGAGCGCCGCGGCCTTGGCCCTGGCGTCCTCGCCGACGACGTCGTGCGCAAAGATGACCTCTTTGCCCAGAAGCTCGGAAAGGCGCTCGGCGACGGGCGCAAGCGTCAGCTTCCTCAGGGACTTCTGCCACTTTTCCTCGGTCAGCGACGCGGGGTCCTTGCCCTTTTCGGTCTGCTTTTTCACCCATTTTTCAAACTTGGGCTCGGGCTTGCCGAGGTGCGAGCAGGCGATGACCGCCGCGCCCTGCCCGAGCAGGTAGCGGATGGTCGGCAGGGCGGCGACGATGCGCTTATCCGAGGTGATCTCGCCGGTCTCCTTGTCCTGGGGCACGTTGAAGTCGCAGCGCAGCAGGACCTTCTTGCCGCTCACGTCCACATCGCAGACGGTCTTCTTGTTATAATTCATGTTGTTTCCTCCTCATCATATACACAAATACGATTTGGTCTTCTACCGCTTTTCGCCGCCCCCGGTCTTCGCTCAGGGCTGCCGCTCCAGCATCTCGCCCTCGTGACAAAGGCCCGGGAAGCCCGTCTGCCGCAGCGCCTCGTAGGTGAGGATGGCCACGGAGTTGGATAAGTTCAGGCTGCGCGCCTCTTTTCGCATCGGCAGGCGGATGCAGCGCTCGTAATGCGCGGTGCGGAAGTCCTCCGGCAGGCCCGCCGTCTCCTTTCCGAAAAAGAGCCAGCAGCCGTCGCGGAATTCTGCCTGACAGTAATCCTGCGGAGCCTTGGTCGTGGCGAGCCAGCAGTTCTGCTCCGCTTCGGGGTGCTTTTGGAAAAGATCGGCCAGATTTTCATACACGCTGATCTCCACAAGATACCAGTAGTCCAGTCCCGCGCGCTTGACGGCACGGTCGGAAATGTCGAACCCAAGGGGCTTGATGAGGTGCAGATGCGCCCCCGTTGCCGCACAGGTGCGCGCGATATTGCCGCAGTTCTGCGGGATCTCCGGCTCCACGAGCACGATGTTGAGCATAATGGCGTCTCCTCCACGCGAAAGTTTAATTATTGTACCGCAAAAATATTGCGAATTCAACCTAAAATGCAGCCTTTTGAAACGAAATTTCCAAATCGGCGCGCCAAGCGGCCCAAAGCGAAAAAAGTTTTTGTCTTTTTTGCGAGAAAAGGTGGATTTTTTGATTCTCTTTGATATAATACCCGTAAAGAACGACTTTCGATGAAAGGAGATGTCTCCAATGGATCAGAAGCTGGCCGTCCTGTTCATGCCGGACGATATGACCCTGACAAAAGAGAAAACGCCGCTGATGCTCAGGCCCATTCTGTTCTGCCCCATCCTCACGTGGATGATCGACGAGCTGATGGGACAGGGCATTGAGCGGTTTTTTATTGTGTCCGACGTGCGCGCGCACGACACGATGCGCCCCTACGTCTCCGAACAGGCCGACGTCACCTATGTTGACGGCGCCCGGCACGGCGAAGAGCTGCTGAAGCTCCTGAAAAACGAGAAGGGCAGCGTGCTCATCGTCAACGGCGCGGTGTTGCCGGTCGGCGTGTTCTCCGGCGGTGCGGTCTACTCAGCCGAGGCAAAAGAGTGCTGCAAGGTGCTCAAAGAGCACGGCGCGTTCGCGGCCTTCCCCAAGGGGGCGGAGATCAGCAAGGGCTTTCTCCCCGTCGGTGACGATGAGGAGCTGCGCTCCGCGCAGGATATGTGCCGCCGCAAGATCGCCGACAGGCATTTTGCCGCGGGCGTTTCCATCATGGATGTGAACAACACCTACATTGACCCCCGCGTGAAGATCGGCAGCGGCACGGTCATTCTCCCCGGCACCATTCTGCGCGGTAAGACGGTCATCGGCAAAAACTGCACCATCGGCCCGAACGCCATGATCCGCGACTGCACGATCGGCGACGAGACCGAGGTGAACGCCTCGCAGCTCAACGAGAGCACCGTCGGCAGCCATACGACGGTCGGCCCCTTTGCCTATGTGCGCCCGAACTCGAAGATCGGCGATCATGTCAAAGTCGGCGACTTTGTCGAGATCAAGAACTCCGTCATCGGCAACGGCACGAAGATCTCGCACCTCACCTACATCGGCGACAGCGACTGCGGCGAGCGCATCAACTTCGGCTGCGGCACGGTGACGACGAATTACGACGGCTTCCAAAAGTTCCGCTGCACGATCGGCGACGATGCGTTCATCGGCTGCAACACCAATCTCATCGCGCCCGTCAAGGTCGGAAACGGCAGCTATATCGCCGCCGGCTCCACCATCACCGACGAGGTGCCCGAGAACGCGCTGGCCCTCGCCCGTGCCCGTCAGGTCAACAAGCCCGGCTGGGCGGAACAGTGGCGCGCGGCGCACGAGAAAAAGTAACTTCAGAAAATTTTTATAAACAGAGGAGTACAGTAACATGATCTCTCACGGCAAGGACATCAAGATTTTTACCGGCAACGCAAACCCCAAACTGGCAGCGGACATCTGCAAGATCATCGGCACCAAGCTCGGCGAGAGCGAGGTCAAGAGCTTTGCCGACGGCGAGGCTTCCGTCTCCCTGTACGAGACCGTGCGCGGCAGCGACGTGTTCCTCGTTCAGTCCACCTGCAAGCCCGTCAACGACAGCCTGATGGAGCTGCTCATCATGGTCGACGCCTGCCGCCGCGCTTCCGCCGGCCGCATCACCGCCGTCATGCCCTACTTCGGCTACGCCCGTCAGGACCGCAAGGCCAAGAGCCGCGACCCCATCTCCGCAAAGCTTGTGGCCAATATGCTCGTCGCCGCCGGCGTTGACCGCGTGCTGACCATGGACCTGCACGCCAACCAGATCCAGGGCTTCTTCGATATTCCGGTGGATAACCTGTTCGGCAACCCCATCTTCGTTGATTACTACGCCAAGAAGTTCGGCGCGCATTGCGAGGATATGGTCGTCGTCAGCCCCGACGTCGGCTCCGTTGCCCGCGCCCGCACCTTTGCCCAGAAGCTGCACATGAACCTTGCCATCGTCGATAAGCGCCGCCAGAAGGCCAACCAGTGTGAGGTCATGAATGTTATCGGCGATGTCGAGGGCAAGGAGTGCATCCTCTTCGACGATATGGTCGATACCGCCGGCTCTCTCTGCAACGCCGCCAAGGCGGTCGTTGAAGTCGGCGGCGCGAAGAAGGTCTACGCCTGCGCGAGCCACGGCGTTCTCTCCGGTCCCGCGCTTGAGCGCCTTGAGGCGAGCTGCATCGAGGAGCTGGCCCTGCTCGATACCATTCCCGCTCCCGTCGGCGAGGCCGAGCTGGCCAAGGCCCGCATCAAGTACCTGACCGTCGCGCCCATGTTCGCCGAGGCGATCGAGCGCACCTATCAGGAGATTTCCATCGCAAAGCTGTTCAACTAAGGGCATTTCAAAAAAGAGCGGCGGAAGGCCGCTCTTTTTTATACGAGGGTTATCGTCATGTTTTTTGGAAAGAAAGTCACCGGTCCCGCGGAGTGGCTGCTCGTCTGTCTGGGGAACTACGGCAAGCAGTATGAGAACACGCGCCACAACATCGGCTTCATGGCCGCGGAGCGTCTGATCGACAAGCGCGATCTTCGCTGCAACCGCTTGCGCTTCCGCGCGCTGACCGAGGTCATCGAATTCGGCGGCGCGAACGTGCTTTTGATGATGCCGCAGACGTATATGAACCTCTCTGGTGAGGCCGTCGGCGAGGCGGCGCGCTTTTACAAAATCCCCGCCGATCACGTCATCGTCATCTCCGACGATATCTCCCTCCCGCTCGGCAAGGTCCGCGTGCGCGGCAGCGGCAGCGCGGGCGGGCACAACGGTCTCAAGAACATCATCGCCCACCTCGGCACCGACAAGTTCCCGCGCGTGAAGGTCGGCGTCGGCGCGCCGGAGCACGACATTGTCGACTGGGTCATCGGCCCGTTCTCCGCCCCCGAGCGCAAGGTCATCGACGGCGTGCTCGACCGCGTGCTCGAGGCTGCCGAGTGCATCATCACCGACGGCGTGCTCACCGCGCAGAATCGCTGCAACGGCTGAGCGCTTTTGCCGCTAAAATTTATAAAATCGCCATAGACTTTTTGCGAAAAGCTCATATAATATCATCATAACATTTCGGGTGCGACCCGCCGCGTGCGCGGCGGATCGGCCCTTTTGCGCGTTGCGGAAGGAGGGGAACGGCATGGCACAGGGAATGCAGAAGCTGAATGAAGCGCTCGCCTCGCTGCCCGAGGTGCGCGAGCTGCTGCTCTCGCTCGACGCGGGCACCTCTCCCATCGCCGTGTCGGGCCTTTCGGGTGTGCACCGCGCGCAGCTTGCCGCCGCCGTGCGGCAGAAGACGCAGCGCGCCCTTTTGGTCATCTGCGCGGACGAAAATGAGGCGAACCGCATGGCGGGCGATCTGCACGAGCTGTTGGGCGAGGATGTGAGCCTTCTCTTCGCGCGCGAATGGCAGCTGCGCGACCGCGTTTCCGCCTCCCACGGCTGGGAGCAGCAGCGCATCGGCACGCTGTGCAGTCTGGCCGTCGGCCGATCGCCCATTCTGGTCGCAACGGTCGACGCGCTGATGCAGCGCACGCTCCCGTCCGAGGTCCTGCGCGGCGCGGTGACGGAGATCAAGGTCGGCGCGCGCTTCGACCTTGCCGCGCTTTCCAAAAAGCTTGTCGAGATCGGCTACGTCCGCGCGGAAACGGTCGAGGGCGTGGGGCAGTTCGCCCTGCGCGGCGGAATTTTGGATATCTACTCGCCGCTCAGCGCGCCGGTGCGCGTCGAATTCTTCGACGACGAGGTGGACGCGATGGGCGAATTCGACCTCGCGACCCAGCGCCGCACGCAGAACGTCAAGACGCTCACCGTCCTGCCCGCGGCGGAGGTGCTGCCCGCGCTCTCGGACGGCGGGCGCGAAGCAATGTTCGAACGTCTGACCCACGCGGCGCAGAAAATCGAAAAAAAAGCTGCGGACAGCCCCATCGTAAAGACGCTGCGCGGCGACATGGAGCGCCTTTCCAATGACCTGCCGCTTGGCGGCATGGACCGCTACCTTGCCGCCTGCTACCCCGAGGAGATCTGCGCGCTCGACTATCTCGCGCCCGATACGCTTGCGGTCGTGAGCGACGGGATGCGCGTGCTGGAGCGCGGCAAAAACTACCACTGGGAGCTCTCCGAGGACGTCAAGCCCCTGATCGAAGAGGGCGTTCTGTGCGGGGAATTCGCTTCTCTCGCCCTCAGCCAGGAGGCGTTCAGCCACCGGCTCGCGGACTTTCCCGTGCTGCTGCTCGACGCGCTGCCGACCTCGCGCAATCTGCTCGCGCCGCGCGTGCTGCTCAGTATGAACGCGCGTTCGCTGCCGAGCTACGGCGGCAGTCTTGAGACCGCCGCGGGTGATATGGAGCGCTATCTCGGCGCGGGCTGCGGTGTGCTCGTCCTCTGCGGCAACGAAACGCGCGCGAAGAACTTCCAGCGTCTTTTGGAAGAGCGAAGCATCTGCGCGCAGCTCAACCTGAAAAACGACCGCCTGCCCGCCCCGCACGAGACCGTCATCGGCCTCGGCGCGCTCAGCGCGGGCAGCGAATATCCCCAACTGAAGCTCGTCATCCTGACCGAGGGCCAGCTCACCGCTCCCCTTTCCGGCAAACGGGCAAAGGCGCGGCCGAAGAAGGAGACGTCGGCCCGCGCCGCGCTGCGGTCCTATGAAGACCTCTCCCCCGGCGATCTCGTCGTGCATGTCCACCACGGCATCGGCCGCTTCGCGGGCATCGAGCGGATGCGCGTGGACGGCGTGGATAAGGACTATATCAAGATCTGCTACGCGGGCAACGACAGCCTGTATGTCCCCGCCACGCAGCTCGACATGGTGTCGAAATACATCGGCGGCCACGGCGAGGACGAGGACGGCCAAATACGCACGAAGCTCTCTAAGCTCGGCGGCACGGACTGGTCGCGCGCCAAGACGAAGGCGCGCGCCGCGGCGAAGGACCTTGCCAAGGGGCTCATCGCGCTCTACGCCGAGCGCCAGCGTCGCCCGGGCTTCGCCTTTTCGCCCGACTCCCCGTGGCAGAAGGAGTTTGAAGAGGCCTTTGACTACGAAGAGACTGACGATCAGCTCCGCGCCATCGCCGAGATCAAGGCCGACATGGAGCGCAGTACGCCGATGGACCGCCTGCTCTGCGGCGACGTGGGCTACGGCAAAACCGAGGTCGCGCTGCGCGCGGTGATGAAGTGCGTGCTCGACGGCAAGCAGGCGGCGATCTTAGTGCCGACCACAGTGCTCGCCCAGCAGCATTACGCAACGGCCATCAACCGCTTCCGCTCGTTCCCCGTGCGCATCGAGGTGCTATCGCGCTTCAAAACGCCGGCGCAGAAAAAGCAGATCTTGCAGGATGCGGCCGCGGGAAAGATTGATCTTCTCATCGGCACGCACTCGCTGCTGCAAAAGAGCCTGCACTTCAAGGATCTCGGCCTTCTCGTCATCGACGAGGAGCAGCGCTTCGGCGTGACGCACAAGGAAAAGCTCAAGGAGCTCTCCCGTCAGGTCGACACGCTGACGCTTTCGGCAACGCCGATCCCCAGAACGCTCAACATGGCGCTCTCGGGTCTGCGCGATATGTCGACCATCGAGGTCCCGCCCGTCGACCGCCAGCCGGTGCAGACCTATGTCCTCGAGCACAACTGGGGCGTCATTGCTGACGTCATCCGGCGCGAGCTCGCCCGCGGCGGGCAGGTCTACTATATGCACAACCGCGTGGAGACCATCGACCGCTGCGCCGCGACACTCAAAAAGCTCCTCGGCGAGGAAGTTTCGATCGGCGTCGCCCACGGAAAAATGGACGAAAAGGGTTTATCGGCCGTGATGCAGCAGCTCTCCGACGGAGAGCTTCAGGTGCTCGTCTGCACGACCATCATCGAAACGGGCATCGACATCCCCAACGTCAACACCCTCATCATTGAGGACGCCGACCGCCTCGGCCTCGCCCAGCTCCATCAGATCCGCGGGCGCATCGGCCGCAGCGCAAGAAGGGCCTACGCCTACATGACCTACCGCGCGGGCAAAATTCTCACCGAGGTCGCCGCCAAGCGCCTCACCGCCATCCGCGAGTACGCGGAGTTCGGCTCGGGCTTTCGCATCGCGATGCGCGATCTTGAAATTCGCGGCGCGGGCAACCTGCTCGGCCCCGAGCAGTCGGGCTATATGATGAGCGTCGGCTACGATATGTACTTGCAGCTTTTAGAAGAAGCGGTGCTCGAGCAGCGCGGCGAAAAAGCGCCGCAGCGCACCGAGTGCTCGGCAGACCTCACGGTTTCGGCCAACCTGCCCGAGAACTACATCCCCTCGGGCGAGCAGCGCATGGATATCTACCGCCGCATCGCGGCGCTGCGCACGGCCGAGCAGTCGCAGGAGCTGCTCGATGAACTCATCGACCGCTACGGCGAGCCGCCCCAGCCTGTTTTGAAGCTCATGGACGTCGCGCTTCTGCGCGCGGAAGCGGCGCAGACCGGCATCTGCGATATCTCGCAGCGCGGCAGTGAGATCACCTTCACCTTTGCCGCGTCCGAGGCCGTGCCCGTGGAGGCTGTGATGGCGCTCTGCTCGCTGCCGAAAAACAGGCGCCGGCTCACCCTGTCCGCCACCGGAGCGGGGCCGAAGCTGCTGCTGCGCCTCGCGCCGAACGAGGATGCGCTCGAAAGTGCCTTGACGCTGGTCGGAGACCTGCGTGTGAATAAGGAAGAAAACGAAAAGAAGAGGTAACATTATGCTGAAAAAGAGAATTCTCTCATTCCTCGGCGCAGCGGCTGTCACCGCGGCGCTCACCTTCGCCGTCGTGAGCGTGTCTCCCTCGAACGGCTTCACCTCCGGCTCGCTGCAGGAGGGCATGAGCTACGACACCTGCGGCGTTTCGCCCGATGCAATCGTCGCCGCCGTGGACGGCAACGGCGCGACCGCCGACCTGATCACCTATTGGATCGGCTACAGCGCCTCGTATCTCGACACGTATATGCAGTATTACGGCGGCGGCGCGCTTGACTGGAGCTACACCATGTCCGACGGCACGACCATGTCCGACTACATCAAAAACGACGTGCTCTCCACCGTCAAGCAGGAGCTCGTCATCGAAAATCTCGCCGAGCAGTACGGCGTGACGCTCACCGACGAGCAGAAGGCCGCCATCGAGTCCGACGAGCAGAGCTTCATCGAGCAGTACGGCGGCGAGGAGGGCTTTGCCGCCGAGCTCGCCAAGCTCGGCCTGCGCCGCGAGACCTACGAGCGCATCACCCGCGCCAATTACCTTTATCAGAATCTCTATCAGCTCTACCAGACCGGGGGCAGCGCGCTGTACGCCTCCGACGAGGACCTCGCCGTCTACGCTGCCGACCAGGGCTACATCACGGCCGACCACATCCTGCTCGCCACCAAGGACACCGCCACGGGCGAGGCGCTGAGCGACGAGCAGAAGGCCGAAAAGAAGGCCCTTGCCGAGGAGCTTGCCGAAAAGCTCAGGAGCTACACGGGCGACGATCTCGCCTCCTACTTCGCCGAGCTTGCCGACGAGTACAGCGAGGACCCCGGTCGCGCCTCCTATCCCTCGGGCTACACCTTCACCACCGGCTCGATGGTGCAGGAGTTTGAGGATGCGGCCTACGCCCTCTCTGAGGGCGAGGTGAGCGATATCGTGGAGTCGAGCTTCGGCTACCACATCCTGCTCCGCCTGCCGCTCGACAAGGCCGCCGAGACCGTCCGCGAGGACTACTTCTCGCACCTCATCGACGAGCAGATGGACAAGGCCAAAGCCGCCACGAGCGCAGACTATGACAAGCTCGACCCGCAGGCACTGTACGAGGCGATCGTCGCCGCACAAGCGGAGTAACGATCGTTCTCCGCGACAGCACATATGACCCAAAGGGGGCGCTCTCTTTTGCAAAAGAGAGCGCCCCCTTTGATGCGTCCTGCGGCCCTCGGGCGCGAAAATCCGCCTTTGGTGCAATTTATTCACCGTTTTTGTTAAATCATTAACGAAATGAAAGAAAAAAATCATAGTTTATACAATTTTGCGCAACTTTGCAGTTGATTTTTCATTTTTGCGTGTGTATAATCGGAGTCGAAGAAAACCGGTATTCCCCAACCGGATCTGAATTTATTTTAAGGAGAACAAACATGAAAGAATTGTACGTCGTCAATTGCTGCCGTACCGCTGTCGGTTCCTTCGGCGGTTCCCTGAAGAACACC
>ENA-ORUN01003496-ORUN01003496.1-human-gut-metagenome-genome-assembly--contig:-NODE-3496-length-11108-cov-3.440604_pt1 | contig 11108 bp, 10 predicted proteins | sample MGYA00242080_ERZ509209 | MGnify/ENA primary metagenome ERZ509209 (study PRJEB26280, sample SAMEA2338786) | human gut metagenome | biome: human gut; feature: human-associated habitat; material: faeces... | reverse complement strand
TCCCTAAACATACGATGAACCTCGGCAGCTTCACGCTCTGATCTTGTATCAACATACCTGTCAGGATCTGTCATCTCTCCCATCTCACTGTCAGTATGAAGCCATTCATTTATCTGATCCAAATTTAATTTTTTGTCTTTAATATTTTTAAAATACTCTAAGAAGCTGGCGTCTAATTTGTCATAGTCACCTTCATTTTTTACAAATATAGTACGACATAAGTAATAAAAATCCGTAAAATTAGAATGAGCCAGGTCTTTATCCAAGGCGTCCATCAAAGTAAGCCATTCTGTTGTGGATATGTTAAGACCATTACTTCTCATAGTATAGAAAAAGGAAGTAAACATATTATTCCTCCATTCTATTACAGATTCATTCTTACTACTGTTTCTAAATCTTCATCCTTCTTAATAAGCACACCAAGATATGGTAATTTCTGCTCAATAGTATCAGGATCAACGCCACCTATCATTAACGCTCTAATCCAATCAATAAATTCTGACGTACTTGGCTTCTTTCTAATATCTCTAATATTTCTGATTTTGTAGAAAGTCTTCATTGCCTGCTCCAAAAGATTCTCTTCCAAATTTTCAAAATGAGCATTTACAATAAGCTTCATTAATCTTTCGTCAGGGAAGGTAATATAATGGAAAATACAGCGTCTAAGGAAAGCGTCCGGCAATTCCTTTTCTGCGTTAGATGTAATAATAACAATTGGCCTAACCTTTGCCTTAACTGTTTCTTTAGTTTCATTAATATAAAATTCCATCTTGTCCAATTCCCAAAGCAAGTCATTAGGAAATTCCAAATCTGCCTTGTCAATTTCATCAATTAACAAAGCAACCTGTTTATCTTTCTTGAAAGCCTCACCAAGCTTTCCAAGTTTAATATATCTTGAAATATCGTCAACACCCTCTACACCAAACTGGCTGTCGTACAAACGCTGAATTGTATCGTATATATACAAACCATCCTGAGCTTTAGTTGTTGATTTAATATTCCAAATAAGCAGTTCCATATCCAATGATTTAGCTACTGCTTCTGCTAACATAGTCTTACCTGTTCCCGGTTCACCTTTAATTAATAAAGGCTTAGCCACTTCCACAGATGCCATTAAATCATCTGATGCCACATAAGTATCTGTTCCTGTAAATCTTGTTTCTTTTGACATTTAAAAATTCCTTTCGCCGGTTTTACTTTTTTCGCTATTTGCGTAAATTATAACATATGAAACAAATAAAATCATTTTATTTATTAAACAAATTAATATTTATGAATTATTAAATTTAATATTTGTTAATTATCAACTTTAATCTCTTGATGCACTTGTCAATCCATTAAATTAACAATCTGATAATCTTTAGTAATCTGTAAATGTTTATCTTTTTTCATTCATAGATTTCACGATTTCACTAAATCGCTCCACAACCTTTCCGTAATTCTCCTTAAAATGAGGATACAGACAATCGCTGCAATCCTTAATCCCATTATCCAAATACCTAAAATTGCCACCACACTTATCGCCCAAAGTATAAAGAGGACAATAGCAAAATAAACAATTAAAATTATTTCCATCAGCATTCTTGTGACAAGGGAAAAATTCACATTTCCTATGAGAAAAATAGGAAAATTCTTTTTCCTCCCAATATTTCTTAGAAATCTCTTCCTTTTTATCCATATTTTTCAAAAAAACTCCTTATTTTTTTATAATATTCACTTTTATTTCATATCTAATTCACAAAATAACCACACTTTCACTCTATACTATAGCCATAGCAAACGAAAAACAGTTTTTAAACAAAACAGCAAAAAGTTTTTCATAAAAAGATTCATAGTCCGATTAAATTCGGATTGACATATATTAGTTTTTTTATTTTCTACTCCTTCTTATTAGAACATCCTTCCCTCGGATGTTCTAATTTTTTTACAGTTTACCAAAGCCATACTCCACCTGTGCTTGCACAAAGGTGGAGTAATGGCCTTGGTAAACGCCCCAAATGAGTAATATCGTGAAACAACAGTTTCACGATATACGAATTTGGGGGGCACAGATTGCTTTGGCAATCTGTGTAAAAAAAATATTTTGAATTAAACTTCCAAAAAATCCAATCCATCCCCGGAATTCAAATACATCATCATAAGATAAGCCCCTCGAAGTGTTACTCTTTCTTCCTTTAATATTCTCTTCACCTGCTCCTTATCTGCCAGCATAACCTGTATGCGCTCGGCACTTTCAAGCTGCTGCTCCACTTCTTCAACGTGAATTGTTCCAAAGACTGTGCCATTTGACTCATCTGTAAAACCCGGTCCCATATAAAAAGGTCTTCTAAATGCTTCATTGCCACCTTTATATACTTTCAAATCGAAACCTGTTTCTTCCTTAATTTCTCTAACAGCCGACTGCTCTGCCACTTCTCCCGGATCTATGATTCCTGCTGGAAGTTCATAAATATATTCGTCCAAAGGATATCTATATTCCTTAATTACTAATAATCTTGGTTTTTCCTCATCTGTTACGGCATAAACAACAATGCCCTCAGGAGTATTGTCTTTAGTTTTTAATTTAATATGTTCTTCATCTCTTCTTGATACAAAATAATAGTCAAAGACTTTTCCTTCTCTATCTACCGCATCTAATTTGTATAAATTAAGAAATGGATTATCTGATTGTTTCTTCACTTTTTTATAATTAGACATAAAAACCTCTCTACATTATCCTTAAATCTTTACTCCTAAAAAGACCGCTTACCTTCTATGGTAAGTGGTCTCTTTGATATTATGCAACTATAATTGTATATGCCTTTAAAAATTCTTTTCCCGGCTCTACTTTATTTATATTGTTCTTCTGTGAAATTTCCTTATTAAAACCTCTGTCGTCACAACGTCCCATCCATGGCTCTAAGCATACAAATGGAGCATCCTTAACTGACCAAATTCCGAAACTTGGGAACCCTTCACATTTCATTCCAACATAAGGTGTTCCATCCTTGTGACATACCCATGCTTCTTCAATCTGAGTTCCATCCAAAATAAGTGCGTCATTGTCAAAAATTTCTTCATTTAATACATATGTATTATTTTCAAGCTTAAGTGTTCTTTTTTCTTCCGGAATTGCTGTTCCCATTCCGTCTTCTGTTTCTTTATCTACTAAAATATATTCTAACTGATCCTTGCCAGGGAATTTAAGAATATAATCTGACTTAACTTCATCTTTCTTGGCAAATCTAAATGCAGGATGAGCACCTATTGTAAAATACATTGTCTCATTTCCTGTATTTTCAACCTTCCATTCAACTTTAACTTCTTTGCCTTCTAAGTAATAATTAATAAATAGTTTAAAATCAAAAGGGTATTTCTTCTTTGTTTCTTCTGATGAATTTAACAAAAAAGATACCATACTATCTGTGCTTTCCACACATTCAAAAACACTATCCCTTGCAAATCCATGCTGGCTTGTAGTGTATTCCTCTCCATTAATCAGCATCTTGTTCTTGTATGTTTTACCTACATTAGGGAAAAGAACCGGTGAATGTCTCTTCCAAAACTCAGGATTACCTTCCCATATAATGTCTGTTCCATCTTCCTTATTGTAAATTTTTGTAATCTCTGCTCCGTCTTCTGATGCTTCTACCAAAAGATACTGATTTTCCAATTTCATTAAAAGTTCCTCCTTTATTTTTCCTTTCAATTTTACTTTTAATTTGATTTTATATTGATTATTAATTTTAATCGCATAATTTTTTTATTTAAAATTACTATTTAATTTCTGTTATATTTTAACGACTTTCTTTTTGTCTTTATACATTTTTTTATCTGCATCTCTAAACCACTGATCAACAGATTTTTTATTTCCATTTTCATCAATGTAGAAACTTATGCCTCGCGCTATTGACACATTATATGGATTGTTTCTTTCAACATTAAACTTGCGGCAAAAACCATCACTGGCATAAAGTATTCGACTATAATCTGAATTACATACATATATAACCTGCTTTGATGCCATAATTAAATTCTCGTATTTCTTATACAAGTTAAGGGTTCCCGCAACTCTTTTCTGTATTTCAAACATATCAAAAGGATATGTAAAATAATCCATTGCACCTAATTCGTAGGCTTTCTCAATGTTTTCGTGATTATCTTCCGCTAAAATCACAATTACCGGAATACGTTCAATAACATATTCTTCATTCATCCATTCCAATACCTGATATCCGTTAGTTTCAGGCATATTTAAATCCAATAGAAGTGCTGAAAATGAATCTTCTTCCTTCTTTAGTAACTCGATTGCTTCTGTTCCATCTTTTGCTTCTGTAACAATATATTCATCTCCGAGGATTTCTTTCAGAATTTCTCTATTCATCTTGGAATCATCCGCAATTAGTAATCTATTTTTTTCTCTTGATTCCTTTATCATAAGTATTCACTTCCTCCACTTCATTCTTTTTCTTTCGTTTTCTATCTCTTTCTATATTTTAACACAAATGTCTAATTTTTCGTAGCATTGCTTTGCTTATTTTTTTGCTAAAAATATACAGCTTTTAATACGCTATTTTGTTTATTTTTTATTGATTTTTTCTTCTTATTTTGCTATCATATCAAAGGATTATATAAGTTCATGATATGGATGAACGTTTCTACTAACTGCCGCAAATGGTTATCTATAATCTTTATTATAGGTGAATTTTATTTTGCGGTATTTTTGTGTGCAAAAAAGTATTTTTAATTTACTTTAATTATTACATTTAGGAGGATTTTGAATGAGACATTATGATGTTATTGTAATTGGTGCCGGACCGGGTGGTATTTTTGCCACATATGAATTGGCAAAAAAGCAGCCTGAACTTTCTATTGCTGTTTTTGAAGCCGGACATAAGTTATCAGGAAGAAAGTGTCCTATTGATGGTGACAAGATTCCTAACTGCATCAATTGTAAAAGCTGCTCTATTATGAGTGGTTTCGGTGGTGCCGGAGCTTTTTCTGATGGTAAATATAATATTACTAATGATTTTGGTGGCACTCTTTATGAACACATTGGTAAAAAACAGGCCATTGAATTAATGAAATATGTTGACGAAATTAACATGGAACACGGTGGAGAAGGCACAAGACTTTTCTCAACTGCCGGAACTAAGTTTAAGAAGATTTGTATGCAGAACAAGCTTAAACTTCTTGATGCTTCTGTTCGTCACTTGGGAACTGACATTAACTATGTTGTTCTTGAAAATTTATATGACGAATTAAAAGATAAGGCTGATTTTTACTTTGACACACCTGTTTCTTCAATTACTCATTTAGATAAAGGCTATAGTATTCATACTGAAGATGAAGATTTTGAATGTAAAGATTGTATTGTTTCTGTAGGTCGAAGCGGAAGCAAGTGGATGGAACAGGTTTGCCACGAAATGGATATACCTACTAAGTCTAACCGTGTTGACATTGGTGTTCGTGTTGAACTTCCTGCTGTTATCTTCTCTCATCTTACAGATGAATTGTATGAAAGCAAGATTGTTTACCGTACACAGCAATTCGAAGACAATGTTCGTACTTTCTGTATGAACCCACACGGTATTGTTGTTAACGAAAATACTAACGGCATTGTTACTGTTAACGGACACAGTTATGAAGGTGAAGAAATGCAGACTGAAAATACTAACTTTGCCCTTTTGGTTGCTAAGCATTTCTCTGAGCCTTTCAAAGACAGTAACGGATATGGTGAAAGTATTGCCCGCCTTTCTAATATGCTTGGTGGTGGCGTAATTGTTCAGCGTTTCGGTGACTTAGTAAGAGGTCGTAGAAGTACTGAAAGCCGAATTGAAGAAGGACTTGTTACTCCTACTCTTTCAGCTACTCCAGGTGATTTAAGCCTTGTACTTCCAAAGCGTATCTTGGATGGAATCATTGAAATGATTTATGCCTTAGATAAAATTGCTCCAGGTACAGCCAATGATGATACATTGCTATATGGTGTAGAAGTTAAGTTCTACAATATGGAAGTTGAACTTAATGACAATCTTGAATGTAAATATGACGGATTATATATTATCGGCGACGGAAGTGGTGTTACACATTCACTTTCACATGCTTCAGCCAGTGGTGTTTATGTTGCAAGACATATATGTGAAAAGGCAGAATAAAGGGAGAAGATTAATGTTGCAGGGAGGATGTAGCATTATTGGAAAGCCACGACGGATTTGCGTCGTGGCTTTTGCTTTTGAGATTAGTTTCTATTTGTGTTTTTTGAAGATTTTCGCTCCATTTTCCATACAAAGTCGTCCGTGGAGATGTCCACACTCTGGGGGCAGTATAAGTTGTTTTTTCGGTCACAACTACGTGTCACAGAGCGAAAACGTTGTATGACACGTAATTATTGAATTTTAGCTTGTCCTTTCGGCTGAATTTACGTGTCGGTGAGCCGAAACGTTGTACCACACGTAATTACTAGAAATTTCATTAATATTTCGAGAATAATTACGTGTCAGCGAAAGGAAATGTTATATGACACGTAACTGGAATCGGCATTACGCATAGTTTAATCAGTCTCTTTATTTACATAAATCAACTGATTATCTATTTTCTTAATTCTGCCAATTAATCTGCTGTTCCTTTATTAGCGGATATCTGACTACTTCCGCGCCATCTAAGTTTTCTCTGTTCATATCAACTGCTGTTATCTGCTGATTATCATATGTTGTATAATAATAAATTCCCTTTTTAGCATTGCAACATGAAGTGTACAATGTGATTTCGTACTTATCTTCCGCTACTTCACAACAGCCTCTCTGCTGATCAACAGAGCCTAAAATATGGAAGAACTGGCTTACACTTTCTGCCTCTGAATTACCTGAAACAGAATTCATCTTTGTGAAGGCAACCTTAGCAAAACGTGAGGCTGATGATAAATCTCCCGGAAGTCCTAACGCTCCCATTCCTCTGCTATAAGTTGTTAAATCAAGTTCTGATGCGAATTTGTTTTCCGGCTGTCTTGGGGACAGGTTCATGTAATTGTTTAACATAAACATCTGCTGTGGAAATGGTGGATTGTTAGTCAACACTCCTACAGGATTGTCATAAACCTTTAATCCTTCTGCCACAGGTTCTACAGTTATGGATTCTTCACTGTCTGAAATAATCCAATGTAACTGAGCTGATGGCAACTGCTCACTAAAAGGTGTTGAAACAAGATTCATTCTGCCTATAAGTTCTCTCGCCTCTTTAACTGACTGGCATCTACCAAGAATCCATGGAATAAATTCAAACTGGGCTATATTGTCCCTGCCCTCTTCAATAGGCTGAAACTTAGCATTGCCCACAAAATTAAGCCCTGCCATTCCAAGTCCCTTCTCATTAATTCCATCATAATACAATGGGTACCCTCCTGCCACATATGCCATACCGATAATTGCATAATGGCTCTCCAATATTCCCATATGTCTAAAATCAAATCTATAATTTCTAGGTGTTATTGTCACCTCATCACCATATGAAAATTCATAGTCTAAAGTTCTTCCAAAATAAAAATCATTAGTTTTATAAGTTGCTGCTGTACACATATCTCTCCTTATTCAAAATACTGTTTAGACAGTCTTTCAACCTCTGTCTTAACTTTTTCCAAAATATCCTCAGGTCCTACAATCTTTACACCGTCACCTAAAGAAAATATCCATGAAATAAACTGATTGCTTACTATTACTTTTACATTTGCAATAAAATGTTCATCATCTTTTGGTATAAACATAGTGTCTTTTCCGAATCGGTCAATAATAACACCTGCCATTTCGTTTTTGCACTCTAGTTTTATTATTTCCTCTTCGCCGGAAAACATACCAAATACTTTCTTGGCATATAAACCTACATCTGCATTCTGCCCGCTAAACTTTTCTCCTCCAAGTCGTGGTTTGTCCAAAAATTCAATGTTAAGCATCTTATCAACCCTGAAATGTTTAACTTTTTCATCACTTGAATCAATTGCAACCATATAATAGTTCTCATCATCCCAAGTTAAAGCCCAAGGACTTACTATGTAAGGTTCTCCGTCCTTTCTCAAAACCATTTCCTTCTTCACATTCCACTGGAAATACTGAAAACTAATCATAGAATTTCTGTCAATTGCAGTATGTATCTTATCCACATTATAATAAATCTTCTCATTAGTTGTCTTTACGCGCTGAGATACATAAACCTGATGCTGAAGCTGTGATGCCTGATATTCGCTTGCCAAACCCTCAATCTTCTTAATAAGTTGGTTAGTCTTCCTTTCAGTAATGAATTTAGCTGACTGCACCGAATCTACCAATAACTTCAACTCTGCCAATTCAAACTGTCTGCTTACCAAATAATAGTAATAAGTTCTGTCGTGCTGTTCTCCTACAATATCCAATCCATATTGACGCAAATTCTCAATATCATTATAAAGACTTTTACGTTCAGCATTCACCCCATACGCCTTTAACTCACTAATGATTTCATTCATTGTTATGCTATGCTGCTCATCAGTTTTCTCAGTTAATATCTTTATCAGATATACTATCTTTAATTTCTGATTGCTTCCTTTTGCCATACCTACCTCCTTGCCCCTAAGCAGGTCTGTTCCTTTTGTAAAAAAATATACCTCTATTCTACACCAAAACAGTTGTATATTCTATGTAGCAATTTCAACAATTTTAGTCTGTCATATATATTAATGTTTATTAGAGCTTCTCCACTCCTTTATTGCTTCACTTATAGTATTATAATCCCTTTGAAAAAGTTCTTCACTAATCTGCCTGTGTAACAAATCCCACGGCACCTTCTCCATTATCTTTGTTATAACAAAATCCTTGCTCCTCTGTTTGTACTTAGGCATACCGTTAATCTCCTGTATATGGGAAAGTTCCGGTCGCCACAATATACTTAGCTTACGCTTCATCTTATAAGTTCGTTGGGCACGCTTGTTAATTTCCGGCTCTCTTAAAACATTAAATTCCACACTTTCTTCCTTACTAATCGCCTCAATAATTCCCCAGTATTCCGGAACATGTTCTTCAATATGCTTTGAGTGGCTACTTCCCACAACCACATAATTATAATCAAAAAACTTATTATAATCCTTCACCTGTCTTGCAAGCCTTGCATATGTATCCGCATCACTTTTGATTTCCACGCCAATAAGCTTCTCTTCAAGAACAAGCATTACATCAGCTCTTGATTTTGCAATCTGCTTTTCTTCTATTATTCGTACCTTACCGAATTTTTCATCAAAAAAATCAAATAACGGCTCTCTTATATCCTGATCTTTTAACATTTCGTTCCTCTATTACACGTCCTATCCAACACATTCTATATTATATATGTTATTCTCTGTTATGTTTGATATTCTGTAATTCTAATCTCTCTATTTCGTGGACTTTGCCTTTGGATAAATTCTCTCCATTCTGCCATCATCAAAATGACTATCCATAACCTTCTGCCATTGGGAAGTTGCACTTATGCCCCTATCTCTCTCATCATATCTGATTAAGGCTAAGCTTGATACACCACAATTTATTACCATAAATATTATCAAAATCCATGTGACAATTTTGCCCCATAGCATTGGTAATAATTCTATTGCTCTAGATATGTACGGATAAAGTTTTTTAAACCAGACAACTGCTGCTATGCCCCAGAAAAAACAATACAACAGATTAATTCTACCACCCAAGTTAAAAGGAATATCGCTATAATCCCAAAATACTTTTCCAAAAACTATCTCCGTAAAAACGCTGCACAAATATTCATAAGCGCCACCAAGGAGAGTGCCTACCGCAAATAAGAAGCTGTCGCTTTTGTCTTTATATTTATAAAGCATCTGAGTAACCACAGCTATTGCAAGTCCCCAGACAATACTAAAAGGTCCCCAAACCACACTGCTTCGGCTCATCCACACGCCTTCAGTTATTCTGCAAAAAATAGTTTCCGTTATATCCCCAAGAAACGCTCCTATAAAAAACAACAATACTATTTTATAAAAACTACATCCGTAGGCAAAAACCTTAGTTTCACTTTCTTCTTTTGACTGAACTTTTATATTTTCAGTTTTTTGTGCTTTAGGATAAGCTTTGTGAATACGTCCGTCTACAAAATTGTAAATTAAAGTTCCAAGTTTTACCCTAAAGCTGTCTATCTTATCATTGGCACTTTCCCATTTTTTTAAATTTTTGCTTTTTCCTTTTAACAAAAGATAAGATGCCAATATGTCTACTATCATTACCCCTACAAGAACTAATAAAATGACGTTCATTAACAGTTCCGGCAAAGTTGTAAGAATTTTTAATGTTATCTTATTTCCCCATTTTACAATAACATAACCTAAAAATCCCCAAAACACTGAAACAGGAACGCATACGTATCCGTCAAAATTCCATTTAACATTGGAGTAATCCCACCAACGTTCTTTAAATGCCAATTCAATAAGATGTCCTGCTATCCATTCAACTACAGTGGCATAAATCATTGCAAATAAAAATAGCCAGATTCCTGTTAATTCCTGTAAACCCACCGTAATTATTACTGCTGTTATTCCATAAAGAACACAAAAAGGTCCATTAACCAAACCTCTGTTAGCGAATTTTTTCTGTTTTAATGATGCTGATACTGTTTCAAATAGCCATCCCAGAAATGAATATATAAAAAACATCCATAATAAATCATAGACAGTAAAATGTATCATTGTCTTTCTCCTCTTGTATAAAACCCGGGTACAAAATACGCACCCGGGTTCTTTATTTAAACATATATTGTTCTATATATTTATATGACACTTATATGTGTCTTTTAACCTTTAAATTAGATCTGTGGTCCTGCTGAAACTAAAGCCTTGCCAGCTTCATTTCCTTCATACTTAGCAAAGTTCTTGATGAATCTTTCAGCTAAGTCCTTAGCCTTAGCTTCCCATTCTGAAGCATCAGCGTAAGTATCTCTAGGATCAAGGATTCCTGTATCAACACCTGTAAGTTCTGTTGGAACTTCAAAGTTGAAGTATGGAATCTGCTTTGTTGGTGCATTTAAGATGTCACCGTTTAAGATAGCATCTATGATACCACGTGTATCCTTAATTGAGATACGCTTTCCTGTACCATTCCATCCTG
>ENA-ORUN01003495-ORUN01003495.1-human-gut-metagenome-genome-assembly--contig:-NODE-3495-length-11109-cov-2.772209_pt1 | contig 11109 bp, 9 predicted proteins | sample MGYA00242080_ERZ509209 | MGnify/ENA primary metagenome ERZ509209 (study PRJEB26280, sample SAMEA2338786) | human gut metagenome | biome: human gut; feature: human-associated habitat; material: faeces... | reverse complement strand
AAGTGATGTTCTTCGGGGCGTTGGCACTTTCTACTGTCACCTATGTAGGTTGTAAAGACTACGATGATGATGTGAAAGGTCTGCAAGAGCAGATTGACAACATTAACCAGAAGGGGGCTGATGTGACAACAGAAGCAATGAATGCTGCTATTAGTAGTGCAATAGCTAAAGTGCAGGCAGATCTGGATAAGATTGCAAGCAAGGCAGACAAGTCAGCGTTAGATGCATTGCAGGCAGTTGTTACAAAATTGCAAGAAGCTGTAAATGGAAAAGCTGATGCTAGCACACTGGAGTCGTTGAAAGCGGAGTTGAATGAAGCTATTGCAACGGTAGATTCATCCATTCAGCCTAAGATTGATGCAGCCAAAACACAGTTGGAAGGTCAAATTGCGGCACTGGAAACTAAATTGGAAGAAGCTGACGAGGCGATAAAAGGCAGTATTGCAACTCAAATCGCTGATTTGAAAACAGAGCTTCAGGACTTAATGGATGCAAATGCCGCAGAATATGCAAAGTTGTATGCTACTAAAGTTGATTTGAATGCTCTAAGTGATAGAGTTGAAACTCTTGAAAAGATAAAGCATCTTACCACTGACGATGTATTGTCTTTTATACAGACAGATGCGGATGTGAAGAAGTATATCGACGATGAGTTTGTAGCTTTATTGCAACAAAATCTGGACAAGCCGGAAAGCGCCCTTCGGGCATATCTTGAAGGTGTATTTACCACCGGTATTATGACTCAGGTTGAGACTAAGTGTGGTGAAATTGCTGATGCCAAAATGGAGGCTCTCCGTCAGGAATGGACAACATATAAAACTGAGCAAGGTAAAGATTATAAGGCTATTGTAGAACGTCTTGCTACTTTGGAAGGATATAATTTGTCTACAATGGAGGAACTTTATAATTCTTTGACAGATCCGAAGAATAATACGATTGACAAAGCTAATACATGTTTTGAAGCATTAGGCGATATTACAGATCTGGCGACAGAGTTTGGTAAGTATACCACTACTACAGAATTAGAGGCAAACTATGTGAAGCTTACCGATTTGAATGGGAAGATTGGTGCTTACGTAGACAGTAAGATTTCTGGCCTTGATGCTAGAGTTACAACTTTGGAAGGAAAGTTGAATGCTCTTCAATCCGGATTGACCTCTATGCTTAAGAGTCTTGTTTTTGCACCGCAGAAATATGATGCTAGTGGCGAATTGGTTAGAAGTGTATCGTTTGCATCGATCTATACTTCTACTGCTCAAACTGCGGAAGGACCTGTAGTAATTTCTGCTCCGACCAGTGTGAAAGTAAACTTCCGTGTGTCTCCGGCATCTGCCGTAGCTGATTTGATTGGCGAACATCCTAAGTATACAATAACTACGGACAAACACGTCATTACTAGTCGTGCTGCAACCAATGACGGTATCCTGACTGTGGCTAGTGTAGAACAAGCTAAAGATGAAGAAGGTGCAAATATCGAAGGTATGATTACTGTGACTCTGAATGCTGCAACGGCAGTGAAGAGCTATGCTCTTTCTCTTTCTGTAGTAGGAAATAATGAGGAGGGTAAGGATGTTACCAACTTTACTGAAATCAATTCGGATTATTTTGCAGTTATTGTATCAAAGAAGTATATTAATGCTGTTGATTATGCTGCAAAAACATACGGAAGTCCGGAGCTTTTGGTAGATAAAGCCGGTAGCGCTATCAATTTCTATGACGCCGAGAAGAATTCAGAATATATCAAGGTGAAATTGTCTGATAATGAGAACGGAAGTTCTCCTGCTGCCGAGGCTGTTACATTAGCTTCTCTTGGTTTGTCTCCCGATCTCTTTGAGGTGACATTTGAAAAGACTGAATCACCTGTGGATGCGGATTACTTTGTTCTGAATCCTACTACTTATGCTCTTACAGTTAATCAAAGCAAATTACCTGCTTCTAGCAGATATAATAAGACTTGTACAGTTACACCGAAGATAAAAGTAACTACAACTGCAACTAATGAAGGCCAGCCTGTTAAGGTTGATTATACAGGAACTGCTGTTACTGCGAAGATTGTTGCAGAAGGTGTTAATTTGGAATATGCTGTGGCTGATGAGCTGTATTGGAGTAATGCTTCAGCAGCACAAACAGTTACCCTTACATCTGAACAGATTGCTGATATTGTTAAAGAGATCAACAAAGTTACTGGAGAGAATTATAGTGACTTAACTGCTGCTCTAGCTGGTGTTGTTGCTTCGGACGGTAATGTATCAACTTCTGACGGAGATGTATCTATTGCTGCATCTGGTAACGATGTGACAGTAACTATTCCTCAGGGAACGGTAGGTGATGCGGCTAAAGATTATACATTTACACCGTCGTTAAAATTAACTTACGATAATTCTGCAATAGTAAACATTACTGTTAAGGTGAAAGTTTTGGCTCCGGTTGTTACAGATTTGAAACTGGGTGCTAATACAATAAATTGGAATGGTACATCTGTTGTAGATTTGATGCCGTCTGCTGATGCTCAGACAATGACTGCTTTGACAGTAAGCAGAAAATTGTCTGAAGTACTTTTGGCTACAGATATCGCAGCTCTCAAAAAGGCAGTGGTAACAGATAAGACAGTACAGTTGAAGATTACTAAGGGTGGTGATGAAAGCGAAACTAATTTGTACCCTGGTACTATTAACTTCGACGACTTTACTGTGAAAGCTGCTGCTGCAACTGATAAAGCAGTATCTTATACATTTAGTCTGTATTATACTCCTAAGGATCAAGATCCGGTTGTACTCAATGCTAATCTGCTGACAGTAAATTTGAAACCTTCTGTTAAGGTTGCTGGTACAATTACAGCTCCGGAAGAAGAAGCCCGTACAATTACCAAAACTAAATTGACTGATACGTATGACTTGTCTACAAACTTCACTTGGAAAGAATTTAGAGGTGTGACAATATGGCCGACATTTGCTGTTGCAAGCGGTGGTGCTACAACGGATCCTGCAACTGTAGAGGGTGCATTGGCTATTTATAGCGGCTCAGTGAAATATATCGTTGCAGAGGAAAGCCGTGCTACTTTCTTGAATTGTTTCAATACAGAAGGCTACACTGCTGAAACAGGTGAAATAGCTGCTGATAATAAGACTATCAAGTTGAATGATGTTATCAGAGCACAAGAAGGTGCAATCGTTAATCCTATTACAGTGAAAATTAAAGTGATAGCTACTACAGGTTGGGGAGCACCGGAGAATGCTGAAACAGAATTGACTATTACATATCCGGCAGGTTCAACTAAATAATTAAATATTTAGAAACCGGGATATCGACAAACTTCATTGATATCTCTCGTCATTCGCTTATTCCCATTATGGACTTATCGGAGCGGGAGATATCTTTGAATTAATAATTCAAGTTTCGTAAGTGCTGCATTCCGCATGGATTGTACTGCATGGATTATACTGCTGAGAATTATACCGCTGAGAATTATTCCGCAGGGAATTATACCGCAGGCTTCCCCTCCTTTTGGGAAGGAGGGGTGCCCAAAGGGCGGGGTGGTAGGTAGAGATAAGGTATATTCCTTATTTCTTTTAAAAAGGTAAACTCATTATTTTTCCTACCACCTCCCCCTACGGGGACTCCTCCTTCCCGAAGGAGGAGAAGCTATGCAGGATGCTTGCGAAACTTGAATCAACAAGATAAACCCTTCTTCACCCTCGTGGTGAAGAAAACTCCGAGAAGCACCAGTACGAAGTCATTCGCTTGTGAAAGTCAATTCTTCCATGCTGTGTTTCTTAAGAAAAGGGATGTCTTACTAATAATTTCCCACTGGCATCCCTTTTATTTACTCTTAATGCATTTCCCTTATTGTGCCGGCCGTAATGTCGGTCATAATTTCCCCTATGAAAAGGGAGATGTCTTGAGGATATAGAAAGCCCGGGCTTGCGAAAGTCCGGGCTTTTCAATACTTACTCTTCGCTCCAACACTTTTCGGCGTCGAAGCAAGGACAAGCCTTGATCCATTCCTCCGGTTCAATCTCACCGTTGCCGTTGAGGTCGGGACTCAGGTCACGATGTCCGCAGATACGACATCCGGGATAATCCCTCAATAACGTCAGGATAAGCACACGCAAAGAATGTTTCTGCCACGGTGTCCGGGTATCTTTGGGATGTCCCTCGTTGTCCAGACCGCCCTCATAGCAGATACCGATACTTTCACTGTTGAAGCCACGGGCGTGCGCACCGATGCGTTCGAGAGGACGGGTCGATTTGATGTCCCCATTCTTGCGAATATAAAAATGATACCCCACACCGTTGAAACCACGACGACGGTGGCAAACGTCCAGGTCGTGCTCGGTGAAACTCTTGTCCTCACGAGTGGCGGAACAGTGGACAACGATCAGACTGATAGCTCTCATGCGTTGCCGTTATTTCGTTGGATACACTCTTTATTGACGCATTGCAGGGCAATAGCTTCCGACAACTTACCTTTCAGCGAAAAGATTTCGGAATGCATCTCCTTCACACGGTCGCTCAGGTTGAAATAATCCTTCAATACCTTCTCAAGCTGCTGCATGAGGAAATTGTACTGCTCTTTCACTAATTCGCTGAATTCTTTGACTTCCTGCATCATCTGTTGACGCTTCTTGCGACCTCCGAAAAAAGGAAGGACGGTCATGATAATATCAATGATTTTGTCTAACATCTTATTTAATTAAAAATTGAATATTGAAAGTTGAAGATTGAAAACAGAAACCGCATGGCGTGGAACCGTAGAAGTCGGCTCCTGAAGCCATGCGGGACTGTTTTTCGGGTTTTATACTGACGGGTCCGGTGTCACTCCGCCTCCGCCCGGTTTCTCCTCATCCCAACCTCCGGAGCCGCTACCCGAACCACCCTCGTCCGGATCGCTGCCGTCGCCTTTACCACCCAATGCGAACACCACATTATTATCGCTCTGCGTACTCGTGTGGCTCGAATTGATTAACTTCAGCGCCTTATCGGCAACGAAACGGACATTGACACGGCGGATACTGCGTACCGTGCAATCCTTCTTCACCTCCGTACCGTCACTGGTCAAGGTGATATGAAACGTTCCCAACCCGTCGATTTTCACTTTATCGCCCTGAGTAAGCGACAACCGCAACTGCTCCACAAATGCTTCAATGGTATGCTTCACATCCCCTGCCGTAAGCGACGACTTGCTTTCAATGGCGGCAGCCATTGTATCGACATCCATGACTCTTACATTGCCGGCTTTCTGGCGAATGTAATACAACATCGGAGCATCCTCCTGATTCACATACTTCCTACGCTGATAGCGTTCTACTAATACATCCATAAAATTAAAAAGTTAAGGTTTAGATAAATAATTCTATAATCTCTTTCTGATACTACAAATATACAAAATCCAAGAGGCGAAGTCAAGTAATCAACCGTTTATTTTCTCTATATTTATAAAATAATTTGGCAGATATAATAGTTGATAATCTATTATTTACTGTTATATTATTTATATAAATAACCAAAACTATTTGGCGTATTTATTCAAATATTCCATTGGAGGAACATAGTCATAAAATTTTGTAATAGACTGATTATGTCCGAAATACACATTTCCCGTCTCCCCGTTACGTTGCTTGGCAACGATAGCCACACCCAGTCCCTCTGTCGGGTAACCGCTTTCGCGGTCGGTCGGAATATGCAGCATAGCCGGTCGGTAAAGGAGTATAACGATGTCCGCATCCTGTTCGATTGCTCCGCTTTCGCGCAGGTGTGCCAGTTCCGGACGACCTCCGGGACGGTTCTCCGATTCACGGTTCAACTGGCTCAGCAGTACGACGGGGATATGCAACTCCTTTGCCAGCAACTTCGCTTTGCGGGTGGCTTGTGCCACCTCCTGTTCCCGGTTCCGGTTGACCTGCTTGGTGCTCATGTCGCAAAGTTGCAGGTAGTCGATGATAATCATGTCACACTGCTTGCGGCTTTTCAGCAGCCGTGCGCTCGAACGGATGTGATCCATGCTGACGGAAGAACTGTCGTCCACGTAGATAGGCAGTTGTGCCAGTCCCGAGGCGGTGGTGCGTGCCTCCGCTACCTCTTGGGGATTGGGAATTCCGTTGCGCCACCGGTACGGGTTGATGTTGCAGGCGGCCATTAGCCAACGGTCCCCAAGGCGTTCGCCCTGCATTTCGAGACTGTACACGGCTACTGCGGTCCCCGCCAGAGCCGCATGGCGTGCCAGGTGGAGGGCGAAGGCCGTTTTGCCTACCGAGGGACGGGCGGCGATAACGATGAGGTCATTGTCCTGTAAGCCACCTGTTTTCTTGTCCAGTTCCGTCAGACCGGTGGGAATGCCGGTGACGCCGTTCACGCTCTTGGCGATGCGCCTTTCGGCTTCTTCCATTGTGTCCGCCATAAGGGTTTCCATGTCGCGGATGTGGGCGTTGTGGCCGGATTCACCTTCGAGACGGTCGAGGAGGTTGTGGGCGTCTATGAGAGTGTCGTCGATGTCGATCGTCTCGTCCATGGCACAGGTGAGCAGCTTGTTGAAGCCGACGACCATTTCGCGTGCCAGGTATTTCTGGTGAATGATTTGCGCGTGATATTCGATATGTGCGGAGGAGGCGACTTTGCTGCTCAGTTGCACAATGGCATACGGTCCGCCTATCGCATCCAGATTTCCGCGACGGGCGAGTTCTTCCTTGACGGTCAGTATGTCGATCTTCTTGCCGGCATGATACATCGCCATGAGGGCGGCGAAGATCAGTTGGTGGTGGTCGTCGTAGAACATTTCAGGGCGTAACTTGTCCGCTATGAGCGGCAACGCTTCCTGCTCTATCAGGCAGGCGCCTATGACGGCTTCTTCGAGTTCGGGGGCGTGTGGTTGCATATTCTTTGTCTTTTTAGTCCATATATTCGTTCAGAAAAGCCTTGTCTTTCAGGTAAGTGGAAGCGTGGGCGATGAAGCGGGTGTCGTTGGTGTGGTAGTAGACGTCCTCGATGCGGTCTATTGCCAGTTGTTGTTCCTCGCGGGTGAGCTTGTTCCATTCGCGGCGGCCACGGGCGACGTTGACTTTCGGCTTCCGCATCACGGTGTGGTATTTGTCCCAGAAACGGTCGAAGTCTGTGGAGATTTCTTCCTTTCGGGCGTCTTTGGCTTCCGAAGGGATACGTCCGGTCCAAAGATCAAAGTTGGTGATACGGATATGGAGTATCTTTTCCTGATGAGGGATGAGGTCTATAATGCCTCCTTTGGCCAGTCGTTGAAAGAAACGGGTGGTTTTGGGGCGTGTCCAGCCGAAAATATTGCTCCAGTGGTGATAGCTGATAAGGGAGTCACCGCGTTTGCATAGAATGATTGTCCCGTTGATGTCGTATGGCACGTCGGAATAATTGGTGTGTGCCAGGATTTGGAGAAATGCTTCTGTCTCTCCGGCAGCGCCGTCGGTTGCTTGTCTGTTTAGTAATGCCCGGGGGATAGTGATGTAACCTTGTTTGAGAGATGATGTAGTTAATTGTTTCATGAATTGAAATGGTTTATTGTTTTACACTCGTTGTTGAATGCGGTGTAAATATAAGGCGATATTTCCCGTCGGCAAAATAGCGTTGGACGCTGTTGGCGGATATGGACGGCGGTGTAGTATTTGGACGGAAAGAGCCGGTAATAAATTGTCGGTGTTGATAGGGAAGGAGAGAAAAACGAGGATTCTGCCCGGTTAAGGCAGAACCTTCGTTTCAGTGAAACAGAGCCTTCATTTCGGTGAAACAGAGGCTCTGTTTAGGGGAAATAGAGCCTTTGTTTAGGGAAAATAGAGGCTCTGGTTTCGGGACTGTGACCGTGCCACCAACCGTGCCGCCCTCTTTGTGATGATAACCGTTTGTATATGAGGGTTTTGCACGGGTGCTGAAAAACGGGGCGTGCCACGAACCGTGCATATATAAATAAAAATATATATTATTCTATATTATATAGTTCGCTCAACTCATTTTTTCCGTGTTTTGCCTACTTCTGGTTTTCCGGTGTTTCGTCATGACCGCGCAGCTTAATCTCGGGAGGTCCCCAGGTGGTGAAAAGTATGCACTGTTGTTTGGGGCTGAGGCGTGCGGTCTTGTGGGTGTAGTGCGTAGGCTTTAAGTCCGCGAGCAATTGCGCGTCGTTCTCTATGTCATGGCGCATTCTTTTGATTGCAGCGTCAGTGCTGGTGTACTCCGGAAAGTATTCTACTGCTGCTATGGAGAAAGATTTGAAACCTTTAATACTCCATTCGTCCTCATCGTCAATCTCTTTGACTTTTTTCATATTTGTAAAAATTAATATTTAATTAGTTGGTGTGATTCTCTTTGAATCCCTGCAAAGGTAGTTAAAAAATAATTGTTGTGATAAAATTATAAATATATTTTGCTTTGTATAATATATAATGTAATAATTTATGTATTTATTATTTTTCTTTTTGAAGCATAGCTTCCCGCCTCTTAATTTTTGACTTATTTTGTACTTATATATTTGCTAAATTTTTTTTTCTGCCGGTTTCTCAAATTAAATTGTATATTTGCGAAAGAATCGGAGAAGTAATCAGAAGAACCGAAAAAAGGGGGTCATGAACGAAAATGTCTTAGCTAAATTGAAGATACTGGCGGAGTCTGCCAAGTATGATGTTTCCTGTTCTTCCAGTGGCACAGTGCGTTCCAATAAACCGGGAATGCTGGGCAACACGGTGGGAGGCTGGGGGATATGCCACAGTTTTGCCGAGGACGGGCGATGCATCTCATTGCTGAAAATCATGCTTACCAATTATTGTATCTACGATTGTGCCTACTGCGTGAACCGCCGCAGTAACGACCTCCCGCGCGCCACGTTTTCCGTCTCGGAACTGGTAGAGCTGACTATGGAGTTTTATCGTCGCAATTATATCGAAGGCCTGTTCCTCAGTTCCGGCGTTGTCCGCAATCCGGACTATACCATGGAACGGCTCGTGCGTGTCGCCAAAGACTTGCGCCTGGTGCACCGCTTCAACGGGTATATCCACCTGAAAAGCATTCCCGGTGCCAGTCGCGAACTGGTAAACGAAGCCGGACTTTACGCCGACCGTCTCAGCGTCAACGTAGAAATCCCCAAAGAAGAAAACCTGAAACTGCTTGCACCGGAGAAGGATCATAAAAGCGTTTTCGCCCCGATGAAATACATCCAGCAGGGAGTATTGGAAAGTAAGGAGGAACGGCAGAAGTTCCGCCATGCTCCGCGCTTTGCGCCTGCGGGACAGAGCACGCAGATGATCGTAGGAGCGACCTCCGAATCGGATAAGGATATTCTTTTCCTCTCGTCGGCACTCTACGGGCGCCCGACGATGAAGCGTGTCTACTATTCCGGATACGTCTCCGTAAATACGTATGACAAGCGTCTTCCGGCATTGAAGCAGCCGCCTCTCGTGCGTGAAAACCGTCTCTACCAGGCGGACTGGCTGCTGCGTTTCTATCAGTTTAAAGTAGATGAGATAGTGGATGATGCGTATCCCGATCTCGACCTCGAAATAGATCCGAAACTCTCGTGGGCGTTGCGTCATCCGGAGCAGTTCCCGGTCGATATCAACAAGGCGGATTACGAAATGCTCCTCCGTGTGCCCGGCATCGGTGTGAAATCGGCGAAGCTGATTGTCGCTTCCCGCCGTTTCTCGCGACTGGGATTTTATGAATTGAAGAAGATCGGAGTGGTGATGAAGAAGGCACAGTATTTCATTACGTGCAAGGAACTGCCTCTCCAAATGGCGACCGTGAACGAGCTTTCGCCGCAACGGGTACGCAGTCTGTTGCTGCCGAAGCCGAAAAAGAAGGTGGATGAACGGCAACTGTTACTTGATTTTGGCGAATGAATTGAACTTTGCGAATGAATGTCTACCTCTACGATAAAACCTTCGACGGTCTGCTGACGGCTGTTTTCGACGCTTACTTCCGCAAGACCTTTCCCGATGCGCTGCTGTCGGAAGGAGACGCTTTGCCGTTATTCTGTGACGATCTGCACACCGTAGTCACTGACGAGGAGAAGGCGGCGCGTGTGTGGCGGGGATTGCAGAAGAAGGTTTCGTCTTCCGCGCTTGGCTGTCTCACGCAGAGTTGGCTGTCGGAGCTTCCGGAGGTCGGTATTCTTATTTTCCGTTATATCCGCAAGGCGATTGATGCGCCGCGCTCTATCGAAACGAATTTTGCCGATCAGGACGTCCTCCGGCTTGCACAGATTTGGAAGAAGGTGGACGGTGAGCGTGTGCATATAATGCAGTTTGTCCGTTTTCAGAAGGCGGCGGACGGCACGTTTTTCGCGGCTTTCGAACCGCAGTATAATGCTCTGCCGCTTACGGTGCAGCATTTCAAAGACCGCTTTGCCAATCAGAAGTGGATTATTTATGATATGAAACGCCGCTACGGTTTTTATTATGATTTGCAGGAGGTGACGCTGATTTCCTTCGATGACGACAGCCGCGAAGCTCACCTGATAACGGGAATGCTGGACGAGAGCCTTATGGATAAGGATGAAAAACTTTTCCAGCAACTTTGGAAAACGTACTTCAAGGCTATCTGCATCAAGGAACGTATGAATCCGAGAAAGCACAAGCAGGATATGCCTGTCCGGTACTGGAAGTATTTGACGGAGAAACAAAAAGTTGTACCTTTGCAGATCAAAACGGATTTTTAACCCTGTGAGTAAGAGAAGGATGAAGAAAAGGATATTTTACATTATCAGCTTTCTGGTAATATTTTGTATAGAGGTATTGATAGCTTTGTACGTATGTGATAATTTTGTCCGTCCTTACATTGGAGATGTACTGGTGGTTGTGCTTGTGTATAGTTTTGTCCGTATATTTCTGCCAACGGGGATTCCGAGAATGCCGTTCTATGTATTTCTTTTTGCCTGCTTTATAGAAGTGATGCAATACTTTCAGTTGGTGGAAACCTTAGGGATTACGAACCGGGCGGCAAAAATTATTCTCGGATCTACGTTCGATTGGAAAGACATTGCCTGCTATGCGGTGGGTTGCGTTCTGATTTTCTTGTTCGAGCGTATTTGTCAAAAGAGTTTATAAAAGGAGGGGTGGCTGAAAGCCGGGGTGGTAGGTGGATACACAATGCTGATAATAA
>ENA-ORUN01003484-ORUN01003484.1-human-gut-metagenome-genome-assembly--contig:-NODE-3484-length-11151-cov-3.002523_pt1 | contig 11151 bp, 11 predicted proteins | sample MGYA00242080_ERZ509209 | MGnify/ENA primary metagenome ERZ509209 (study PRJEB26280, sample SAMEA2338786) | human gut metagenome | biome: human gut; feature: human-associated habitat; material: faeces... | reverse complement strand
ATAAAGAAAAAAAGATTAGAAAATAATATGACACAAGAAAAGTTAGCTGATATAATAAATGTGTCTGTGGCATTTATGAGCAGAATAGAAAGAGGAAATGCTAGGATTAACTTGAAAAGATTAACAGAGATTGCGGAAGTATTAAAAGTTTCTCCTGGGTATTTATTAACAGGAAGCAATACAAAATCAAAAGAATACTTAAGAGAAGATTTTACAGAGTTATTAGATAAATGTACACCAATGCAACAAAAATTGATTTTTCAAATAGCAGAATTGGTATATAAAAACGGTATAGAATCTAATAAAGAAAGAATTGTTTTTCCGAGTGATATGGTAAAAGAAGGTAATTGACTTTTTATATAAAATATAGTATAAATATTGGAAGAAAAGGAGAAACATAATGAAGATAATAGAAAATATTAGAAAATTATTTAGACATGAAGACTTTTCAACCAAAGTAGTAAATAAGATAGAAGAAAAATATAAAGAAAATTTAGAAGACGAAAAAGTAAAAGATGCAGAACAAAGTGCAGCAAGGGAAGTTATTGAATATGTACGAAGAAATCCTAATCAAGCACCAGAAATATTAAAAGGTATTCTAGATAAAAAAGAGATTCCAAACAAAATATTCGAACAAGCTGCAACTGATATATCAAAAATAGATGAAATACCTGATACAGTAATACCTAAAGCTGTTGCTGACAGTGAAATAAATGTACCTGATCAAATAATAGAAAACATTATTGAAAATGGTAATGTCAATAGAAAAGAAAAAATTGAGCTAATAAATAATATAGATAGTGAGAAGATTAAGCAAAGACAAATAGAAGAAGAACTAAAAGAATTATATAAAATATGTGTTGACTTAACTGAATTAGATTTGATAAATAAATTAGAGTCTATAAATATAGTAGAAAAAAATGAAAGGTTAAATAAATTAGAAGAAGCAATAATTGCAAAAAAAATGGCAGCTAATTATAGAAAATTTGGTGGTACAAAAATTAATACTTTAGGGAGATATTTACCAGTAGAAAAAATGTTAGAAGAAGATTTACCATCAAAAGTATACAATGAGTACGAAATGATGAAAGAAAGTGAAAAAGAAGAAAATAAAGTCGACAAATCTGAACTAAAAATTCAAATATTAGATGAAATAGCTAAAAATGTAGCAAGTACTTATAATGAAATAGGTGAATTTGTAATACCACAGTCTAAAAATATGACTCAAATCACTCCAGAAGAGGAAAAAAAATTTATTGGAGCAATTCAGATACATTCAGGGCAAAAATTGACTGATGAAGATATAATTAATATAAATTTACAAATAAAAGGTAGAAGTAATAATATACACTTAAAGGATTTTTTGATAAAATTAAGAAATTTACCAAAAGCACAAGCAGATATATTCATGAGTAATACAAAAGAACTATTAGATAGTGAAGAGGAATTAAAAATTTTTAACCAATTAGCAAATAGTGGAATAATCCAATCACTACAAGGGTTACCTAAAGAACAAAGAAAAGAGTATATTTATTCAATAAAAAAAGATTTGGAAGAGAAAACTTCTGAAAAAGATGATAACCAAGAAAGATAAAAAACGAAAATCTATAAATAGATCTTCGTTTTTTTATTTTATAAATAGAACAAGTAACTATTAAAAGAATTTTACATAAAATATATTAGGATAAATAAAAAGGAGGCAACTCATGAATGAAATATTAGAAGTAAAAAATATAGGAAAAAAGTATCAAAATAAAGAAGGGGAAGTTCAAGCTTTAAAAAATGTAAACTTTAGAGTAAAAGAAGGTGAATTTGTTAGTATTATAGGACCAAGTGGATGCGGTAAATCAACATTACTTTCAATTATTGCAGGATTAGAAAAAAAGTCAGAAGGAGAAATCTACATAGAAAATAAAAAAGTAGATGGCATATCATCTGAAATAGGATATATGCTTCAAAGAGATTGTTTATTAGAATGGAGAAATATACTAAGCAATACATTGTTTGGATTAGAAATTAAAGGAATAAAAAGAAAAGAAAATATTGAATATGTAGAAGAATTACTAAAAAAATATCATCTATATGAATTTAAAGATAAATACCCATCTGAACTTTCAGGAGGAATGAGGCAAAGAGTAGCATTAATTAGAACACTTGCAGTAAAACCAAAAATATTATTATTAGATGAAGCATTTTCGGCCCTAGATTATCAAACAAGAATAATGGTGACAAATGATATATACTCAATATTAAGAAAAGAAAAAATAACAGCTATTATCGTAACACATGATATATCTGAAGCAATAAGTATGTCAGATAGAGTATTAGTATTAAGCAAAAGACCAGGAACAATAAAAGACATTCATAAAATCGATTTCGAAATAGAAAATAGGACACCAATAAATTGCAGACAAAGTCCAAAATTCAGTAAATACTTCGATATTTTATGGAAGGAGCTGGGAGTTAATGAAAATAAATAACTTATCACCTGAACGAAAAAAATATTTAAAAAATATAAAGAAAAATAAAGTATTAGTACTATTTACTCAAATTATAGTTTTAGTAGGATTTTTAGCTATTTGGGAAGCTTTAGCTAATAATAAAATAATTGATAGTTTTATAACAAGTCAGCCAAGTAGAATATTAAAAACCTTTATGAATTTATCTTCAAATAATTTACTTACGCACATAAAAGTTACAGCATATGAAACTATTGTAGGTTTTGGACTAGGAACAATGATGGGGCTTATTATAGCAATAATATTATGGTGGTCAAAATTTCTTGCAAAAGTATCTGAGCCGTTTTTAGTTGTTTTAAATAGTTTACCTAAGGTTGCTCTTGGACCAATTATAATAATATGGGTAGGTTCAGGAACACCAGCAATAATAGTTATGGCTATAGCAATATCATTAATAGTAACAATTCTAGAAATATTAAATGGATTTTTAAAAACAGATAAAGAAATAATAAAAATGGCTAAAACGTTTCAATGTACAAAATTACAATTACTAACCAAAATAGTAATGCCATCAAATATAGGAACATTTATAAATTCACTAAAAGTAAATATAGGATTATCTTTAGTAGGAGTAATATCAGGGGAGTTTTTAGTGTCAAAAGCAGGGCTTGGTTATTTAATTGTATATGGAGGGCAAGTTTTTAAATTAGACTTAGTAATGACAAGTGTAATAGTATTGGGAATATTGGCTGGAATAATGTATGGAGCAGTTTTGTTAATCGAAAAATTTATCCGAAAAAGAATTTAAAAATTGAAAGATTTTAGAAAATTTAATAGGAGGATTTGAAATTGAAGAAGAAAGCAATTATTATTTTAATAATTATAATATTTGTTGCTATTGCAATAGGAACCATAATAGTAAAAAAATCGAATAATAATGTTGCACAAGATGGAATACAAAAAATAAAAATGAGTGAAGTAACACGTTCTGTTTTCTATGCACCACAATATGTAGCAATCAATAATGGTTATTTTAAAGATGATGGAATAGAAATAGAATTAACAACAGGTCAAGGAGCAGATGCAGTAATGACTTCTGTATTATCAGGTGAATCTCAAATTGGATTTGCAGGACCGGAAGCATCAATATATGTCTACAACGAAGGAAAAGAAGATTATACTCAAGTATTTGCACAGTTAACAAAAAGAGATGGTTCATTTTTAGTATCAAAAGAGAAAAATGATAATTTTAATTGGAGCAATTTAAAAGGAAAAACGGTAATACCAGGAAGAAAAGGCGGAGTGCCTTATATGACATTAGAGTATGTTATAAAACAAAAAGGCTTAAATTCAAAAACAGATTTAAGATTGGATGATAGTATAAAATTTGATTTAATGGCAAGTGCTTTTACATCTGGAACCGCAGACTATGTAACTTTATTTGAACCAACAGCTTCAAATATTCAAAAATTAGGAAAAGGTTATATTGTTGCTTCAGTAGGAAAAGAAGCAGGAGAAATACCATATACAGCATATTTTGCTAAAAAAAGCTATATACAAAATAATGAAAAAATGATACAAGAATTTACAAATGCAATTTATAAAGGTCAAAAATGGGTAAAAGAGCATACTGCTAAAGAAATTGCAGAAGCAATTCAAAGCTTTTTCCCAGATACAGATTTAGACTTACTTACAACAGCAATACAAAGTTATAAAGATATAGATGCATGGAATGAAACACCAGTATTGAAAGAAGAAAGCTTTAATAAATTACAAGATGTTATAAGTGAGGCAGGAGAATTAAAACAGAAGGCTCCTTATGATAAGATTGTTAATAATAATTATGCATATAATGCTTGTAAATAAAGTAGTAATTGACAATGTGAAAATAAAATGCTAAAATAAAAGAACAAAAGTCTAAATGGACATTTGGTATAAACTCAAGAAAATTTCAGGAGGAAATGTAATTATGGTGAAGCAGCGGAAAAAGAAAGTAAAAAAGGAAAAATTATTTTCAGGAAGGAAACTTCACGAAGTACCAGGCTATTTTTGCCTGAGTTGCAAAAATAAATGCGAAAAATATGACGATATCTGTAAAGGATATCGACGTAGCATTTTTAAATAATTACAAAAAAATAGAACAGTTTGGAATATTTCAAATTGTTCTATTTTTCTTTATAAAACTATTATAATAACATATAAAAAAATGTTAGTTTTTGCTTTTGGAATGTTCGAATCATAATTGTAATCAAAAGGGCATTTTTTTTGCTCAAAATATTGTAATCAACTATAAAATATGATATAGTTGACAAAGATAAATATTGGTAATTTAAGTAATATTATACTAATATCAGAAAAGTAAGGAGTGATACAAATGATAGCAATAGGTGCAGACCATGGAGGATACAAATTAAAAGAAGAAATAAAAAAATACTTAGAAGAAAGTGGAATAAAATATAAAGATTACGGAACAAATTCAGAAGAAAGAACAGATTATCCAATATATGCTAAAAAAGTAGCAGAAGCAATACAAAACAAAGAATGTGATTGCGGAATTTTAGTATGTAGATCAGGTTATGGAATGACTGTTGTAGCAAACAAATTTAAAGGAATAAGGGCTGCAGGGGTTATGAATGAAGAATCAGCTAAATTTGCAAAAGCTGATGATGATATAAATGTAATCACATTAGGAGGAGACTATCTTACAACAAATGAGGCAATTTGCATAATAAGAAATTGGTTAGCAACAGAATTTAAAGGTGGAAGATATGAAGAAAGACTAAAGATGGTAGAAGAAATAGAAAAAAATAATATGAAATAAAAATTGGAGGAAACATTATGTGGGGAGATATAGCAATAGCATTTATTCTTGCATTTGTAGTAACATTTGTAACTACACCATATATGATAAAAATAGCAAAAAAAGTAGGAGCTGTTGATATTCCAAAAGACGAAAGAAGAGCACATAAAAAAGCAATACCTAAATTTGGTGGACCAGCTGTAATTTTAGGATTTCTAATTTCAACAATATATTTACTTATTGTAATGAGTATGGAACACACTATAAATTTATTTGATTTTCAACAATATTGGAAAAAACTTCTAGGATTTTTATCTGGAATATTAATTATATCAGCATTTTGTGTAGTTGATGATATAAAAACAATAAAACCAATAACAAAATTGACAGGACAATTAATTGGAGCTATAATAGTTGCTGCTTGTGGAGTTAGAATAGAGGGAATAACATTACCATTTATAAATTTACCAGAAATACATGAAATAACTTCAGTATTACTTACAATAGCATGGATTGTTATTGTAACAAATGCAATAAATTTAATGGATGGCTTAGATGGATTATCTTCTGGAATAGCTGTTATATCAGCAATTTCGCTAATGGTTATATTTGTATTAAATGGTTCGACTTTAATATCAGTAGTGTTAATAACAGCCTTAGCAGGGGCTTTAGTAGGATTTTTACCATTTAATTTTACACCAGCAAAAACATTTCTAGGTGATACAGGTTCAAACTTTTTAGGATTTTCTTTAGCGGTAATTTCAATATTGGGTTCAGCTAAAACATATACTGCAGCAGTAATTGTCTTACCTCTAATAGTTTTAGGATTACCTATTTTTGATACAGTATGGGCAATTATTAGAAGACTAATAAAAGGAAAATCAATTAAAGCTGTATTTAAAGCAGATAAAGGACATTTACACCATAGAATAGTAGCAAAAGGATTTAGTCAAAAACAAGCTGTTTTAATATTATATGGAATAAGTGCAATATTTGGAATGTTTGCAGTTATTTTATGTGATAGCGGTATATGGAAAGCATTATCATTCTTACTAATTGTAATAGTCGCTGTTGCAGCAGGTTATAAAAACTTTTCAGTTGAAAGAACTGGAAATGAACAATATGAATGTACACAATGCAAATATATATATAATCCAAAATATGGAAATGAAAAAGCGGGAATTGCAAAAGGGACAAAATTTGATGACCTTCCAGATGAATGGGTATGCCCAGTATGTGGTGAAGGAAAAGATATGTTTGAAATACATCAATAGTAAAAATAAAAAGGAGAAAGAAAATGCAAGATGAAATAATCAAATTTCTTGCTTATAATGGAAAAATTTCAGTTGTATGTATAAATTCAACAGAAATTGTAGAAAAAGCAAGAGAAATTCATGATTTAAGCCCAGTTACTACAGCAGCCTTTGGAAGAATGTTAACAATGACTGCTATAATGGCAAATGAAATGAAAAATGCAAAAGATAAAATAACAATACAAATTAAAGGAAATGGACCAATCCAAATGATGCTTACAACAGCAAATAATTTTCCAAAAATAAAAGGGTATGTAACAAATCCAGTTGTAGACTTACCATTAAATGAATTTGGAAAATTAGATGTAGGACAAGCTATTGGAAATGGTTATATAAATGTAATAAAAGACATCGGACTAAAAGAACCATACATTGGAATATGTCCATTAGTATCAGGGGAAATAGCAGAAGACTTTGCAGAATATTTTGCAAAATCAGAACAAAAAAATACAGCAGTTGCTTTGGGTGTTTTAGTAGATAAAAATGGAGTAAAATCTGCTGGAGGATATATAATTACACCAATGCCAGATGCAACAGAGGAAGAAATATCAAAAATAGAACAATCAATATTTAAAGCTGGTGCAATATCAAGAATGTTGGATGAAAAATTAAGTTTAATAGACATTGCAAAAAAAGTAACAGGAGATGAAAAGGTCGAAGTTATAGAAGAAGGAATTAGGCCAGTATATGAGTGTGATTGTTCAAAAGAAAATATGGCAGATGCTTTAGCAACTCTTGATGAAACAGAGCTAAAACAAATGATTGAAGAAGATGGAAAAGCTGAATTAGTTTGTCATTTTTGTAATAAAAAATATGATTTTTCAAAGGAAGAATTAGAAGAAATTTTAGAAAAAAAGGAGAGTAAATAAAATGGAAAATAAAATATTAATATTCGGGCACAAAAACCCAGACACAGACACAATATGTTCTGCATTAGTAAAGGAAATATTAAACAAAAAGAATGGATGTGAAAAATCAAAATCAGTAAGATTAGGAAATGTAAATAAAGAAACTCAATATGCATTAAAATATTTAGGTTTAGAAGCACCAGAATTAATTGAAAAAGTTGAAGAAGGACAAGAAGTAATATTAGTAGACCACAATGAATTTAATCAAAGTGTAGAAGGAATAGAAAAAGCAAAAATTCTAGAAGTAGTTGATCACCACAGAATATCAAATTTTGAAACATCAGAACCATTATACTACACAGCAAGACCATTTGGTTGTACATCAACAATATTATTTGAAGAATTTAAACAAAACAATATTGAAATTGAAAAAACAGAAGCAGTATTAATGGCAAGTGCAATAATTTCTGATACATTATTATTAAAATCACCTACAACAACAGAACATGATAAAAAAGCATTAGAAGAATTAGGAAAAATAGCTAATATAAACATGGAAGAATATGGATTAGAAATGTTAAAAGCCGGAACAGATTTAGATGATTTTTCTGAAGAAGAATTAATAAATTTAGATGCAAAAAGCTTAGATAAAAATGGAATAAAATTTGTAATAGCACAAGTAAATACAGTAAGTATAGAAGATGTATTAAAAAGAAAAGAAAAATTAGAATCTGCTATGAACAAAGAAATTGAAGAAAAAGGATTAAGTTTATTTGTTTTAGCAATAACAGATATTTTAAATAGTAATTCAGAAATAATTGCTTTAGGAGAAAAAGTAGATGCTGTTGAAAAAGGATTTGAAAAGAAATTAGAAAACAATACAGCATTCTTAGAAGGAGTTGTTTCAAGAAAGAAACAATTATTACCAGTAATAGATAAAAATATATAATTTAATATTACAAACATAAGAAAAATAGATGGAGAGAGCCATCTATTTTTGTTGCGAAAAGATGGTAAGTAGATTGGTGTCAAGAAGTTTCGGAAAATAATCCGATAATATAGTAATTTTTATGAAACATAAAGATAAACCATATTATCTTTATGTTTCATTTATACATTGTGAGAAATAGCATTTAATGCAGTATAAGTATCAGATCTTAATCCATTATTTAACACAGGTATATTATGAATCTTATCAGGAGCAAATATTTCATAATCATAAGTATTTTCGTTAAGTGTTATAGTTTGCTTTTTAGAGTAAGTATTTAAATATAATTTAAAGATATTTATATTGTTATGTCTGTAATCATTTAATTTTAAATATTTGTCTATTCTTTTTATAGAAAAGCCCTTAGGTCTTGAAGAAAAGAAAGAAGCAATAAGGTGTGATATATGACTTTCCATAGACGAACCAATATTTAAATTTAGCATAGATTTAATATTTGAATAATTATTAATTATATATTTAAGTTTTTTATTAATAATATCTTTACGTTTTGGATTATTATTTATAATGGTATTAACAGCGTCAATAAAATAATATTTAGGCTTTGTATTAAAAATATGTAAAAGATAATATCTTTCATTGGAATCAGTAGTAATATGATGAATGGCTTGTTTAAAGTGAAATTCACATAAATAAAAATTAACAGAATTATTAGGGTCTAATTTTAATTCAGGAATACCAGATTTAATCCAAGAACCGCCATCAGATAAAAGACAAATATTTTTAATTTTAGAAAAATCATATTTCATAGCAATAAAATCCATAAATTTAGGCCAGGCTTTAGAGGAATAACAAGAAAACACAGAGCGATTCACTAATTGGCGTCTATTTTTACAAACATCTTTTATATCTTCAAAAGTAACGAAACATTTAACCATAATATCTTTATTAATATTTTGAGCACCAATATATTTTTCATCAGCCATAACGTAAAGAGTTTCAGGAGTATTCACAGATTTTGGAATAATATTAGGAACATGCCAGTTTTTAATCCAATTATAAACAGATTGGCGTGGAATATCTTTTATTATAGAATTAGTCTCAAAATAAGAAATATCATTAATAAAAGAAGAAGTATCACGAACAGCTTGGGCTTGAGAAGTAGAAACGGCTTTAGATATAGAGATAGCCTTAATAATAGGGTCATAATGATCACCTTTTGGTAAATTGAATGTTTCATCTATATAAAAGAATTTCTTATTAGAATTTTTAGAAATATAATAAGTTCTATAAAAAGTTATTTCCCCAACAATAGTAATAAGAGTTCTAGGAACATTAGATTTATTAATGTAGTAACGAGATTTTCTATAAGCAGATTCTTTAAATTCATTATCAAGTTCTTCAAAAGTAGATACAACAACTGATTTAACAATATTTCTAGCAGTTCGTTGTGTTTTATAGATAAGGTTGAAATATTTATTAGGGTCATCATTGCATAGGAGATTATTTAATAAAAATTCAACATTATTAAATAAATTTGAAGAAATTACATTAAATATTTTATTTTTTAATACATTTATTAATTTTTGTGATATAATAGTTTTCATAAAAGAAGGTCCTTTCTTTGATATTTGTTTTCGTAAAATTATTATATCAAAGGACTTTCTTTTTGTATATTCCGAAACCATTTTACACTATTATTCAATGACAATATTTGTATTTTACATAATTTTATGCTATACTATAATTAGATTTTTGTAGTTTTAACCTTTTGCTTTAAAGAAAAACATCAGTGTAAAAATAAGTATTTTTAGGAGGCATTTTATATGAACGATACAACTTTTGAAAACTACCAAAAACGGATGTTAGATGCTATGCAAAATCCAAACAGGCAAAGTAATGATCCATTTACAAAATTATCTAATATTTTGGACAATTTAAAAATATTTGTAAATGACGGTAATTACTCTCAAACTGGATTCAAGCAAGAAGTTGAAAACCAGTTCAAATCTATAGATTCTTCTAATGAAACAATAAGACACTTTGAGAAAACATTAAAGGATTTTTGTTCTAGTAAAAACGAAGCACTTAAAACAATATCAGAATTGTACAGCATGGTAAAACCTATTTCTAAGCAGGTAGGCTCATGGTCTTCTGTCGCAAGTATTGCTGATGAGTGCATAGCTGAAATTGAAAAAGGCATTTTTCATTCGAAATAACAAAAAACTCTAACCCAGTAAATATAGGGTTAGAGTTTTTTATCTATTACCACACTCCATTTTTATCAATGATTAATTTTTGTAATATCTTCTTCACTAAAACCAGCTAATTTTAGTCCTTCATCAGTATAAAAATTTGGCATATTGTTTTTATAGTCATTTTTATAATAATCATAAGCGTGAATAAATAACTCTAGTCCAATTTTGTCTTTAATAAAACTGCTTATATCTTTTAAAATTCTATCCTTTCCAATAAAGTTACCATCATAATATTCAAAACTATCATAATCCCATTTGTTATCTCTTACAAATTCTGTAGAATCTTCTCCATAGAAATAATATCCATACCCAACCATGTCTGAAGAATCATAATTTCCTTTTGCTAAAAATTCTTCTAAGTCATCTCTCCAAGTACATAAATAATCTAAAACAAAAATATCACTATAATCGCCATAATTAAACATTGTTCTGCTTTTTGACATCAGCACATCACCTTTTTTAAATGGTGTTGGAAGGTTCAAAAATATTGAGTCTATATCTAAAAAATCATTACGGTTTTCTAATAT
>ENA-ORUN01003473-ORUN01003473.1-human-gut-metagenome-genome-assembly--contig:-NODE-3473-length-11179-cov-10.778587_pt1 | contig 11179 bp, 10 predicted proteins | sample MGYA00242080_ERZ509209 | MGnify/ENA primary metagenome ERZ509209 (study PRJEB26280, sample SAMEA2338786) | human gut metagenome | biome: human gut; feature: human-associated habitat; material: faeces... | reverse complement strand
AAAGAATTAGGTTATCCGGTCATTATCCGTGCCGCCTATGCATTGGTCGACGCTCTTGACGATCGCCTTGATCGTGTCGCCCTTGCGGTAATAGTCGTTGGGAATCTGCTCGGTCTTGGGCAGGATCAGCTCGTTGCCCTCGTCGTCGAGGATCAGCACCTCTTTCTTCCATACCTGATATACCTCGCCGGTGATGATCTCGCCGACCTTCTCCGAATATTTTTCGTAAAGGTTGGCCTTCTCCAGATCGAGGATGCGCGAAGCGAGATTCTGACGCAGCGACAGCACGGCCCGACGTCCGAACGATTCAAGTTTGATCGGATCGACGTATTCGTCGCCCACTTCGTAGGTCGGATCGATGGCCTTAACCTCCGATACGGCGATTTGCATGTTCGGATTCTCCACCGCGCCGTCCTCCACGACCGTACGGTTTCGCCAGATCTCCAGGTCGCCCTTTTCCGGGTTGATGATCACGTCGAAATTCTCGTCCGTCTCGAACTGCTTCTGAAGCGCGTGGCGGAAAACGTCCTCGAGGACTCCGATCATCGTGGCCTTGTCGATGTTTTTAAGCTCCTTGAACTCTGCGAAATTGCTGATAAGATTAAGATTATCCATTGGTTTTTTATCTTGTTTATTTTTGAATTTCCACTATTTGAAATCGAGGTATTCCTTCGTGTATTTGATCTCTGAGAAAGGGTAGCGGCGCGTAACCCGCACCGTCTGTTTCCGCTTTTTACCCTCTACGGCCTGCTTCTCCTCGTAGGAGAGGGTGAGTCCCTCCTGGTCCGCCTCGTCGAGCGTCGCCAGAATCTTCACGCCGCTTTTGAGCAGCACTTCGACCGGCTTGCCGATCAGTTTGCGGTATTGGCGGAGGTGCTTGAGTTCCGAGCCGATGCCTGCCGAAGCTACCGTGAGGGAGAAATCCTCCGTGTCGCGGTCGAATTCGGCCTCGATCGCGCGGCTCAGCTCCACGCAGGTTTCGATACCTACCGAGGTGTCGCTGTCGATCAGCAGTTCCACTTCGTTGGCGGGCGAACAGGTGCAATCCACTACGAACAGGTCGGTGCCGACGAGTTTGGCATTGGCTATTTCGGTGATTTTCGTACAATCGATCATATTTGCTGATGTTATCAATAAAGTCGTTTTCCGGTGCGGGCAGTTCGTGCAAATCCGGACATCTGTCCTTCCCCGGCGAAAACTTGAAGTTCGTTCAGTCGTTTTTGCGGCCGGCCCGGAGGCGTTCGGCTTTTTGACGAAAATGTAGGAAATCGTCGCTTCCCGTTCGTTTTCATCGTCTTGCGTCCTGCGTTTTCTTCGAACATTGCATCGCAAGGAGCACTATTCGCGCCCGAATCTTGTCCCTGTTGTAGCAGGAGCTGTAATCGGGTACCCGCATGGCCCGCAACTGCCGGTTTCTCCCGACGGAATGGGCATGCGAGGGCATGCGGGTCGAGAAAATCGTGCGGATGATTCGCCGGTCGGGAGCGGTGAATATATCTACGAAATAAGGGGACTTGCTCGTCCCCTTACCTCTCTATACCCGTTTACGCTACAAATATAGCGAATGTTTTCCTATTTTCAAACCTTTGTGTCGAAAAATTATTCGTCTTTTTCGTTGCTCTGAGAGTAGGGCTTGATAATGCCGCGCTGCGATTCGCGGATGAACCGGATGAGTCGGTCGCGTTCGGGACTTTGCGGAATCTGTTTTTCGACCTCCTCACAGCCGTTCAGGTAGTTCAGGCCGCTTTGGAAGAGGATGCGGCAGGCGTCGTGAATTTGTGAGATCGTTTCCGGCGTGAATCCGCGGCGGCTCAGACCGACGCGATTGACGCAGGCGAAACGTACCGGATCGTTGTTGCTGACGGTGATGAAGGGGGGAATGTCCTTGCCCACCAGCGCGCCGCCCTGAATCATCGTATGCTCTCCGATGCGGGTCCACTGATGTACGGCTACGTGGCCGCCGATAACGGCCCAATCGCCGACTTCGACCTCTCCGGCGAGCGATACGCGGTTGGCCATGACGCAGTGACTGCCTACCACGTCGTCGTGGGCGATATGCACGTAAGCCATAATCAGGTTGTGGCTGCCGACGACGGTCTTGCCCCGGGAGGCGGTGCCCCGGCTGATGGTGACGCATTCGCGGATTTCGTTGTAGTCGCCGATTTCTGCCGTCGTTTTTTCACCGACGAACTTCAGGTCCTGCGGGGTGCAGGCGATCGATGCGGCCGTATGGATCTTGCAGCCTTTGCCGATGCGGGCTCCGTCGTGGATCACGGCCCCGGGGCCGATCCAGCAGTCGTCGCCGATCACCACATCGCCGGCGATGTAGGCGAAAGGCTCCACCGTTACGTTCTTTCCGAGTTTCGCGTCGGGATGGATGTATGCCTGGTTGCTTATCATGTGCGGTTACTCTTTATTTTTAACGATCTGGGCCATCATCGTGGCTTCGCAGGCGAGCGTTTCGCCGACGAAGGCCTTGCCTTCGACTACGGCTACGCCTCGTCGGATGGGCTCCAGCAGTTGAACTTCGAAATGAAGGGTGTCGCCCGGAACCACCTTGCGCTTGAATTTTACGCCGTCGATCTTCATGAAATAAGTCGAGTAGTGCTCCGGATCAGGAATACTGCGTAATACCAGCATACCGCAACACTGCGCCATCGCTTCGACGATCAGCACACCCGGCATGACCGGCTCTTCGGGGAAATGTCCCACGAAGAATGGCTCGTTCATCGTGACGTTCTTGATGCCGGCTACCGTCGTGTCGTCGATGTAGAAGATGCGGTCCACCAGCAGGAACGGCGGACGGTGGGGCAGCATCCGCCGTATATCGTTGATGTCATAGACGGGCGGTTTGCGGCAGTCGTATTGGAAACGGGGCTTTTCGCCTTCGCGGCGGATGGTCCGTTTTACCTGTTTCATAAACTCCGTGTTGGCGAAATGGCCGGGACGAGTGGCCCATACGCGGCCCTTGATGCGTTTGCCCAGCAAGGCGAAGTCGCCCAGCAGGTCGAGGAGCTTGTGGCGGGCCAATTCGTTGTTGAAACGGAGCTCCAGGTTGTTCAGGTAGCCGCCCGTGATGCGGATATCCTGTTTGTTGAAAATTTTCTTGAGATGTTCGAGCTGATCGTCCGGGACGGGATTCTCCACGACGACGATCGCGTTGTCCAGGTCGCCGCCCTTGATCAGGTTCATCTTCATCAGAGGTTCCAGATCGTGCAGGAAGACAAAGGTGCGGCAGGGGGCGATCTTCGCGGCGTAATCGTCTTCGGGGTCGAATGTCGCATACTGGTTGCCGATCACCTTGGAGTTGTAGTCCACGTGCAGCGATACGGAAAATTCGTCGTCGGGGTAAAGGATGATGGCCACGCCTTTTTCCGGAATCGTATAGACCATTTTTTCGGTGACGTGGTAGTAGGTGCGTTCGGCTTCCTGAGGTTGCAGGCCGGTTTCGACGATCGTTTTCGCATATTCTTTGGCCGAACCGTCCATGATCGGAGTTTCACCGGCATCGACATCGATCGTGGCGTTGTCCACGCCCAGGGTCCAGAGGGCCGACATGATATGTTCGATGGTCGCAACGCGTGCGCCATCCTTTTCGATGGTCGTGCCCCGCGAGGTATCCGTGACATAGTCGCATAGGGCCGGAATTTCGGGTTTGCCTTCCAGGTCGATGCGGCGGAAAACGATGCCGCTGTTCTCCGGGGCGGGATGTACCGTCATCGTCACTTTGACGCCGGTGTGGAGGCCTGTACCTGAAAACGAGATCGGGGCTTTGAGGGTTTGTTGTTTGGCAGCCATAATCTGAATTTATTCAAATCGCAACATACATTCCCGCTGACTGCCGGGTCCCGACGTGTGTGGGGCCGACCGTCATTTTCGGAAATGTTTATCGCATTATTTGCGCGCAAATATAGGAAATATTATTCAAAAATCGTATTTTTGCCTAAATTATTGATAAACCGAAATTCCGTGGCATCACCCGACAGAACTCCTCGTCCTCCGAAATTGCAGCTTCCCTTCGAGCAGAAAAAAAACGATGCGGGAGAATGGGCTTACGACCATCGGATCGGATTGTGTGTCACGTTGATTGCCTATTTGGTGCTTGCGATCGCCTTTATGGTGGGAAAAATCGTCGTGGGGGCCAAACCTTCCGTGCAAGGCATAATCATTGATACGAAAACTTTAGCGGAGCTCGAGGCGGAGAAGATGCGTCTTGAACAGGAGGTACGGGCTCGCCAACAGGCGCAGGAAGGCGGCGATTGGCGGGATGTGCGCAACCAGTATTCCAACGAGAATGCGCTCGAGGAGCGGTCGCGTGACGACCGTGGCTCGATGTCCTCGTCGCTGAAAGAATCCGCCGAAGCGGTCGGCGAACGGATGCAGGCCAACCGGGACGCTTACGAGCAGGGATTGGCCGAGGAGCGTGCGATTCGGGAGCGTATGGGGCGCAGCGGCAAGGACGATCGGACACAGGACAGTCGGGCCAGGGGACGGGTCACGGTTTCCTTTTCGCTGACCGATCCCGTGCGGACGCGCCGTTATCTGGAGGTGCCGGCCTATCAGTGCGAGGGAGGCGGCGAAGTGGTCGTCGGTATTACGGTCAATCCTTCGGGAGAGGTCGTTGCTGCAAAAGTGGCCTCCGGAGGCGATGACTGTATGCGGGAGGCTGCGCTGGAAGCTGCACGTAACTCGCTTTTCAATATCGATGATTCGGCGCCTGCCCGACAGTCGGGAACGATTACTTACCTATTCATTCCTCAATAGGGTGCGGTGCCTGTCAGCGATTGTACGCGACAGGCATTTTTTGTAAATTTATATAAGGATTTCCTATGCATAATATCATTACGACCGAAAACATTCTGTTGATCGGAGCCTTGCTTCTTTTCGTCGCGGTAATGGCCGGCAAGGCGGCCTATCGTTTCGGCGCCCCGGCCTTGCTCTTTTTTCTGGGGGTCGGTATGCTGTTCGGTATCAATTTCATTTCGTTCCATTCTGTCGAAGCGACCCAGTTCGTAGGTATGATCGCTCTTTGTATCATCCTTTTCACGGGCGGTATGGATACCAAGTTTTCGGAAATACGACCGGTGATCGGACCGGGTATCGTACTGGCGACCGCCGGAGTCGTCATGACGGCGGTGATCGTAGCGGGTTTCGTCACGCTCATTGCCCCATGGGTCGGGCTGGCCGTATCGTTTCCTGCGGCGCTGCTGCTGGCCGCGACGATGTCTTCGACGGATTCGGCTTCGGTTTTCTCCATCCTGCGAAGCAAGAAACAGGGGCTGAACGAGAACCTGCGCCCTCTGCTGGAGCTGGAGAGCGGTTCGAATGACCCGATGGCGTACGTGCTGACCATTGTGCTGATTGGCGTATTGTCCGGCGGTGCGGAGGCCGTGAGCGTACCGATGAGTATCGTGAAATTCGTGATTCAGATGCTTCTCGGCGGTTTGATGGGGTATGCCATCGGTCGGATCGGCGTATGGACCATTAACCGCATTAACCTGAGCAACTATTCGCTTTACCCGGTGCTTTTGCTTGCCTTCGTTTTCTTTACCTTCTCGTTTACCGACCTGATCGGTGGCAACGGATATCTGGCCGTCTATCTGGCCGGTTTGGTCTTGGGGAATAATCAGCTGACGCAGAAGCGGTCGCTTACGATCTTCTTCGACGGCTTCACCTGGCTGGTGCAGATCGTGATGTTCCTTACGCTGGGTCTGCTCGTCAACCTCGACGAACTCTTGCAGCCCGACGTGCTGATGCTGGGATGCCTGGTCGGGGCTTTTATGATGTTCATTGCGCGTCCTATCACGGTGTTCGCCTGTATGATGCCTTTCCGCAAGTTTACGACCAAAGCCCGTCTTTATGTTTCCTGGGTCGGTCTGCGCGGTGCCGTGCCGATTATTTTTGCGACCTATCCTTTGCTGGCCGGTACGGAGGGGGCACGGCTGCTGTTCAACGTGGTTTTTCTGGTGACGATTCTCTCGCTGCTGGTACAGGGTACGACCGTGAGCTGGATGGCGAATCTGCTCGGACTCGGGTATGCCGAAAAGAGTCCTGCCTTCGGGGTCGATGTCCACGAAGATATTCCGTCGATATTTACCGAGGTCCTTGTCAATGAATCGATGCTTCAGGGGGGCGCTACGCTCAAGGAGATCAACCTGCCGGAGAATACGCTGGTGATGATGGTCTATCGTGACGGAGATTATTTCGTTCCACAGGGCAATACCGAACTGAAGGTCGGTGACAAGCTCTTGGTTATTTCAGACCGGGGCGAGGAGCTGGAGTCCACCTATAAGGATATGGGAGTCGATGAAGTGCTGAAACTTTGAGATATTTCCTGCAGATCGGTTCTCTCTGTTATCGAAACAAAAAAGCTGTCGTTTTCGACAGCTTTTTTGTTTCGAATATATCTTGAAGATTAGATCTCCCAAGTAGCGCCCGAGTGGAGCAGGTCGTCCACGCAGTGGATCTTGCTCTGGGCTTTCACCTCTTCCACCTGCTTTTCAACGGCCTGATCGTAAACGATTTCGTCCTCGACCGAACGGATTACACCGAGTGCGACCGGATAGTCGGGATATTTCATTGCGGCCAGCATCGAGTGCAGCGTCGTGTCTTTGGTGTGGGCGTCGTGCGTCAGGATCTTGTCCAGCGTATAGCCGTCCTGTCCGACCGTTACGACTTTCAGGCGCATATCCTCGAACACCAGACCTTTTTCGTTGTTGGCGCCGAAGAGCATCTTCTCGCCGTGGCGCAGCGTGATGGTGTGCTCCTGGCGGGTAGCCTTGTCTCCGGCGAAAGCCGCATGGGTCTTGTCGTTGAAGATCACGCAGTTTTGCAGAACTTCGGTGACCGACATACCCTGATGTTTCGCCGCTGCGATCAGACACTCTTTGGTCAGATTCACCTCCATGTCGATCGAACGGGCGAAGAAGGTGCCTTTCGCGCCGATCACCAGTTCGCCGGGGTTGAACGGCTTTTCGACCGTACCGTAGGGCGAGGTCTTGGTGATTTTGCCCAGCTTCGAGGTCGGCGAGTACTGACCTTTGGTCAGACCGTAGATCTCGTTGTTGAACAGGATCGCGTTGAGGTTGATGTTGCGGCGGATCGCGTGGATGAAGTGGTTGCCGCCGATGGCCAGCGAGTCGCCGTCGCCCGAGGTAACCCAAACGTTCAGACGCGGATTCGCAGTCTTCACACCCGTAGCGATGGCATTGGCGCGTCCGTGTACGGAGTGGAAGCCGAAGGGCTTCATATAGTAAATGAAGCGCGACGAGCAGCCGATGCCCGAGATGAACGTGAAGAGGTTGTGCGGCGTATCGGTCTGGTCGGCAATTTCGGGCAGGGCCCGCTGTACGGCATTCAGAATTGCGTGGTCACCGCAGCCGGGACACCATCTTACTTCCTGGTCGCTTTTGAAGTCTGCCGGAGTATATTTGTAATCTGCCATGGCTTTATTTCAGTAAAGAGTGAAACTTGTTCGTGAGCTCGGTCACCGTGAACGGCTGGCCTTCGCACTTGTTGTACTGTTCGTAGTCGAATTGCTGCAATTTGCCGCGCAGGTAGTTGGCGAACTGTCCTTCGTTGAGCTCGCAAACCACGATCTTCTTGAAGCGCTTGAAGATGTCGGCGACGCCGTGCGGCAGCGGGTTGATGTAGTTGAAGTGGCAGAGCGAAACTTTCTTGCCTTCGGCACGCATTTTATCGACGGCATTCTGCAGGTGTCCGCGTGTACCGCCCCAACCTACTACGAGCAGATCGCCTTCCGGGTCGCCGTAAACCGTCTGGTGCGGGATGTAGTCGGCGATCTTGGCGATTTTCGCGGCACGCAGGTTCGTCATTTCCTGGTGATTCTGTGGGTCGATCGAGATACTGCCTTTCAGCTTGTCTTTCTCCAGTCCGCCTACACGGTGCTCCAGACCTGCTTTGCCGGGGAATGCCCAACTGCGTGCCAGCTTCTCGTTGCGGGCGTAGGGCATGAAAGGGCCTCCGTCCTCGGTTTTGTCGATGATCGGCGGGTTGATGGTCGGGTAATCCTTCATCGAAGGGATCTTCCACGGTTCGGAACCGTTGGCGATGAATCCGTCCGAGAGAAGCACTACCGGCGTCATGTGCTCCATGGCGATACGACCGGCCTCGAATGCGTAGTGGAAGCAGTCGCTCGGCATCGAGGCGGCGATGACCGCTACCGGGCTTTCTCCGTTGCGGCCGTAGAGGGCCTGCTGAAGGTCGCTCTGCTCGGTCTTGGTCGGAAGACCCGTCGAGGGGCCGCCGCGCTGTACGTCCACGACTACCAGCGGAAGCTCGGTCATCACGGCCAGACCCAATGCCTCGCTCTTGAGCGAAAGACCGGGACCCGACGTGGTCGTCACGGCGAAGTTACCGGCGAACGAAGCACCGATGGCCGTACAGATACCCGCGATTTCGTCTTCGGCCTGTACGGTTTTCACACCGAGGTCCTTACGTTTGGCGAGTTCCTCGAGAATGACGGTAGCCGGAGTGATGGGGTACGAACCGCAGAAGAGGGGCAGACCGCTCTTCTCGGATGCGGCGCAAAGACCCCATGCCGTTGCGACGTTACCGCTGATCGACCGGTAAGTGCCTTTCTCCATCTGGCCCGATGCGACGGTATATGTATTGGCGAACTGATGCGTGTTGGCGGCATAGTTGTAACCGGCGTCGATAGCGCGTTTGTTGGCTTCGGCTATAGCCGGATTTTTCTTCGCAAATTTTGAATCGAGGTAGTGTTTCGCATGATCCTCTGGACGGTTGTAGAGGTAGAAGCAGATACCCAGTGCGAACATGTTTTTGCACTTGACCATCGCTTTGTTGTCCAGACCGGAATCCGCCAAAGCCGCCTTGGTCATCTCCGTAATGTTCGGAACGACTACGTTGAAATCTTCCAGGTTCAGCTCCCGGATCGGGTCGAGCGTTGCGAAACCCGCTTTCCGAAGGTGCTCTTCGGTAATGGAGTCCTCGTCGAGGATTACCGTTGCACCCGGCTTGAGCCATTTGCGGTTCGCCTTCAGTGCCGCAGGGTTCATTGCGATCAGTACGTCGCAGAAGTCGCCCGGGTTGAGCTGTCTTTTGGCTCCGAAGTGCACCTGGAATCCGGATACACCCGCTACGGTACCTTGCGGGGCGCGGATTTCGGCGGGATAGTCGGGGAATGTCGAGATTCCGTTGCCGAGCAAGGCTGAAGTGTCGGAAAAGAGCGTGCCAGTAAGCTGCATGCCGTCACCGGAGTCGCCCGAAAAGCGGATCACGACATCTTGCAGCTCTTGTACCTTGTTTTCATTCATTGCTGTATGTGAATTAGTAATATAATAAGGTTGCTTTATTGGGTCGTTTTCTGTGGCCGGCACGGTTTCGATCGATTCGACCCTGCCTTCCTTTGTCGAAAACATTATAATATAATGCCACAAATATAACAAATATATTCCGGATAAAACTCACAAATCGTAATTAAAAAAATATTGTTTGGTTAAAACTTTGCTTTTTTTGTGCTTTTTGTAATTATAAATAGGAAGAAATCCCGGCTGCGGGCATCGCAACCGGAACATTTGGAACGCTGCACCGAAATCCGGTTTCGGGTACGGCCCGTAACGGCTCGCGCGATTTCGTGCTACCGGATCGAATTCATCCGGATACTGGCCTTGACCAGGGCGAGGGCCCGGATGCGGTCCACGGCCACCTCTTTGTCGGCGTGATGGGGGTTCTGACTGACGAGTTTCACGTACCCTTCCCGCTCGGATTTTTGGATGTATTTGACCGTGATGTACTCTTCGCCGTCGATGTCGATCGAGAGCAGGTACATGTCGCCCCAGAAGATGTCGCCGATATCCTTGAGCTGTTTGTAAAGTACGATGTCGCCGCTTTTGAGCAGCGGGTACATCGAGTCGCCCACGATATAGATGGCACCGTCGCACTTGGGCAGGTTGGGGATGTGGATGAAATTGACGGGCCGCGTCTGCGCGTGATCGGCGAAGAGCGGCACCAGGCCCGCCGTCCCTTCTATGGAGTAGAGGGGGACGCTTTGCAGCGGCAGCGTGTTGTCCGTGCGGTGCATGTAGGCGGTCAGATCGGGTTCGGCATTGAACATTTCCCCTTCTCCGCTGTCGAGCCAGTCCGGATTGACATTCAATTCTTGAACCAGGATGTTCTTGTTCCGGGACGAGAGCGCCGCCTTGCCCGTTTCGATCATCGAAAGGGCGGCCTTTCCGATGCCTAATCGTTGAGCTAACTGCTCTTGTGTCAGACCTATTGTCTTTCTCAATAGTTTTAAGCGATCCCCCGTCATATCGTATCAAAATTTTTTATGGTAAATATTTTGATTCTCTTGTATTAAATTCAAAAATTGAACTTATCTTTGTCTTGCAAAGTTAAACGATTTATTTTGTTTATGCAAAATTTTTATTGAACTAAATTCTTTTACGATGACCTATCCAATTATTCCGGAGTTATACGGTATCGTCGCTCGCAAGCTGTTGGATGAAATCGGGGAGAAGAGTTTCTATTCCGGTTCGTTTTCATTCGACTACGGTTCGAAAGAGTGTCGTTTCGTCGCCTCGATCGTAATCTATCGTTCGAAGGAGTGTCTGCCCGAAGGCGACGCCGATCGAATCGACGACCTGGTTCCCGTCTGGTGGGAATTCCATACATCCGACCAAGCGGGGGAACGCCCCAACGATTTCTCCTTTTCCGAGCTTAAGGAGTACCTCTTCTGATTCGACTCCGCAAGATCGCACATCCCATCCGGAGCGGCGCCTCCTGCGGTCTTTTTCCGAACACATTGTTCTTGGTTTTCGATACCCGCTGCAACGGGCGGTTCCGTTTTTCCGTTGTCGTTCGAAAAGTTGAACGCTGTTCTGCGATTGTCGGATGCGGCGATTCTGGAATCCGGCCGACCCGTGCGTATCGAAACCCTCCGCCTCCCTTCGGCAGCGCCGTGCCACCGGGCGGAGCTTAAAAACTACTGACCTATGAATATAGATGTATTGAAGGACTTGTCCCCCGCAGAACCGGCTTCTGCGGGGGATTTGCCTCCGTTCGGCCTGTTTGCCGCCGGAGTCTATCCCTTTCTGGAGTTCCGGTGGTTTCACGAGGCCTACTACCGCGTACTGGAGGCATTCGCCGCCGGGCGCGTCCGCCGGCTTATCGTCACCATGCCGCCCCAGCACGGCAA
>ENA-ORUN01003472-ORUN01003472.1-human-gut-metagenome-genome-assembly--contig:-NODE-3472-length-11181-cov-2.475553_pt1 | contig 11181 bp, 10 predicted proteins | sample MGYA00242080_ERZ509209 | MGnify/ENA primary metagenome ERZ509209 (study PRJEB26280, sample SAMEA2338786) | human gut metagenome | biome: human gut; feature: human-associated habitat; material: faeces... | reverse complement strand
GTAAAAAAGGCAATGGAAAGGAGGTTTGCCAGTGGAATGGATTAGAGAAGGAATCTTAATTGCTAAAATGCATTTTTTGTGTTGGAAGAAAGATTCGCGTGTGTGGCTTGTATTTATTGTATCCGCATTTCTGGTTGTAAAAACGTTAGGCGGAATAACAAAATTTGGGCTGCAATATCAAATGACAAGTACACCGTTTCTTCTTCCAGTGTTGTTTGCGGATAATTCGATTGCAAATGGTTTGGCAAAGATTATGCTATATTTTGCATTTATTGTTTTAATATGCAATGCACCATTTAAGGACGAACGGATTTGCTACATAATTGCCAGATCAGGAAGACGTGCATGGTGGTTAGGCGGAATTCTTTATAGTGTAGCGACATCATTTCTTTTTCTGCTATTTTTAATGATCGTAGCGGCAGGTACAATTCTTCCAGTATGTACATTAAAGCCATATTGGGGAACGGCTGTTAAAAGTCTTATAATAGCAAGTGGCGATATAAAGGCGCAGTATTTGGAGAGCAGTCTTCCAAGTGATGTCATAACACTTTTGTATCCACCGGCAGCACAAATGATTACATTTATAACGGTATGGTTGAACTTGATCTTTTTGTCACTTCTTATCTATTTTGTTAATGGCTGTAATGAAAAAATAAAGCTGGGAAGCATGGTAGCAGCCGCGCTGGTGCTGTTAGATCCAGTAATTAGGTGGATTGCCTATACCCCATCGAGGTTTTGGCTATATTATATTTCGCCAGTTAGTTGGAGCAGCATAGAAAATTGGACTATTGTAGGAAGTACACATCCGTTGAATGGACAGATTGTAGTATGCGCAAGTATCATTTTGAATCTGATTATGTTATGCCTTACATTTATAGTTGAAAAAAGAAGCATAGTGCAAAACAATCAGTAATTGACAAAATAAAAAGAGGTGAGAACTATGGCAGAAATTGTAGTTTGTGATATCAGCAAAAAATTTGGACAACAGGTTGTTTTGGATCACATATCAATGAAACTTTCGTCTCCACATATTTATGGACTTGTTGGCAGAAATGGTAGTGGAAAAACGATGCTGATGCGCCATTTATGTGGGTTTGTGCGTCCAGATAGTGGCAAAATATTGATTGATGGAAAGGTGTTAAATAAAGAAATTGAAAAACCAGAAAAACTAGGAATTATTATTGAGAATCCAGGATTTCTACCAGAGTATTCGGGTTATTATAATTTACATTTATTTGCTCTAATACAAAACAAAATTAAAAAGGAAGAAATTCGCGAGGCAATGCGCATAGTTGGACTTGATCCAGACAGTAAAAAACACGTAGGAAAATATTCGCTCGGAATGCGCCAGCGCCTTGGCATTGCACAGGCGATCATGGAGGATCCAGATATTCTTCTTTTGGATGAGCCGTTAAATGGACTTGACAACGAGGGTGTAGAAGAAATAAGAAAAGTACTGTTATCCCTGAAGGAAAAAGGAAAATTGATTATTTTGGCCAGTCATTCGAAAGAAGATATACAAATCCTTTGCGATACGGTATTTCGGATGGATCATGGGAAAATTATTGCGACGGAGACAAATTAAGCCGATGGGGTCAGAAAGAGGCAGCAGGAAAAGTAGGAAAAGCGAAGAGAATGAAGTACAAAATCTTTAAATATTGAGCTTCTGGTATTCTCTTGGTGAGACACCAAAATGCTTTTTAAAGATCTTAGAAAAGTGATATAGGTCTGGATAGCCAACAGAAATTCCAGCAGTGGAGGGAGATTGTCCGTAGACAGTCAAAAGTTCTGCTGCTTTTTCAAGTCGCAGTTGAATCAAATATTTCTGGGGAGAGATGCCCATGCGTTTTTTGAAAAGGTCAGACAGGTAGCTGCGGTTGATATTCAAGCGATCAGCGACCTGCTGGATCGTGATGCCATTGATATACTCAGCATTGATGCAGTTAATTGCCTTTTGCACATAATCAGTGTCAGATTTTGCATTGTCCAACAAGATACTAAAAAATTCCCACAGCTTTGCGCATAAAAAAGCAGTTCTGCCATTTTCCATTTTTTCGCACTGAAGCATTTCCTCAAAAATTTTGCCAGCACTTGGACAGTGAATGATCGGCTTTAAAAGCTGCTCAGGAACGGATTGGTCTGTTGTAAAGCCAATCCAAATATAGCGCCATGGCTTTTTCTGATCGGCTTCATAATAGGTTTTTTCGTATGGTGGGATTACAAAAATGTCCCCAGGCTTGACCGAGTAAGAGATGCCGTCGCGCTCGAAACGACCAAAACCATACACAATATAATGCAAAAGCCAGTGAGTACGCACACTCGGTCCAAAGAAATGACCGGGATCGCAAGTTTCACTGCCAAATTGCATGGGACTAAAATCTTTATAGTGTTGATCAATTACAATTTCACTTTTTATCATTTGATCGTGTTTTCCTTTCACTTGTAGTTTTTGCGGTTTGTTTTATCATTTTTATTTGTTTGTTTTGTTTACATTCATTTCTAACATAATAACAAGTTTTCCAGACAAAAATCAATCCCATTTTAAAAGAAATCTGTTAGAATGAAGATACACAGAAAGACAAGATGTTGGTAGCTTAAGATAGCTAGGAAACATCTTGATGGGTAGAAGAAATCAACTAAAAAAGAAAGGAAAACTACTATGAAAATTACTTTTATGGGTGCTGGAAGCACAGTATTTGCGCGAAATGTAATCGGAGATTGCATGTGTTCAGAGGTGCTAAGAGACAGTACATTTGCTCTGTATGACATCGATGGTGCAAGATTAAAGGAAAGCCAGACCATTTTGGAAGCGATGAGAGAGACAATGGGCGGCTATGGAAAGATTGAGTGTTATCTGGGCGTGGAAAACAGAAAAGAAGCCCTTCGCGGAGCAAATTTTGTAGTCAATGCAATTCAGGTTGGCGGCTATGATCCGTGCACAATCATTGATTTTGAGATTCCAAAGAAGTTTGGACTGAGACAGACAATTGCAGATACACTAGGAATCGGCGGTATCATGCGTGCGCTTAGAACCATTCCGGTGATGGATGATTTTGCAAGAGATATGGCAGAGGTTTGTCCAGATGCTCTGTTTTTAAATTATACAAACCCGATGGCTATGTTGACTGGCTATATGCTTCGCTACACACCGATTCAGACAGTGGGTCTATGCCACAGTGTTCAGGTTTGCTCAGAGACATTATTAAAGGAAGTTGGCATGGAAGACAAGTTGGAGGGAAGAAAAGAACTTATTGCAGGAATCAATCATATGGGTTGGCTTCTTGAATTAAAGGACAAAAATGGTGTCGATTTGTATCCAGAGATCAAGTCACGCATTGGGGCAAAAATGGAAGATCCTGAATTTAAGGATAAGGTACGCTTTGATTATATTCGAAATTTTGGATACTACTGCACTGAGTCAAGTGAACACAATGCAGAGTACAATGGATTTTATATTAAGAGCAAATACCCAGAGTTAATTGATCGCTACAACATTCCACTAGATGAGTATCCGCGCCGCTGTGTCAACCAGATTGATGGTTGGAAGAAGGAATATGCCGAGTTGATGGAGAAGGGTGTGAAGGAACATACACGCTCACGCGAATATGCATCTCATATCATGGAGGCAGTTGTCACCGACAAGGCTTATCAGATTGGAGGAAATGTATTAAATACCAATCATTTAATTTCCAATCTTCCGGTAGAGGCATGTGTAGAGGTACCGTGCCTTGTCAATGGTTCCGGCATTCATCCGTGCGCAGTTGGATCTCTTCCGGTTCAGTGTGCAGCGATGAATATGACCAATATTAACGTGCAGCTTCTAACAATAGAGGCGGCAAGAACGCATAAGCTAGAGCATGTCTATCAGGCAGCAATGCTTGATCCGCATACTGGCAGTGAGCTTGATATTGACACGATTAAAAAGATGGTAGATGAGTTGATTGCAGCTCACGGAACGTATCTGCCGAAATTCCACTAATAATAAATGCTGTTGATACCAGGGTCTTAAGCTCAAAAATCTAATCGTGCAAGCACGAACGGCTTTTGGAGCTTTTGAAGTTGGCATCAAGTAGATAAAAGCCATGGGAGTCTATTTTCCCATGGCTTTCAATCATTTATCACAAGATTATCTTAGTCCATTTTCGGTGCATTTCCATTTAAGTAGGAGCACAGCAGACGGAAGGTATTTACTACACCGTCCTTGTGGGAGCGCTCATATCCGTGGGAAGCGTAAACACCGGCACCAATAAGACCGTGACGGGCATCCTTTCCTGCACTCAATGCAGCATCGGCATCAGAACCGTAGAACGGATAAATGTCAACAGCATAGTCAATGCTGTCTTTTTTTGCTGCATTTACAAGACCAGTTGTCACCTGATAATTGTAAGGACCGTGACCATCCTTTGCGCAGATGGATACCTGGCGCTCGGTACACTCAAGTCCATCGCCAACACATCCCATATCAACAGAAAGAAGTTCAGTAACATCTTCTGGAATGGAAGCACATGCACCATGACCAACCTCTTCAAATACTGTCATATGCTGATAAACCTTGCGAAGCGGTGTGATGTTATTTTCGCGGATATATTTTGCATAGCCAAGTAAAATTGCAGCGCTTAGCTTGTCATCGAGGAAACGGCTCTTGATGTAGCCAGAGTTGGTTACAACGAGATTTGGATCTGCACAGACAAAACAGCCGTTTGTGATGCCGAGTGCCTTTACGTCATCCTTGGAGGTAACAGGCTCGTCTAAGACAACCTCAACTGACTGGAATGTACGCTGTGTAGTAGAATATTCCTTATTTACATGAAGGGAAGCATCTGCCAGTTGGATGGTTCCCTCATAAATTTGTCCGTCGTAGGTGTAAACGCGGCAGTTATGAGCTTCTGCATTGTTTGCGTTAAATCCGCCTACAGGAGACAGACGTAAACGTCCGTTTGACTTAATCTCAGCGACAACGGCACCAAGTGTATCTACGTGAGCCATGGTAAGAATCGGATCACCCCCCCGCCGATCTCTGCAATTACGCCGCCTTTAACGGTACGCTTTGCGCTATAGCCAAGACGTGCGTACTCCTCTAACAGGTAGTCGGTCACTTTTTTTGTGAAACCAGATGGACTGTCAATTGCCATCAGCTTTTCTAATTGTTCCATGATGTAATCAAGATACTGATTCATGATTTTTCTTTTCTCCTATCAAAATAAAAATGATGTAATGTCTACGAAGTGTGCCACTATTTGATTAATTTTACAATTCGCAAACATTCGTTTCGCCCGATCGGGTGAGCTATGTCCATGATACACAAAATTGAGAAAATGTGCAAGATAAACGTAAGGTATGTTGCCGTGGCTTGATAAAGAAGAATTCTACCATGATCGTACAAAGCAAATAATATTCGAGCAAAAAGAATGAGAAAAACAAGAAAATATCGCATATTTTTCGGTAAAAGATTGGTACAAAATTTTGAACACCGAACAGATTATCGAAAACACATGAAATTTGAGCAAGAAATGGGGAGTAAAAATTTACTCCCTTTCTTTTTTGAAAGTGCTACGCTATACTGCAATCAGACGAAGCGAAAACGAAAAAATAAAAACGAGGGTAAGGAGGTTTGCGATGAAGAAAAAGAAAGGAGGGAGTACACTCCCAAGAAAAAAGAAAGGATTTCGGTTAGCATTTAAAAGCTACTGGCAATTATATGTTTTGGTGTTACCGGCAGTCCTTTACTTTTTGGTTTTCAACTATTTGCCATTATATGGAATCCAGATTGCATTTAAGGATTACAAGGCAGTCAAAGGAATTGCAGGAAGCCCGTGGGTTGGACTAAAGCATTTTAAAAATTTCTTCAATGCTTATTATTTTGACAGATTGATTATCAATACGTTATTATTGAATATTTTAAATCTGGTATTTAGCTTTCCAGTTCCGTTATTGTTATCAATTCTGTTGAATCAGATTCGAAAGCAAAAGGTAAAGCGTGCAATTCAGACAACCATCTATGTACCATATTTTATTTCAACAGTTGTATTAGCTGGTATGCTTTATATCTTCTTATCACCGACAAGTGGTATCTTCAATCATGTCAGACAGGCGATGGGACTAAACCCAATCGACTATATGTCAGAGGCAGCAGCATTCAGACCGATCTACATCATTTCTAATATATGGCAGACGGCAGGATACAGTACAATTCTTTATATTGCGACACTGACTGGAATTGATTTGTCTCTGTACGAGGCAGCAGATATTGACGGAGCAAGCATCTGGCAGAAGATTCGCTATATTGATCTCCCAACTTTGGTTCCAACTGCGATGATGGTTTTCATTTTGGATTGTGGAAAGCTATTAAGCAGCAATACGAACAAGGTACTGGTTTTGCAGACATCTGGAAACATTCCGACATCCGATATTTTGGGTGTATATGTATACACAGTCGGACTTGGAAGCGGACAATTTTCCTATACATCGGCAATTGGTCTTTTTGTAAATGTGATTAACTTTGTTATGATCATTCTGGTAAATACCATTTCCAAGAAGACAGCAGATGTAGGTCTGTTCTAAGAGGAAGGGAGGATTGACGAGATGAAACGTTCTAAGATCAAGCATTCCAGAAGTAATCAGGTGTTTTACATATTTAATACAATCTTCTGGATTATATTTATGTTTTTGATTATTTATCCGCTGTATTTGGTCTGCATTGCGTCAGTATCAGATCCAGATGCGATTGTAGCAGGAAAAGTTATTTGGCATCCAGTTGATTTTTCATTGATTGGATACAAGGCTGTATTAGAGTATACTGAATTCTGGACTTCGTATCGCAACTCATTTATCTATACGATATCAAGTGTGGTCATCAGTATTATCGTGACATTGACAGCAGCATATTCTCTTTCCAGACCGAAATTTCCTGGAAAGGCAGCAATCAATATGTTCTTTGTCATCACAATGTTCTTTAATGGTGGATTGATTCCAACCTTCCTTGTGATGAAAGACATCGGTATGTACAACAATCCGCTGGTTATGGTACTGATGGGCTGTGTATCAGTTTGGAATTTGATGGTGGCAAGAACCTTCATTCAGACCAATATCCCAGAGGAATTGTATGAGGCATCGGCTTTAGACGGCGCTTCTCACTTCCAATATTTTATCAAGGTCGTTATGCCACTTTCGAAGACGATCATCGCAGTGTTAGCTGTCTACTATGGTGTAGCAAAGTGGAATGATTACTTTACTGGACTAGTTTATTTAAAGGATCGTTCTCTCTATCCGCTACAGACAGTGCTTCGTGAGATTTTGGCGACACTTCAAGTGGATATGACAGGAGACTTTATGACAACAATGTCGGAAGATGCGTCGAATTTGGCAGAGGCAACCAGAATTGCCAATGTATCCAAATATTGTATTATTGTATTGGCAACTGGACCAGTTGTTGTGTTATACGCATTTATGCAAAAATATTTTGAAAAGGGTGTTATGATCGGATCGCTGAAGGGATGATTTGCAACAGGCAAATATCAAAGGCGTAAAGATAGAATCAGAAAATCAAAAACAGAAAAGGAAAACAGGAGGAATTCAAAATGAGAAGAAAAATGTATGCAACCGCAATGACCGCAATGCTTGTGACAGGAACACTGATGGGCTTAGCAGTACCGGCAGCAGAGAGAGACGGTGTAACTCTCCATGGAGACAGTACCTATGATTCAATTGAGAAGATCACTGATGAGGATCTGACACTGAAGATTATGTTGGCGATTCGTGACGGCGATACGATCAAGGCACCGGAAGAACTTGCAGCTGTTCAGGATTTGGAGGCATTGACAGGCGTCAACATAGAATGGGAAGTAATTAAAGCTTCTGACTGGTCCATGAAGACAAATCTGATGTTTGCATCAGGTGAAATGCCAGATATCATCATCGCTGTAAACGGACAGGGACAGATTGACTATGAGGAGTATGGTGTGTCTCAGGAACTGGTAATTCCGTTAGATGATTATATCACTGAGGAATTGATGCCAAATTATTACTCTCGTATTCAGGCAGAGGAAAGCGATCCAACAATTAGCCTCGTTGCATCCGATGGAAAGACCTATTCAATTGGATATCTGGTTGGTCAGTATATTTGTGAGGAAGGTCATTACTTCATTAACCGTGATTGGATGAATGAGCTGGGACTGGAAGATCCGACAACGATAGAGGAGCTAACAGAGGTGCTTCGCAAGTTTAAGGAAGCGTATCCAGACTATGTGCCGTATGAGATGGGATTGGATGCTGGCGCATATTATGATTTAAAGTATGTACTTCCAATGTTTGGTATTCCAAATTCTGATAAATGGCTGTATATTGATGAGGATAAGAAGGTGCAGTTTGCACCAGTACAGCAGGGATTCCGCGATTGTGTCGAGTGGTTGTCAGAGTGCTATGCGGAAGGATTGTTAGATCCAGAGTGTCTGTCACAGGATGGCAATACACTTCAGACAAAGCTATCCGAAGGAAATGTTGGCTTTTTACAGCATGGAGATTAAAGGCCATGGGATGGGATGATGGAGTTGCAGCAAACAGCGAGTGTATTCTTCCACCGTCAGTAGATGGAAAGGGAGCCTATATGGATCGCTATCTGGAGCTGGCTCGTCCGTGTGCATTTATCACAGCAACCAATGAGCATGTAGAGGAGTCAATTCGCCTTCTGGATGCGATGATGGATACTGAGATGCAGGCAGATCTGTACTACGGTCCTCAGAATCCGACAGAGGGAACCGGTTGGGTATACGATGAGGAAAACGGAAAGATTAACACAGTGACAGTAAGCGATGTGACTGTGAAAAATCAGATTGACTGCAACACTCAGTTCTTTGCACCAGGTGATTACATTTCTGAAAACTACAATCTGTCCGAGCAGCGTCTGGAAAAGATCGATTATTGCCAGATGTATGATGAGGCCGGTGTCATCAACACCTATTCTAGCCAGTATTTTGCAATGTCAGGTCTAACTGCGGATGTACTTGCCGATTTCAGTTTAATTGAGACAGATATTGATAATGCGGTTAGTGAAGCAGTTGCTGACTTTGTGGCTCATGGTGTGACCGATGACAGCTGGGATTCCTTCGTATCAAAGTTTGACGGAATGAATATTGATCAGTATGTCAGCACCTATCAGGAAGCAATTGATGGCATGGATCTGGAATAATTTTAAAATGAATTGATCTATGATTCATCTGTATAAGGCAAAAAGATAAGAGGATATATGCAAAAGATGGCAGAAAAAAAGCTGCCATCTTTTGTGACCCCTTTGACGAAATGATTGTGACTGGGTATAATGGGGCAAAAGGGCAAAGGAGAAATGAGGCATGAAGGGCAGAAAAAAGACGGGGCAAAACATACTTCATTATGTGATTGCATCAAATGTTGTGATTGTTTTTATCATTGCCATATTGGGCGGCTATCTGTTTCGATTTTACTACAAAAAAATGCAGGAGGATTTTTATAAGGAGAATTCTGTCTATATTGGAAATATTGCAAAAACGCACGGAAATGAGCTGCAAATTTTACAGGATATTTCAATGCAGATTGCGCTTTCCGACTCGGCAAGATTCCTTCTAGATGAGCAACCGACAAAAAGTGCTGCATTGAAAAAACAGCTGAACCAATATCGTTCTGTGAATCAGTTTTTTGATGTAATGTACTGCTTTTACCAGAAGGATCAGTATCTTTTTAACCATATGACTTCAATGTCAATTGATTTATTTTGCGATACGGCTTATAGACTGGAAAATTATAATCCAGAAGAGCTGAAGGAGCTTCTTTGTACAACACAAAAAAAGTTGATGGTGCTATCAGAGGAGACAGTAGAGGGTGAGCTTGTCTACTTTTATGATGTACAGGCAAGGAATGTAATTTATATTTATCCAGTGGCACCAAAGTATGATACGATTTTGATTTTCTTTATTGGTGCCGACCACTATGATGATCTGTTTGCAGATGAACAGGGAAACCAGAGAAATACATGGCTAATTTATAATGGAAAAGTGGTAGCAGAAAGTGAATCAGAAGAAATTGATGATGAATTGCTATTAAGCCAGATTGGTGATGAGAATGAGCAAAAACAAGTGAAAATCGAGGGAAAGAACTATTTGCTCACAAAAGAGACTGATGACGTTGGCTTTTCTTATGTTGCAGTGCAGCCGATGAATGTGTTTACCGATCGACTTAGAATCCATCTTTGGGGAATTGGTGTTTTAATTATTCTGTGCTGTGTTCCAACTTTTTTGCTGATTGGAATCCTCTCAAGCCGTGTACTAGGCGGTGTGAAAAATATAAACCGTATGCTATCTAGTGAGGGAGAGGAAACCTACGATTTGGGTAAAATTGAGGTTGACATCCGACAGCTAGTAAATAGTTCTGAGGATATGAAGCAGGATCAGATGTCACTTCGAAAGAGTCGTTTTATTCGAAGCTTTCTTCAGAGCAAATATACGGCACTTGAAATTTTAAGGCGCGATGCAGCTGATGCAGAAATCAATATTTCGTATGGATTACAGATGGTTGGTGTAATTGGAAGTAGTGCATCTGGCAATGAAGAAAAAATATTTGAACAGATTCTTGAATTTATTCAAAAACAGGAAAATCTGGAAGGATATGGAATTCATCTAGTCAATACCAATCAACGAGTGATGGTACTTTTTGGAGAATCGGAGGAAAATTTGTATCAAGCCTTTGATAAGATTCTTCGGATTGGCCGAGTACACTGTGACGAGTTTGTTGTAGCGGTTAGTTGGGCGCATCGTTCCCTACTCAATGGCTCATTGGCCTATTTAGAGGCAAATACAGCTTATGACAGCCGATTCTTAGTGGATAGCAGTCAGGTCATTCGCTTTACAGAGATTGGTCAGAACTCATCTGTCAGCAACTATCAGAATATGAGAAGCCGCTACATGGTACAGCTAGAAAATACGATTCGTGTGGGAAACGAGCAGGAGGTTGAAAAGGCAATTCATGATCTTTGTAAAAAGTTGGAGGAAGAGCATGCGACGCTTCTGACATTTCGTCTTCTGTATGACGAAGTGTTGCGTTTTCTTATGGATCAGTGGAATGGAGACGAGAAGGACTGGAATCAGGTCTATAATGTATTTACACTGTCAAGATGCTTAACAATGGAAGATTTCACTTCACTTTTGACAGAGGCCT
>ENA-ORUN01003460-ORUN01003460.1-human-gut-metagenome-genome-assembly--contig:-NODE-3460-length-11223-cov-3.292622_pt1 | contig 11223 bp, 10 predicted proteins | sample MGYA00242080_ERZ509209 | MGnify/ENA primary metagenome ERZ509209 (study PRJEB26280, sample SAMEA2338786) | human gut metagenome | biome: human gut; feature: human-associated habitat; material: faeces... | reverse complement strand
ACAAATGAAAGGTATTATTTTAGCTGGTGGTTCTGGCACACGCCTTTACCCACTCACAATGGTTACAAGTAAACAGCTTCTTCCAATCTATGACAAGCCTATGATATATTATCCTATGTCAGTGCTTATGAATGCGGGTATAAGAGATATACTTATTATCTCGACACCTCAGGATACACCTAGATTTAAGGAACTTTTGGGAGATGGCCATCAGTTTGGCGTAAATCTTTCCTATGAGGTGCAGCCAAGTCCTGACGGACTTGCACAGGCATTTATAATCGGAGCGGAGTTTATCGGTGATGACAATGTTGCCATGGTGCTTGGAGACAATATTTTTGCAGGACACGGATTAAAGAAACGTCTCAATGAAGCTGTTAAAAATGCAGAGAACGGAAAAGGTGCAACAGTTTTCGGATATTATGTCGATGACCCGGAAAGATTTGGTATTGTAGAATTTGACAAGAGCGGAAAGGCTGTTTCTATTGAGGAAAAGCCGGAGAAGCCTAAGAGCAATTATTGCGTTACGGGTCTTTATTTCTATGACAATAAAGTTGTGGAGTATGCTAAGAACCTCAAGCCGTCAGCAAGAGGGGAACTTGAGATTACCGACCTTAACCGTATTTATCTCGAAAAGGGAAATTTAAATGTTGAACTTTTGGGACAAGGATTTACATGGCTTGATACAGGTACACATGAAAGCCTTGTAGAAGCGACAAATTTCGTTAAAACAGTTGAACAGCATCAGCACAGAAAGATAGCGTGCCTGGAAGAAATAGCGTATCTAAACGGATGGATTTCTAAAGAGGACGTTTTGGAAGTATACGAAATAATGAAGAAAAACCAGTACGGCCAGTATCTCAAAGATGTGCTCGATGGAAAATATCAGGAGAATTTGTACTAGAGTGACCGAGCAGAAGCGAGGGAGCAATGCTTTTTGACTTTCGGTCAAGAAGAGACAATTTTAGAAATAGTTTATGGAGGAACAAAATAAAATGAATATTATAGTTACAGGTGGAGCAGGATTTATAGGAAGCAACTTTGTTTTTCATATGTTAAATAAATATCCGGATTACCGTATAATCTGTCTTGATTGTCTGACTTATGCAGGAAATCTTTCAACACTTGCACCGGTTATGGATAATCCAAATTTCAGATTTGTAAAAGAGGATATTACAAATCGTGAGGCTGTTTATAAATTATTTGAGGAAGAAAAGCCTGACATAGTAGTAAATTTTGCAGCAGAGAGCCATGTTGACCGTTCTATCGAAGACCCTGAGGTTTTCCTTCGCACAAATATTATGGGAACTGCAGTGCTTATGGATGCATGCCGCAAATATGGAATTAAGAGATACCATCAGGTATCGACAGATGAAGTTTACGGAGATCTTCCGTTAGACAGACCTGATCTTTTCTTTACAGAGGAAACACCTATTCACACAAGCAGCCCATACAGTTCATCTAAGGCTTCGGCAGACCTTTTGGTACTTGCTTACCATAGAACATACGGACTTCCGGTGACAATAAGCCGCTGTTCAAACAACTATGGTCCATATCATTTTCCTGAGAAGCTTATACCGCTTATGATTGCAAATGCGCTTAATGATAAGCCGCTTCCTGTATATGGAACAGGTGAGAATGTGCGTGACTGGCTTTATGTTGAGGATCATTGCCGTGCTATCGACCTTATCATCCACAACGGAAGAGTTGGTGAGGTTTACAATGTCGGCGGACACAATGAGATGACAAATATTGACATAGTTAAGATTATCTGTAAGGAGCTTGGAAAGCCTGAGAGTCTTATCACATATGTTGCAGACCGTAAGGGGCATGATATGCGTTATGCAATTGACCCTACAAAAATTCACAACGAACTTGGATGGCTTCCTGAGACAAAGTTTGCAGATGGTATAAAGAAAACAATAAAGTGGTATCTTGACAATAAGGAATGGTGGGAGACTATCATTTCAGGAGAGTATCAGAACTATTATGAAAAAATGTATGGAAACAGAAAGTAGTACTCTGTGATATTGAAATTATAAAATTTGATATATGCGCAGCAGACAGTGCGGGAATGGAGTGTAAACATGAAAGTTTTGGTTACGGGAGTTGGCGGCCAGCTTGGTTTTGATGTTATGAACGAGCTTGCAAAGCGTGGTTATGAAGGAGTTGGAAGTGATATTTTGAAAGAGGCTGCATCTATTGATGCACCGTATGTTCAGATGGATATAACAGATGGAGAGGCTGTCCTTAAAAACATCAAAGAAATTAAACCTGATGCAGTAATTCACTGTGCAGCGTGGACAGCTGTTGATGCTGCGGAAGATGAAGATAAGCAGGACAAAGTGTATAAGATAAATTCAGAGGGAACAGAAAATATAGCGAAAGCATGCAAAGAGATAGATGTTCCTATGATGTATACAAGTACTGATTATGTGTTTGACGGTCAGGGAGAAAAGCCGTGGGAGCCTGACTGTAAAGATTATAAGCCTTTAAACGTTTACGGAGATTCAAAACTTAAAGGGGAACTTGCCGTATCGGACATTTTAGATAAATATTTTATAGTAAGAATTGCCTGGGTATTTGGAAAGAACGGTTCAAACTTTATAAAGACTATGCTTAATGTTGCAAAGACTCACGATAAACTTACTGTTGTAAATGACCAGATAGGAACTCCGACATACACATTTGATCTTGCAAGACTTCTTGTCGATATGATAGAAACTGACAGGTACGGATATTATCATGCAACAAATGAGGGCGGTTATATAAGCTGGTATGATTTTGCTAAAGAGATATTCAGACAGGCTGTAGAACTTGGAAGAGATGAATACAGTGAACAAAATGTTCAGGTTAGTCCTGTTACAACGAAAGAGTATGGCGTTTCAAAAGCGGCGAGACCGTTTAACAGCAGACTCGACAAGAAAAAACTTATCGACAATGGGTTTAAGCCACTACCTTCATGGCAGGATGCAGTTGGACGTTATCTTAAAGATATTGAGTTTTAAAGCGAAAGGAGAATACGATGCCGGTATTTGATTTTAACAGTGTACCCGATGAAGAAAAGAAAAATGCGGTGTGCACATATGAGACATTTATGTCGAATGAGGAAAGTGCCACACCGGAAAAACCGATATTGGTTATTGACAACAAAAATAAACAGTGGAGCCATCATTCATATGGAATGTTTACAAACCCGATAAAACGTACAACATTTGAATTTAATGAGGATGATGGAGTTGAAGTTTCAGATATTTTAAAGGTTGATGCGAGATTCGTAAGTCTGCTTAAATGGCTTGGAGAGAGCCATATAAATGTGAGACTTTCAGGTGAAAATACCGATGCCGGATATGCGGTTTATAAGATTAGCGAAGTTGCACACGGCAACACTTCAAAATTGTCCGCGGAGGATGGTTTCCTTCAATATATGATAGAGAGACTTTTTGCGAGTGACGCACCTACGAAGATTTCGGATGATGAAGAAGATGATGAGAGTGGAGATGGAATGAAGCTCACAAGTCTTCAGAGTATTACTGACTTTATAAACTGTGCTGGTGCAACACTTCCTGATAACATCAGGCTTTGGGCAAGAAGAAATCTTGCGGTAGCAAAGTCACATGAAGTGTCTCCGGAAGAAAGACGCCATGCACAGAGAGCATTGTCTATTATGATGAACATAAAATGGAAGAGCAATTATTTTGAGACGATAGATATTGTTGAGGCAAGAAAGATACTTGATGAAGAACTCTATGGAATGGATAGAGTAAAACAGCGCATTATAGAGACTATAGTACAGATAAATCGTACTCATACACTTCCAGCGTATGGAATATTGCTTGTAGGGCCGGCAGGAACAGGTAAATCACAGATTGCATATGCCGTTGCAAGAATACTTAAACTTCCATGGACAACACTTGACATGAGTTCAATAAGTGATCCTGAGCAGCTTACGGGAAGTTCAAGAATATATTCAAATGCAAAATCCGGCATAATTATAGATGCATTTGAAATGGCAGGAGAGTCAAATCTTGTATTTATAATAAATGAGCTTGACAAAGCTACGTCAAATAAGGGACATGGAAATCCGGCAGATGTACTTCTTACACTTCTTGACAATATAGGATTTACTGACAATTACATAGAGTGTATGGTTCCGACAGTAGGTGTTTATCCTATAGCAACAGCAAATGACAAGTCAAAGATAAGCGCACCGCTTATGTCGAGATTTGCGGTTATAGATATCCCTGATTACACGAAAGAAGAAAAACAGGTTATCTTCAAGAACTTCTGTATGCCTAAAGTTCTTAAGAGAATGGGTATGAAAAATGAGGAATGTATCGTCACTCCTGAGGCAGTTGCAGCAGTAGTTGATAAATTCTCAAATACAACAGGAATACGTGACCTTGAACAGGCAGCAGAACATATTGCGGCAAACACGCTTTACCAGATTGAGGTGGACAAGGTTGAGAGCGTTACTGTTACAAAAGAGATGGTTGACGGACTGTTTTAGGTTGTTTTAATATAAGACTGTGCAGAAATATAGAATTTGGATTTAGAGTTGTTATGTTTCTGTGTGGTCTTATTTTTGTTGGAAAAAGTTTTATTGACGAGAATTAAATTTATTATATATGGAAGGAATGTTATTAGATTGAAAAGCAGAAATATATTGATAGCAGAGGATGATGTAAATATAAACAATCTGCTCAAAGAGGCTCTTGAGCGTGATGGGTATGTGTGCAGACAGGCATTTTCGGGAACAGAAGCGGTACTGCTTCTTGAGAGGGATGATGTATCGCTTATATTGCTTGACCTTATGCTTCCGGGGATGACGGGAGAAGAGGTGCTGGCGAAAATAAGAGAAAACAGTGATATGCCTGTTATTGTGCTTACGGCGAAAGATGGGATGGATGAAAAGCTTGAACTTTTGCGAAACGGTGCTGATGATTATATCACAAAACCTTTTAATATAGATGAGGTGGCAGCAAGGGTAAAGATACAGCTTAGGCATGCGGGACATGAAAAAGAGGATGAAAAGATAAAACTTGACGGATTTGAACTGGATATAAAAACATACCAGATATGGATAGAAGGAGAGGAACTTAAAAAGCTTACAAGGCAGGAATTTGAGATTTTAAGACTTCTTGCACAAAATCCCAAAAGAGTATTTAGCAAAGAAGCAATTTTTACATATGCATGGCAGGAAGAATATATGGGAGAGACAAAAACACTCGACGTACATATAAGCAACATACGCAAAAAAATTAAAAATATAACAGACAAAGAGTATATTCAGACGGTTTGGGGGATTGGATACCGCTTTGCGGACGGAAAATAAATATCTTTACTAAATCTTTACTTTTTCTTAGCGTTTTATTATGAAATGATATTTAAAATAAGTTTTGTAAGATAAAAACGAGTCCTGATGAAGAATTTTACAGGATTATATGACAGGCTGTAGGAATGGGAGTTAGCAGCCGGAAAGGATTATTATGAGTGAGATTTTGTTAGAAACCCATGCATTGACGAAACAGTTTCGCAGGCACAAAGCTGTTTCAGAAATAGATATGCATATAAAGAGGGGAGCAATTTATGGCTTTATCGGAAGAAACGGTGCAGGAAAGACAACTTTTTTGAAAATGATAAGCGGTCTTACAGCTCCGTCATCCGGAGATTATTCATTGTTTGGGTATTCAGGAAAGGATTTATCGAAGGTGAGGTCAAGAGTAGGATGCCTTATTGAGGAACCGGGACTTTACAAGAATATGTCGGCATTTGACAATATGATGATAAAGGCAAAGATGTTTGGCATAAATGACAAAAAATACGTTTTGGGACTGCTTGATGAGGTGGGACTTTCAGATGTCGGGAGGAAAAAGACAAAGAATTTTTCTCTCGGTATGAAACAGAGACTTGGCATAGCACTTGCGATGGTTGGAAATCCTGATTTTCTTGTGCTTGATGAGCCGATAAACGGACTTGACCCGCAGGGAATAGTGGAAGTGAGGGATATGCTTGTAGGTCTTGCCAAGGAAAGAAATATTACAATACTTATATCGAGTCATATTTTAGAGGAACTTTCAAAGGTCTGCACAGATTTTGGGATAATACACAAGGGAAAACTTTTACAGGAGCTTTCGCAGGAACAGTTAATGCAGCAGTGCAGTAAGAGAATCGAGATAGTGCTTGATGAGCCTAAAAGAGCACTTGTCACACTTGATGAAATAGGAGTTCACAATTATGAGGTGGTTGACAAGTCGCATATTTATATTTATGAAAGGTTTGAGGAAAGTGCTTATATAAATGAAAGGCTTGTAAACTCGGGAGTATGCCCGAGAGAGATTAAGGTAAATCAGGAAGAGCTTGAAAGTTATTTTTTGAATATGACAGCAGATTAAATCAATTATTTGTTTATGAGTGCGTATAAAAGGAGAATAAAGTTTATGTTGAATATTATAAAGATGGATTTGTATAAGATGATTAAAATGAAATCATTTTATGTGGTAACTATAATTGCAATGGCGTTTGGTATTATTATGGCAATGAATCTGATGCCTGAAACATCAGATACAAATACAAGCAGTAATAAGACGGTGGTAGAAAGCACAGATAAGAACAGTGCTTCAGATTCGGAAGATAATTCAGAAGTAAAAATAGGAGTTCAGATTGACACTACCGGTATAAAAAATACTACGCCGAATGCAGTATATGTATACGGAAAATTATTGTCATCAGGAATTTATCTGCTTTTTAGTGTAATATTTGTGATGATATTTGTATCAAGCGAAAACAAAAACGGATATATTAAAAACATAGGTGGTCAGGTAAGACACCGCAGGCAGCTATTTATTTCAAAAATGGCGGTTATAGGGATTTATACGGTTTTATTTGATTTGATTATGTTTTTGGTTGAGGCGGTTGTGTGGATGATATGCACGAAAAAAATAAGTCTGGGAGCGGGAAGTTTTGATGGATATATAAGTTTTATTGTTTTTCAGGTGTTACTTCAATATGCATTTTTGATGGTATGTGCTACAATTGAGACTGTGATAAAAAACAGGGTTTTTGGCATGACGGCAGCAGTGTGCCTGTCAATTGGAGTGGGACCGTTTATCTGCATGGCAATTGATATCGGAGTGCATAAACTTACAGGGTTCACTGTTGAGATTGAAAAATATCTTATTACTACAAAAATAAACAGTCTTGTTCCGAGTGAAAGCATGTCGCAGCTGTTAAATCTTACTATGTTTGTGATTGTTTATCTTGTCATTGCGGCAGCAGCCGGTATAATCAGTACGGAAAAGAGAGATATGGTGTGATGAAGGAGTTTTTGCTTTAAGATTTCAGGAATGAAAGCTGATTGATTAAAATAAAGTCACATATGGAATATGATATAGTATTATGCAAGGGTCAAAATACCTTTTGACCCCAACATCATGGCAGATGACTATAGTTATATTTCGTGTGTGGCTTTATGGCGTTGTCGGGAAGGAGATGATTTTTGGGTGAAAGAGTGTATCATTGCATTTCTTGCAATAATGTTTGTTATAGTCACGTATCTTTATTTTAAATTAAGAAGCCAGATAAAAGACATTACAGAGCAGATAGAGTTTATTGAAAAAAATCAAAGTAATGCGCTGGTGACGTCACAGATAGAGATTGGAGGTCTGAAAGACCTTAAAGATGTCCTAAATAAATTGTTTGAGAAACATAGGGCAGAGAGGGTTGTATGGAAGAAGAGAGAAAATGAAATTGCTGATATTTATACAAATTTATCACATGATATAAGAACACCGCTTACATCACTTGACGGATATTTCCAATTGTTGTCGGAGTCTGATGACAAGGAGAAGAATAAACGGTATATTACTATAATTCAAGAGAGAATTAAAGCACTCAGGGACATGTTGGAGGAATTATTTACATTTACAAAATTGGAAAATAAGACTTATAATATTAAATTGTATAAATGTGATTTGAATGAGATTGTCAGGGAAACACTATTTTCATATTATGAAGAGTGGGAAATGAAAAAGATTGTTCCAACTTTGAAATTGACAGATGAATCACTTTATTTTTATGGAAACGAGCAGGTTATGCACCGTATTTTACAGAATGTTATAAAAAATGTATTGGAACACGGAGAGAAAAAAGTTGAAATCAGTTTATATGCTTCTCCTGATAAAATATCTCTCACAATACAAAATGAGGTACTAAATCCTGGTGAGATTGACATAAACCGTATTTTTGAGAAGTTTTATAAAGCTGATGCAGCAAGGAGTAAAACTTCTACCGGACTTGGAATGGCTATCGCAAAAGAGATGACAGAGTGCATGGGAGGAAAAATTTCTGCATCACTTCATGATAATATTTTTATAGTCAATATTGAATTTAAAAAGGCTTAAGGGGGATTTTACAGTGGGTTTTGAAAGTTCGGACAAATATAAACAAAATGATACCGGACATATCTATATAGCAATAGATTTAAAATCGTTTTATGCATCGGTTGAATGTGTGGAGAGAGGACTTGACCCACTCACGACAAATCTTGTGGTTGCGGATGAGTCGAGGACTGAAAAAACGATATGTCTTGCTGTGTCACCTTCATTGAAAGCGTATGGCATTTCGGGAAGAGCGAGACTTTTTGAGGTGGTGCAGAAAGCAAATGAAATAAAAGCTGCTACCGGCAAAAAAATAGACTATATTGTAGCAAAGCCAAGAATGGCTTATTATATGGAGTACAGCACAAAAATTTATAATATATATCTTAGATATATAGCTCCCGAAGACATACATGTGTATTCTGTGGATGAGGTATTTATAGATGTGACATCTTATCTTAAAACATATGAGAAAACGCCAAGAGAACTTGCAATGATGCTTATAATGGATGTTTTAAAGGAAACCGGTATTACTGCAACGGCAGGAATCGGGACAAATCTTTACCTTTGCAAAGTTGCAATGGATATTGTTGCAAAGCATATAAAACCTGATAAGGACGGAGTGAGAATTGCGGAACTCAATGAGATAAGCTATAGAAGAATATTGTGGGGACATAAACCGATTACTGACTTCTGGAGAATCGGCAGGGGATATGCGAAAAGACTTGCTGGGTGCGGTATTTATACAATGGGTGATGTTGCAAGGTGTTCAATCGGAAAAGCGGGGGATTTTTATAATGAAGAGCTGCTTTATAAATTGTTTGGGATAAACGCAGAGCTTCTTATCGACCATGCATGGGGATATGAGCCGTGTACCATTGCCGACATAAAGGCATATAAACCGGAAAACAACAGCATAAGTTCGGGACAGGTGCTCACATGCCCGTATGATGCAAAAAAGGCAAAACTTGTGGTTATGGAAATGACGGATATGCTTGTATTAGACCTTGTGGAAAAGGGACTTGTGACCGACCAGATGGTTCTTACGGTGGGTTACGATATAGAAAATCTTAAAAATTCCGAGATAAGAAAAAAATATAAAGGAGAATATACTTTTGACAGATACGGACGGAAGATTCCAAAACATGCACATGGAACAATAAATCTAAAAAAAATGACTTCATCTACAAAAATAATAATGGAAAATGTCGCAAAACTCTATGATGAGATTGTAAACAGCGAACTTCTTGTGAGAAGAATGAATGTAGTTGCAAATCATGTTACAAGGCAGGAAGATGTGGTCGAAAAGAAAGAATTTGAACAGCTTGACCTTTTTACGGATTATGGCGAGCTTGAAAAGCAGAAGCAGAAAGAAAAAGATATGCTTGCTAAAGAGAAAAGGCTGCAGAAAGCTATGATAGATGTGAAGAAAAAGTATGGAAAAAATGCTATATTAAAAGGCATGAACCTCGAAGAAGGTGCAACAGCAATGGAGAGAAACAGACAGATTGGAGGGCACAGGGCATAATGCTTGAAAATGATGACTGGAAAAAGTATCAGGATATAATAGATATGGAGAGACCTGTATCGAAAAAACATAAGCCTATGAGTCTGCATGACAGAGCGGCACAGTTCGCATCTTTTGCGGCACTTAAAGGTTATGATGAGGCGGTGAGAAAGAAGGCATTAGAGGTCGAAGAAAATTATAATTCTGAGATATAGAAAACAAGAATTAAATGCAGGGGGACAAGATAAAGGATGAAGAAATCTTATTTTAGATTAAGCGGAGTGCTGTTATTTTTATTATGTATTGCCATGCTTACAGCTTGTCAAAACAGCGATAAAAACAAGAAAGTATCTAAAGATATATTTGCGATGGATACATATATGACGGTGACGGCGTATGGTAAAAATGCTGAAAATGGCGTAAATAAAGCGGTGGATGAGATAAACAGGCTTGAGACGGTGCTTAGTGCCGAAAAACAAGAAAGTGATATATATAAACTTAATGAAACAGGGAGCGGTACACTCTCTACAGACACAAAAAACATTGTTTCTAAGGCACTTGAGATAAATAAAACGACAAATGGAGCATTTGATATAAGTATATATCCTCTTATGGTAAAGTGGGGTTTTACAACACAGAAATATAATGTGCCGTCAAAAAATGAGATTTCTAAACTGCTCAAAGATGTAGACTCATCTAAAATAATATTTGATGAAAAAAGCGGCAATATAAAACTTAAAGAGAATATGAAAATAGACCTTGGCGGTATTGCAAAGGGATATACTTCGAGCCGCGTTATGCAGATTTTTAAGGAGTGCGGTGTGACATCAGGCCTTGTGTCACTTGGCGGAAATGTTCAGGCACTTGGTACAAAAACTGACGGAACAGCATGGCAGATAGCAATTGAAAATCCTGACAAATCATCGGATTATATAGGTGTTGTGTCAGTAAAAGACAAAGCGGTCATAACATCAGGAGGGTATGAAAGATATTTTGAAAAGAACGGAAAAACATATCATCATATATTAGATCCTGAAACCGGGTATCCGGCAGAATCAGGGCTTAAAAGCGTGACGATAGTAAGTGATGACGGAACGCTTGCAGATGCATTGTCAACGTCTTTATTCGTGATGGGAAAAGAAAAAGCAGTGGCATACTGGCGGGCACACAGCGAAGAATTTGACGCGATTCTGGTAGAAAAAGACGGAACCGTATCGGTGACAGAGAACATTGCGGATCAGTTTACACCGGATGATGCGGTAAAAAAGGCAGAAATCATAACAAAGCATTCAAGTCGAACGCACGTGAGACTTGGTGCGTGATTCTGGTCAGCGAAAGCTG
>ENA-ORUN01003457-ORUN01003457.1-human-gut-metagenome-genome-assembly--contig:-NODE-3457-length-11229-cov-11.304009_pt1 | contig 11229 bp, 6 predicted proteins | sample MGYA00242080_ERZ509209 | MGnify/ENA primary metagenome ERZ509209 (study PRJEB26280, sample SAMEA2338786) | human gut metagenome | biome: human gut; feature: human-associated habitat; material: faeces... | reverse complement strand
TGACGAAAAATTTGACGACGCATCTGTCGCACAATCTTTGTGCGGTATTGCCTAAGGAAACACCATACAAAGCCCGCCCTTTTCCACCGCTTTCCACACGGGTGTATGTGGAAAAGTGGATAAAATTGTGGAAAACGTTTTTCACAAGGGAAATGCTTGCAGAAATTGTACCAGCTGGACAAGGAAAATATGGTGCATAAAATCCGTGTTGTGAAATTGCACAAAAAACGAATTGGATATTTTACACGAAACCCAGTACTTTCCTGTTGACAGAATGGTGCAAATATGATATAATTATCACAGAAGCAAGGCAGATGATTCACAGAAAACGGAAATCCCGCGTGTGATGATGCTTCGAACGGATATGGGCTGACAAAATAGAATTGCGAGATGTCAGTCACATTTCCACATGCAATTTTTGAATTTTGCAGTTATCTCTCTTTTTCTCATTGCTTTACTGAAACCGTGCTTGTCCTTTTGAGGGCAGGCACGGTTTCGCTTTTTGGAGAAACTCTGCTGAAAAATCTGGTGATGCATCTTATGCATCAGCTTTGTGCGGTTTTATCTTGACAGAATCGGAAAAACACGGTATAATGACAATATCGTAAAGGAAATGCAGAGCCGTGCGAAAAAATATAGGGCAATACCGCACAAAGATTGTGCGACAGATGCGTCGTCAAATTTTTCGTCAGATGAAACAAAAAGCGGAGTGAATACTTGATGTATTCACGAGCATTTTTGTGAAATATGACGAGAAATTTGCAAGCAGATGGCGTGCAAAGTCGCCAGACGCTCTTTGTGTGGTATTGCCATAGGGCAGCATCAGATGAAGTCAACAAGTAAGCTTTATGCAGTGTTGCCATAAGGGGGGTACGGCGGCTCTGCCTGTACAGAAAGGAAAAACGATATGAGTAAAAAACATTTTTGGAAAAGAGGCATTGCGGCAGCCTGTGCCGTTGTCACAGCAGCCACCGGACTGGCACTGCCGGTATTTGCGGCAGACACTTCCGGCCTTGCAGTTACCCCGAAGGTCGTGGCACTGGGTGACGACTGTCTGGCAGAAGTCAGCGGCAGCGAGTCGGCAGTTTCCTATATGGCGGACTATCTGGGCGGCAATGCGGTGAACTATGCCACAGTGGGCACCACTTCCGGTAAGCTGGTTTCTGACTTGCAGTCCAATCAGAATATGAAACGCGATGTGCAGACCGCAGATGTGGTAATGATCTCTGTGGGTGTCAACGACTTTATAGAAGAAGTACTGTATAAAAATGCCGACCTGGTGGATATGGACAACTGTAAGACGCTTACTGACGTGGCAAACAAGCTGACCAGTGATGGCTCGAAGCTTTCTGCAGCAAACAGCAAGCTTGCTCGGGATCTGCCGGCTCTGGTGGAAACCGTTGCGGCAAACATTGAAGCGGCGGTTACTGAAGTCAAGTCCCTGAACCGTTCTGCCAATGTGGTAGTACAGACTGTCAACAATCCGCTGGGCGTGGACTATTACGGCATGTCCGGTGTATCCCAGAACCGAAAGACTGTAATCGCATATCTGTATCAGTATCTGGACGTTTCCTTGGAGGGCGGCAATGTCAGCGGCACGGGACTGGCATCAATGACCATTGCAGACAATGCCGGACTGAATGACAAGATCCGCGGCTTGCAGAATGCTTCTGCAGCCGACTTCTATACGCCTTATGTAGGGGCAGCCGGTGAAAAGGCGATCGGCTTTGAATTCAGCAACATCATGGATCTGAACATGACTTTCACTCCGCTGGGGCAGGTCATGCTGGCATCTGCTGCGATCCAGTCCTCGGAGATGCTCTCCTGCGGCGACGGCAGCGTGATTTCCAATGCCTATACCGCTACCGGCAAGGACGGCGATCTGAAAAGCAATCGTCCCTCGGCAGACAGCATCATCACCGGAGCCGCATCTCATCAGAAAATGGCATGCAGTATGGGCGATGCCGATGCCAGCGGCAGCATTGATACACAGGATCTGTTTCTCTGCCTGTACAATATTGCACGGGTAGGTGCTGGTCTGGACACCGAACTGAATCCGATTCAGCGAAAGGCTCTGGACGCAGACAACAGCGGCACGCTGGATTCGCAGGATATTTTCCTGTGGCTGTACTATATGGCACAGACCGGTGCCGGCGTTCATGTCGATCTGGCAGACTATCTTGCACAGAATCAGGCATAATTTCCTGTGTGAAAGCTGTTTTCAGGGAATGTGAAGCCTTTGTGGGCTGTATTTTACCGTCTTTTCTATCGATTATCATATGATTATCACATAAAACCGTATAATAATAATTACAGAAAGCGAAGAACACATACCGCAGAAAACAAGCGGTTCACGATAGAAAGGAAGAGTATTATGGCTGACTTCGAAAACAAAAACAATGCACAATGGAATGAGAATGGTGTGGCACAGAATGCCGACAATACCACCAACAACAGCGGTGCTGCAAATACCGCGGCTCCGGCAGGAAATGCCGGTTCCGGTGTCAACGGTGCAGCAAATCCGTATGCATATCAGAACGGTTACTACCGCAACACCACACCGCATCAGGACGAGGCAGTGCACAGCGGTGCATACCAGCAGCAGAACGCTGCCGGCTCTGCCTATAACAATCCGGCAGGCGGTCAGACCACTCCCACCGGAAACGGCGGCAGCGGCAACAACGGCGGCTACTCTTATGTAAACTACTACTCCGATCCCAACGGCGGCGACCCCAACAAAAAGCCGAAGAAAAAGCATACCGGACTGAAAGTGGCAGCGTTTGTGCTGGCAATGGTTCTGGTGTCCGGCGGTTCGATCGGTGTCTATGAGGGCATTCGTTCCTCAAATGCGGACAACAGCAGTTCGATCGTTGCAAGCAACGACAGTTCTGCCGCAGAAAGCAGCACCGGCGACAGCAGTTCTTCCAAAAAGAGCGACTCCAGTCAGAGCTGGATTCAGCTGGCTTCTACCAACGGTTCCATGTCGGTAGCGGATATTGTAAAGAAAGTGACACCGTCGGTTGTCGGCGTACAGTCCACTTTCTCCTCGTCCAACGGCAGCAACAATAACCCCATGAACGGCTACGGCGGCTTCTTTGGCTACGGCTCGCAGGGCAACAACGGTTCGCAGGGTATGACTGGCGTCGGCACCGGCATCATCATGTCGAAGGACGGCTATATTGTCACCAACGCCCACGTTATTTACGATGACGAATACGGTTATGGCGAAGCTTCTTCCGTACAGATCCAGATGTCTGACGAGGAAACCACTTATGATGCCAGAATCGTGGCATATGACAAGGAAGCGGATATTGCTGTATTGAAAATCGATGCAGACAACCTGACTCCCGCAGAATTCGGCGACAGCAGCAGCTGTGAAGTCGGCGAAATGGTTGTGGCAATCGGTAACCCGCTGGGCTTGCAGTTCCAGAACACCGTAACCTGCGGCATTATCTCCGCACTGGATCGGAAGGTTACCATTAACGACAACACCATGACGCTGATCCAGACGGATACCGCCATCAACAACGGTAACTCCGGCGGTCCGCTGATCAACAGCTCTGGTCAGGTGATCGGTATCAACTCCGCCAAAATGTCCAGCACCTATTCCGGTGAAGCGACAGTAGAGGGCATTGGCTTTGCAATTCCGATGTCGGAGGCAAAGAGCATTGTCGATGATTTGATTAACTATGGCTATGTGACCGGCCGCCCGCAGCTGGGCATCTCCTGTCAGGACGTGACAGAAGCGGTTTCACAGGCTTACAATATTCCGGTGGGTGCCTATATCTTTAGCGTGACCGCCGGCGGTGCAGCCGATCAGGCTGGTTTACAGCCGGGTGATGTTATCACCGGCATTCAGGATCAGACGATCAGCACCACAGAAGAACTGAACGCAGTCAAGAACCAGTATAAGGCTGGGGATACGATCACGCTGACTTATGTCCGTGCCGGCGAAACCAAAAAGGTTGACGTGACACTGGCAGAAGTGCAGCAGACAGAAAATAACTGATCTGCGTTCTTGATGCAGCATCAAACAAAGCATCTGATGCAGAGGCTTTGTGCGGCGTTGCTCCAACATTCTTGACATCTTGTTTTTTCATACATTCTCCTTATTATTTTTCGGGAAAGCGTCCGGCAGATTCTGTCGGGCGTTTTTCTGTTGCCCGTTGAAATGCGGAAGTTTCTTCCACGCAGCTTTTTGCAGCTTCACGCAGGATTTTCACGCAGTTTCCATAAACGTATGCGATAATACAGTATAGGCAATACCGCACAAAGCCCGCCTGACGGCTTTGCACGCAATCTGCGTGCAGATTTTCCGTCATATTGCCCAGAAATCCCTTGCCATACGGCAGTATGCCTGCGGAATTTCTAGGCAATCTGCCGAAAAATCTGACAACGCACCTTACGCACAAGCTTTGCACGGTATTGCCTATAGAAACAGAGATCAAAACCACGCTTGGGGAATTGGGTATCACATATCGAGGAGTTTTACACATGACAAATTCACACCATGGGGTACCAGAATCAAAAAGGAGCGTGCGTATCATGCAAAAGAAAATATTTGCCTGGGCAATGAGCATGGCGGTAGCGGCAATGATTACCTGCACCGGCTGTGCACAGAACAACAACTCGTCCGGCACAGACAGCGGCAGCAGCACTGCACAGACTACCACGCTGGACGATAACGACACAGCAGAAGCTGCTGTCGGACAGAGCCTTTCGGCGATACAGTCCGGCGAAGCCGGCGTGACCACAGATGAAGATGACCTCTGCGACAACTATGACGCATTTGATGCAGAGATCACGCTGGAGGACGACAGCACCAAGGTGAAAGGCAATACCAAGGCGGTTTCCGTCAAGGACAACTGCATCACCATTTCCGCCGGCGGCACCTACCGGCTCAGCGGCAAGCTGACCAAGGGACAAGTCCTTGTGACCGGCTCGGAAAAAGTCAAGCTGTATCTGGACGGTGTGGAGATCACCAGTCCCTCTGGACCGGCTCTGGTCTGCACCAACGAAAAACGCACCATTCTGTCACTGGCGAAAGGTTCACAGAACACTTTGACAGACAGTGCGGACAACGCCGATACAGAGATCAACGGCTGCAACGTTTCCGCCTGTGCCCTGTTTGCACAGGATAAACTGACGATCAACGGCAGCGGCAGCCTGACTGTCACAGGCAGCAGCGTGGACGGTATCGTCTGCAAGGACGACCTGAAGCTGGTGAATGGTACGATCACTGTAGAAGCTGCACAGGACGGCGTAAAGGGCAAGGACTGCGTGGCAATGTTCGGGGCAGACCTGAACGTCACCGCCGGCAATGACGGCATCAAGTCCACAGAATCCAACGACGACACCAAGGGCTTTCTCCAGCTGGAGCAGGGCAGTGCAACAGTACAGGCTGGCGGCGACTGTTTGCAGGCGGAAACGCTGGTGTGGATCGCAGACGGTACGTATCATCTGACCAGCAGCGGTACGGCTGTGAATACGGAAACCGGCGAAGCCAACAGCAGCAAGGGAATCCACTGCGGCGGTGATGTGGAAATTGCCGGCGGCAAGCTGACCATTGATGCCGCAGAAGACGGCGTGAACTGTACCGGTTCACTGGAGTTACAGGCGGGAGAAGTCAATGTGACCAGTGCCGAGGACGGCATTCAGGCAGACGGTGACCTGACAGTTTCCGGCGGTGCTGTGACCATTACCACCACCGGTACAGTTGCCGCTTCTGCACAGGACGATTTCCAGCCGAACAACTTCGGCGGCGGCAATCCGCCTTCCGGTGACATGCCCTCCGGAAACCCGCCGGAGCTGCCGGACGGCGAAACCTTTGGCGGCGGCAATTTCAGCGGCAACGGCAATACACCGCCCGACAATGCAGACAACCGCCAGAACGCCGCAGCCAGTGATGCCAGTGCGATTCCGGCAGCAGCCATGCAGACCATCGCAGATTCCTCCACAGACGCAGGAGCATCTGCGGCAGCTGCCATGACCACTGCTGCGGAAGATGCCACCAGCAAGGGCATCAAGTGCGGCGGAAACCTGACCATGAGCGGCGGCAGCTGCACCATTGATTCCACCGACCACGCTGTACATGCGGTAGGAACGGCAGTGTTTTCCGGCACCACGCTGGAGATCACCTCCGACAACAAGGGCATCAGCAGCCACGGCGATCTGGAAATTTCCGGCGGAGATATTACGATTCACAGCTGTACCGAGGGTGTGGAATCCAAGGCGGAAATGACCATCAGCGGCGGCAATGTCCGGATTCTGGACGCATCAGATGACGGGCTGAACACCGGCGGCTCTGACAGCGGCTCTTATGCCATGACCATTACCGGCGGTTATATCTACGTCAACGCTTCCGGTGACGGTGTAGACTCCAACAGCACATGGGAGATGTCCGGCGGCACTCTGCTGGTATGCGGCCCCACCAGCGGCGGTGACGGCTCGCTGGACGCAAACGGCAACATGACCTATACCGGCGGCACCCTGCTGGCACTGTCCAGCAAGGGCATGATGGAGTATCCGGAAAGCGGCTGTCTGATCGCCACCAACTGCAATGCCGCAGCAGGGGAACAGATCAGCATTGTGGACAAGAACGGTACGGTTCTTGTAACATTGCAATCCCCGAAAGCCGTTTCCGATGTGATCTATGGCATTGGCGACAGCGATTCCGCCGACTATACCATTGTTACCGGCGGCACCTATGACGGCACCCTCAACGAGGACGGCTATGGAGAAGGCGGCTCTGTCAGCGGCGGCACAGAGGTCACAGCAAACGGCGGCACCGGCAGCATGAACGGCGGAGCCCCTGCCGGCAGCGGACGGGGCGGTGCTCCCAATGGTGCACCAAACGGCGGACAGGGCGGCACACCGCCGGAAATGCCGAATTCGAACAACTCCGGCTCTTAAATTAGAGTTTCACAAGTGATCTTCAGTAGTCTTCTTTGCAGTGCACACAGGCGGAATGTCTGTGTGCATTTTGCGGTTGACGGCAGAAATTTCAGGTGCTGCTCTGCACAAACCGTCATTTTGTGCAAAAAAAGCACGAAACAGAAGCAGAAAACATTGCACTATATGGAAAATACTTGACAAAGTGGTGTACCCTCTGTTATAATAAAAGTGTGTGCTGCGGTGCCTGCTTCGCGCAGTGCCGAGATGCAGTTTTGCCGGAATTCTTCCGGCGGATCCTGTGGAAAGGAAAGCATGTCAGCACAGAAATGTGCTGTGAGAATATGATGAAAAAAAACTATAACCGAGATCAGTTCAAACGGATCTTTTCATTTTTTGCAGCGGTGTTGCTGGTGGGGTTGTATGCCGCCGGCTTTGCATGGGTGTGGTATGAAAGCTACAGCGATGCCATTCTGCTGCCGTTCTATCGCCGCGGCAACTGGGTCATGATCCTGATCTATGTGGTGCTGGTTCTGCTGTTCGCCAAGTCATTTGGCGGGCTGAAGATCGGCTACCTCAAGCGAACGGACATGTTCTACTCCCAGACGCTGTCGATCTTCTGTGTCAATGTGGTGACCTATTTCCAGATCAGCGTTGTCAACCGTGATTTTTCTGCGGCAGTGCCGATGATCCTATTGACCATTGCCGATCTGGCGGTGCTGATTTTGTGGATCGTGCTGACCAACCGCTTATGTTTCCGGCTGTATCCGCCGCGAAAGCTGGTAGTCATCTACGGCGACCGGAATGCCGCGGAGCTGGTGCTGAAAATGAGCCGCCGCGTGGACAAGTATATGATCTGTGAATCCGTCAGTGCCAACGCACCGCCGGAGGAGATTCAGGAGGCAATTGCACGGTACGAGGGTATTATCCTCTGTGAGGTTTCCGGAAAGCTGCGGAACGATCTTATCAAATATTGCTTCGCCCAGAATGTGCGGGCGTATATTGCCCCGAAAATTTCGGATATTATCCTGAGAGGGGCAGAGGAGATCCGGCTGTTTGATACGCCGCTGCTGCTGTGCCGGAACTATGGGCTGACATTTGAACAGCGGCTGGGAAAGCGTATCTTCGACCTTGTTTTTGCGGTGGTCTTTCTGGTGCTGCTGTCCCCGCTGATGCTGCTGTCCGCCATTGCCATTAAGCTGGACGACGGCGGTCCGGTGCTGTTCAAGCAGAAGCGGCTGACCTATCACGGCAAGGAATTTTACGTGTACAAATTCCGCAGCATGGTGGTCAACGCCGAAAAGGCCGGCCCGCAGCTGGCAAAGGAAAACGACAGCCGTATCACACGGGTGGGACGGATCCTGCGGAAGTGCCGTCTGGACGAACTGCCCCAGCTGATCAATATCCTCCGCGGCGATATGTCTGTGGTGGGCCCCCGTCCGGAGCGTCCGGAACTGGCGGAGGAATACGAGAAAACCATGCCGGAATTCGAGTTCCGGCTTCAGGTAAAGGCAGGACTGACTGGTTATGCACAGGTCACCGGTCTGTATGATACCCTGCCCTATGATAAATTGAAAATGGATCTCATGTATATCGAGAACTATTCCATTTTTCTGGACCTGCGTATCATTCTGATGACACTGAAAACTGCCCTGTTCCCCGGTGAAACCAACGAGGAAGCCAATGCTCACGATGCACAGGAACTGCTGTATCAGGAGGAGCAGATGCAGGAGCAGGAACAAGAGAAAGGAGATCACTCATGAAAGTGACCGCAGTAATCATGGCAGGCGGCAGAGGCGAACGTTTCTGGCCCAAGAGCCGTGGCAATTATCCCAAGCAGTTTCTCTCTCTGACCAAAGACGGAGAAACCATGATCCAGAAAACCGTCAAGCGTCTGCTGCCGATGGTGGCAATGGACGACGTATTTGTGGTGACCAATGTCAGCTATGCCGCACTGGTAAAGGAACAGCTGCCCCAGCTGCCGGAGGAAAATATCCTGCTGGAGCCCTGTGCCAGAAATACGGCTCCCTGTATCGGTCTGGCTGCCGCTGTGATCCGCAAGAAATACGGCGAGGCGATGATGCTGGTGCTGCCCTCTGACCACCTGATCCGCTATGAGGAAATGTATGTGGACACCCTGCGGCAGGCAGTGGCAGTGGCAGAAAAGGATCAGAATCTGGTGACCATCGGCATTACGCCGACCTATCCGGAAACCGGCTACGGCTACATCAATTTCGAACGGGACACCGATCTGGGCATGGCTGGCGTTTATCGGGTAGAGCGTTTCGTAGAAAAGCCGGATCTGGAAACTGCAAAGCAGTATCTGGCTTCTCACCGGTACCTCTGGAACAGCGGCATGTTCGTCTGGAAAGCATCGTCCATTCTGGCAAATCTGGAATCCCTGATGCCGGACATCTACGCTGGTCTGGAACGCATTGAAGCGGCTGTGGGAACTGCGGAATTCCCGTCGGTGCTGGAAACCGAGTATCACGCATTCCGCAGCGAATCCATTGACTTCGGTGTCATGGAAAAGGCAGAGAACATCTACACTCTGCCGGGCAGCTTCGGCTGGGACGATGTGGGAAACTGGCTGGCAGTGGAACGCATCAATTCCACCAATGAATACGGCAACTATATCGAGGGCGATGTCATTACGATCGGCACTGAACGCAGCACCATTTGCGGCGGCAAGCGTCTGATCGCAGCAGTGGGCGTGGAAGATCTGATCGTGGTAGACACTGACGATGCCGTCCTGATCTGTGCCAAGGACAGCACACAGGACGTAAAGAAGGTCATCGAAAATCTGAAGATCTGCAACCGGAACCAGTTGGTATAAGGCAACACCGCACAAAGAGCGTCTGGCGACTTTGCACGCCATCTGCTTGCAAATTTTCCTTCAGAGCCTGTTTCGTATCTTCCCGCACGCATCTTGCGTGCATATTTTCCGAGATATTTCGGGAAAATACTCGAAAATCCACAAAGGATTTTCTCCGTTTTTCCCTTCATCTCTCAAAAAATCTGACGACGCAATCTGCATACGTCAGATACGAAACAGACTCTCATATTTCACAAAAATGCTCGTGAATACAGCAAGTATTCACTCTGCTTTTTGTTTCATCTGACGAAAAATTTGACGACGCATCTGTCGCACAATCTTTGTGCGGTATTGCCATAAATCGAAATCGTCAAAAGCAAAACCGACGATTTCTGATATATAGAAAGGAAAAAAAATTACTATGAGCAAACATGCACTGATTACAGGTATCACAGGACAGGACGGCTCCTATCTGGCAGAACTGCTGCTGGAGCAGGGCTATGAAGTATACGGCATCATGCGTCGTAAGAGCGTTGTGGATTACGGCAACGTAGAGCACATCAAGGACAAGATCCACTTCATCTATGCAGATATGACGGACGTGATCTCCCTGATCTCCGCAATGCGGATCTCTCAGGCAGACGAAGTGTACAATCTGGCTGCACAGTCTTTCGTAGCAACCAGCTGGGAACAGCCGCTGGCTACCGCAGAGATCGATGCTCTGGGCGTTACCAACATGCTGGAAGCGATCCGTTCGGTAAAGCCGGAATGCCGCTTCTATCAGGCTTCCACTTCTGAAATGTTCGGTCTGGTACAGGAAATGCCGCAGACCGAAAAGACACCGTTCTATCCGAGAAGCCCGTACGGCGTTGCAAAGCTGTATGGTCACTGGATCACCAAGAACTATCGTGAAAGCTATGGTCTGTTCGCATGCTCCGGTATCCTGTTCAACCATGAATCAGAACGCCGCGGTCTGGAATTCGTTACCCGTAAGATCACAGACGCTGTTGCAAGAATCAAGTTCGGCGTGCTGGATCATGTAGAACTGGGCAACATGGATTCCAAGCGTGACTGGGGTCACTCCAAGGACTATGTTCGTGCGATGTGGCTGATGTTGCAGCAGGACAAGCCGGACGACTATGTCATCGCTACCAACGAAACCCGCACCGTTCGGGAATTCGTAGAAACTGCTTTCGCACACGCAGGCATCACTGTAGAGTGGCAGGGCAGCGGCGTAGACGAGATTGGTATCGACAAGGCTACCGGCAAGACCATCGTTTCCGTCAACAAGAAGTTCTTCCGTCCGGCAGAAGTAGACGTTCTGCTGGGTAATCCGGCAAAGGCAGAATCTGTTCTGGGCTGGAAGCGTGAGATCTCTTTCTCCGATCTGGTAGAGCGTATGGTAAAGAACGATCTGGCTCTGGTAGAACACGAACTGAAGTGCCAGAACGTATAAGCGTGTCATTAGGGAAACACTGCATAAAGCTTGTGCGTAAGATGCGTAGTCAGATTTTTCGGCAGAT
>ENA-ORUN01003456-ORUN01003456.1-human-gut-metagenome-genome-assembly--contig:-NODE-3456-length-11234-cov-3.535826_pt1 | contig 11234 bp, 8 predicted proteins | sample MGYA00242080_ERZ509209 | MGnify/ENA primary metagenome ERZ509209 (study PRJEB26280, sample SAMEA2338786) | human gut metagenome | biome: human gut; feature: human-associated habitat; material: faeces... | reverse complement strand
GTGCAACGCTAGCATGTGCCTCCGCCGGTGCTTCTGTGTGTCACGTGGACGCATCCAAGGGCATGGTACAGTGGGCAAGGGAAAATGCCGCACTGTCTGGACTGACGGAAAAGCCCATTCGCTGGATCGTCGATGACTGCGAAAAGTTTGTGGCACGGGAGATTCGCCGCGGCAGAAAATACGATGCCATCATTATGGATCCGCCCAGCTACGGCAGAGGTCCGGGCGGTGAGGTCTGGAAGCTGGAAGAAAACATTTTCGATCTGGTAGAACTCTGTTCCGGCGTGTTGTCGGAAAACCCGCTGTTCTTCCTGCTGAACAGCTATACCACCGGACTTTCTCCCGCAGTAATGGGGTATCTGCTGGGGAGCGTTCTGAACCCGAAATTCGGCGGCGGGGTGACAGCCGATGAGATCGGGCTGCCGGTAGAACAAAGCGGCATGGTATTGCCCTGCGGTTCTACTGCGATCTGGAAAAAATAAGGGAAACACTGCATAACGCTGTTTGTGCGGTGCTGTCGGAAGTCTATGCGTCGAAAACAATGGGGAACGTTGCTTCTGGGGGTGCTTTCTTTGGCGGCGGACTGCTTCGCAGCAGGGATACAGTATCTGGATCGCCGCTATGTGTATGGGGACCCGCCGGAGGGCATCGCAGAAATGGTGCACTTTTTTGCTCCGTATGGGTTGTTCGCAGCGGGTGTGGCGGTACTGGTGGTGCTTCTGCTGCTGGTATTCCGGCAAAAATAAAGATACGGCAGGAATTTTCTGCCCGTATTGCCTGAAAAAAGGAGAAAATACCGTGGAAAAACTGATTGCGGCAGAGCATCTGTCATTTCACTATACCGACGAGGAGGGAAAACCAGCTTCTCCGGAAATCCTGAAAGACCTGACTCTGACACTGGAAGCAGGCTCTTTTGTGGCAGTCCTGGGGCACAACGGCTGCGGCAAGTCTACGCTGGCGAAACATATGAATGCCATTCTGCTGCCCACCGGCGGAAAAATGTGGATTGCCGGCATCGATACCTGTGACGAAGAAAAGCTGTATGAGATCCGGCAGCATGTAGGTATGGTGTTTCAGAATCCGGATAATCAGATCGTGGCAACGATCGTCGAAGAAGACGTGGCTTTCGGACCGGAAAATCTGGGGTTGCCGCCGGAAACTATACGGGAACGGGTGGACGATGCTCTGAAAGCGGTCGGCATGTACGAGTATCGCATGCATGCTCCCAATCAGCTTTCCGGCGGACAGAAACAGCGAATCGCCATTGCCGGCATTATCGCCATGCGTCCGTCCTGCATTGTACTGGACGAGCCCACAGCGATGCTGGACCCGAAAGGCCGTATGGAAGTCATGAAGACCATTCGCATGCTGAACCGTTCCTATGGCATTACCATTGTGCTGATTACCCACTATATGGAAGAAGCAGCACAGGCAGATCGTGTGATCGTCATGGACGACGGAAACATTCTGCTGGACGACCGTCCGGAGGAAGTGTTTTCCCATGTGGAACAGATGAAAGCAATCGGACTGGACGTGCCGCAGGTGACGGAACTGGTGTATGAACTGCGGCAGCAGGGGATTCCGCTGGACAGTCATATTATCAGTGAAGATGCCGGCGTAGAGGCAATTTTGCAGAACATGGCGTGAAATGAGGTGTGCAAGTGGCAACGATACAGACAGAAGGACTGACCTATCGCTATGGCATTGGGACACCTTTTGAAAAAACGGCAGTAGATCATGTAGATCTGGAAATTGAAGCAGGCTCCTTTGTGGGGATTATCGGGCATACCGGCTCCGGCAAATCCACGCTGATTCAGCACCTGAACGGGCTGCTGCGTCCCACAGAGGGAAAGGTTCTGCTGGACGGTGTGGACATCTGGGCAGACAAGTCGAAAATGCGGCAGATGCGGTTTCGGGTAGGACTGGTGTTCCAGTATCCGGAGGATCAGATCTTCGAGGAAACCGTGGCGAAAGACATCGCCTTTGGTCCGCGGAATATGGGACTTGCCGAAGAAGAAGTGCAGGCACGTGTGCGGGAAACGGCTGCCATTGTGGGGCTTTCCGAGGAAATCCTGAAGCAGTCACCTTTTTTGCTGTCCGGCGGTCAGAAACGCCGTGTGGCAATTGCCGGCGTTATGGCAATGCGTCCGGAGGTGCTGATTCTGGACGAGCCTACCGCCGGACTGGATCCCCGCGGGCGGGAGGAGATCCTACAGGAGATCCAGGCGTACCGCAATCAGACCGGAGCGACTATTTTGCTGGTTTCTCACAGCATGGAAGATGTGGCACGGCATGCGAAAAAAATTCTGGTGATGAATGCGGGAAAGGTGTTCTGTTACGATACGGTGGCAAATGTTTTCCGCCGTTCGCAGGAATTGCAGGCGATCGGTCTGGCAGTGCCGCAGATCACCCGCGTTTGTGATGCACTCCGTGCCAGGGGCGTACCGCTGACAGATGATATTTTCACCGTGGAGCAGGCAAAACAGCAGCTTCTGGAATGGTATCATCGGACAAGAGGAGGGCAGGGAACATGCTGAAAGACATTACGATCGGACAATATTTCCCCGGCTCCAGTCCGGTACACCGCATGGATCCGCGATTCAAGCTGATCATGACGCTGTTGTTTATTGCCATGTTGTTTATGGGACAGCATCTGTACTCCATTTGTTTCGGAATTGTGTTTTGCATTCTGGCACTGGCTCTCTCCCGCATTCCGGTGAAGCTGATCTGGAAAAGCATCAAACCGCTGATACCGGTGCTGCTGATCACAGCAATTTTAGACCTTTTCATGGTGGACAGCGGTGATGTGTATCTTCACTGGCATTTTCTGAAAATCACAGCAGGCGGCGTGCGGACGGCGGTTTTAATGGTTACACGAATCATTGTGCTGCTGGCAGGCTCTTCGCTGCTGACTTATACCACTTCGCCCATTGCTCTGACAGATGCCATCGAACGGCTGCTGTCCCCGCTGAAAAAGCTGCATGTGCCGGTGCATACATTTGCCATGATGATGACGATTTCTCTCCGGTTTATTCCCACGCTGCTGGAAGAAACGGACAAGATCATGACGGCACAGAAAGCACGGGGAGCCAGCTTCAGTGAGGGCAATCTGTTGCAGCGTGCCAAGGCACTGGTGCCGATTCTGGTACCGCTGCTGGTGTCGTCTTTTCACCGTGCGGAAGAACTGGCAACGGCAATGGAATGCCGTTGTTACCGCGGGGAAACCGGCAGAACCAAAATGCGGCAGCTGCATGCTGCCGGACGGGATTATGCAGCAATGACAGTGACGCTGCTGTTGTTTACCGGTGCGGTAGCGGTAAAAATCATCTTTTAAGGAGAATTTGCATGGAAATAGCATCATCTGTGAAAACGCCGCTTTCTCAAACAAATGTAAAAAGTCAAAAGAGCCGCATTTTTCTGCTGCTGTCGTTTGGTATCCCCATGCTGTTTCTGGCGGTAGGGCTTGTGTTGCAGAACGTGCACCCTTTTGGAGATCAGCAGATTCTGGTGGTGGATTTCTGGCATCAGTATTACCCGTTCCTGCGGCTGCTGCATGAAAAATTGCAGCATGGAGGTTCTCTGCTGTATACATGGGATTCCGGCTTGGGTTCCAACTTCGTATCTATTTTTGCCTACTATGCTGCCAGTCCGCTGAACCTGCTGACGGCACTGGTGCCGGAAACATTTCTGCGTGATGCGGTAACATTGGTATTGCTGTTGAAAGTCGGCTTTGCCGGCTTGTTTTTCGCATGCTTTCTCCGCGGTGCATTCCGGAGAAATGATTTTTCCCTCTGTATCTTTTCCGTGATGTACGCTCTGTGCAGCTACATTCTGGGGTACTACTGGAATATCATCTGGCTGGATACAGTCGCCCTGCTGCCGCTGGTAGTGCTGGGACTGGTATATCTGGTGCGGGACGGAAAGTGCCGGCTGTACTGCATTGCACTGGGGTTGTCGCTGTTCACAAACTTCTATATCGGCATGTTCACCTGCATCTTTGCAGTGATCGCCTACTGTTGTCTGTGTGTGTGCTATCTTCGCTGGAAACAGCTGCCGATGCGGACATTGGCAATGGCAGGTTGTTCTTTGCTGGGCGGAGCGTTGGCGGCAATTGTGCTGATACCCACTTATTACGCATTGCAGCTGACCTATAGCGTGAACAATGCGTTCCCTACAGCGGTGCAGTTTTATGAAAACTGGCGGACGCTGGCGGCAAATCTCATCAGCTTTCATGAACCGACTTCCAAGGACGGTCTGCCGAATCTGGCATGCGGCGTACTGCCGCTGGTGCTGATCGGACCATTTTTGCGTTCCGGCAGGATTCGGATTCGGGAAAAGATCATGGCATTTCTGGTGCTGGCGTTCTTGATGATCAGCTGTAACTGCAATGTGCTGAACTATATTTGGCACGGATTCCATTTTCCGAATATGCTGCCTTATCGATTCTCATTCCTGTTTTCCTTTGCCCTGCTGACAGTGGGCTATCGTGCTTTCTTGGTCGTGCTGGAGGAAAAATGCCGCGTGTGGGACTTGCTGGCAATGCTGGCAGTGACAGTAGGTGTGTTCCTGATTGCATACAATGTGCAGGAAAACCGTGCTGTCTACTGGACAGCCGCACTGATGCTGCTGTATACAGGCATTATGCTATTGGCATATCGGCAGATTTTCGGAAAGAAGATGCTGTATCTGGCGGTGTCGATCGTGCTGGCATTCGAGATGTTCCAGAACGTGAAGCTCGGTACAGAAACGGTTTCAACATCGGTTATCCGGCTTCCTATACAGACGTAGAGAATCTGCTGGAACAAATCGATGAACAGGACGAAACGCCGTTTTACCGGACGGAACTTTCCACATGGTATACGCTGAATGATCCGGCGTTGTATGGCTATCACGGCGTTTCGCAGTTTTCTTCCATGGCAAATGAAAATGCCACCAAGTGGATCCGTTCGCTGGGCTTTCCGGCATCAGAGGCGGGAAATCGTTACTACTACGGCGGCACGCCGGTGGGAAATGCCTTTACCGGTGTTCGCTATCTAATCAGCCGAGCAAGCACAGTGCTGGACGACAGTGCGTGGGAGCAGATCGCTTCTTCGGAGTCCTGCTATGCGTACCGGAATCAGTACGATCTGCCCATTGGTTTCCGTGCCAATGCCTCCTTGCTGGAATACGATCCGAATCCGGAGGCGAACCCGTTCGATAATCTGAACACGCTGTTCCGGCTGGCGACCGGCATTGAAACACCGTTGTTTACCATGCTGGAAGTGGACAGCGTGGATTATGAGGGAGCAGATGCCCTGAAAAACAGCTATGGCAACTACACATATCATACTGATGCCAGTGCGGAATCTCACAGCCTGCAATACAATTATCGGGTGCCGCTGGATACAACACTGTATGGTTACATGAATTTGCAGGACGTTTCCAATATTACGATTCTGCAAAACGGCGTCTACAAGGGCTATTTCAACAATGGCAAGCAGGGATTCATTTTCCCAATGGGCACCTATCAGGGGGCAGATACGGCAAGTGTTTCTATGACCTTGCCCAAGGACGCAGTTTCCGGTCTGATCGTGCTGTATATGTATCAGATCAATCCGGACGTGCTGGAGCAGGGCTTTGCAGCATTGCAGAACGGCGGCATTACGCTGACGGAAGCTTCGGACACTAAGCTTAGCGGCACTCTGACTGCGGAGCAGGACGGCGTATGCTATTTTTCGATTCCCTATGAATCCGGCTGGCATGCGAAAGTGGACGGCGTAAAAACCGAGATCACACCCATTGCCGGAGAAATGGTTGCCGTTCCGGTGACTGCGGGAACGCATACCATTACGCTGACCTATTGCCCGAAAGGTTTTGTGGCAGGGGCTTGCTGTACTGCCGGTGCGGTGTTGCTGCTGCTTGCCGTGCCTTTTGTGCAATGGAAAACCGGAAAGCGGCTGTTGCAGCCGGTTCCGGAGGAACAGGCAGAATTTGCTGTTCCGGAAAAAGAAAAGGCGGAGGAAACAGAATCGTGAGAAATCTGAAAGTAACAATGGGCTTTCGCGGAACCAATTATCACGGGTTTCAGCGGCAGCCCAACGGCATCACTGTGCAGGAAGTGGTGGAAACAGCACTGTCACAGCTGTTCAACGAGCCGGTGACCATACAGGGCTGCTCCAGAACAGACACCGGCGTGCATGCCAAGGAGTACTGCTTCACCATGCAGACGGAAAAACAGCTGCCGGAACGGAACTTCATTCGGGGAGCCTGCGGGTATCTGCCGGAGGATATTTCCATTTATCGGGTGGAGGAAATGCCGCCGGAGTTTCATGCACGGTTCAGCTGCAAGGCAAAGGAATATATGTACCGGATCCACAACAGCGAAAGCAAGAATCCGTTTACCACCGATCTGGAATTGCTCTATCGGCGGAAAATGGATATTCCGCTGATGCAGGAGGCGGCACAGCACTTTGTGGGCACCCACGACTTTGCAACGTTTTGTACAAATTACACAGAAAAACAGAATACCATTCGTACAATCCACGACATAACCATAGAAAAGCAAGGAAATACCGTGATTCTGCTTGTCAAAGGCAATGGTTTTTTGTATAATATGGTTAGGATACTGGTGGGGACGCTGTTGAGTGTCAACGAGGGAAGAATCGCCGTTTCCGAACTGGACGACCTTCTGGCATCTAAAAATCGTGTCCTCGCCGGAATCACCGCACAGGCACATGGACTGTACCTGAATCGGGTGTTTTATGAATAAAGCCTGTCGGAAAGGAGATCGTCAAAAAGCTTATGAGCTATGATTCTGATGATATGATCGAAAAACGCAAGCGACGCAGTAAGCTGCGTTCTCTGCGGAATTTGCTGATATTCCTGCTGATCGTCGGCTTCTGCGGGTATTTGTATATACAGCGGGACGCGTGGATCCCGAAGCTGGAGGGGATCGGCGGAAGGTACGATTCTGTGACGCAAAATGACGGCACACTGGCAGAGGGAAACTTCCCGCTGACCATTTCCGGAAGTTCCAGCTATCAGGCAGCGTTGGCAGATGACACCTTGTTTCTGCTGCATGATGCCTATCTGAGTACCTATTCTATGCACGGCGATGCAGGAGATAACCGGCAGCACGCGTTCCAGAACGCCACCATGAATACTGCCGGAAAATATGTATTGCTGTTCGAAAACGGCGGCACCTCATTCCGGCTGGACACCAGGCACAAAAATGTCTATGGCAAGTCTGTGGACAACAACATTCTTTCCGGTGTCGTCAGCGACAACGGAACTGTTGCCCTGATTACGGAGTCTGGCTCCTATGCCTGTGCCATTGTGGTATACGACAATACCGGAAAGCGGCTCTATCAGCGGAACTGTACGGAGTACGTGGTGGATCTGGCATTTCACAAGGACAGCAACGGCTTGTGTCTGACTTCAGTGAAAGTGGAAAATGGTGTGGTGCAGAGCACTGTCACCAGCATCACATTTAATCAGGTGGACACCCAGTGGACTTCCATGCCGCTGGAAACTTTGAGCGTCAAATCTGGTTTTTCCTCCAACGACAAATTCTGTGTGGTGGGAAATACTGCTTGTGCATACTATAGCAGTGCCGGCGAAATGCAGGGAACATATAACTATAACGGCACACTGGTCAGTGCAGATCTGGAAAACGGAAAGGCTGCTCTGATCATACAGGACGACCAGAAGCGAAACACCTCGCTGGTGCTTCTGGATCAGTCTGTTTCCAGTCCGAAAGTGTTGTCTATTGACAGCACTGCGGAAGAAGTACGGGTGTGCGACGGCGATGCTATTGTCATGAGCCGCGGAAATATCACTTCCTATGATTTTTCCGGTACGGCACTGGCAACAGTAAATCTAGACGGTGCCTATACTTCGTTTCTGAAACAGGACGGTTATTTGTTCCTGCTGGGATATGATCAGATTGATCGTGTGGACTTTAAGGAGTAGCTTGTGGAATCTTTCATGCATCAGACGTGGTGGCTGTATGATCTGACAGTGTTGGCAGTGCTGATCCTCTGTATCTGGGGCGGCTGGCGGCGGGGTCTGATCAGTTCTGTTGCTGGTCTGCTGGGATATGCTGCTGCGGCATTGCTGGCAGGCGTTCTGGCTCAGCCGGCGGCAGAATATGTATACGACCGCTGGCTGGCAGAGCCATGTGCGGCGATTCTGGAACAGAAAATGGAACAGTATCATCTGGCAGACGATTTACAGCAGACGCTGGGGAATTATGGGATTCAGCTGGACGATGCGGCATTACAGCAGATCGCAGACAATCCGGACAATGCTTCGGAAGAGTTGTACAGCGTGGTGTCCCAGAAAACAGGACTGCCTGCGGAACTAGTGCAGCAAGGACTGTCCCAGAGTATTGACAGTGCATCTTCTCAGCTGTTTACGGAGATGCCGTCATGGATGCACGAGGCGATCCTGCCGCAGCAGAGTTCACAGGAACTGCAAAACCGGACTGTACAGGCGGCGGCAATGGTGCTCTCCAGCAATACCAGCGATGCTGCAAAGCAGCTGACAAAGCTGTATGTTCGTCCGGTGCTGATTATAATGGTTAAAACATTTACTTTTTCAGTTCTATTTCTCTTGATTTCTGTATTGATTCAAGGTATAATAAAAGGACTATCTGCTTTCCGCCGCACCGAGGGCATACGCCTGACAGATCAGGTAGTTGGTGCCGGACTGGGAGCAGTGCAGGCAATTTTTCTGCTGGTGCTGATGGTCAAACTGACGGGGTGGATCGTGGAGCACGGCGAAAATCAGATTGCCTTTTTCAATCAGGCTGAAATTCAGAAGTCTGTTTTATTTCAGCATCTCTATCAGCTGATGCAATAAACCTATCAGAAAGGTGTGTAGAAAACGATGATGTTATGCAGTCGATGCAAAAAACGGCCTGCCGTGGTATTTATTACAGCGATGCAGGGCGAAAAGAAGAAAAATGATGGTCTGTGTCTGGTGTGTGCCAAGGAACTGCACGTGCCGCAGATCGATGAATATATGAAACAAATGGGAATTACCGATGAGGAACTGGAGCAGATCTCCAATCAGATGATGGACATGATGGACGGGGAAAGCTTTGAAATGGGCGGCTCCGGTGTAATGCCGCAGTTCCTGCAATCTTTCATGAAGGATCCGGGAAAGATTTTCGGGAATCTGAAAGATGACGGTGAGGAATCCAATGAATTGCAGACCGCAGACGGTGATGAGGAGATTCCGTCAGCAGACTACACAGAAATCCCAAGCGGTTCCAGACGGGAACGCCGTTCCAAGCGGAAAAAGGAACTGCGGTTCTTGGGCAATTACTGCACGAACCTGACTCGCCGTGCCGCAGAGGGCAAGCTGGACGCAATCATTGGACGGGATAAGGAAATTGCACGGGTGATTCAGATTCTCTCCCGCCGCACCAAGAACAATCCCTGTCTGATCGGTGAACCCGGTGTCGGCAAAACGGCAATTGCCGAGGGAATTGCTTTGCGGATCCACTCCGGAAACGTTCCCATGCATCTGAAAGATAAGCAGGTATACCTGCTGGATCTGACTTCACTGGTTGCCGGTACCCAGTTCCGCGGACAGTTTGAAAGCCGTGTCAAGGGCTTGCTGGCAGAGGTGAAGCAGGAAGGCAACATCATTCTGTTTATCGATGAGGTGCACAATCTGGTAGGTGCCGGAAATTCTGAGGGTGCCATGAATGCAGCAAATATCCTGAAGCCTGCACTCTCCCGTGGGGAAGTACAGGTTATTGGTGCCACCACCTTTGAAGAATACCGCAAATATATCGAAAAGGATTCTGCACTGGAACGCCGTTTCCAGCCGGTAACGGTCAATGAGCCGACTGTAGACGAAACCATTGAGGTGCTGAACGGCATTGCAAAGTACTACGAATCCTATCACCGTGTGCACATTTCTCCGGAGATGATTCGTCTGTGTGCTGTGCTGTCAGAACGGTATATTACCGACCGGTTCCTGCCGGATAAGGCAATTGACCTGCTGGACGAAAGTTGTGCATGCACCAATCTGCGTTCTCCGGAAATCGAAGCTTATGATAAGCTGGCAAAGAAAAAGGAAGAACTGGAAGCCAAGGAAAAATCCATTGAAGATGAAACCGAGATCAACTTCGAAGAACTGGCTCAGGTCAAGGGCGAACTGATTCGTCTGAATACCAGTCTGGAAGAAGCCCAGAAGAAGCTGGACGAAGTGCAGGTGACTGCTGACGATTTGTCCAAGGTCATCGAACTGTGGACAGGGATTCCGGCACACAAGATCGCGGAAACTGAATTCACCAAGCTGGCACATCTGGAAGACCGTCTGAAAGCCCATATCATCGGACAGGACGAAGCAGTGGATTCGCTGGCAAAGGCAATCAAGCGGACGAGAGTACAACTAAGCCCTCGCCGCCGTCCGGCTTCCTTTATCTTTGTAGGACCTACCGGCGTGGGAAAGACAGAACTGGTCAAGGTGCTGTCGCAGGAACTGTTCGATTCCAATGACCCGCTGATTCGTCTGGACATGACGGAGTTCATGGAAAAGCACTCTGTGGCACGTATGATCGGTTCCCCTCCGGGATATGTTGGCTACGATGAAGCCGGTCAGCTGACTGAAAAAGTTCGCCGCCGCCCGTACTCGGTGATTCTGTTCGACGAAATCGAAAAGGCTCATCCGGACGTGATGAATATTCTTATGCAGATTCTGGACGAGGGCAAGATCGACGATGCACAGGGCAGAACGGTCAACTTTGAGAACACTGTCATCTGCATGACTTCCAATGCCGGCTCTACCGATAAGAGCATTGGCGTAGGCTTTAACCGGACAGACACTGAAATTTCCAAGGAAAAGGCAATGAAGGGACTGCGGGAATTCCTGCGTCCGGAGTTCATCAGCCGTATTGACGAAATCGTGGTGTTCCGGAATCTGACAAAGCCGGATTTCGAAAAGATCGCTGCTTTGATGCTGGACGAAATGAAACAGCCGCTGGCAGAAAAGAACATCACGTTGCAGTACGATGCTGCCGCACTGGCAGCCATTGCAGAAGAAGCATACGGCAAGCCCTACGGTGCCCGTGACATTCGCCGTGTTATTCGCCAGATCGTAGAAGATCAGATCGCTTCTCTGATTATTGCACACAGTACAGAAATTCACACACTGCTGGTTTCCGCCAAGGACGGCAAGGTGGAAGTAACTTTTCAGTGAGAATCAAGGCAATACCGCACAAAGATTGTGCGACAGATGCG
>ENA-ORUN01003455-ORUN01003455.1-human-gut-metagenome-genome-assembly--contig:-NODE-3455-length-11236-cov-2.819157_pt1 | contig 11236 bp, 10 predicted proteins | sample MGYA00242080_ERZ509209 | MGnify/ENA primary metagenome ERZ509209 (study PRJEB26280, sample SAMEA2338786) | human gut metagenome | biome: human gut; feature: human-associated habitat; material: faeces... | reverse complement strand
GTCTGCCGCCGCCGAATGCCGCTGTAAAGCCGTACTTTGTAAGTGCCTGCTTTAATGCCTGTGTTTTCATTATATCAGTATACGCCGCACCGTGGTCAAACGGATTGATACCTTGCTTTATACCTTCCTCATTTGAATACACAATCATTTCAATACCGAGTTTCTTTGCGGTATCGTCACGGAATTTAATCATATCCTTAAACTTCCAAGTTGTGTCTATGTGCATAAACGGGAACGGCGGTTTTTCAGGATAAAAAGCCTTCATTGCAAGGTGCAGCATTACTGAACTGTCCTTACCGATTGAGTATAGCATTACAGGCTTTTCACACTCTGCCGCTACCTCTCTTATAATATATATTGCTTCTGCTTCAAGCTCATCAAGATGTGATAATTCACTCATTTAGTGTCCCTCCTTTTAGTGTCCCTTAATACTTATTTGATTCTTTTCTGTCTATGTCTATTTCGGAAACCGTGCCGTCATATTTTTCAATTACCCATTTCAAAATATCGCCGTTTTCCTCTGTATGTACCTTACTTCCCATACCGCCTATATCCGCACCGAGATAAAACGATATTGCGTGCATAGGACATTCCTTGATACAGGAAGTACAGCCCCAGCAATCTTTCGGGTACTTTATAAATGCTTTATTATCTCCGTCCTTTTTTATAAGACTTCCCGGACATACCATACAGCATTTTCCGCAGCCTATACATTTGCTTTTATCAATCATTATGCTCATATGTTCTGCCCCCTTCCACAAGGTCACGAAGTATAATTTCTATTTCACCGTCTTTAAGACGTGAATTGACGTATTTGTTAAAGTTTTCGTTATCCTTATTCGGATAATCAAGATTTTCCGCAAAACTGTGCCAGCGTGTTTCCTTTCTTGCTTTAAGATGTGCTATAACACTTCTTGCAACGACAAGTCTTTCACGAAGTTCGTATATATACATAAGCTCCTGAAAATCTTCTGCGTGAAGTTTTTCTGAAAGCTGATAGATTTGACGGATTTTCGTATCGGCTATGTCAAGCTGTTTTTCATTAAAGCGATAATTTGTCTTGATACCGCCTGCATACGAATCCATAACGGTCTGCATTGCCTCTTCAAGCTGTTCTGTCGTGAATGTTCCGTCAGTGTTTCCGTAAAGGAAATCTGTCACTTCCGATAGGTGACGTTCAATGTCGCTTTCGTCAATCGCACTTATTTCGCCAAGTTCAGAAATTGCGGTAAGTGCCGCAATTTCACCCTCTGCCAAAGCACCTGTAACGTATTTCTGCGGACAACCGCCTGCAACGTCACCTGCGGCATACAAGCCTTTTACGGTAGTTCTTCTTTTTGTATCCACCCAATAACCGCTCGCGGTGTGACCGCCTACAATATAAGGCTCTGTACCCTCTATTTCAACATTTTGCTCCGACGGATTTTTGCCGCTTTCAATCCATTTAAGAGTCTGTGACGGTGCCATATTCAGATAAGCCTTTTTCAAATCCTCGCTTGCCTCTTGGGATATACCCTCTGTACGAAGATAGCAAGGACCTCTGCCCTCAATATTTTCATTCACCGTTCCGTACACTCTCTCGGAGGTTGTAAGACCGTATTTTGTTTCGTAAACCTCTCCGAGCGAATTTATTTGCTTTGCACCCGCACCTTGTGCCAAAGTACCTGTCGGGGCGATTGTATCTTTACAGCGAAGTGCTATAAACCGCATTTCAAATGTCGTCATTTCCGCACCGGCTTTTATGCCCATTGCATATCCTGCACCCGTATTAAACGGCGGATACCACATTTTATGACGTGAAAATCCGGGATTATTCGGCTTGTAAAGCCCTGCCGCACCGCCTGTTGCGATTATAACCGCTTTCGCTTCGATTATGTAAAACGTATCGTTTTCAATACCTATACCGTATGCACCCTTTATCCTGTTACCCTCAACCGCATAATCAATAATATTTACACGATTAAGCACCGATACATTTTCTTTTTGCAACGCCGCCTCTGCCAAAATAGGCTTTATATTTTCACCGTTGATTTTAAGGTTTCTGTTACCTCTTGTCACATACTTTCCGTTTTCGTCCTTCAAAATAACAAGTCCGAGTTTTTCAAGTCTGTCTACGACTTCATTCAGCTTTTCGGACATTGTAAGGAGTAAATCTTCTCTTACAATTCCGTCCGCGTCCTTTTTTGCATAATCAACGTAATCCTGTGGAACACGTCCCTCTGTTATGTATGCGTTAAGTGCATTGACACCTGCGGCAAGACAGCCGCTTCTCTTTATATGTGCCTTTTCACATATAAGCACCTTAGCGTCGGAATGTTCTGCGACAGTAACCGCCGCATAGCAACCGGCAGTCCCGCCGCCTATAATTAAAATATCTGTTTTTAATCTTTCGGTTTTCAATATATTTGTCATATAAACACCTCTTTTATCAGATTACCAATGAATCCTCCGAAATTGATTTATTGTCAAGCAAGTATGCCTTATCGCCTACCGTAACAAATATTCTGTACAAGAATACATCAACTTCTTCACCGACTTCAATCGCCTGTTCGTCAAGACCGCGTCTGGCTTTAAGTTCCGTACCGTCCACGTCTACGACTACTTCTATACTGTCGCCTCTGAACAATACATTTTTCGTAACTCCGTGAGATGCGGAGCTTTTGTATTTCTGTACTTCGTTTTTCTTTGTCACTTTAACAAATTCAGGTCTTACGATTGCTTTTTCGACATTTTCAATATGCTCAAAATTATGAAACTTTAAATAATCATCAACGAATGTTGTTTCTCCGAAAAACGATGCTGTAAATGCTGTTTTCGGATTGTGATAAATTTCAATAGGTGTTCCCGTCTGTTCAATTCTACCCTTATTTGTTATTATAATTTCGTCTGCAACTTCGATTGCCTCATCTTGGTCGTGGGTTACGAATATACTTGTAACTCCAAGCTTTTCAATCATTTCTCTAAGCCAGCTTCTAAGCTCTTTTCTTACCTTTGCGTCAATCGCCGCAAACGGTTCGTCAAGAAGTAAAAGCTGTGGATTAGGTGCAAGCGCTCTTGCGAATGCAACTCTCTGTCTTTGACCGCCCGAAAGCTGACTCGGATAACGTTTTTCCAACCCCTCAAGACCTATAAGTTTAATAAGTTCTCTTACTCTCTCGTCTATCTTCTTTTTATCGGCTTTCTGAACTCTAAGACCGAATGCGATATTATCATACACCGTCATATATCGAAACAATGCATAATTCTGAAATACAAAGCCAATCCCTCTCTTGCTTGCCGCAAGGTCGTTTACTCTCACACCGTCGATTATAATATCGCCGCTGTCTGGAGTTTCAAGACCCGCAATCATTCGCAGAATAGTTGTCTTACCGCTGCCGCTCGGACCTAAAAGACCGATAAGTTTACCCTTTTCAACGCCGAAGTTGACATTGTCCGACGCTTTATAATCGCCGAAGTTTTTGTTTATATTTTTTAATTCAACGTACACTCTATTCCGCCTTCTTTCCTTTGTATTCAACAATACTTCTGATTATCAAAATAATCACTGCCAAAATCACAAGTATTGACGCTACCGCAAATGCCGGTACATATTTATTGTCGCCGAAAAGTATTTCAACCTGCAACGGAAGTGTATTCGTTTTACCTCTCAAATGTCCCGAAAGGACTGATACTGCACCGAATTCACCCATCGCTCTTGCCGTACAGAGTACCACTCCGTAAAGCAATGCCCATTTTATATGAGGGAATGTTACTTTTCTGAAAATCGTAAATCCGCTTGCACCCATAAGTGCCGCCGCTTCTTCCTCTGTCCCCTGTTCCTCAAGTATCGGTATAATTTCTCTTGATATAAACGGAAACGTTACAAATATCGTTGCCAATATAATTCCCGGTACGGCAAACACTACTTTTATACCGGCTTGCTGTAAATAAGGATAAAGCACGCTTTGTCTGCCGAATACCAATATGAATATCAAACCTGCTATAACGGGTGAAACCGTTACCGGAATATCAATAAGAGTTGTCAAAACCTTTTTGCCTTTAAACTGGAACATTGTCAAGAACCATGCCGCAAACAGTCCGAAGAATGTGTTTACAACAAGTGCCGACAAAGTTGCTTTTGCGGTAAGCTTTACCGCGCTTATCGTATCTTTATCGGTTATGTACTGAAAATATTTTCCTACACCGTTACGAAGTGCAACGGATATAACCGTATAAAGCGGAAGAATTAAGAATACAAATGCGAATAATACGCTGACGGCAATCAATATCCATTTAACAACCTTACTGCCTTCATTTTTCTGCATACTATCTTCCTCCTTTTAATATTTTTGTGTTTCTCGCCTGAATAAGATTTACAATAAACAATATTGCAAATGAGAATGCAAGCATCACAAGTGCTATTGCCGTTGCACTGTTATAGTCAAAGTCCTGTAATTCCGACATAATTATAAGCGGTGTTATTTCCGTTTCATAAGGCTTGTTGCCTGCTATAAAAATTACACTGCCGTATTCTCCTATACATCTTCCGAGTGCCAAGCCAAAGCCTGTAAGTGCAGGAGGAATTATTTCGGGTAAAATTACTTTACGAAATATCGTTCCTCTGTTTGCACCCGCCGCTTCTTCATATGACGGATCAAGTTTTTCAAGCACCGGCTGTACCGCTCTTACAACGAACGGTATGCCGATAAATATAAGCGCCACCACAATTCCGATTCTTGTATGTGCTATTTTTATACCGAACGGTGCGAATAATTTTCCTATAAGTCCTTCTTCTGTTGTAAGGTTTGCAAGAGCCAAACCGGCAACAGCTGTCGGAAGTGCGAACGGAAGTTCAATCATTCCGTCAAGAACACGTTTAAACGGAAAATCATATCTTACAAGCACCCAGGCAAGTATGACGCCCATAATCGAATTTATTATTGATGCGATAAGCGAAGTAAGGAAAGTTACCTTAAAACTTGCAAGAACACGCGGACGTGTAATTGTTTCGATAATATCGCTCATGTGCATTCTTGATGTGTAAATCACGAGTGCCGCTAACGGTATGAGAACAACTAAGCTCAATATTGTAATTGTCACGCCCATCGAAAGTCCGAAACCGGGTATTACTCTTTTCTTCTTTGCTTTCATTTACATTCCTTCTTTACTTATCTGTTTTTTCATAAATGCGGTCAAATACTCCGCCGTCATCAAAATGCTTTTTCTGTACTTCGTCCCAACCGCCGAAGTCTTGTATTGTTACAAGGTTTATGTTAAGGTCAAATGTATCTGCATATTCGTTTAATATATCAGGGTTTGACGGACGGTAGAAATTGTCGCCTGCAATTCTCTGCGCCTCATCAGAATATAAATAACTTAAATATTCCGTTGCAACATCTCTTGTACCTCTTTGGTCAACCACCGCATCAACTACCGCAACAGACGGCTGAGCCAAAATGCTTATGCTCGGCGTTACGATTTCATATTCATCGGGATTTTCCTGAACCGATAGGAACGCCTCATTTTCCCAAGCGATAAGTACATCGCCTTGATTGTTTTCAACAAATGATGTTGTAGCACCTCTTGCTCCCGAATCAAGTACAAGCACGTTTTCGTATAACTTCTTTATAAATGCCTCAATCTGTGTTTCGTCACCGTTGTAAAGTTTATCGGCATATGCCCAAGCCGCAAGGTAGTTCCATCTTGCACCGCCCGAAGTTTTCGGATTAGGTGTTATAACTCCGACGCCGTCTTTAACAAGGTCGCCCCAATCCTTGATATTTTTCGGATTGCCTTTTCTTACAAGGAATACGATTGTTGAGGTGTAAGGTGAACTGTCTTTGTCAAATTCATTTATCCAGCCGTCCTCTATAAGTCCTGCGTCTTGTATTGCCTTTACGTCATATTCAAGCGCAAGCGTTACAACGTCTGCCTCGTTTCCGTTTGCAACTTCAAGTGCTTGCTTACCGCTGCCTCCGTGTGACTGTATAACTTCAACGTCCTGTCCTGTTTGCCCTTTCCAATGCTCTGCGAAAAGTTCATTATACGCACTGTATAATTCTCTTGTAGGGTCGTATGATACATTCGTTATCGTAACCGACTTTTCTGTACTTGTGTCTGCACTGTTTCCGCAACCTGCAAGTACCGTTACTGCCAAAATTGATGTTAATAATATACTAAAAATTTTCTTTTTCATAAATTCATTACCTCGCTATAATATAAAATTTATTTTTTTATCACCTCTGAGCCATACACATTCGGCAACACATCTTTCTATATACCATGCTTTTTCTGTTCAAATTTTCTCTCATAATCGTTGCCTCCTTTGTTATTCATACTTTTCCTATGGGATATAGGATTTTTAATGTCCTTATCTTACTCCTATATTGTCGTTTTGTCAACATTTTCATATAGTAAAAAAATTAAATTTTTTTCCTATATGTTTTATTTCGGACGACCGATGATCGTCCGCTACGAAATACTTATAAATTAAGAAAAGCAAAATTATCCGAATATAATTAATCATACTTGCAAATAATAACACAAAACGAAAGGCGGAAATTTTTATGTTAAGAGGAAAAATAGTAGTAGTCGGTGCCGGTTTTGTAGGTTCTACGACCGCATACACAATAATGCTTGACGGTTTTTTCAGAGAAATTGTATTGATTGACGTAAACAAAGACAAAGCCGACGGTGACGCTCTTGATATGGCTCACGGCACATCTTTTCTAAAGCCTGTAAGCGTTTACAGCGGAGATTGGAAAGACTGTGCCGGCGCCGATATAGTCGTTATAACAGCAGGGGTAAACCAAAAAGTCGGCGAAACACGAATTGACCTGTTAAAACGAAATACCGAAATTTTTAAAAGTATAGTTGAAAATGTTATGAAGCACGCGCCGACAGACGTAATACTTCTTACCGTCACAAACCCTGTCGATATTCTGACATACGTCACCTACAAACTTTCGGGACTTCCTAAACAGCAAATTATCGGCTCGGGTACGGTTCTTGACACTTCAAGACTGAAATATCTTATCAGCAAACATACGGGAATTGATGCACGTTACTGCCACACATACATTATCGGTGAACACGGTGACAGTGAAGTTGCGGCATGGAGCATTACAAACATTGCCGGTATGAGTATGAAAAGTTTTTTTGAGCACTACGGCAAGTGTACAGATGAAGATTTACAAGCGATGTACAGCGAAGTTAAAAACTCCGCATACGAAATTATACAAAAAAAAGGTGCAACCTACTACGCAATAGCGACAGCAGTTGCACGAATTGTCGAATGTATTTCCGGCGGTGAAAATTCTGTTCTCACCATTTCAAGCGTCTTAAACGGCGAATACGGAATTGAAGATATTTCGCTCAGTGTTCCGACACAGGTTTCCGGTTACGGTGTTGAACGCATACTTGACGTTCCTTTTAACGAAATTGAACTTCAAGGCCTTAGAAACAGTGCAAAAACACTTAAAGACAGTCTTAAATCAATCGGTTTTTAAATCATAAATAATTGCATTACAGATTGCGGCGGCCACATTTGAGCCGCCTTTTCTGCCTCTTGCTACTATATACGGCACACCCGATGTCATAATCAATTCTTTTGCCTGTACAACGTTCACAAAGCCGACAGGTACACCGATTATCGCAATCGGATTGATTTTACCGTTCTTTATGAGTTTATCAAGTTCTATAAGTGCGGTCGGTGCATTTCCCACAGCAAAAATCACGTCTTTTTCAAGTCTTGACGCTTTTTCCATACTCGCAACGGCCCTTGTAGTGCCGTTTTCCTTTGCGGCTTTTGCAACGTCCTCGTCGGACATAAAACAATGTACCTCTCCGCCGTATGACGCAAGACGTTTTTTGTTTATTCCCGAACGTGCCATTTGCGTATCGGTTACAATATCCGCACCGTTCTTTATCGCGGTCTTTATAATCTCAACCACGTTTTCCGAAAAGCACAAATTGTCAAGATAATCAAAATCGGCGGTTGTGTGAATAACACGTTTAACAATCGGTTTAATCGTTTTTTCTATATCGTACGGAAGTTCGCTCTCTATGATTTCAAAACTCCTCTTTTCGATTTCTGAAGGCAATACGTTTTCAAATTCCATTAATACTCTATCCCCTCTCTTGCAACAATTCCCTTGTCATATGGGTGCTTTATCTTTTTAATTTCAGAAATATAATCAGCTTTTTCACAAAACCATTCATCAGGGTTTCTGCCCGTCATAACAAGCTCGCCGCCGTAATTTTCAACAATATTTCTCACACTCGCCTTATCAACCAAATCATAATTATATGACGCAAAAATTTCGTCAAGCACTATCATATCAAATTCATTCATATTATCAAGTGCATACTGTAAATTTTCGTTATGGCATTTCACGATATTTTCTTTGTCACTGTCGGACATACTTCTGAAAAAGCCGTAGTTTTTGTCACAGCGCATAACCTTTATATTCTCACACTTACCCAAAACTTCAAGTTCCCCCGTATACGAGCCTTTTAAGAACTGCATAAAAAGCACTTTTTTACCGTAACCGCCGCAACGCACCGCAAGACCGATTGAAGCGGTCGTTTTGCCTTTGCCGTCACCGCAATATATGTGTATCATTTTCTACACCTCTTTGTTAATAATTTTGTATATCAAGTCCATATCAAGACTTTCACGCACCGTATCGGCAAGCCTGTCATATTCACGTTCTTTCATTTCCGCCATATCAATGCTCTTGATTTTTGTACTGTCTATACCCTTTTTGTCACACAAACACTTGATAATTTTATCGGCACACTTATCAAATATGCCGTGTACATAACTTCCGTAAACGTCGCCTTGTGAAATTCCGTCTTGCTTGCCGTTTGACAGCTTTGTCATACAAGGGACACTAAATTCACTTTTACCCATATGAATTTCATATCCCTCAAATTCAGTGCCGTTAAGGCTTTTTAGTGTCCCCGTCATGTTTTCAAAAACACCGTTTACTATCGTTCTTGTCTTTTCGGTTTTAAACTCCGTTTCCATAGGCAAAAGTCCCATACCGCGAACACTTCCGCCGTTTTCCACACCGTCTGTATCGGTGATTTTTTCACCAAGCATTTGATAACCGCCACATATACCGAAAATAGGGCATTTACTTTTTTTAACCGCCGCCTCAATACCGTTTTCCCTCATCCATAAAAGGTCGGCAACAGTATTTTTACTTCCCGGAAGTATAATCATATCGGGATTACCGATTTCACTCACATTATTAACATACCTTACCGACACACCGTCTATGCATTCAAACACGTTAAAATCGGTAAAGTTTGAAATTCGCGGAAAACGTACAACCGCAATATCAATCACATTTACAGTCTTATTTTCAAAACGTTCCGACAGGCTGTCCTCATCGTCAATCATAAAATGACCGTACGGAACAACTCCGACAACAGGTACATTCGTAAGATTTTCAATCATATCAAGTCCGGGACGCAGGATTTCCACGTCGCCGCGAAATTTATTTATAATTGTCCCCTTAATTCTCGACTTTTCCTCATCATCAAGCAACATAACAGTTCCGTAAAGCTGTGCAAAAACACCGCCCCTGTCAATGTCACCGACAAGCAGAACAGGTGCGTCAGCCATTTTCGCCATGCCCATATTGACAATATCGTCCTGTTTCAAATTTATTTCCGCAGGACTTCCCGCCCCCTCAATAACGATTATATCGTACATTTCCGACAGTTTGTTATACGCTTTCACAATATCGGGTACAAGTTTCTTCTTATATTTAAAGTAGTCCACCGCATTCATATCGCCCTGAACTTCACCGTTTACAATAACTTGTGAGCCTTTATCGTTGGTAGGTTTAAGTAAAATCGGATTCATCAAAACAGACGGCTTTACGCCTGCCGCCTCTGCCTGTACGACCTGTGCACGCCCCATTTCAAGTCCCTCGTCAGTGATATACGAATTGAGCGCCATATTCTGCGACTTAAACGGCGCAGTCTTAAAGCCGTCCTGCTTAAAAATTCTGCACAATGCCGCCGCAATAATGCTTTTTCCCGCATTGGACATTGTTCCCTGTATCATAATCGCTTTAGCCACATATATCACCCAACTCTCTTATAAATTCCGCGTTTTCATCGTGTTTTTTAACTGCAATTCTGTAAAAGCCTTCATCAAGGCCGTTAAAATTTCCGCAGTTCCTTATCAGTATTTCTCGCTTTAAAAGTGACTTGTCAAGTCCGACACTGCCTTTAAATAAAATAAAATTTACGTCCGAATTAAATACTTTAAAGCCCAAATTTTTAAGCTCACCCATTAAAAATTCACGTTCTTCTCTTATAATTTTTTTACCTTTTTCAAGATAATCATTATCATTAATCGCCGTAATTCCGCCGATTTGTGCCGCCGCCGACACATTCCACATCGGCAGCTGTCTTTGCACGTCACATACAAAATCAGTATCGGCAATCATATAACCGAGCCTTAATCCTGCCATTGCGTAAGTTTTCGTAAAAGCCTTGATAACAGGTACTTTTTCTTTCATCGAATATCCGTCAGACAAGTCCATAAAGCACTCGTCAAACACACACACGATTTTCCTTTCACCGCAAACCTCCGCAATATGTTGAGCCGTTTTTTTATCTGCAATTTTTCCGACAGGATTATTCGGATTGCATATGAAAACCATATCAATATCATCAAGATAATCAATAAAATCATCTTGCAGTTCAAAATCATTTTCTTCTTTCAAATAATAATAGCAAATTTGCGAACCCACGCTTTTTAATGCCCTCTCGTACTCTGAAAATGTAGGTGCCAACAAAAGCGATTTTTTCGGCATAACCGCACGAACGACCGCAAAAATCATTTCCGCCGCACCGTTTGAGCAAAGCACATTATCTACGCCGACCTGCTCTTTTTCCGCAATGGCATTTCTTAAATTTACACACATTGCGTCAGGATAAATACCGAACTGTTCGATATTTTCCGCAATCGCTTTTTTTACGTTTTCACTCATTCCGAGCGGATTGGTATTCACCGAAAAGTCAAGACGCACCTTATTTCTGTAAATATCACCGCCATGCTCATATACCATATACAACACCTACCGCCACTTTCAATCCGACAAACAGCACCGCCGAAATTACGGACGTCATATACATAAGTTTAATCGAATCTGCAATATTATCATATTTAATCGGCTTAATGCCATCGCCTATAAACGGCTTTTTGTACAGCTTACCGAAATAGTACGCGTCA
>ENA-ORUN01003454-ORUN01003454.1-human-gut-metagenome-genome-assembly--contig:-NODE-3454-length-11238-cov-2.908969_pt1 | contig 11238 bp, 10 predicted proteins | sample MGYA00242080_ERZ509209 | MGnify/ENA primary metagenome ERZ509209 (study PRJEB26280, sample SAMEA2338786) | human gut metagenome | biome: human gut; feature: human-associated habitat; material: faeces... | reverse complement strand
GAACACAAAGTTTCTTTAATTTCTTTTGCCGAAATATTCGGATTTACTGCACGCATTACCGCAACAGCACTTGCAACCATAGGTGTAGCCATAGAAGTTCCCGACATTGTTCCGTAACTGCTTGTCGGAATTGTACTGTAAATAACTGTACCCGGTGCTGCAATATCAACACTTGTTGCACCGTAATGCGACGTACTGCTGAGTTCATCACTGCTTGTCGTGTTTGCAACAGAAATTACATTGTCAAGGTCTTTGGTAAGTTGTGATGGATATACCGCCGTTTGATCGTTATCAGGTTGCGGTGTACTTGTCGCAATATTTCCCGCCGCAATAACAAAGAATATATCAGGCACAGCCTCAATCGCCGATTTAACGATACTCACCGAAGTACTTCCCCAACCTGTACCGCCAAAACTGCAATTAATAATATTTATATCATTCTTTTTCGCGTAATTAATCCCTTCTATTATATAAGATAAAGTACTTTTACCACTGCTGTTAAAAATCTTTATTGATGCGATTTTGGCATTACGTGCAACAGACGCCACACCCTTGGAATTGTCGGTCACCGCACTCACAATACCTGCAACGTGGACGCCGTGATTACTCACATATGACACATCACCGTTACTGTCGCCGCAATTCCAACCATATATGTCATCAATATAGCCGTTACCGTCATTATCAATGCCGTCACCGACATTTTCTCTCGTATTCATCCATATATTATCAATTAAATCCTCGTGATTTGTCTGTATACCCGAATCCATAACTCCGACAGCCACATCAGAGCAATCGATATCAAAATCCCAAAGCTTTTTTTGCACCGATTAAATCAAGCACAGCTTGTTTTCCGTTTTGATAGTACGTGTCATTAGGTTCGGAAAACTCATATACATTGTAGTTAGGCTCTGCATATTCAATATTCGGCATAGCCTTTAACTTTTCAATCGTATCTATAACATTTTCACGGCTCGGATTTTCCAAATCAAGTACATATATAATAGGCTCTGTTTTATCAGAAAACAAACTGATACTGCTTGCATCGTCACCAAAAATACATTTTGCATCACTGATATTCAATTCTTCAAACGGGTCTGAACACATTGAAACAGCATCGGTAATCTGCGGTTTTAACTGCACAAGCACACTTCCGTAATCAAAATCCAACCCGTCATATTCATCTGCATAAACATTAATCCCCAGCCACATCATAGCCAATAACGCGGCAAAAAATATATATCTGAATCTTTTCATAACCATAGCTCCGCTTTTCAAATTGCTTTAATTTCAGTATATCACTCAATTTTTATAAAGTCAATTTAAACCTCGTTTTTCGCTTGACTTTTTTGTTTTACTATGGTAAAATATTAAGGTACTTTTGGAGAAGTATCGAAGTGGTCATAACGGGGCGCACTCGAAATGCGTTTGCCTTAACAGGCACGTGGGTTCGAATCCCACCTTCTCCGCCAAAGAGAATGCTGATTTTTAATCCGCATTCTTTTTTTACTATGTGAATTTTTATAAAGGAGTAAAACAATGCAGACAGAAGAAAAACAAATGAAGATGAGTTATCTTATAAAGCGCTTTGTACCGTATTTCAAAAAATACAAATGGATACTGATACTTGATCTAATCTGCGCGTCACTGACAACAGTTTGTGAGCTTGTATTCCCAATGCTCGTGCGTTACATAACAAATATGGGTATCAATAACATAGCAGGATTAACCGTCGGAATAATCTTAAAAATAGGACTTTTCTATCTGATTTTAAGAATAATCGACTCTGCGGCAAATTTCTATATGGCTGACACGGGACATATTATGGGAGCAAAAATCGAAACAGATATGCGCCGTGACTTATTCGCACACCTTGAAACGCTTTCACATTCATACTTTGCCGAACACAAAGTCGGACAAATTATGGCACGAATAACAAGTGACTTGTTTGATATAACAGAATTTGCACACCACTGCCCCGAAGAATTTTTCATCGCCGCACTGAAAATAATCGTTTCATTTATAATTCTTTGCGGAGTAAACGTACCGCTTACGGTTATTGTGTTCGCATCACTTCCGCTTATATTCTGTTTTGTAAAATTCTTTAATACGCGTATGCGTAAAGCGTTCAAGAAACAGCGTAACCAAATCGGCGAAATTAATTCACAGGTTGAGGATACATTGCTCGGTATAAGAGTGGTAAAGTCATTTGCGACAGAAGAACTTGAAGCTGAAAAATTTGAGGATGGCAACAAAAAATTTCTTGATACAAAAAAACTCGGATATTTCTATATGGCAGGTTTTCAAACATCAAACAGAGCCTTTGAGGGTGTAATGTATTTGATAGTCGTTGTTGCGGGTGCGTTGTTTATGATTAACGGCAAAATCTCCCCTGCCGACCTTACCGCATATCTTTTGTATGTAAGCACGCTCCTTGCCACTTTGCGTACAATCATTCAATTTACCGAACAATTCCAACGCGGTATGACAGGTATTGAGCGTTTCCTTGAAATTATGGACGCACCTGCCGAAATAACAGAAAAAGAAAATGCCGATGAATTGAAAAATGTTCAAGGAAATATAACGTTTGAAAACGTCGGATTTCATTACAGTGACGATGACACAAACGTGCTGTCAAATATAAATCTTAACATCAAGAAAGGCGACAGCGTTGCACTTGTCGGTCCGTCAGGCGGCGGAAAAACAACGCTTTGTAACCTTATCCCACGTTTTTATGACGTCACAGAAGGACGTATTTTAATTGACGGCAAAGATATAAAAAACGTCACATTAAATTCGCTCCGAAATTCAATCGGTGTCGTTCAACAGGACGTTTACTTGTTCTCGGGAACGGTCTTTGAAAACATCGCTTACGGATTAAGCGGTGCAACACGCGAAGATGTTATAAACGCCGCCAAGCTTGCAGGCGCACATGAATTTATTTCAAACCTCGAAAACGGATATGACACATATGTCGGCGAACGTGGAGTTAAACTTTCGGGCGGTCAAAAGCAAAGAATAAGTATCGCAAGAGTATTCTTAAAAAATCCGCCTATACTTATTCTTGACGAAGCGACCTCCGCACTTGATAATGAAAGCGAAAAAATCGTGCAAGACTCACTCGAAAAACTTGCAAAAGGCAGAACAGTATTCACAATCGCCCATAGACTTACAACAATCCGTAACGCAAATATGATTCTTGTCCTCACCGAAAACGGTATCGAAGAACAAGGCACACACCAAGAATTGATTGATAAAAAAGGATTGTACTACAACCTATACAGTATGTACACCTCACTATAACAAACAAAAATGCGGTCTGTATGACCGCATTTTTTTATAGTAGTGGTGCTACTAACCTTATAATATGTCCTAAAAGCTTTGTGAAAATATTAAAATGTTTAACGTCCTCTAATGTAATCTTCTGCGACAATTCAAGCGTGTCTTTGAAATCACGTTCAATATCCATAACCGCCGGTACATTAAGCATATAAGCCGCACATTCATAGTGAAGATACAAACTTCTGTAATCGTGGTTTACCGTACCGACAATGGCTTTTTTACCGTCACTTATCGACATTTTCGCGTGAACAAAACCGGGTGTATATTCGTATATTTCTATACCTGCTTTCAAAAGTTCCTTATAATATGTTCTCGCAAGATAGAACGCATATTTCTTGTCAGGAATATGTGGCATTATAATCTTAACGTCAACGCCCCTTTGAGCCGCATACTTCATACACTCATACATCTCGTCATCAATAACAAGATACGGCGTCATTATATAAGTATATTCCGACGCATTGTTCAGATTATTTATATACGCACGCTTTCCGACATAAACTTCATCAAGCGGAGTATCGCCGAACGGTATTACAAATCCGTCCGTACTTACGGAATATTTTTTTGACGCTTGGATATATTCACCGCAATCCTCAATGTGTTCATCATTTACGTTCCACATTTCAAGAAACATCGCCGTAAATCCCGCGACCGCCTCGCCTCTGAGCATAAATCCCGTATCTTTCCAATGCCCGAAACGCATCTTTTCATTAATATATTCATCTGAAATATTTATCCCACCGCAAAACGCCACCGCACCGTCTATAACCATTATTTTTCTGTGGTCACGATTGTTTTGGTGAGTTGACAAAAGCGGTACAATCGGCGAAAATATACGACATTTAATCCCCTGTCTTTCAAGATATTCATTGTATTTTCGCGGAAGCGTCACGATACAGCCCATACCGTCATACATAACGCGAACTTCAACGCCCTGTTTAACTTTTTTCTTTAAAATTTCAAGAATTTCATTCCACATACGGCTCGTGTGATTTATAATAAAGAACTCCAAAAATATGAATTTTTCCGCTTTCAAAAGCTCCTTTTTCATATCCTCAAACATTCTCTCGCCTATGCTGTAATACTGTACACCCGTATTTGTGTAAGCAGGAGAACCGCCGTATTTCGATAAATACCTTGCAAATCCGTCCTGATTTTTATCGGTCTGATAAATATTTTTCATAACATCATTGTCTTGAACAAGATACTTTTTGTTTGCCTCTTGAATATTCTTGTAATCGTCACCTATATTCATTGACACTCCCTGTGCCCTTGTAAACAGATAAAACAAAGCACCGAATATAGGTATAATCGCAATAAGCGTTATCCACGTCATTTTAAAAGTAGATTCCTCTGTACGATTAATTTCAAATATTATAAGTACGGCACTCAAAACAGTCGAAAGACCGAACAAAACCTTTGAATAGTCGGAAATCCATATATACATTGCAACAAACGTAATGATTTGCATTAAAAGCATTACCATTGCAACGAATTTGTTTGAATATAAAAGTCTGTAAATCTTTTTCATTCAAAATCCTCCTTTCAAACGGCTATTTTAAATTTTTTATATACGCAAACGTTTTTTCTTCCCCTTCTTGCTGCAACATCATAAGCCACCCTTCAAGCAGCTTTGCAGTGTTTGGGTGCATACTTGTTTTAGCATTTCCCTTTAAGAAATATTCTATCGGATTATCGTTTGTATATTTGTCGTCCAAATAAATTTTTCCTGCCGCAACACGGTCGCAAAACATTTCTTTAACATATTTTAACGGCATTTCGACCGCCTCCATACGTCTTGTTTTGGGATTGTAGTCTGTCCAATATTCAAAGTGATGTTTGTTTCTTCCTTTGTGGTGCATCCAAGCCTTTGAATAACCGTATTCACGTCTTTCGCCCTCTGTCGGACTTCTGTCACCGAGATAAAATCTTGCTCCCGGTAAAAATTCAGTCGGTGAATATTTCGACAAATCGTGACGCATACCCTGCCACAAAATTCCGCACCTTAGGCAATGATACATTACCTTGTGACGGTGCCTTGTGATTGTCATAAAATGTTTTATAAAATGCCACATACAGTGATTCTTCCTTTTTCTATAATAGTTTATTATATCACAAATACCGACATTTTACAATACCAAAACGTTGCACCTCTCAAAACAAAAAAATCGGCTGCCAAAATTTCGGCAACCGATTTTCGATTAGTTACTTCTTCTTTCCATTTCCTTATAAATATCTTCCCAAGTCATACCGTTGTCAACCAGCATAACAGTAAGGTGATAAATAAGGTCAGCGGTTTCGTAGCTGATTTCGTCCTTATCGCGGTTTTTACCTGCAATAACAACTTCGGCAGCCTCCTCACCGACTTTTTTCAAAATCTTATCTTCGCCCTTATCGAACAAGTAATTTGTATAACTGCCCTCTTCAGGGTGTTCTTTTCTGTCCATAACTACAGCCTGTTCACGCGCAAATACATCTGTCTTAGTCTGTTCCTTTGCGTCCTCAACAAGCTTGCCGTCCTCAATCTTTCTGAAGAAACAACTTCTGTTTCCCGTATGACACGCAGGGCCGGCAGGATTAACAAGCACAACAAGACAATCGCAGTCGCAGTCAACGCGAACTTCTTTAACGTACATATAATTACCCGAAGTATCGCCCTTTACCCAAACTTCCTGTCTGCTTCTTGACCAAAAAGTTGCTCTGCCTGTTTCAAGAGTTTGCTTAATCGTGTCCGCATTCATATATGCAACCATAAGCACCTCGTTAGTTTCAATATTCTGCACAACTGCCGGAATAAGTCCGCTTGCGTCAAATTTAAGAGTATTTATTAATTCTTTCATTTATGTAATTCCCCTTTCAATTTATATAAAACAAATTTATTTCATTTCCATCAAGTTCCAATTCTTTGCTATATAGTCCACACCCGAAATTATTGTGAATACAACCGAAATCCAAATAAGTATATCTGAAATCAATTTAGGGTGTACACCCAAGAATGTATTTTGAATCGGAAGTAAAAGCATTGCAACGATAATTGCAACCATTTGCGTAACGGTTTTAAGTTTGCCCCACTTGCGGCAACAACCTTGCCTTCACCCGCCGCAACAAGTCTTATACCCGCAACCGCAAATTCTCTTACAAGCACAATCATCAATGCCCACACACTCATACGGTCATAGTACATCAATATCAAAAATGCCGCCGTTGTAAGTACCTTGTCCGCAAGCGGATCGACGAATTTGCCGAAAGTCGTTACCTGATTATATTTTCTTGCAACGTGACCGTCTATTGCGTCAGTTATCGACGCAAGTACAAAAACACCAAGTGCCGCATAATGACACATTACGTTATCTATCATAAACAACACCATAAATATCGGTACAAGAACTACACGAATCATTGTAATTTTATTAGCTGTATTCATCAAATCACCTCCGCTTGACCTGTAAGGTCATATTCATCTGCGTCAAGAATTTTCACTTTTATAATATCGCCCGGAGTAACTTCTTCCTCCGTTGCAAAATATACTTTTCCGTCAACATCAATACTGTCGCCGCGACTTCTGCCGTAGAACAAGAAACTTTCTTCATCGTATCCCTCAACCAAAACTTCAAGTGTTTTGCCAAGCTTAGCCTTGTTAAGTTCAAGCGATATTCCCTGTTGAAGTGTCATAAGTCTGTCAAGACGTTCTTCCTTGATTTCCTCATCAACCTGATTCGGAAAATCAGCCGCAGGAGTATCTTCTTCCTGTGAATATGTGAAAGCACCCATTCTGTCAAAACGCACCTTTTTAACAAATTCATAAAGGTCGTTAAACTGTTCCTCCGTTTCACCCGGAAAGCCTACAATTATAGACGTTCTGATTGTGCAGTCAGGCATTTTTTCTCTTATTTTATTGATTCTCTCAACCATTTGTTCTTGAGTTGTACGTCTTGCCATACGTCTTAAAATCTCATTGTTGCCATGCTGTACGGGCATATCGATATAATTGCATATTTTATCATATTTAGCCATTGTATCAATAAGACTGTCCGTAATAGCCTCGGGATAGAAATAATGCACTCTTATCCACTTGATACCGTCAACCGTGACAAGTTTTTCAAGCAACTTATCAAGCGAATATTCGCCGTACAAATCTTTTCCGTAACGTGAAGTATCCTGTGCAATAAGTATAAGTTCCTTAACGCCGTTTTTCGCAAGATTTTCAGCTTCTTCAACTATATCTTCAATTTTTCTGCTCCTAAAATGTCCTCTAATCATAGGAATAGCACAATAAGTACAGTTATTGTCACAACCGTCGGCAATTTTCAAATATGCCGTATATGACGGTGTTGACAAAATTCGCGGAAGCCGTTCATCCGGAGTTCTGTCATTATGACCGCATATTACAGGCTTTTCGCCCTTAAACGCCTCGCGGATAACCTCCGCGATTTTATCATAATCACCTGTTCCGACTATTGCATCAACCTCGGGCAGTTCGATTAAAATATCACTGCTGTATCGTTCTGCCAAGCAACCTGTCGCAATAAGCAATCGACATCTTCCGTTTTTGTATTGAGCCATTTCAAGTATAGCGTCTATTGATTCCTGTTTAGCCGACTCGATAAAACCGCAAGTATTTACGATTATGACATCGGCGTCCGACGGATTATACGTTATATTAAAACCGTCATTTGCCAATATACCGAGCATAATTTCGGCATCTGTCTGATTTTTCGCACAGCCAAGTGAAACAAGACCGATGTTATACATAAGTTTACTCTCCATATTCCTCTTTTATATTATCTATACAATTTTTAATGTCAGAAAAGCCGTAACCTCTGTACATAAAATATCGTATACATTTATCAATGTTTTTCTTTTCAAAGTCACCTTTAAGCCTTTTTTCAACAAGAGGCAAAAGCATATCTTCTTCGTCCTCATCAAGATACGAAACCGCCTCCTCAACGTATTCCGCATCTATACCCTTGCTGTAAAGCTCGGACTTAATACGTCTTTTACCGTATTTTTTCAAATTCTTTAAATCCTTTGCCTTTGCAATCGCATACTTTCTGTCGTCCAAAAAGCCGTAATTTCTGCAAAATTCAAGAATTTCATCTATATCTTCTTCCTTTGCACCGGCTCTTTTCAGCTTATCCGAAAGTTCACGCTCACTGTGCGAACGAAATTCAAGCAATCTCAAAGCCTTGTCTTTAGCCTCATCAAAGGTCAGTTCTTTTTTTTCTCTGTTATATCTCATAATACAAAGTAACTAAATAATTCTCCAAAATTAATTCCGCCGATAACCTTATCCTTGTATTTGCCTTTCAAATGGTCATATCCGCTCTGCATTTGCTCTGACTTAATGCCATAGCTAAGCGACATATATGCCTCAATGTATGCGGAAAGGTGGTCACAGCCACGTATAATCTGTCCGTCTATCGGATTGTATTTATCTTCATTATACTTTTCGTTTATCAAGTCCGACGTAACCATATCGATTTCGCCGTCATCAATAATTTTAGAGTCAAATTCATTCTGCGTGTAATACTCTATCTCCCTGTGCCAAGCAGGCGGCAAAAGCGGATAAATAACTTCACGCATTTGCTCATCTTCTATTTCACTGATTATGCTGTCCAAGCCCTTGACGCTGTTCTTTACAGGTGACACAATATCCCTTGTCAAAACCTCGGGTAAATCGTGAAAAAGTCCCGAAAAGAAGTTGTTTTCAAGACGTTTTCTGCAAGGATTGTCAAGTTCAAGCGACATAAAGTACGACAAAATCGCAACGACAAGCATATGCCCCATAACAAAAGTTTCGGGCATTCTTACTGCTTTTGCCCACCTTTGTTGGTATCTCAGCTTTCCTATAAGCGACAAAAACTCTTGAAGATACTTACTTCCGGCAAAATATCTGAAGCCGTGAAAAGTATCGCAAGCCGCCAATCCCTGTGCCATTTCGGTTTTAACCTGTTCTATACCGAAAGTCTGCGGATTCATAGGATAAATTATTTTAAATTCCCAGTTGCTTGCATGGTAATGTGCGGCTTTTAAAATCTGTTTTTCAAGAGATGCGTAATCTTTGTCAAGATAATACTTTTTCATTCTCTCAAAGAAACCGCCGCCGATACCGTCCATATGTTCTTCAAGCTCGGAAAGTACCCAATTATCTATTTGAAAGCCTTTTTCTTTTACAAGTTTATGATAAATAGGCGGTTTAATGTCAGTAAGCACAATTCTGTGGAAAAACTCAAATATTCCGCCCTCAATAAGCTTTATCATATTAACGCTTTCGCCCTCACACTTTGCAAGCACATAAGCATAAAACATCTTGTGTGCCTGCTTGTCAAGCTCCGTAAAGCCGGTCCAAGGACGGATATGGTCGTTCCAACGCTGAATAGATGCCGCCTCATACATCAGAGAAATAAGAGATTTTTTAATCATTTAATTTTACTCCATCACAATATTATAACCGTTCTTTTCAAGTACCTTAATAACTCTTTCGCCGTGTTCTCTGCCGCCGACTTCACAAGCAATATGAATAATTGCCTCGTTCGGATCAAGGTCTGCACTCAATCTGTCGTGCTGTACCATTACGATATTCGCGTTTGCCTCGGCAAGAATGTGTGAAAGATGTTCCAAACTTCCCGGAATATCAAGAAGTGTAGTCTTGAATTTAAGCTTTCTCTCACGCGTAACAAGACCAAGCTCGATAATTCTGTGAATAAAGCTAACGTCAATGTTACCGCCAGAAAGTACGCAAGCGATTTTCTTACCCTTAACGTCAACCTTGTTGTTAAGAACAGCCGCAAGCGGTGTAGCACCGGCAGGTTCAACAACTTGCTTTGTTCTTTCAAGAAGCAGTAAAATAGCCTCTGAGATTTCCGCATCTGATACCGTTACAACATCATCTGCATACTTGTTAATAAGTTCAACAGTTTTGTCACCCGGTATTTTAACCGCAATACCGTCTGCGATAGTAACGGCAGAATCGGTAGTAACGTGTTTTTTCTCTTTAAATGAATTGTAAATTGCAGGAGCGCCCTCAGCTTGTACACCTATAATTTGTACACGCGGATTGATTTGCTTTATGCAAGCCGCAACACCGGCCAAAAGACCGCCGCCGCCAGCCGGTACAAGTACCATATCAACAGTAGGTAAATCCTCAAGAATTTCTATACCGATTGTACCTTGTCCTGCCATAACTTCAAGATCGTCATATGGGTGAAGGAAAGTTGCACCCTCTTTTTCTTGAATTTCAACCGCTTTTTTGTAAGCGTCGTCATAACAATCTCCGTAAAGCACTACCTTGGCACCGTAACCCTCTGTCGCACTCACCTTAGCGATAGGAGCAGACTTCGGCATAACGATAGTTGCGGGAATGTTGTGAACGTGTGACGCATATGCCACACCTTGTGCATGGTTGCCGGCAGATGAAGCAACGGCTGAAGTAATTTCGCCTCTTTCAACAAGTGCGGCAATCTTATTTGACGCACCTCTTATTTTAAATGAACCTGTTTTCTGTTGGTTCTCAAATTTTAAATATATCTCTCCGCCTGTCATGTCAGAGAAAGTTTTAGATGATTCAATCTTAGTTCTGTGAATAGTCGGCTCAAGACGTTTAGCCGCAAGTTCAATTTCTTTTAATTCCAAATCCATTTTTTTCGCAAGTCCTTTCTTACTTTTCCTTATCTTATAATTATACCGCAATTATATCTATTTTTCAATAGCAGATTTTATTTATATGCAAAATCATTATATTATTCACAAAATAATTCACTATCTCCCCTCCTCACCATCCTTTTTCTTCATATGCTTTCCATTCGGGCGGTCAATGACCGCCCCTACACACTCCCCTCTTTTTCCCTTCGTTTCGTAGGGGCGACCATCGGTCGCCCGTTATCCCATACACTTCCC
>ENA-ORUN01003444-ORUN01003444.1-human-gut-metagenome-genome-assembly--contig:-NODE-3444-length-11262-cov-3.693674_pt1 | contig 11262 bp, 10 predicted proteins | sample MGYA00242080_ERZ509209 | MGnify/ENA primary metagenome ERZ509209 (study PRJEB26280, sample SAMEA2338786) | human gut metagenome | biome: human gut; feature: human-associated habitat; material: faeces... | reverse complement strand
GGCTGTAGGGAAAGATATGGTCTATATGCTGTCAGCGTCCTATGTTCTTTATTATTATCAGGACATCATGGGTGTCAGTGCTGTGGCAATGGGGGTGATCCTGTTTATCGCCCGAATTTTTGATGCATTTAATGATCCGATCATGGGAATCATCGTAGCAAAGACGAAAACCAGATGGGGCAAGTTCCGACCGTGGCTCTTTATCGGTACACTGACAAATGCCATTGTTTTGTATCTGATGTTTGCTGCACCGCCCTCTCTTTCAGGCAGAGGACTGGTTGCTTATGCGGCTGTAACCTACATACTCTGGGGCGTAACTTATACGATGATGGACATTCCATACTGGTCCATGATTCCTGCTTTTACCGAAAGCGGAAAAGAGCGCGAAAATCTTTCTGCAATGGCACGTTCCTGTGCCGGCGTTGGTTCTGCCATCGTCACGATCATCACCGTACTTTCCGTATCCACGCTTGGCAAACTGGCAGGCGGGGAAAGTGCATCGGAAATTGAACGGCTTGGATACCGCTATTTTGCGCTGATTATCGCAGTTTTGTTTTTCATTTTTATCACGATTACCTGCCTTTCTATTAAAGAAAAATCTTCGGTAAATATGGAAACAGCAACGGTAAAAGAAATGTTCCGGGCACTGTTTCGCAATGACCAGGCACTGACCATGGTTGTGGCAATTGTTATGATCAATACCGCATTATATATTACATCGAATCTGGTCATTTACCTTTTCAAATATGATTTCAGTCCGGAAGCATGGCAGAGCAATTATACGCTTTTTAATACCTTTGGCGGTGCATTCCAGATCCTTGCGATGATGATTTTGTTTCCGCTGTTCCGGAAATTTATGAATACGATAAATCTTTTTTATGTCAGCTTTTCTATGGCATTTGCAGGATATCTGATCCTTCTTGTGATTGCATTCTCCGGAAGTACCGGTGTCTATCTGCTTCTGGTTCCGGCATTCCTTATTATGTCGGCAATTGGTATGCTGAATGTTATTGTGACGATTTTCCTTGCAAATACGGTAGATTACGGGGAATTGAAAAATAACCGGCGTGACGAATCGGTAATCTTTTCGATGCAGACCTTTGTGGTAAAGCTGGCATCTGGCGTGGCTGCACTTGCGGCTTCGATCGTTATTCAGATCTTCCAGATCAAGAAGGATGAAACGGCAGAAGTACTGACGGTAATCGCACCGGCTTCCAGGCTGGGACTTCGGATGTGTATGACGATCATTCCGATTCTTGTATTGCTGATCGGATTACTTGTGTTCCGAAAACATTACATATTAACAGATGAAAAGACAGAAGAAATATCCAGAACACTGGAAGAACGGAAGAGAGCATAATATTTATACCTATAATTTTATAACGAAATTTTAGTGGGACAGTTTGCGGACTGTCTCATTTTTTTACATTTGTATATAATAATATACGTCCATTTAACATTTCTTTAGCAGAAATATGATAGCACTTTCAGAAGCTGAAATGTTATGATATTTCACGGACATAAGAGCAAGAACGAAGCCACATTCGTGGCTATGAAGGAGGAAAAAGATGGCTGAAATTGCGTTAAGAAATGTCTGTAAGCAATTTGATTCCACACATTATGGTGTAAAAGATTTTACCTTAGACATTCATGATAAAGAATTTGTGATTTTCGTAGGACCTTCCGGCTGTGGAAAATCTACAACACTTAGATTGATTGCAGGACTGGAAGATATTACAGATGGAGAACTCTGGATCGACGAAGAGCTCTGCAACTATCTGGAACCAAAGGAAAGAGAGATGTCAATGGTTTTTCAGAATTATGCTTTATATCCAAACATGACTGTTTATGGAAATATTGCTTACTCACTGAAAATCCGTAAGGTTCCGAAAAAAGAAATTGATCAAAGAGTCAGAGAAGTAGCAAGAATCCTTGAGATTGAATCTCTGCTTGACAGAAAACCGGCGGCATTATCCGGCGGGCAAAAGCAGCGTGTTGCGATTGGCGCGGCAATCATAAGACAGCCAAAAGCATTTCTTATGGATGAACCACTTTCCAATCTTGATGCAAAGCTTCGGGCGCAGATGCGTGTTGAATTGCAAAAGTTACATAAACAGTTAGATACCACCATCATTTATGTTACACACGATCAGACAGAAGCAATGACGCTTGGGACAAAAATCGTTGTCATGAAAGACGGTCTGATCCAGCAGGTAGATACCCCGCAGAACATTTACGATCATCCGGTAAATAAATTTGTCGCAGGATTTGTAGGTGCACCGACCATGAATTTTATCGAATGCGAAGTGGAAAAAGAATTTGATAAGACAGTCCTGTTATTTGCAACAACAGGACCAGTAAAAAAAGTATATCCAACTGGGCGTAATGAAGAAATTCTCCGGAAAGAATACCTGGGAAAACGTGTGACCCTGGGAATCAGACCGGAAGATATCTATGAATACGAAGAAGCAAAAGCCAGCGGATTTGCAAAAAACAGTGCCGGAATACGGGAAACCGTCGTTACCAGAGAAATGCTTGGAGCAGAAGTATTCCTGTATTTTGATGAACAGCACAGAACGCATGCTGTAAGGCTGGAGCCATCCAACCAGACAAAAGTAGGTGAAACGGTAGATCTGTATTTTGATCCAAATCGGATTCACATATTTGATACAGAGACAGAGGAAAATATTCTGAATCTATATAGGAAAGGATATTAAGAATGAAAAAAGAAAAGAATCTAAAAATTACACCGTACCTTTATCTGGTGCCGAGTATTCTGATCTTTGCAGTATTTTTGTTCTACCCATTTGTAAAGACAGTTTACTTAAGCCTTTTTATGACAAACAAAATGGGACAGGCAAAAATCTTTGTAGGTCTTCAGAATTATATAGATCTGCTTAGTTCAGAATCCTTTAGAAACAGTTTAAAAGTTACATTGGCCTTTGTTGTCATCGTTGTACTCGGCGGAATGCTCCTGGGATTGATTGCTGCAGTTCTTTGTAACAAAGCTTTTCCTGGAATCCGCGTATTCAGTACCGCTTACGCGCTTCCGATGGCGATCGCATCAAGCTCGGCAGCCATGATTTTCCAGATCATGCTCCATCCGGCAGTCGGAATTGTAAATAAGCTTCTCGGACTTGATATCAACTGGCTAAACGATCCAAACACCGCACTTTACTGTGTCGCGATCCTTACCGCATGGTTAAATAGCGGAATCAATTTTCTGTATTTTTCGGCAGGACTCGGAAATATTGACGAAACCATTTATGAAAGAGCATCGGTCGACGGTGCAAGCGGGGTTCAGCAATTTTTCAGCCTGACACTTCCGGGACTGTCACCGATCATGTTTTACACCGTTGTTGTAAACATCATTCAGGCATTCCAGTCATTCGGACAGATCAAGATCCTGACAGAAGGCGGACCGAATGAATCCACAAACGTAATCGTATACTCGATTTACAGAGATGCATTCTTTAACTATCGTTTTGGAAGTGCATCCGCACAGTCTGTTATCTTATTTGTCATTATCATGCTTGTAACATTGGTGATGTTCCGCATTGAGAAGAAGGGAGTAAATTACTAATGAGTCAGTTAAATAGTATGGCAATTCCGATGGAAGGAAAATATTCAGAAAGTGAACTTCTGGAATTAAAAAATAAAATGAACGCCAAGGCACTGGCGAAAAGAAGAAGTAAGACAGCACTGCGCCTTGCGGCAAATATCATTTTCGCAATCCTTGTACTGCTTCCGCTTTTATACGCGGTCAGCATTGCGCTGATGCCATCCAATGAATTATTTACAACGGATCTGAATCTTTTTCCGAAGCATCCGACACTGCAGAACTTCAAGGAGGCATTTACAACTGTTCCGCTTCTCCGGTTCATTTTAAATTCATTTATCATGGCAGGATGTATTACCATCGGACAGATTATTTCCTGTTCCCTTGCCGCATTTGCATTTTCCTTCCTGGAATTTGAGGGAAAAGGAATCCTTTTTGCAATTGTTATGGCAACCATGATGGTTCCTGGCGAAGCAACGATCATTTCCAATTATCTGACCGTCGGAAGCTGGGGGATTCTTGATACGTATGCGGTACTGATCATTCCGTATCTGACATCGGCGATGGGAATCTTTTTGTTCCGTCAGTTCTATATGACATTCCCGATGTCCCTGTATGAATCAGCAAAACTGGACGGATGCAGTAATTTGAAATTCATTATTAAGATTCTGATCCCGCTGACCAAGTCAGCAATCGGAGCTATGGCAGTTTATACTTTTATCAATGCATGGAATATGTATATGTGGCCACTTCTTGTAACCGGTTCCAACAACATGCGAACCGTACAGATTGGTATCAGTATGCTTGACAGTGTGGATTCACAGTCCATTACCCTGATGATCGCAGGTGTTGTCATGATCATCATTCCGTCGATTTCGATTTTCATTATCGGACAGAAGCAACTGATCCGGGGAATGTTCTCAGGAGCTGTAAAGGGTTAATTCCTATACTGGAAACGGGAAAACATTCATTCCCGATCCTATATATGTGTAAATATTACACACAATTTCATCCAATTAGAAGAGATCACAACAGGAGGAAAATTATGAAGAAAAAAACAGTTTCATTATTACTTGTAGCAGCAATGGCAGTCGGAATGCTTGCAGGATGCGGTGGTGGAAAATCTTCCATCAGCCAGGATGGCTCATCCGATGCAGCAGAAGGCAATGAAAAAGCAGAAATGGCAGATGCAAAGGATGTAGACGGAACAACCATTACTTTCTGGCATTCTATGGGTGGAGTCAATGGACAGGCAATCGATACACTTGTCAAAAAATTTAATGATGAAAATGAATATGGAATTACTGTAGAAGCACAGTATCAGGGAGAATATGATGATTCTCTGAACAAATTAAAGAGCGCACAGATCGGAAATATGGGTGCAGATCTGGTACAGGTTTATGAAATCGGTACCCGTTTTATGATCGAATCCGGTTGGACAGTGCCAATGCAGGAAATGATCGATGCAGATAATTATGATGTATCCGAGATCGAACCGAACCTTGCTGCATATTATACGATTGATAATCAATTATATTCGATGCCTTTTAACTCATCTACCCCAATTATGTATTATAATAAAGATATGTTCGACAAAGCCGGTATTACAGAAATCCCGGACAGCCTGGAAGCAATCGATGAGATTGGCGATCAGTTAATGAGCAAAGGCGGTGCCGGAGAAGTAATGTCTCTTGGTATTTACGGATGGTTCTTCGAGCAGTTTATCGGAAAACAGGGTCTGGACTATGCCAATAACGGAAATGGGCGTGAAAAGGCCGCAACAGCAGTTGACTTTGACAAAAACGGTGCAGCCAAGAATATCCTGACCGCATGGCAGAAACTCAACAAAGACGGTTATGCTCCAATCGTCGGAAAAGGCGGTGATGCAGGACTTGCAGATTTCTCAGCCGGAAAGTCCGCAATCACACTTGGTTCTACAGCTTCATTAAAACAGATCCTGCAGGATGTAAACGGAAAATTTGAAGTGGGAACTGCATATTTTCCGAAGGTATCTTCAAGTGATGAAGGCGGAGTATCCATCGGTGGAGCTTCTCTGTGGGCACTGAACAATAAAGATCCAAAGAAACTCCGTGCAACATGGGAATTCGTAAAATTCCTGATCTCTCCGGAATCACAGGCATACTGGAATGCACAGACAGGATATTTCCCGGTTACCACAAAAGCACACGATGAACAGACATTCAAAGATAATATCGCGCAGTATCCTCAGTTCCAGACAGCAATCGATCAGCTCCATGATTCTTCACCGGAATATTGCGGTGCGCTTTTAAGTGTATTCCCGGAAGCAAGAGCAACTGTTGAGTCTGAAATCGAAAGCATGCTGAATGGAAAAGAAGATGTCGACACAGCAGTACAGAAAATGTCAGATTCGATCAACAAAGCGATCACTGACTACAATACTGTAAATAATTAAAAAGAATCGAGGCAATAAACATTGAGCAAAACAAAAATATTTGCACACAGAGGTGCAAGCGGATATGCACCGGAAAACACGTTGGAAGCATTTGCACTGGCAATCACACAGGGTGCTGACGGAATCGAGCTTGACGTACAGCTTACAAAGGATGGAATCCCGGTTGTGATCCATGATGAAACCATCGACAGAGTTACAGAAAAAAAGGGATGGGTCAAGGATTATACCTTAAAAAAGTTAAAAGAGCTTACAGTACTGAAAAACAAATTCCCGGAGTATTCCGCAGCAAAGATCCCAACCCTGGAAGAAGTACTGGATGCGGTAAAAGCATCCGGTATCCAGGTCAATATTGAGCTGAAAACAGGAATTTACTGGTATCCGGAAATCGAGCAGAAGGTTGCGGATCTTGTAAAAAAAGCCGGAATGGAAGAGCGGGTGATTTATTCTTCCTTTAACCATTACAGCATCCAGCAGATGAAGAAAATTGTGCCGGAAGCAGAAACCGCTTATCTGTACAGTGATGTGATCCTGAATGTTGCAGAGTATGCGAAGAATACAAAAGTAGACGGACTGCATCCGGCAGTATATCATGTAAAAATGGCAGATTTCCTGAAAGAATATCTAGGCAGCAATCTGAATGTCCGTGTCTGGACAGTCAATGAAAAAGCGGATATGAAATGGCTGATCGATGCAGGAGTAACTGCAATTATCACCAATTATCCAGACATGGCAGTGCAGATCAAAAAAGAAGCGGAAGTATAAGATCATGCTGGAAAATAAAAAACTTTTTCTGCTGGATATAGACGGTACGATCTGTAAAGGGAATCAGCTCGTTGAAGGATCCGCAGCTTTCCTAAAAGACATCAAGGCAAATGGCGGGCAGTTTGTATTTATCACAAACAATGCAACCAAGAGCATCGATGATTATATCAGATTTTTTCAGGTTCTTGGAATCCACACCGATTACACCAATTTCCTGACAGCATCCTATGTAACCATTGATTATCTGAAGAAAAATCATGCCGGAGAACTGATCTATGTGCTGGGAACCCGGTCCTTTATCCGGGAACTCAAAAAAAATAAAATCCACGTAACAAGCGATTGCGAGGATGAAGGAATTACCTGCGTTGTAGTTTCTTATGATAATCAGCTAACATATGAAAAATTATCTGATACATGTAAGCTGCTGAGTACAAAAAATGTGGATTATCTTGCAACAAATCCAGACTATGTATGTCCGATTGAATTTGGATTTGTACCAGACTGTGGCTCCATCTGTGAAATGCTTGCACATGCGGTAAAGCGAATGCCGTATTTTATTGGTAAGCCGCAGCCTGAAATGGTAGAACTTGCATTGCAGCGGAATCATTACCGGAAAGAAGAGACTTTAATCGTTGGAGACCGCCTGTATACGGATATCTTATGTGGATATCATGCCGGTGTTGAGACGGTACTGGTATTATCCGGTGAGGCAACTGAAGAAGAAGCAAAAGCATACGAACATCAGCCGGATTACGTGATGTCATCCGTTGATGAGTTGCATGAAGCATGGAGCAAAAGTATTTCTTAAATAAAAGAAAATATGTTTACTAAAACAGGGTATGTATGGCAAATGAAGCTGTACATACCCTGTCTGTATATTCAGGTCAATTCTTGATTGCCTCTGTTTTAACTGTAAAAAACACTTGCATAACCGAACATATGTTTGTATAATAGAAATATGAATACAGAAATGACAAATGAACATTATACAATACAGGAAAAATTACATATTCTTGCTGATGCTGCAAAGTATGATGTCGCATGTACATCAAGCGGCTCAAGCCGCCGGGGACAGAAAGGAGAACTCGGTAATGCCGTTTCATGTGGAATTTGTCACAGCTTTGCGGCAGACGGAAGATGTATTTCTTTACTTAAGGTCTTAATGACCAATCATTGTGTCTACGATTGCAAATACTGCATTAACCGTGCGAGCAATGATGTAAAAAGAGCTACGTTTACTCCGGAAGAGATCTGTAATCTTACAGTCGAATTTTATAAACGGAATTATATAGAAGGACTTTTCCTAAGTTCCGGTATTTTGAAAAATCCAACCTATACGATGGAAAAGATGTGCGAGACACTGTTACTTCTCCGCACAAAATACCATTTTAACGGATACATTCATGTGAAGACGATTCCGGGGGCTTCGAATGAATTACTTGCAGCTGCCGGTTATCTGGCAGACCGTGTCAGCGTGAATCTGGAACTGCCAACTTCTGAGGGGCTTCGTAAGCTGGCACCGAACAAGACTATGCAGACAATCCTAAGTCCGATGGGAAAGGTGCAGAATACCATTGCCGCACATCGCATGGCAATCGGAAAATCATCATATATGGAAAGAAGTCGTGGAAATCAGTTCCTGCATAACGGAATTTTTTCTGATACTTCCAAACAACAGTTCCAAAAGAAACTGGAGAGCAGAGCAGCGCTACAGAGAGGAACCGATGTATCCAAGACTTCTGCACAGTCAAATCCTGCGCTATTGGATTCTTCCTTCACCTGGAATCAGGCATATCAACTTGCACCACATGATATGTCCAGATTAAAACGCAGCTTTGCACCGGCAGGACAAAGCACCCAGATGATCATCGGAGCGACAGGTGAAAGCGATTATACCTTATTACAGACCACGCAGCAGCTTTATCAGGGATTTGATCTGAAACGAGTCTTTTATTCGGCATATATCCCGCTGAATGAAGATCCTGTTCTGCCTGAGATTGGAACTCCACCGCCGCTTTTGCGTGAACACAGGCTTTATCAGGCAGACTGGCTGCTCCGGTTTTACGGATTTCAGGCAGATGAACTTTTAACCATAGAGAAACCGAATTTTAACGAACTTCTGGATCCGAAGTGTGATTGGGCATTACGCCATCTGGAATTATTTCCCGTTGAAGTAGAAACGGCAAGCTATGCAGAACTCCTCCGCGTACCCGGAGTCGGACCGAAATCAGCCAGCCGTATTGTAAATGCACGAAGATATGGAAGAATGGATTTCACAAGTCTGAAGAAAATGGGAGTTGTGCTGAAAAGAGCGCACTATTTCATCACCTGTGGCGGAAAGCAGATGTATCACACACCACTTGAAGAGACTTATATCACAAGACAGCTGGTCAGCGTAGACCGGAAGGAATCCTGGAAAATGGCTCATGCAAATGAAGGATTTTCACAGATGACACTTGCTGATTTCGGAATTGGATAGTTACATCATTAGGGCAGAAAATACTTATAGCAATATGAGAAAGCAGGAAATTTATGAAGATATATACTTGCAAGGACCGGTTAGAAGACATCATGACATGCATCTATGATGCATGGGCAGATGCTTTGCTAATCGGTCATGATCAGATACAGTTGAAAAAAGAACCGATTTTCCAGACAACATTATTGGACGAATATATCCATGTAGATGGGGTCAGCTTCAAAGCAGAAAAAGTCACCCGGTCTATCCGCAGAGATATTTCTTCCAGAGCATATCTGTATGTATATTACGCATCCCTTTCAGCAGAAGAAGATGCACTGCAGGCAATCTATAATTTTCTGCGGGTTGGATTTGCAATAGGAGCAGATGTACTTGAATATTATACGAACCCACATGTGATGCGGATTATGGAATTATATCGTAATGTTGGAAATGAAAGCCATCATTTCCGTGAATTCGCCCGGTTTCAAAGTCTCGACGGGCGTGTGTATGTCAGCCATCTGGAACCCAAAAGTGATGTGATCATGCTGGTTGGAAGACATTTCGCAGACCGTATGCCATCGGAATATTGGATGATCGTTGACGATAACCGGAAGACCGTCTGTGTCCATCCAAAAGACGGAGAAAATTATCTTCGTTATCTGACGGACGGAGAGTTTGAGTCACTTCGGAAAACAGAAGAGTACGAAGATGAATACACTGGGATGTGGAAGACATTTTTCCATACGATCGGGATCAAAGAGCGGGAGAATTATGTCTGTCAGAGGAATCTTTTTCCGATCTGGAAAAGAAAGCATGCTGTGGAATTTAAAGAATAATCGCAGGAATTAAAAAGCAGCAAAGAATAACTCCGGTTAAAAATCTATTCTTTGCTGTTGCTATTTATACGCTTTTAAGAACGCTCATCTATACACACGGGACATCTCGGATGCTCAATGGGAATTATCTATCGTGATCCGGAAGACAGTTACTACGATGAAGCCGAATTTGCAATCGTAAAAGGAAATACTGTATTTGGAAATCTGATGGATGATGTTCGGTTTTATGGAGAACTTGCACTGGTACGGGAAGGGATTGAGAAAATTCATGAAGCATTGCCGGACTATAAGTACGTACCGATGCGGGATGTTCGAGAAGCAATGTATCCAGAGAAGATGACTACAGAACAGCTGGCAGAGGCACTGGATGAGATTGCAGAAGCATTTGATCCGTATGAGTATCGAGATAATGTGGAGCGGGGAGAAAATACGGTACAGGAAGTAATGCTGGATTTACAAAGCGGTAATATTCATTATTATTATGTTTCTTGCGTGAAGGATATTGTAGACGAAGAATCCGATCTGTCTGTTCGTGCAGACGTGTTGATGGAAAGACTGAAAACCTATGAACCGGAACTTCCAAAAGATATGGAACCGAAGGTGTATGTGAATTATTGTGAGAAAAGTGAGTTGGGGAATCCAAGATGCCAGAAGTTATCTGATTTGGATTCCAAAACAGTAGAACAGGACAAAGCCTGGTATGCTGACCGTGATCCAAACACCAACGAACCGAAAACGACAGCGCAGATGTTTTTTACAGTATATTATGCTGAGAAGGGTGATAAGATGCTGCATTATTTTCAAGGTAAGATAGACATTGGTAGCGGAAATGGCGGCATCATCAGTCAATTAAAGATGCAGAATGAAATGAAGTTGACGGATGAAAGCTGGATCAGCTATCAGCAAGGAAAAGGCAATGCCAGGAAAAGATAAGCCGGAGAGAGGAGCTGAAGTATATGGAAGATCTGACGGATATGCAGAATCATGTACTGCCGTATCTGCAGAGCTTTTGCAGTCTGGAAGAAAAAGGCGTGAAGGAGAGACGAGAACAGTTCGAGTATATGTATCGGCTGTTCTTTTTTTGTTTTTGAACGTAAAAATGGTGATGTTTTTCTTGTGTACAGCAGAGCACTATAGTATAATAAATCCGGTTTTATTGCATAAGTTTAAAGGCTATAATAAGGAAAACGGCAAACCAGATGAAAGTCTG
>ENA-ORUN01003423-ORUN01003423.1-human-gut-metagenome-genome-assembly--contig:-NODE-3423-length-11334-cov-4.001685_pt1 | contig 11334 bp, 8 predicted proteins | sample MGYA00242080_ERZ509209 | MGnify/ENA primary metagenome ERZ509209 (study PRJEB26280, sample SAMEA2338786) | human gut metagenome | biome: human gut; feature: human-associated habitat; material: faeces... | reverse complement strand
AAGTTACGCAGTCCATTGAAATACACACAAAGATAACCGATAAATGATAATTTAGAGGAGCAGGCCAAAGCGCTGTTTAATCATTACTTTATTCAAAATACAGAGAATTTAGGAGAATGGCAAGACGGGGTTTTGACTGACATTGCCCAATACCTTAATGGATTGGCTATGCAAAAATATCCAGCGATGCCTAATGAGGCAGGATTGCCAGTTTTAAAGATTAAAGAACTTGGACAAGGACAATGTGACACCAACAGTGATCGTTGCTCATCTTTAATAAAACCTGAATATATAATTTCTGATGGAACCATTATATTTTCTTGGTCAGGAACCCTACTTGTAGATATTTGGTGTGGTGGAAAATGTGGGCTCAACCAACATTTATTTAAGGTATCTTCGGCAAAGTATCCTCAATGGTTTGTTTTTTATTGGACAAAGCATCATTTGAATAAATTTATTCGCATTGCGAAAGACAAAGCGGTTACTATGGGGCATATCAAACGATGTGATTTAGAAATATCAAAAGTAAAAATCCCAAGTAAGCAGGCTTTGGTTAATTTAGATAAGTTATTTTCTCCCATCTTTAATAGAATGGTTACTTGTCGAATTGAAAATAGGAAATTATCATCTCTCCGCGATACCCTTCTACCCAAACTCATGTCCGGTGAGATCTCCGTTGAGGAGGTTTCCCTCGATTAGCTTGCTAAATTATCATTTATCAAAGTTACTATTGTAATTTCTATTTTTGTTATATTTGTATTAAACTGGGATTTCTAATGGAATTAGATCTTAATATTGATTCAAATGGCAATGTAATCGTCAATACATTGTCGGAATATGTTGCATATATTTCTCAGTTGCAAGCTGCCAATGAAGGTAGCAATGAGCGATTCTTTTTCAGGGGCCAATCCAATAAAAATTGGGATGTGCGCCCATGTTTATTTAGAGAGAATAACCTGACGATTGAATCCGATATTATATCCGAAGCTTGTGCTCGTGCTCCTTTTGAATTTGGTGGCCGAAGCGCATTTGAACGACTGACAAAATTACAACATTATGGACTGCCAACCAGAATGTTGGATGTAACGCTAAATCCTTTAGTCGCGTTGTATTTTGCGTGTGCAAAATGTGAAGATAAAGAAAACTACGACAAGAATTATAAAGAATCTGATACTATTGATGTCGATTCCGATCATCCATTTGATAATGAATATGATGTCGATGGGGCTGTTTATTATAGACGGGCTTATGGACATAAGCATAATTCAGATGATATTGATCTGTTGGCCCGAATCGCGGAAATGGATTTCAGCGGAGATATTGTATTGCATCAATTGGTCGAGAAATTAGGATTACGCAGTCAAATAAAACAAGCCGAGGATTTTGAGGAACTGGCAAAGGTGATGCAAAATGCCTACTTTGTTATATCGACATTCAACAATGAACGTTTGATTCGGCAGAGCGGAGCCTTTTTGCTTTCGGGTAGCATTAATATTCAACTCAATAAATCTGATTACGGCGCCAGTCGGATCGAAAAGAGCAGTTGTTCTTTAAATAGCCAGTTTGCGAGCGAAAGGATAATCATACCGGCCGGAAGTAAGGAAAGCCTTTTAGAAGAATTGAATTTCTACAATATAAACCAAGGGGCTTTATTTCCGGAGTTGGAGCATCAGATGGCATATATCAAATATAGTATGTGTAAATCTAATGTCAGAAGCGCTTCATCTTTTGAAAAGATAGATTTTGATGCAATAAAAGCTGAAGAATCGAAGGAAGGTGTTGAGATAGCTGAATCCGTAGTGAAAGAAGAGTTAGTTGATAAGGCTATTTATGATATCGTATCACAATATATTTCAGATGATGCTATAAAACAGAATGTTCTTCGAATTATTACACGGCAAACCGAATATATAGATTGGGCCAATAAGGAAGCAACCATTAGTGATTTGAGACGTAAAATCAAACGAAGCCTGTCTTTACAATCTATTAGTTCTGATGTCGCAACGCAATCTGCGCGTAATATGGTATCACAGCTTGTTAACTTGTATGTGAAAAAATAACAATTATATGCACTTCACCGAAGATGATTTTGAAAACGCCATTCTAGAGTTGTTTCGAGAGCAATTAGGTTATGATTATGTGTACAGTCCCAATGTGATACGCGACTATGCAGAACCGCTTTACGTGGAGGTACTGGAGGCTATGTTGCCGCAGATCAATCGTGGTCTGCCACAGGCCGCTATTGACGAAGCCATGGTGAAGATTCGAACTTATGAGGGTGGAACGTTGGTACAGAAGAATGAATTGTTCACGGATTACTTGCAAAATGGCGTAGCTGTCAATTATTTCGATGGCCGCGAGCAATGCTCTGCAAATGTCCGGCTTGTCGATTACGATTCACCGTTACATAATCGGTTTACGATCGCTAATCAATGGACGGTCGATGGGCACTCGGTAAGGCGTGCGGATATGATCGTATTTGTCAATGGATTGCCGCTGGTGGTGGTCGAGCTCAAATCGCCCTCGCGTGAGAATACGGACGTGTCGGAAGCTTATGCACAATTGCGTAACTATATGCAGGAGATTCCGTCTCTCTTTATTTATAACGCTTTTTGTGTGATGAGCGATCAGGGGATGACTAAGGCGGGGACGATCACGGCGGGTGAAGACCGTTTTATGCAGTGGAAGACGGTAGATGGGAGTTATGAGGATACCCATAGCGCGAATTTCGATGTGCTTTTCGCGGGAATGTTCGAAAAAACGCGGTTTGTTGAATTGTTGCGGAATTTTATTTGTTACTCGAAAGACGGTAAACAGCGCGTTAAGATATTAAGTGCTTATCATCAGTTTTATGCCGTACGCAAGGCTGTGCTTTCGACGGTCAAAGCAGCTGAGACGGATGGTCGGGGTGGCGTGTTTTGGCATACGCAGGGCAGCGGAAAGTCATTGTCGATGGTCTTTTTCGCCAAGCAGTTGCAGCAGGCGATGTCGTCGCCGACGATTGTCGTGCTGACAGACCGTAACGATTTGGACGGCCAGTTGTACCGGCAGTTCGCTTGTTGCAGGGATTTTTTGCGTCAGACACCCGTGCAGGCCGAAAGTCGGGCTCATCTTCGGGAATTATTGGCGGGACGCGAAGCGAACGGTATCTTTTTCTCGACGATGCAGAAATTCGAGGAGAGCGAAGAACCGCTTTCGATACGACGAAACATAGTCGTTATGGCCGACGAGGCGCATCGCAGTCAATATGGATTGGAGGAGAGGGTCCGAATGGTTACGGATGCTGACGGGGTGATGCAGGCCAAAGTTGTAATCGGCGCGGCGCGTCTGGTGCGTAATGCGTTGCCGAATGCTACCTATATCGGGTTTACCGGAACGCCTATTGCGCAAAAAGATCGGTCGACACGCGAAGTATTCGGCGATTACATCGACGTGTACGATATGACGCAGTCGGTGGATGACGGTGCGACACGGCCGGTATTTTACGAGAGCCGTGTAATCAATCTGAAACTCGACGAGCAGACCTTGCGACGTATTGATGCGGAGTATGATGCGATGGCCGAGGAAGCGGAAGAGTATGTCATTGAGAAAAGCAAGCGTGAATTGGGGCGGCTCGATTCGATCTTTGGAGCTGACGCGACGGTGGCATCATTGTGCGAGGACATCGTAAAACACTATGAGGAATTCCGGCAATACGAGCAGACGGGTAAGGCGATGATAGTAGCCTATTCGCGGCCGATAGCGATCAAGATTTACCGTCGGATTCTCGAAATGCGCCCGGTATGGGGTGACAAGCTGGCTGTTGTGATGACTTCCGGTAATAAAGATCCGGAAGACTGGCGGGCGATTATCGGAAATGATTCCCACAAGAAAGAGTTGGAGAAGAGGTTCAAAGACAACGACAGCTCGTTGAAAATCGTCATCGTAGTTGATATGTGGCTTACGGGTTTCGACGTACCTTCGCTTTCGACGATGTATGTTTATAAACCGATGTCCGGACACAATCTAATGCAGGCTATTGCTCGTGTGAATCGTGTGTTCGGGGATAAACAAGGCGGTTTGGTTGTGGATTATGTGGGTATCGCTTCGGCGTTGAAGACGGCGATGAACGATTATACATACCGTGACCGCAAAAATTATGGTGATACGGATGTGGCTAAAACCGCCTATCCGGAGTTTCAAAAGAAACTGGACGTTTGCCGTGATCTGATGTATGGATTCAATTATGGCGCTTTCTTCGGTAAGTCTGATTTGGAGCGGGCGAAAGCCATCAGCGGAGGTGTCGATTTCATGCAGTCCCCTGAGCGGATGGAAACGAAAAAACTCTATATCAAAGAGGCGCTGCTGCTGCGGCAGGCATTGTCGCTTTGTCAGAGTTTGCTGAATTACGAGCAGCGTATCGAAGCTGCCTATTTTGAGGCGGTGCGCACATTACTGACGCGCGTGGAGGGCAAGGGTAAGATTTCGTTCCGTGAGATCAACGGGCGTATTAATGAATTGCTCAAGCAGAGTATCAAGAGCGAAGGGGTAATTAATCTTTTCTCCGATATTAAGGAGGAGTTCTCTTTGTTCGATCCGAAATTCCTTGAAGAGGTTGCCCGGATGAAGGAACGGAATTTCGCCGTAGAATTATTGCGTAGGTTGATTGCAGAACAGGTACAACTATATCAGCGAACGAATACGGTACGAGCCGAGAAGTTTTCGGAAATTCTGTCCGATGCCATGAGTCGCTATTTGAAAGGGATGCTGACGAACGAAGAGGTTATCGAAGAACTGCTGAAAATAGCCCGTGAGATCGTTCACGGCGAAAAGGCCGGCAAGTCGCTTAATCTGAACAGCGAAGAACTTGCCTTTTATGATGCGTTGACCAAGCCTGAGGCTGTAAAAGATTTCTATTCCAACGATCAGTTGATCGCTATTACACGTGAGCTGACGGATGCACTCCGGCGTAACAAAACGATCGACTGGAATATGAAGGAGAGTGCTCGTGCCGGAATGCGGCGTATTGTCAAACGGTTGTTGAAAAAGTATGATTATCCGCCTGCAGGGCAGGAAGATGCTTTGAATACGATTATGGAGCAGTGTAAGAAGTGGAACGAAAATAATTGAATGGGATAGCTATGGGTAAGTTGGAAGAGTCGTATAGAAGAGTTGCATAATGATTTTGCAAGATAAGTAATACGCGCCTGTTAACTCTGATTAGATAACAGGCGCGTATGATTATTTTGTAATGTCTAATTCCTTTTGGAACTGCTTTGCTTTTTGCCGGATATCTTCTGCTTCCTGCTTTCGGATAACGCTACGTTGTTGATTCTCGATTGCTTCCCGGACGGCTGTTTCGTAACGCTCAACTTGTTGCCGGAGCGAGCGACGGTCTGCGCGGCGTTCGGAATCGTAGAAGAGGGCGTTCAGGTTGCGCAATTTTTGCTCGTCGATGTCGCCCATCATTTGAACGTAACGGTATTTCAATTCCGTATCACGCAGGTTGGCAATACGGTCGTATAATTTAGTAATATGGATGCCGCCGCAGAGAATCACGATGAAAGAGATCGCCATATAGAGTAGTGCCCACGAGGTGTTGAAGTCGATGACGTGGATATGCCGTTGGGCTGCGGGTTGCGCAGGATGAGCGACGGCCGCAATAATTTTCTCGGTATGGTTTTCAGTCTCTTTTCCGATAGTTGTAATGCGGTCTGCAAGTTCCATGCGTACCCGTTCGACATTCGTGCGGGTGAATTGGGCCGTTTCGAGCAGTCGGGCGATTTTATCATCCGTTGTTACTGGAGCTGGGGCGGATATGTTGCGGTCGTCTATTCTGCGGCTGAGGGAGGTGAGTTGTTTTCTCAGTTCTTCGAAAAGTTCGATAATCGTGTTCGTGTCCATAAATAATAGGTATTGTCGATTAAAGTCGGTGTTGTTTTCTCTTTTTGCGCAGTCGTTCCTGAAGGCGCCGTTCTTCGTCCGCATCGTAGACCGGTTGCAGAAGATCTTCGAGCAGGTGACTGAACGATGCGACCGGATTGCTTACAGAACCGCGTTCGTTTGCGGAGAGTGCTTGTCGGCGGTTCAGGCTCAGCGCATGGTCGATTTTGGAGAAACTGAACTGCCGGTCGATTTTCGAACCGTTGAACGGGTAGCCGTTCCTGGCGAAGACGACGCCTTGTACGTCGGATGTGCCGCCGCGCATCCGGAACTCGGTAGCGATCCCTTCGTGCCGCAGCGCTGCCGTCAACTCCGGCCAGTCGCGGCAGCGGGGTACGGCGTCGCGCAGCGCGTGGAAAATTTCATATTTCGTTTTGTCCGGTTCGCGCAGGCGGTGCTCCTTGACATTCTCTTTGCCCGATGCGAAGTAGAGCCCATGCCGGACGGTCAGCTCCTTGCAGAGTCGCTCCGAACGGTAGCGGTCGTTGCGGTCGGAGACGGTACGGCCGTCGTTGTCCACCCGGTTGAAAAGGATATGCAGATGGGGATGTTCCCGGTCGCGGTGGCGGGCGATGATGAACTGCGTGTTTCGGATGCCCATGCCGGAGAGATACTCCGCGGCGATTCCGACCATCCGCCTGTTGTCGAGCCGTGCGGCGTCCTGTGCCGAAAAGGCGAGGACGATGTGGCCGACGGGCTTCGAAAGATGCGGATTCAGTGCCGCCTGCATTCGGAAGCTGCGGACGATGGAATCCCGGTCTTTCATCCGGACGCCCAGTCCGGCGAGCAATTCGGCGTCTTTTCCTTTGTCAAGGACGTAATCGACGGCTCCGCCGAACGAACCGCCTTTCGATATTTTGGCAATCATGGTTATTCGTTAATTTGATCTATTAGCGTATCTATCTTTTCGATCAGAGCTGTGCACTCCGCCGCTGCCTGAACATATCCGGCGGAGTTGGCTTTTCGGGCGAGCTGATTGAGGTTGTTGGCCATACCGGCGAGCTGCCGCAGCAGGGTCATCTGTTCTGCCGTGAGGCGCTGGCGGACGACGCTCCTTGAGAGCCGTCCGGGCGTATTCGGCCCAGGTGAGACCTGCCGCCCGCGCCTTGCCGCGCAGGGCGTAGTAGTCTGCTGCGGCCATCTTCACGGTCAGCCGCTCCTTGAGCTTTTCACTTGCGGATTTGGGCGGACGTCCGCCTTTGGGATTCTTTTTCATTATATCCATTTGAGACCAGCGGGATGAATCTGCAAGGGTTTCGGGGCACCCGAAACATAAACTTGCTCTCTTAAAACCCGGAATGTTACTCCGCGGCGGCCGATGTCAGTTTTTGTCCGAACATCTCCATTTCGCGGCCGATGACTGTCTCGGAGAACTTGGCGTAGTGGCGCGTCATGTTGGTGTTCGAGTGGCCGAGAATCTTGGCTAGAACGTCAATCGGCATGCCGTATTCGACGGCCATGCAGGCGAAGGTGTGGCGGGCAACGTGGGTGGTCAGCACTTTGTTGATGCCGCACACGGCTGCTATCTCTTTCAAATAACCATTTGATTAATATTACTTGTTAATTACAAGTAATTTGCGAGATAAGGAATTATTAGAGGTAACGATTTGGCAACGGTTCCTTTTTCTGTTATTTGCACCTTACCTTACTACTCTAAATAACTTGTGCGAAGATAGTAAAATACATCAAAAAATCAAAACTGGCGTATTGTTTTTGATAGGTTCGATTTAAGGAACAGATATTCTAAAGAACTAATGTATTACGGGTGTAATATGAAAAGAGCCGTCGAATATTTTGACGGCTCTTTTCATTTAGAATAGACGGGCTTTTCCGCTAGGAGTCTTCTCCCAACGACGGCCATACTGATCTTCAAAAGCGTTTTCGTTGATTTTATTCAAATTACAGATACCGCCCGAGGGATCTTGCACTTTAGAGTCGCACGTCTCATCTCCTTGCATAAGAGGAGAACCTTCATCTACTTCCGACGCATTACCTGAATTGCCACCGAATCCGCCCAATGACAAACCATCTCCTCCAGAACCGCCGAAAGCGATTGAGATGATATCCAATTTGAAAAACAGCAGCCATAAAATCAGTATGATGCATGCTGCGACGATCACGTAGTTTACCAGGCTCACGACCGTAATGAAGGCCACCCCGGCAGCAGTCAGCAAGTAGATAGCGAACTGAAATTTCCCTACCCCGGGATTATGGAACAGTCCCCTGAAGCCTTCACCGGCCTTCATCTTCCATACGGCGATTAGCGTCAGCAGGCCGAAAACAATGTAGAGTAGATCGTAGCCGACGCCATTGGGCCGAACCTCACGCAAGTTGAAAAAGAAGAACGATGTGAACCATAACAAAATGAACCCGATGTCGATGTGGGCTAGCCAGTGGATCGGGCGGGCGAAATCCGTATCGCTGCGGTGGAGGAACCAAAGGACGGGCGGAGCGAGCAGTACTGCCAAGTAGAGCAGACCAAGAATCCAATTGAGTGCGATAATCAAATAAATATAAGCCATAATCGTTACGGTTTAACGGTAGGTAAAGATATAAATATAAGTATTCGAGCCTTTCAAGGCTGGGGTTCGAGTTTCATTGGCATACGTTTCATGATTTGTTGTTTTTAGGGTTATTTACGGGATGCAACGTGTTTGACTTCGTATGTGCGGGGATTCGAACGGTCCGTCTCTCCTTCGAAGGTCAGCCCGTACTCGACGGCCTCGGTGACATAGCCTTCGGCATCCACCTCGTATTCCATGCAGAAATCATCCTTGTAGGACCATTCGCCGTCGCCTCTCGTCCCTTGCATGAGGTTGCGGTTTCGGACGCCCAGTAATCCGGCCCACGCCAGCTCCTCGTACCACGAAGTAAGCTCGTTCCATGCGCCGATGAAATCCGGCCGCTCGCGGTTTTCCAGATCGGTATAGGTAAACCGCGTCACGTTGCTCTCGCCGTCCGGACTGCCGTAGCGGCTCTCCACGAGGTTGCCGTTTTCCCACACGTAATCCTCCCATTCGTCCTCCTGCTCGGTGCGGATCAGACGGTTTTCGGAATCGTATTTATAGGTAGTGATGTTTGCCGACCCTTCGGGACGGCTCCGCTCGACCCGTTCGGCATACCCCGCAGCGTTGAGCCAGACCGTAAAGTGCGTATCCTCCTCGGGATTGGCGATCCGCACGACGCCGTCGCCGTATTCGTATTCGTACGTTTGGGTAACCGTCTCGACCGTTCCGGGAGATACGACCTCGTTTGTCGTCTCCTTCCAGCGGACCAGCCGGTTCCGCTCGTCATAGGTCAGCTCGATGCGTCTGTCCTCCACGCCGGGAGAGTCATTGAAGTAGCAATACACCTCCGAAACCAGTTGCACGCCGGCCGGCACGACAGGCTCGTCACCCTCGTCGGGAACCTCGCCCTCCTCGGTCGTACCCTTCTGCTCGACGGTAATCGTGATTTTCGTTCCGCCGCACTCGATCATGACCGTAGCCCGGCGGTTCTTACCCGTCGTATTCACTCCGAGCGTGATCGTAATCGTGTAGTCGCCTGCCGCATCGCCGTGATCCGGGGAGACGGTCACCCACGACGAGCCTCCGGATACGTCGGCGCGGGTCTCGGCGACCGTGGCGCGCCACGGACCCGTCGTCGTGAACGAGATGCCCTCGGAGGGCGCTGCCGAGGTCTCGTCGGCGAAAATCGTGTAGTCTTTCGGCGTACCAGGAGCCAACTGAATGTCCTTGCCTTCGTCACCGCCGTTGTCGTCCGAGCAGGCCATAAGGGCGGCTGCTCCCATTAATAATAAGATAGCATGAAATTTCTTCATCGCTAAAATGGTTATTTTACATCTCGACTCCTATGATGTATCGTAAATAAAGAAAGTGTGGAGTCGTTCGTTTATCTGAGAGAAGGCTGTGGAATGACCTATGTGCAAATAAACAATACCCCACACCGAATAGAATATATCAGATGATATATGCCTATACACGGTGATGAGCGTTGCGTTATCCCTGCACATTGAAAACTTCCACATTTTCTCTCAAGGATTAGCGAAACACTTTCACTAAAATTAATATGTTGCTACCCATTGGATAGCAATGCAAATTTAGAAAATGTTTCTCAAAACACAACACTCAAACGGGGTATTGCAGGACAAAATTCGCCAAAAAGTTTTTGATAATCAATATTGACTTAGAACTATGTTATTTCAATTTGGGGTTATTTATTTTGGATGAAGAATAAAGCGGGACGGTCTTTGTGCTCCATCCCGCTCGTGGTTAAATCTTGATTCCCCGTCTTTGCTCCGTTCGCTCGATGTCTATTCCTATCCGCTCGTAAAACTCCTTTCGTTGCTGCCTGAACCACTCGTCGCCGTCCTTTCCGTTTATGGTGAACCGGAATCCGCTGGGGCCCTCCTTGTCGGGTTTGAGTTGCAGGACAATATCGTTCGCCCAAAACGTATGATTATACCTTATCGAATGCAGATCGCCCGTATATCTGTAAGGTTGCATCGTAAATAACGCTCTTGTCCCCTCCTTGTCCAGTCCGGCGTTCTTGCAATAGTTTTCCCATTTCAACAGCCCCTTTACATAGGGGCACAGATCATCGACGCGCATCAGGGCTTTCACGACCTGCTGTGCTTCTTGTTTAAGGTCGGCGACCTCTTTCCCGTGCCCGGCCTGCATGGTCTTGATCTCTTGTTGCAGTTGCCCGATGCACTTGTCCTTGTCGGCAATTTCCTCTTGCAAATCTGCAATCTGCTTTTCATACCTTGCGGGCTTGGGGTCGTGGAACAACGCCCCGATTCGTTCGACGGCTTTCGTCGTAGCATCCACGGCCACGCCTTTCAGTTTGTCGGTCTTGATCTCCCGACGCGTCTGCGCCAACTCCGTTTCGGCCTTCGCCAGCTCTTCCTGCTTCTTTTGCCGCTGTTCGTCGATGGTGTTGCAGTCTGTCTGCGCGGCTCGTTGCTGTGCTTGGAGTGCGGCAATATCGACCGTTAGGGTTTGTCGCTGTTCTTTGAGATTCTCGACCTGCTCGGCGATTTCGTTCTTGCGGACGAATACCTCGCGGTAATATTGTTGTGTAGATATATGTTTTGCTTCCGATCCCTCGATGCCGCGTTGCAGTCCGTATTTGGCCATCGCCTCAGCATAGGTGGTTTGGTACTCTTTAAGTTTGTCCCGTGCCATCACATCGTCAGCGCACAGGCGCGGGCGGTCTTTTTTCGTTCGGTAGGTTCGCTTTCCGCTCGCCGCATTCTTCTCCCGCTCCAGCTTGGCTTTCCGGCGTTCGCCCCGGACAATGGGCACGACGGTCGCGTGGATATGCGGCGTCTTCTCGTCCAGATGCAGGACTGCCGACACGACGTTCTCTTTTCCGAAGGTCTTTTGCAGCCAGCCGCAGGAATCCTTGGCC